>WNEY01000051.1_pt1 | contig 49156 bp, 45 predicted proteins | sample 5400531 | NCBI WGS metagenome assembly WNEY01 (sample SAMN13153338, study PRJNA577476) | soil metagenome | isolation source: 200 cm saprolite under Douglas fir tree site 1 | place: USA:California | collected 2015-04-18 | reverse complement strand
TCGAGGTGATGAGCGTCGAGGCGCGCTCGTAACGCCGCATCACGATCTCCAGGAGGTCCTCCGCCGCGGTGTGCGGCAGCCGCTTCATCCCGAGATCGTCGATGACCAGGAGCGGGACGGTGGTGACCTGCGCGAGGAATGGCTTGCGCGTCCCGGCGAGCTGCGCGTCGGCGAGCTCGTCGACGAGCGCGTGGGCCTCGCGGTAGAGGACGCGATGGCCTTGCTGGATGACCGCGCCGCCGATCGCTTGAGCGAGATGGCTCTTGCCGGTGCCAGGCGGGCCGAGGAAGAGGCCATCCTCGTGCTGCGCGACGAAGCGGCCGGTGGCGAGTTCGAAGACGAGCCGGCGATTCAGCTTCTTGTTGAACTCGAAGTCGAAGGCGTCGAGCGTTTTGCCGACGTCGCGGAAGCCGGCCTGCTTGACGCGCCGGTCGAGGAGCCGATCCTGACGCCGGAGCAGCTCGTCGCTCACGAGCGTGGAGAGGAAGTCGATGGGGGCCAGCGTGTCGGTCTGCGCCTGGAGCAGCCGCGTCTCCAGGCCCGCGGCCATGCCGGAGAGGCGGAGCTGGCGCAGGGCGCGTTGCAGCTCGACGAGATTCATGTCGGGATCTCCTCCTGGGTCTTGTGGGCGATGACGTCGCGGTAGTGGGTGAGTTCACGAATGAGGGGATCGACCTGACGGAGCGTGAGCGGCGCCGCCGGATGGCGCTCGAGATAGCGACGGACGAAGCGGTAGTCGACGATCTCGAGGTCGAGGGCCGCCGCGCAGGCCGTGTCGACGGCCAGCACTCCGTGTTTCTTGACGAGGCCGAGGACCCCGAGGATCCGGCGCACGCCGAGTTCGCCGTCGCGGCGGTGGATCGCGGCGCAGAGCGTGCCGATGTGGGTGCCAGCCCGGGCGGCGCGCCCGAGCAGCGTCACCGTCGACGGGGGCGTGCGCGTCGGTTGATCCTCCGGATGGATCGTGTGGCGCCCGCGCGTGCCCTGGCGTCGGTGCTCGCGGAGGAGCTGCCCAGTGGCCGGATCCAGGAGGCGGACGCGCGCGCGGTCCCATTGGACCGCGACCGCGCGGCCGAGCCAGCCGGGCGGCGCGCCGTAGTAGGCGTACTCGACCTCGACACAGCCGTCGAGATGCACGGTGCGGGTGCCGAAGTGGTAGTAGCGAAACGGCTCGACCGGCAGCGGCAAGAGCGCCGGCCGCTCCTCCGCGAACATCGCGGCGACTTGGCGCTTGGTCGTGCCGTGGATGCGGGTGTCGGCCCAGCGGGCGTCCCAGCGATCGAGGTACGCCTGGGCCTCCTCGAGGCTCTCGAAGCGCAGCCCCTTGACGGCCCGTTGCGTGTGCCCGATGGCCGACTCCACCTTGCCTTTGCGATCGGGATCGCCGACGCGACAGGGCAGCGCGACGACGCCGTAGTGCGCGAGCACGTCGCGATAGAGCGGATTGAGGGTGGGATCGTAGATGTCCGGCGTCAGCACGCCCTCGCGGAGATTGTCGAGGATGGCGACCTTCACGGCGCCGCCGAGGCGGCGGAACGTCTCCTCGTGCAGCTCGCACCAGCGCTGCGTGCTCGACGCGAAGGTCAGCAGGCGGACGCTCTTGCGGCTATAGCCGAGCGTGAAGACGAACAGCCGCGTGCGCCGGTACTTCCGGGTGACCGGATACCGCACCATCGGCCCGCCGCCGTAGTCGACCTGCCCTTCCTCGCCGGGGGCGGTGACGATCACGGGATGGGCCTCCGCGACCCGCTGGCCGCGCAGCGTCACGACGAAGCGACGCACGCTGGCGTACTGGGCGGGAAAGCCGTGGTCGTCGACCAGGTCCCGCCAGATCGCCATGGCGTCGCGGCCCCGAGCGAGAGCCAGCTCAATCAGATCGCGATACGGGCAGCAGGCACTGGCGGCGGGCGCGCGCTGGGGCCTCGGCGGCCACGCCGGCGTGGCGGGCTCGGCCGCCGCCGGTGGGTTGGGGTCGGTGGACACCTCTTTGGCCGGATTTGCCGGCGGGTGACCCCACCGTCCGGGCGGCCGCACCGCGAGCCCGGCGGCCTTAAGGTAGGCCCCGGCCGTCTCGCGCCGCACGCCCGTCGCCGCTTCAATACGGCGCAGCGTCCAGCCCAACTGCCCGAGGGCAATGACTTGCTGCTTCTTCGCGTCGCTCAAGATGTTGGCCATGTCGGCGGAGAGGCTCATAGCCCCACCGCCGCGTCAACGTCTCGAGCGCCTACTTCCTATGGCCGGTTTTCAGGTGTCCAGCTATGGCCGGTTTTGGGTGTCCACCGAGGTTTCACCAGCTCATCGAGTCGTACGTCGACGAGGATCGCGGGGAGTCCGGGATCCGCGGCAACAACAACGGTGGCCGCCGTGACACCGGCGGTCGAGAGGGTCACGTCGTCGCGCGTGATGATCACGTTCTCGGTGCACGTACCCTGGAGGACGAGCGTCACGGGCCCGGTGCCAGTCAGCGCACTGGTAATCGTGCCTTTCGAGCAGTTCACGACCGTGGTCTTGTCGGGCGGGGCCGCCAGGCCGGCTTCCGCACTGAGGAGGACGGCGATGGCGACCGCGAGCGTTGGCAGCTGGCTCTTGCCGCCCGCCCCCCGGGTACAGCCCCGCATAGCCCAGGCCGGGTCTCGCCCTCGAACGCCACGTCGACGTGGAAGCGGTAGACGTGGCGGGTGCGGGCGTCCCAGGCGACGACCCAGTCGGCGTCCCTGAGGCAGGTCGTGGTCGCGGCGGTCCGGCCGCTCACTTGAGGTGCCGGTCGAAGAAGTCGAGCGTCCGCCGCCACGCCAGGTCCGCCGACGGCGCGTGGTACTCGGCCATCGGGAGCTTCCGCTCCCCGACCAGCGTCTCGTTGGCAAAGGCGTGCTTGGCCTGATAACGGTGGAACTCGAACCGCACGTTCGCCGCCCGCAGCTTCTGTTCGAGGAGGTCGACGGTCGCGATCGGGAACGGCACGTCCTCGATCGCGTAGTGGCCGAGGAGCGGGGCCTTGATCTTCGTCGCGTCGACGAACTCGAGCGGCGGAAAGCCGTACCAGACCACGGCCGCGTCCGCCTCGGGGACGTTGACGGCGGCAAGGAGCGTCAGTGCCCCGCCGAGGCAGAAGCCGGTGACGCCGACCTTGCGGCTCTGACCCTTCAGGTGCTGGACACCGCCGCGCACGTCCTGGCCCGCCGCGTCGCCGAAGTTGAGGTTGGTCATCAGGTGCTCGGCCTCCTTGGCCTCGACCGTGACTTTCCCGCGGTAGAGATCCGGCACGAGCGCCCGGTATCCGCCGGCGGCCATGCGCTCGGCCACTCCTTTGATCTGGGCGTTCAGCCCCCACCACTCCTGGATCACCACCACGCCCGGCCCGCCCCCGCCCGCGGGCTCCGCGAGGTACCCCTGCACACTCTGTCCATCCGGCCGCTTGAAGCTGATCGTCTGACCCATGCCTCGCCTCCGTGGAAGAATGGTGCCGTCGCCATCCTACACCGCGCACGGGCGACCGCCGCCGGCATCGTGGTGATCACACAAAGCGCGGGAGCCGGCTCCCCCGCTCCGGCAAGAATTGCGTGACCTCGGGCATATCGTTGGCCAGAACATCTCATTGAGGACCGCTGAGCTGATTACAATGCTGATCGAGTCCCCGGGGTCTTCGCTTTCGGGGGCCGGCGGGTGGTTTGCCCGCCCCACCGAGGCCGCCCAGATCCTGGCGTGCCGACGGTGGACCGACTCGTATGGAAGTATCGTCGTGGCCCGGCGCTCGTGACCACGACGTAAGACGTGCCTGGAGGACGATCATGCGTCTCACCGGAAAGATCGGGATCGTGACCGCGGCCGGTTCGGGGATGGGACGTGCCGGCGCACTGCGCTTCGCCGCCGAGGGCGCGCGGGTGGCCGCCGTCGACGTGGACGCTGCGCGCGTGGAGCGCGTCGTGGGCGAGATCACCGCGGCGGGCGGCACCGCGCACGGCGTCGTCGCGGACCTGACGAAAGACGAGGACTCGCGCCGCATCGTGTGGGACACCGTGGCGCGCTTCAAGGGGCTGGACTTCGTGTGGAACCACGTCGGGCATCCCGGGCCGGCGGCGGTCGAGGGCATCGACATGAGCGCCTTCGACCTGGCCGTCGATCTCAATCTCCGGACGGTGCTGCTGACGACGGAGACCGCCATTCCCGAAATGCGCGCCCGCGGCGGCGGCAGCTTGCTGTTCACCGCCTCCACGTCGGGGCTCGTCGGCTCCGGGTTCAGCCCGGTCTACTCGATGTGCAAGTTCGGCGTGGTGGGGTTCGTCAAGAGCCTAGCGCTGCGGCTGGCTCGCGAGAACATCCGAGTCAACGCGGTCTGCCCCGGCCCCATCGACACGCCGATGCTGCGCGTCTTCGTCGCCAGGCCCGATCAGAAGTCGACGGCCGGGGTGGATCCGGAGGAGCTGGTGCGCAAGCGCGCCCACGGCTCAGTGCCGATGGGCCGCACCGGTCGGCCCGAGGAGATCGCGAATGCGGCGCTCTTCCTTCTGTCCGACGAGGCGTCCTTCATCACCGGCGCCGCGCTGCCGGTCGACGGAGGAGTGACGGCGGCCTGAGCACGCCGTGCGCACGCATCCTCGCGGGTGCGTGATGCGTGCGAGGCACGAGCTCAAGGCACCTGGATGAGCCGACTGGCGCCGTACACGAAGCGCGGCCGCGTTGGAATCCGACTCAAGATCGTCAAGACTCTGTATTACTCCTTTACCAGGCCGCGACCAAGGATCGGGGTCCGAGTCGCGCGACCTCTGACCTGTGAAGTCTCTCGCCGCCGCGCCGGGCATGTCCCTCGCTCTGCTTTTCGCGGTGATGGCATCACCCGTGGCCACCCCGGTACCCCTTGGGAGCAGGTGGTCTACCGATGCTTTGTCGCCTTTGAACGTCATGTCAAATCGATCAATCGCTTTGAACGACACACCCCGATCAATGCAAAGAAACATCTCCGTGAGCTCATGGATGAGCAACAATGCCTCGTACCGCCAGTTCTCCGATTTCGAAATCCTGACCTGGATGGTCCCGCGCTTGTCAATCCAATAGTCACCGGACGTTTCATAGCGTTGCTTCGAATCTGGAATGACCTTGATCGTGATGTTCCTCATCAGCTTCCTCCCCCAAGAGACCGATTCCGGGGCCACTTAGGTACGCTGGAATGCGCTGGAGTGTGCTCCTCGGGGGCACAATTTGGGCACACTCGAGATCAGAAGCGAAGACGGCTGTTGTCTAACTGCTAGAAAAAGCTGGTGGGCAGGGACGGGATTGAACCGCCGACACCAGGATTTTCAGTCCTGTGCTCTACCAACTGAGCTACCTGCCCACCAGACGCGTGAGGATAACAGACGGGCGCGAACGCGTCTACTTCGGGGCGTCTTGCGGGTTCACGAAGTTGACGACGAAGGGCCCTTCTCCGTACACCTCGACCACGTTACCGTTCCTTGGCGGCGGGCTTCGCGCCCTCGGCAAGCGTGAGCGCCGGCATCAGCACGACCGGGACGGACAAAGCCAGAACCCCGAAGCTCATGGCAGCACCCTCCCGCGTGCCACCGACGTGGTTATCGAAGTCGAGCCGACGCCCCAAGCGGACTATTCAACGGGCGAGACGACACCGAGGGCGCCGGACTTCTCGAAGAAGAGGGTGACGATGACGACCTCGCCGGCCTTGAGCTCGCGCGTCAGCTCCGAGAGTCTAACGCGCTCCCCGCCGGCGTGGAGCCGCACGCGGCTCGTACCCGGCACGTGCAGCCGCGTCAGCGGCTCACCGCTCTGGCTCAGGATTTGCGCGCGCTTGGCAATCGGGGTCTCCACTCGCACGAGGATGTCCTCGAACATGCCCGTGCTGGTGATGTCCACGAAGAAGAGCGCGCCGTCGCCGTTGCGCACCACGCGGCCGCGCTCGGGCAGGAGGCGGACGCCGCCGACGTCCGCCACGGTCGGATAGTAGACGCAGCCGCCCAGGAGCAAGCCCAGCGCGAGGCCGACCGTCCCCCGCCCGAGGGCGCGGCGTCGGCGGCCGGACGTCATGCGCCCTTGAACGCGCCGTCGGCGACCATCGCCCGGAAGGCTCGCTCGTAGGCCTGCACGGTGCGCTCGAGATCCTCATCGGTGTGGATCGCCGAGATCCAGCCGTGGTTCATCGAGGAATCGACCCCGTTGTTCATGAGCGCGCAGCGCAGCAGGTGATAGAGGCTCGAGCGCCGCGGCCGGTCCAGGCCGGCGAGGCCCGGCTTGCCCTCGAACGAGACGTGGTAGATCGACGCCTCGCCGTAGCCGGTGCCGGGGACGCCCGCGCGCTTCATCGCCTCGGCGATTCCGCGCCGCAGCTCCTCGCCCGCCTTGTTCGCGCGCGCCTGAAGCGCCGCGTCCGCGCACAGCTCGAGCGTCGCGATCGCCGCGGCGGCGCAGAGCGGGTTCGCGTTGAACGTCCCGGCGTGCGCCACCCGCTGGCTCCGGTCCCAGTCGGGGTCGTCGCGGAACGCCAGCAGGGACATCAGCGGGCGCTTGCCGCAGAGGGCGCCGCCCGGCAGGCCGCCGGCGACGATCTTGGCGAGCGTGGTGAGGTCCGGCGTGACGCCGAAGTACGCCTGCGCGCCACCGGGCGAGTAGCGGAAGCCCGTGATCACCTCGTCGAAGATCAGCACGACGCCGTGGCGCGTCGTCAGCGCGCGCAGCTCTTGCAGGTAGCCGGGGATCGTCGGCGTCGTTCCCGACTGACCGCCCGCCGGCTCCAGGATGACGGCGGCAACGTCGCCGCGCTCGAGCGCGATCTGGACCGCCTTGATGTCGTTCGGCGGGCAGATCGCGACCTGGTCGAGGATCGAACCCGGGACGCCGGCGGACATCGGCACCTCGTACGGCGGGTTGACGCCCGCGACAGCGCCGTCGTGCCAACCGTGGAAGTGGCCCGTGAACTTCACGATCTTCGAGCGCCCCGTGTGGGCCCGCGCCACGCGCATCGCGAGATGCGTCGCCTCGGTGCCCGACATGGTGAAGCGCACCAGCTCGGCGCACGGGATCAGCTGCGTCACCAGCTCGGCCCAGCGGACTTCTAGCTCGTGGCAGGCGCCCAGGTGCGTGCCGCGCGCCATCTGCTCTTGCACGGCCTTGACGACTGTCGGATGGCAGTGGCCGAGGAAGAGCGCGCCGTGGCCCATCCAGTAGTCGATGTACTCGTTGCCGTCGACGTCCCACTTGCGCGTCCCGGCGGCGCGCTCGACGTAGGTCGGAAACGGGGTCAGGTGGCGGATGTCGTGGGTGATGCCGCCCGGAATCGACCGGCGCGCCCGCTCCCAGAGCGCGGCGGACTTGGCGTGCTTGGCGCGGTACTCTTCGTGGATCGTCATGATCGTGTTCCTCTCCTGAGCGTTCCGCTCCCCATGATACCGGAACGCGACGCCAGGCGGAGCAGGTCGACGACGGCCGCGTGCGTTTCGGCGGCCAGGCTGTCCACGGTGGGCTCGCGCCGTCGCGTGACCCCGTCGCAGGCTCCGGCCGCCACGCACGCCTCGATGAGCCGCCGCTCGATCTCCGGGGTGTGCAGGAGGTCGAGTCCGGTGAGCCGCCCGAGCGCAGCAGCGATGCCGTAGCCGCCCCAGTTCGACACCCCGGCCACGACCAGGTGGTCGACCGGCACCACCGTCGCGATCCGAGCGCGCAGGGCGTCGAGCCGGGCGAGCCTCACCCGCACCTTGCCCATGCCGATCTCGTTCCCTCCGTCGCCGATTCCGACGGTGACCGGCCGGCCCGCGGCCGCTACAACAAACAGCTCGTCGATGGGCGCGTTCCACGCCGCCACCGACTCCCCCCGCATGTTCAGGTAGTCTCCAACACGGTTCCGGCCGGGGCGCTCGATCGCCACGAGATGCGTCGGCCGCTCCGCAGCGAGCAGTCGACGGGCGCCGTCGGCCTCACGCGGATAGACGACGACGTCCGACGGCTCGTCGAGCGTCTTGAGGGCCGCCTCCACGAGCGGCACATTGATCGTGTCGGTGACGTACGTGACGCGGGCGCCGAGCCGCCGCAGCGCGCGGCCCAGTACGGCCGCGCCGGGCGGCCCGTCGGTCTCGGGCATGTCGGGCTCCACGGTGAAGCCCGTGACGATCAGGACGCGCCGCGCCCTGTGCAGCGCGCGGGCGGCCCGAGCGGCGGCGCCCGGCGTCGAGAATGCGGCGATATCGCGGTGGCCGGGATCGAGGGCGAGAATCTGGTCGACGAGGTCGGCGACGCGCGTCACGAGTCAGGACGCTATCACCGCCTCGCCTCGTACAGCAAGCACTGGTAGGGCGCCAGCGGCGCCGCGGAGCCGGTTCCGCCGAAGCTCTCGGCGTCGCTGTCGAGCAGCACGCGCCAGGCCGGGGCCTCCAGCGTCAGCGCCTGGGTTTTCGGCGTGAGGTTCGCGACGAGCTTCACCTCGTCTCCGCTCGCCGCCGCGCGGACGACGGTGAGCACGGCGCCCGAGGCATCGTGCGTCACCCGCGTCAGAGCCTTGCCACCCGCGCCGAGCGCCGGGTGCGTCCGGCGCAGCGTCAGCCAGCGCCGGTAGTACTCGCGGAGCCCGCGATGGCGGGGCGCGGACGCGAGCGAGTGATTGAGTCGCGAGCTGACGAACGTGTTGGGAGCGTTTGGGTCGGGGGTCGGGCCGCGCCATGCGGCCCGGGCGAGCTCCTCCGCCCGGCCGTGGCGCACGGCCTCGGCGAGATTCCTGTCGAGGAAGGAGGTGAAGAACTGAAAGCGGGCTGTCTCCCCGTACTCCTCGCCCATGAAGAGCAGCGGGATCGCCGGGGTCACGAAGAGCAGACCGGCCGCGAGCTTCACCGCCTCGAAGGACAAGAGCGCGCCGAGCCGCTCGCCCTGAGCGCGGTTGCCGACCTGGTCGTGGTTCTGCAGAAAGATGACGAAGCGGTCGCCCGGAAGGTCAGCGCTCGGCGTCCCGCGCGGCCGTCCCCAGTACTCCGAGGGCTCGCCCTGGAACGCGAACCCCTGAGCGATCACCCGCTCGAGGTGGTTATCGAGGCCGAAGTCGACGTAGTAGCCCGCGGCCTCCCCGGTGAGCGTTCGGTGGAGCGCGTGGTGAAAGTCGTCCGACCAGACGGCGTCGAGGCCGAGCCCGCCGGCGCTGGTGGGTAGCACGAGCCGCCGGTCGTTATCGTGAGACTCGGCGACCACGTGGACCCGCCGCCCGAGGCGCGCGGCCTCGCCCCGGACCGCGTCGGCGAACTCCGTGAGGATATGCACCGGGCTCGCGTCGTAAATCGCGTGGACCGCGTCGAGTCGGAAGCCGTCGATGTGGAACTCGCTGACCCACATGCGCCCGTTCTCGGTCACGTGGCGGCGCGCCCCCTCGCAGCCGGGGCCGTCGAAGTTCACCGCCAGACCCCACGGCGTCGTGTAGCGATCGTTGAAGTACGGACCGTACTCGGCCAGGTAGTTCCCCTCGGGGCCGAGGTGGTTGTACACGACGTCGAGGAAGACCGACAGGCCACGCGCGTGGCACGCGTCCACGAGACGCCGCAGGCCGCGCGGTCCCCCGTACGTCGACTGCGGCGCGAAGAGGTGCACGCCGTCGTATCCCCAGTTGCGCGACCCCGGAAACTCGGCGACGGGCATCACCTCGAGGGCCGTGACGCCGAGGTCGACGAGCCGGGGAAGGTGAGGAATGATGGCCTCGAAGGTACCGGCCGGCGTGAAGACGCCCACGTGGATCTCGTAAAAGACGAGGTCGCCGGGCGCGTGGCCGGCGAACTCCTGGTCGGTCCAGACGAAGCGGTTCGGGTCGATGGCGACCGACGGGCCGTGGATCCCCTCGGGCTGAAAGCGCGACACGGGGTCCGGCCGGTAGCGCGTGGCATCGAGCCGGTACTTGTAGCGGGCGCCCTCCGCCACGCCCTCGAGTCTCGCCTCGAACAGGCCGCCCTCGCGAGGGGCGAGCACCTCGACGGCCCGGCCGTCGACGACCACGTCCACCGACTGGCAACGGGGCGCCCAGACCCGGAACGCGACGGCGCCGGGGAGAACGCTTGCGCCGAGCGCGCTCATACGGTCCAATACAGGCCCCATGGCATCACCGTTCACCCTCGTGCTTCATACTCATCTTCCGATGGTGGTCAATCATGGCCGCTGGCCCCACGGCAGCGACTGGCTCTGCGAGGCGGCCTTCGAGTGCTACCTGCCGCTGCTGGAGACAGCGCACCGCCTGGTCGCCGACGGGATCTCGCCCAAGTGGACGATCAACCTCTCGCCGGTGCTGACCGAGCAGCTCGCCTCGCCCGAGTTCCAGAAGGAACTGTCTTTTTACCACGATAACGTCCGGCGCGCGTGTGCCGAATCGCGCGAGCACTTCACCCGCGAGGGCCAGAAGGAGATTGTCCGCCTCACCCACTTCTGGGAGGAGTTCTTCGAGCGGATGTGGGAGATGCACCGTCGGATCGGCGGCGACATCCCCGGGACCTTCGCCGATCTCCAGCGGGCGGGCCACGTGGAGATCATCACCTGCGCGGCGACCCACGGCTACCTGCCGCTGCTCGCGCGCGACGAGTCGATCCACCTGCAGCTCCGCACCGCGGTCGAGACGCACCGCCGGCACTTCGGGCGCGCGCCCCGCGGCATCTGGCTCCCGGAATGCGCCTACCGGCCACGCTACGAGTGGACGCCGCCGACCGGGCGCGACAGCGGACGCGATCGGCGCGTGCGGCCCGGTCTCGAGGAGATGCTGGCGACGCACGGGCTCGAGTACTTCATCGCCGACTCCCATCTGGTCGCCGCCGGGCAGCCGATCTTCCTCTACCGCGACTACATCCCTCTCAAGGAAAGCCGGAGCGAGCCGGTCGCGGTGATGCCGTCCACCGAGGCGCGGTCGCCCTACGCGCCCTATCGGGTCGCCTCGCGCGGGGGCACCGGCCATGCCGTCGCCTTCTTCCGCGATCCGCGGACGACCGTCCAGGTGTGGAGCCGCGCGCACGGCTACCCAGGCGAATACGCTTACCTCGAGTTCCACAAGAAGCACTTCCCCGGCGGCCTCCGGTTCTGGCGGATCACCGACAACCAGGGCGACCTTGGCACCAAGGCAGTGTACGACCCCGACGTCGCCTTCCAAAAGGCCGGCCGGCAGGCGAGCCACTTCGTCGAGCTGGTGAAGGACACCCTGGCGCGGGCGAGCGGCGAGGGGCCGGCCCTCATCTGCTCGCCGTACGACTCGGAGCTGTTCGGCCACTGGTGGTTCGAGGGGCCGCTCTGGCTCGAGCACGTCGCGCGCGAGATGACCCGCGCCGGCGTTCCGCGCATGACGCTCAGTGAAGCGCTCGAGGCGGTGCCGCCGCGCGCGACGCTGGCGCTGCCCGAAGGCTCGTGGGGCGAGGGCGGGGACCACCGCGTGTGGCTCAACCGCGACACCGAGTGGACGTGGGACCGCGTCTACAGCGCCGAGGTCGAGTGGGTCGGCCATCTCACGCGGCTCACCGGTCGGGACACGCCCGAGCTCCGCCGCGTGCTCGCGCAAGCGACGCGCGAGCTCCTGCTGCTCCAGTCCTCCGACTGGCAGTTCCTGATCACGACGGGCACCGCGTCCGACTACGCCGAGCGGCGCATCGCCGAGCACTATGCCGAGTTCAAGCGGCTCTGCGAGATGGCACGCGCGCTCGAGGCCGGCGACACCCTCTCGTCCGACGCGGCAGACGCGCTCCGGCGGCTCGAGCGCCAGGACTTCTGCTTCCCCGACCTCGACCCGACGTGGGGTCTGGGCGCGCCCGCGGCGCGCTGAGCCCGATGCCGCGGCGCGCGCGTGTGCTCGCGATGATCATGGCCGGCGGCCGTGGTGACCGCCTGCAGCCGCTCACGCGCGAGCGCTCGAAGTCGGCGGTCCCCTTCGGCGGCCGCCACCGACTGATCGACTTCGTGCTCTCGAACTTCATGAACTCGGACATGCCGTCGCTCTACGTCCTCGTGCAGTACAAAGCCCAGTCGCTGATCGAGCACCTGCGCCTGGCCTGGCGCACGAGCGGCCTGCTCCCGGATTTCTTCGTGACGGTCGTGCCTCCGCAGATGCGGGTCGGCGCCGCGTGGTACCGGGGCACCGCCGACGCGGTGCTCCAGAACCTGAACCTGATCGACGACTTCAATGCCGACGTCGTCGCCGTCTTCGGCTCCGATCACGTCTACCGGATGGACGTGAACCAGATGCTCGCCTTCCATCAGGAGGCGGGCGCCGACGCGACGATCGCCGCCCGGCCGGTGCCCCTCGCGGACGCCCGCCAGTTCGGCGTGCTCGGCGTGGATCAGGCGAGGCGGGTCGTCCAGTTCGAGGAGAAGCCGGCGAGCCCCACGCCGCTGCCGGACGATCCCCAGCGCGCGCTCGTCTCGATGGGCAACTACATCTTCTCGCGCCAGCCGCTCGTCGACGCGCTCGTCGCCGACGCGCGCCGCTCCACCGATCATGACTTCGGCCGCTCGATCATTCCCGAGCTGGTCCCGGCCGGCCGCGTCGTCGCCTACGACTTCCAGCAGAACGAGGTGCCGGGCGTGAAGCCCTATGAAGAGCTCGCCTACTGGCGCGACGTCGGCACCATCGCCGCTTACTGGGAGGCGCACATGGACCTCCTGGGCGAATCCCCGCGCTTCGATCTCGACAACCGCCACTGGCCGATTCGCAGCGCGCATCACGCCGGCCCGGCGGCGCGGTTCATCGGCGGCGACGTGGACAACGCCCAGATCGGCGAGGGGTCCCTCGTCAAGCGGGCGACGATCCGCAACTCGATTCTCGGCCGATCCGTGTGGGTCAACGAGGGCGCGGTGATCGAGGACTCGATCGTCATGGACCACACCAGCGTCGGTAAGGGCGCCCGCGTCCGCCGCGCCATCATCGACCGATTCAACATCATTCCCGCCGACGCGGAGATCGGGCGCGACCCGGCCGACGACCGGCGCCGCTACCACGTCGACGCGTCAGGGCTCGTGGTGGTGCCGCGCGGCGGGCGGCGCGAGTTCCTCCGGGGTCTCGAGGAATTTTGACCCGCGCGATCGTCATCCACGGCCACTTCTACCAGCCGCCGCGCGAGAATCCCTGGCTCGAGTCGGTGGAAGTCCAGGACTCGGCGGCGCCGTACCACGACTGGAACGAGCGGGTGACCGCGGAGTGCTACGCGCCCAACACCGCCGCGCGGCGCGTCGACGAGCACAACCGGGTCCTCGACATCGTCGACAACTTCGAGAAGATCTCGTTCAACGTCGGGCCGACCCTCTTCGCCTGGCTGGCGCGTCACCGGCCGGACGTATACGCGAAGATCCTCGAGGCCGACCGGGCGAGCGTCGCGGCGCGCGGCGGCCACGGCAACGCGCTGGCGCAGGTCTACAACCACATGATCATGCCGCTCGCCACGCGTCGCGACAAGGTCACGCAGGTGCGCTGGGGGATCGACGACTTCCGCGCGCGGTTCGGGCGTGAGCCCGAGGGCCTCTGGCTGCCGGAGACCGCGGTGGACAACGAATCGCTCGAGGTGCTGGCCGAGGCCGGCGTGAAGTTCACGGTCCTGGCGCCGCACCAGGCGCTCCGCGTGCGCCCGCTCGGCGCCGCAACCTGGGAGGAGACGAACGGGATCGACCCGAGCCGCGCCTATCTCTGGCGCGGGCCGCGTGGGCTCACACTGGCGATCTTCTTCTACGACGGGCACATCTCGCGCGCGATCGCGTTCGACCGGCTGCTCGAGCGCGCCGAGAACCTCGTGGCGTGGCTCAACGCGGCCTTCTCCGAGACGCGCACGTGGCCCCAGCTCGTCCACTGCGCGACGGATGGCGAGACCTATGGCCACCACAGCCGCTTCGGCGAGATGGCGCTCGCGGCGGCGGTCCAGCAGATCGAGGCCGAGGGCACGGCGACGCTCACGAACTACGGCGCCTTCCTGGCGGCGCACCCGCCGACCCACGAGGTCGAGATCCGCGAGCGCACCTCGTGGAGCTGCGCCCACGGCGTCGAGCGCTGGCGGTCCGACTGTGGCTGCCGCACTCGCGGCGACTGGCACCAGCGCTGGCGGGCTCCGCTCCGGCAGGCCCTCGACTGGCTCCGCGACCAGATCGACCCGTTCTTCGAGGCACGCGCCTCGGCCCACCTCAAGGACCCGTGGGCGGCCCTCGACGCCTACGCCGCCGTGCTCCTCGACCGGAGCCCCGAGCGGCTCGACGCCTTCTTCGCCGCCCAGGCTCGTGGGCCACTCGACCCGACCGCGCGCGTCGAGGCGCGGCGACTTCTCGAGCTTCAGCGCAATCGGCTCCTCATGTACACCTCCTGCGGGTGGTTCTTCGACGAGATCTCGGCGATCGAGCCCGTGCAGATCCTCCGGTACGCGGCGATGGCCCTGCAGTACCTCAACGACCTCGGCGGCGGGCGGCTCGAGGACGGGTTCGTCCGACGTCTGGCGGCCGCGCCGAGCAACGTGCCGGAGATTCGCAACGGCGCCGAGGTCTACCGTCGCCTGGTCCGGCCGACGGCGGTCAACCTGAACCGGGTCGTGGCGCACTACGCGATCACGGGATTCCTCGAGGAGTACCCGGCGGACGCCCGTGTCTACGCCTACCGCGTCGAGCGGCTCGACGAGGCGCGCGAGTCGGTCGACAGCACGGCCCTGCGCGTCGCGCACGTGCGCGTAAGCTCGGAGATAACCGGCGAGACGCGCGACATGATGTACGCGCTGCTCCACTTCGGCGGCCACGACTTCTCGTGCGGCATCCGGGCCTGGGACGATCAGGCGACCTACGACGCCGTGAAGGCCGATCTGCTCGGGCGCCTGGCCCGGCAGAGCGTCGCCGACCTCGTCCGCGGGCTCGACGAATACTTCCCGGGAGGGCTCTCGTCGCTGAGCCACCTCTTCCTCGACGAGCGGCGGCGCGTATTGGCCAGCGTCATCCGGGCCACCCTCGACCGCCACGAGGAGACGTACCGCAAGATCTGGGAGGAGACCCGCAAGCTCGTCCACTACCTTCGCGAGGTGGACGCCCCGCTCCCCGAGGCGCTCGCCATCGTCGCGCGCCACGTGCTGGAGCAGCAGGTCGCCGCCGAGCTCCAGCCGCTGCCGGAGCTCGGGGCGATCCCGGACCGCGCCTTCACCATCGTCGGCGAGGCGCAGACGCTCGGGCTGACCCTCGACCTTGCCCCCCTGCGATTCATCATGCACCGCGCGGTCACCCAGGCCCTCGACGCCATCGCCGAGTCAGCGTCGAGCGAGCGCGTCGCCCGGGCGACGGCGCTCATCGAGGGCGCGCGCCGTCTCGGCATCCGGTACGGGCACTGGGCGACCCAGAACCGCTTCTTCCAGCTCTGGCGCGAGCGGCCCGACGCGCGCGACGTCCTGCTGCCGCTCGCGACCACGCTCGGCTTCAGCCTGGCCCGGTGACCCGGCCGTGAGCGCCCGGTCGATCGACGCGCCGCGGCGCACCGTTGTCATCGAGAGCCTCACCCCGGCTGTCGACTGCGGACGCTATCCCGTCAAGCGCGAGGTTGGGGCGATCCTCGAGGTCGAGGCCGACATCTTCAAGGACGGCCACGATGTGCTCGTCGCCTATCTGAAGTATCGGCGACCCGGCGAGCGCGCGTGGCGCGAGACGCCGATGCGCCACGTCGACAACGACCGCTGGGCGGGCGCCTTCACGCTCGAGGCGCTGGGCCGGTACCACTACACGATCGAGGCGCTGGCGGAGCCCTTCCGCTCGTGGCTCGCCGACCTCGAGAAGCGCCACGAGGGTGGCCAGGACCTCGCGAGCGCGCTCGGCGAGGGCATCTCCCTGATCCGGGCCGCCGCGGCGCGGGCGACCGGCGACGATCGCCGCGCGCTCTCCAGGTACGCCGACCGCATCGAGCATGCTGTCACCCCGGCGGAGGCCGTGGCGCTGGCCGGCGAGGCGGCGCTCGGCGCGCTGATGGAGCGCCACCTCGATCGGACGGAGGCGACGTGGAGCGAGCGTGAGCTCGAGGTGGTGGTCGACCGTGAACGGGCGCGCTTCGCCGCCTGGTACGAGTTCTTCCCGCGCTCGGGCGTCTCCGTCGACCGCAGCGCGACGTTCAAAGAGGCCGAGGCGCAGCTGACGCGCGCCGCGGCGATGGGCTTCGACGTCGCGTACCTACCGCCCATTCACCCGATCGGACGCACGCACCGCAAGGGGCGCAACAACACGCTGGTCGCGGCGCCCGGCGACCCGGGGAGTCCGTGGGCGATCGGCAGCGCGGACGGCGGCTTCACGGCCGTCCACCCGGATCTCGGCACGCTCGACGACTTCGACCGGTTCGTCGAGGCCGCGCGGCGGCTCGGGCTCGAGGTCGCGCTGGACTTCGCGATCCAGTGCTCGCCGGACCATCCCTGGGTCCGCGAGCACCCGGAGTGGTTTTTCCATCGGCCCGACGGCACCATCAAGTACGCGGAGAACCCGCCGAAGAAGTACCAGGACATCTACCCGCTGAACTTCCAGTGCGAGGATCCCCGGCCACTCTGGGAAGAGATGCGGCGGATTCTCGAATTCTGGATCGGCCACGGCGTGTGCACGTTCCGCGTGGACAATCCACACACGAAGCCGGTGAAGTTCTGGGAGTGGCTCATCCGCGCCGTCCAGGACGCCCATCCCGAGGTGATCTTCCTGGCCGAGGCGTTCACCCGGCCCAAGATGATGCACGTGCTCGCCAAGGCGGGCTTCACCCAGTCCTACACGTACTTCACCTGGCGCAACGACAAGCAGGAGCTGATCGATTACCTGACGGAGATCACCACGCCTCCCGTGGCCGAGTACTTCCGCGGCAACCTCTGGCCGAACACGCCCGACATTCTCCACGAGACGCTGCAGCGCGGCGGCCGGCCGGCCTTCAAGACGCGGCTCGGGCTCGCCGCCACCCTCTCCTCGCTCTACGGCATCTACTCCGGGTACGAGCTCTGCGAGAACGTGGCGCGCGAGCCGGGGTCGGAGGAATATCTGAATTCCGAGAAGTACGAATACAAGGTGCGTGGCTGGGACGCGCCCGGCAATCTGGTAGGGTATGTGACGCGGATCAATCGGATCCGGCGCGAGAACCCCGCGCTACACGGGTACCGGAATCTTCGCTTCTACCTCTCGGACGATCCGCACATCCTCTTCTTTGGGAAAATGACGCCGGAGCGCGACAATGTCGTGTTCGTGGCCGCGAACCTCGATCCCTCCGCCGCTCACGCGGGTCTCGTCGACGTGCCCATCGCCGAGCTCGGAATCGACGCGCACCAGACGTACCGGATGCACGAGCTGGTCGGCGACCAGTCGTACGAGTGGCGGGGGCCACGAGTCTACGTGGAGCTCGACCCGGAGATCGAGCCCGTGCAGATCTTCGTCCTTCAGCGCTGAGGCGACGGAGGGGCCGGCGACGTCTCCTCGGGAGGCAGCGGCTGGGGCGGCGTGAAGATCATGGCGATCACCTGCTCGCCGCCTTCCTCGAAGTAGACGAGCAGCCCTCCCGCGTAGAGGAAGAACTCCAGGTTGCCTTCCTTGCCTATGCGGTCCGGCAGGCCCCAGCCGTCCAGGACGAGCTTCCGGTTGAAGATGTCGCGCTTGGGCTCGAGCCTGAACGTCCGCACGACGTCCTTTCGGTAGCCCGCGGGCGTCAGGAGACCAAAGTCGACGGTCATCTTCGCGATGCCGGCGGGGGCTCGGGCGCCCTCATACACCCACTGCTCGGCGTCGTACCCTTCGATCTTCTGCGTTGTCTCCTTCGCCGGCGCGCCGTACCGGCCGCGGACGGCCGCCTGGGTTGTTTGGCCGGGGCTGATCTGACCCCACTCCGCCGCTGCGGCGGGCACCACGAGCAGGAGCAGGAGGATCAGCGCCGCACGTGATCGCATCGCTAGAATCCCAGCGCCGCGCCGTCGCCCCGCGCGTCGGCGCCGCCCATCAGCGTGCCCTCGCGGAGCACAATCCCGTGCGCGTGACCGCACCGCCAGAAGAATTCGGGCGCTGTCCTGACGCGGTGGCCTCTGGCCTCGAGCGCGGCCAGCACCTCGCCGGCCACCCGCGACTCCACGTGCATCACGTCGTCCGGGTCGCCCGGCAGGAACGCGCCGATGAGGAAGCGCGGCCGCTCGATCGCCTCCTGGATGTCCATGCCGTAGTCGAGCAGGTTCGTCAACACTTGCACATGGAACATCGCCTGGCCGTTGCCGCCCATCGTCGCGAATCCGAGCACCGGGCGCTCTTCGCGCGTCGCGATGGACGCCATCAGCGTGTGGAAGGGCCGTTTGCGGGGCGCGAAGGCGGCCGGATGCGACGGGTCCAGGTTGAAGTGTCGCCCCCGGTTCTGCAGCACCACGCCCGTTCCCGGCGGCACCACGCCCGAGCCGAAACCGTTGAACAGGCTCTGGATGACGCTGATCAGGTTGCCGTACCCGTCCGCCACGACGAAGCCCGTCGTGTCGCCCTCGGGGTCGCCGAAGGCGTAGGACTGCGCCTTCGCCGGGTCGAAGTCGCGTCGGCGCCGCTCGGCGTACGCCTTCGAGAGCAACGCCGTCACCGGCACGCTCGCGTAGGCCGGATCGCCGATCCAGCGGTCGCGGTCGGCGTACGCGAGCTTCACGATCTCGACGAGCAGGTGCAGGTGCTCGACCGAGTGGATGGGATAGCCCGCGAGCGCGAAGCCCTCGAGCATGTTGAGGCTCTGGAGCGCGGTCAGCCCCTGAGTCGGCGGCGGTGTCTCGTAGATCCTCACGCCGCGGTAGGTTGTCGAGATCGGCGCGTTCCACTCGCCCGTGTGCTGCGCCAGGTCCTCCGCCGTCAGGAATCCGTCCGCCTCCAGGCGGCGCGCGATCGCCTCGGCGACGCGCCCCCGGTAGAAGAACTCGGGCCCGTCGGAGGCGAGCTCGATGAGCGTCCGGCCCAGGTCGGGCTGGGTCAACAGCTCGCCGAATCCCGGGCCGTGGCCGCCCGGCGCAAAGATCCGGCGCCACTCCGGGTCTGGATTCGCCGGGAGGTGCTCCCGGATCGACTGGCTCAGCAGCGACGTCGCCGGGAATCCGTGAGAGGCGTAGTGAATCGCCGGCTGGAGAAGCTCACCGAGGGGGCGGGTGCCGAACCGCTCGAGCAGCATCGCCCACCCGCGCACGCAGCCGGGCACGCTGACCGTGGGCGGGCCGATGATCGGCAACCGCTCCATGCGCCGCCGGCGCAGCTCCGCGAGACCCGCGCGCGAGCCCGAGCGGCCGCTCCCGTTCAGAACGTGCACGCTCCGCGTCGCGGCTTCGTAATAGAGACAGAAGAGATCGCCCCCCAGTCCGCAATCGTTGGGCTGCATCACCGCGAGCACCGCGTTCACCGCGACGGCGGCGTCGGCGGCGGTGCCCCCGGCCTTCAGCACATCGATCCCGGCCAGCGCTGCGTCGGGGTGCGCGGCGGCGATCATGCCCCGCCGCCCGAGTGCCACGGGCCGATGCGAGTACCCGATCACCGGCACGTCAAGCACTCCGAAAGAGCCGGGCGATCTCGTCCTGCGCGAACACGGGCATCGGCTCCTGCCGGCTTCCGCTCACGAGCGTCACGCCCTGCTCGCGTGGCACGACCTGGCCGATGAAGTGACAGTCGATGGACTCGCGGGCCAGGGCGTGGATCACCATGCCGGCGTCCGCCGGCGCCAGCGTCATCAGAAGCGCGCCCGACGCGATCGTGCCGAGGGGGTCGAGGCCGAACGCCTCGCATAGCACCCGGCCCTCGGGAAGCACCATGATCCGCTCGCGGTCGATGCGGAGGCCGACGCCGGCCGCGTCGGCCAGCTCGACCAGCGCCGTGGCGATCCCGCCCTCGGTCGGGTCGTGCATCGCGTGCACCGTGGCCAACTCGCACGCGATCTCGGCCTCCGGCAGGACGCTGAGCCCCGGGGTCTTGAGAAACCCCTTGGCCTTGCGGATGGCGGCGGGAGAGACGCCACGCGCCCGCAGCTCAGTCTCCTTTTCTCGTGCAATGATGGCCGCGCCCTCCAGCGGGACACCCTTGGTCATCACGACCGCGTCGCCGACCCGCGCGCCGCCCGTCGTGACGAGCTTGTCTTTCTCGACCTCGCCCAGCATCGTACCGGCGACGATCGGGCGATCGAGACCGTGCGTGATCTCGGTGTGGCCGCCGACGAGAGCTACCTCGAGCTCGTCGCAGGCGGCGTGGAGCTCGGTGAAGAGCGCGTCGACCGACGCGTCGCTGGTCGCGCCGGCCGGCAGCAGCAGCGTCGCCAGAAACCACCGCGGGCGCGCGCCGCGCACCGCAATGTCGTTCGCGTTGACGTGCAGCGCGTACCACCCGATCTCGGCGGTCGCGAACGTGATGGGGTCGCTCGTGGCGACGAGGTACCGGTCACCCATGTCGATGACGGCGGCATCTTCACCGAGCCGGGGACCGACGACGACGCGGGGATCCGTGCACTGGTGCCTGTCGAAGATCGCCTGCAGCGTGTCGGCGCGAAGCTTGCCGATTGGCAGAAACTGCATGCCGACGGGTAGTATACACTGCGTGTCGCGCCCTTCGATCGCGGCGCCCGCGGTCGAGTGCGTCCCGAACGTGAGCGAGGGACGCGATCACGGAGTCATCGAGCGCCTGGCAGACGCGATCCGCTCGGTCGGCGGGGTCACCCTCATGAACGTCCACGCCGACGCCGATCACCATCGCACCGTGTTCTCCTTCCTCGGCGCTCCGGCGTCCGTCGAGGCGGCCGCGCTGGCGCTCGCCGCGCGCGCTGTCGAGCTGATCGATCTGCGACGCCACCGCGGCGTCCATCCCCGCGTCGGCGCGCTGGACGTCCTGCCGTTCGTCCCGCTCGCCGGAATCTCGATGGCGGAGACGATCGCGCTCGCGCGCCGCGTCGGCGAATCGCTCGCGAGCCGCCACGCCCTCCCCGTGTACTACTACGGCGCGGCGGCCACGCGGCCGGGCCGCCGCACGCCGCGCGCACTGCGCCGGGGCGAGTACGAGGGGCTCGCCGCGCGGCTCGCCTCCGCGGACGGGGCGCCCGACGCCGGCCCGGCTCGCTTCGACGCGCGCACCGGGGCCGTGCTCGTCGGCGCCCGCGACATCCTCGTCGCGTTCAACGTCTGGCTCGCCAGCGGCGAGGTCGCGGTCGCGCGCGAGATCGCGCGGGCGGTCCGCGAGTCGTCGGGAGGCCTCCCCGCTCTTCAGGCGATGGGCGTGCTGCTCGCGAGCCGTGGGATCGCCCAGGTCTCCATGAATCTGCTCGACTCTCGGATCACGTCGATCGCCGCCGCCTGCGACCGCGTGCGCGACGAGGCCCGGGCGCGCGGCGTCGCCGTGAGCCGCAGCGAGCTGGTCGGTGTGGCCCCGCGCGCGGCGTTCGCAGGGCGGACGCCGGAATCGGTGGGTCTGGCCGGCTTCACGCCCGACCGTTACCTCGACACCTACCTCGACCCCGGCGCGGCGCCGCTCAGGTCAAGAGCTTGAGGAGGTCGGCGGTCAGGTCGTAGAGCTGAGCGCACCCGGTCTCGCCGCCCAGGTGGCCCTGGATGCGCTGGCGCAAGCCGGCATCGGCCGTCTCGCCCAGAAGCGCGGCGATCTTCCGCTGCGGCTCGGAGCAGATCCCCATGTACGGCAGCCGCGGCGTGACGTGCTCGGCGCGGATGATCTGCCCGCTCGCGAGGTCGATCTCGTAGGTGAGCTCGAAGCCGTGGACGTTGTCGTGCATCGAATGGAAGAGCCGGAGCCGGCCGTCCCGCCGCTCCAGCCGCGCGACCTTCGTGCGCTCGAAGACGCGCCGCTGGGCCGGGCGCGGGCTGTAGAGGTCCGGCTGCATCGGCGTCGCGACGGTCCGCGCGCCGAAGAGGCTTCGTCCCGCGTCACTGTAGGTGAAGCACGAGTTCGGCAGATCGATCCACCCGGCCGTGTCGAGCTGCCAGCACTCCCAGGCGTCACCGCCGGCCGCACGCTCGGCGCGCGCGCGGGGGAGCTTGGCCACCTGACGGGCGAGCCGGGCCACCTCGACGATCGCACCGAGAACAAAGGCGGCGCCCGGACCGGAGCCCGTCAGCTCGACGACCCGGCGGCTCAGTCCGCCGACCATCGACGTGCCGGCGAGCTTCACCACACCCGCGACGACGCCAACGTCCAGCGCGCCGGCGACCGGCCGGCAGCGCGCCTCGCGGATCAGGTAGGTCGGGGAGGGGAGCGCCACGACCGAAAGCTCCACCGCCCGGTCGTCGTCGCGCAGCACCACCGTGTGGGTGAACGCGTCGTCGTGGGTGTTGTCGACCCAGCCGTCCATGACGCGCTCGTAGCGGTCGCGGTCCCGGAGCAGCGCCGGCGTGATCACGCGATCACGTCGCCAGGTATTTTCCCGGGTCCTTGTCGAACGTCTGCTTGCAGTCGACGGCGCAGAAGTAATACGTCTGACCCCGGTACGTCGATTGCGCCGCCGCTCTCGCGGGCTCCACGGTCATCTTGCACACAGGATCAACCGCCATTTACGGGCCTCCTTCGATCACTGAAGAGCTCGGCTCGCACCGTGACGGCGCTCGCCTCGCCTTGCCATCGCTTCAGCCTGAGACTGTTCGTGACCACGGACACGGACGAGAACGCCATCGCCGCGCCGGCCAGGATGGGCGAGAGCAGCACGCCCCAGAGCGGGTAGAGGACGCCCGCCGCCACCGGGATCAGCACCACGTTGTAACCGAACGCCCAGACGAGGTTCTGCTTGATGATACTGATCGTCCGCCGCGAGAGGTCGACGGCCGCCACCACGCCGCGCAGGTCACCGCGCACGAGCGTGACGTCGGCGGCCTCGATCGCCACGTCGGTGCCGGAGCCCATCGCAATACCGACATCGGCCTGGGCGAGCGCCGGCGCATCGTTGATGCCGTCGCCGACCATCGCGACGCGGCGTCCGGCCGCCTGGAGCTTGGCAATCTCTCGGGCCTTGTCCTCCGGCAAAACCTCGGCGAGCACGCGGTCCACTCCGGCCTGGCGGGCGACGGCTTCGGCCGTCACCCGTGTGTCACCCGTGAGCATCAGGACCTCGAGACCACGCCGCTTCAACCCGGCGACGACTGCGGTGGCCTCGGGCTTCAGCACGTCGGCGGCGGCGAGGACGCCGAGGGCGTGGCCGCCAAGGGCCACATAGATCGCGGTCTTGCCCTCGGCGGCGAGCGCCTGCGCCCGTCCGGCGAGCGCGCCGACGTCGATGCCGCGCGCGTCCATCAGCGTCCGGTTGCCGAGAAGGACACGGCCGTCCGTCGCCATCGCGTCGATCCCCTGCCCCGGGACCGTCGCGAACTCGCTGATCGGCGGCAGCGCCAGGCCGCGCTCCTTGGCGCGCGCGACGATCGCCTCGCCCAGCGGGTGCTCCGAGCCCTGCTCCGCGGCGGCCGCGAGCGCCAAAACGTCGTCCTCGGCCCCCGGCGGGATGGTGATCACGTCGGTGACCACGGGCCGCCCGACGGTCAGGGTGCCGGTCTTGTCGAACACGCCCGTGTCCACACGGTAGAGCAGCTCGAGCACCGCGGCGCTCCTGACGAGGATCCCGTTCTCGGCCCCGCGGCCCGTCGCGACCATGATCGCGGTCGGTGTCGCAAGCCCCATCGCGCAGGGGCACGCGATGACGAGCACGGCGACGGCGTTCGTGAGGGCGTAGAGCGCCGCCGGCTCGGGGCCGAAAGCCCACCACGCGAGAAAGGTCAGCGCGGCGATCCCCAGCACGATCGGGACGAAGACCGCGGCGACGCGATCGGCCAGCCGCTGGATCGGAGCGCGCGAGCCCTGCGCCTCGGCGACGAGCTCGACGATCCGCGCCAGCGCCGTTTCGCTTCCCACGCGCGCGGCACGGAAAACGAAGCTTCCGGTGCGGTTGACGGTGCCGGCGAAGACCTTCGATTCCGGCGCCTTCTCGACCGGCAGGCTCTCGCCCGTCAGCATCGACTCGTCGATCGTCGAGGCACCTTCCGTGACCACGCCGTCCACCGGGACACGCTCGCCCGGGCGAATGCGGACGAAGTCCCCGACCCGCACCTCGGCCGTCGGCACGTCGACCTCGGCCCCGTCACGGACGATGCGCGCGGTGCGCGGGGCAAGGCTCACGAGCCGCCGGATCGCTTCGGAGGTCCGTCCGCGCGCGCGCGCCTCGAGCCAGCGCCCCAGCACGACCAGGGTGATGACGACTGCGCTCACGTCGTAGTACGTCACCGCGCCGTGCGCCGGGAAAACGTGTGGCCAGAGGGTGACCGCCACGCTGAAGAAGTACGCGGCGTTCGTGCCGACGGAGACTAGCGTCGACATGGACGCGCTGCGGTAGCGAAGGTCGTGGAGGAACCCCCGGTGAAACTGCCAGCCGACCCAGAACTGGACAGGCGTCGTGAGGACCAGGAGGACCCAGGGGCTCTGGAGCACCGCCGGCACCCACGGTAGGACATGGGACATCCCGCCAAGCAGGACGGGCGCCGACAGCACGGCGCCGACGACGACCTTGACCTTCTGGCGCCGCTGATCGGCCTCGCGGGCGGCTCGCTCGGCGTCGACCGCGTCGCCAGACCCCGCATCGGAACGCGGCTGGACGAGCTCGTAGCCCGCCGCGGCGACCGCCTCCTGGAGCGCGTCGAGGCTCGTCCGCTCCGGATCGAACGAGACGGTCGCCTGCTCGGTCGCGAGATTGACCGACGCCTGGTCGACGCCGGCGACCCCGGTCAATGCACGCTCGACCTTCCCGACGCACGCCGCACAGTGCATCCCGCGGACGGGTAGGACCTGCTTCGTCATCACTTGCCCCGGAACCGCGCGAACACGTCGAGGAGCTCGTCGATCTTCTGCTGGCGCTCGCTTTTCGAGCCTGAGCGAACAGCGTCGGCGACGCACGACTCGATGTGCCGGCCCAGCAGGAGCTTCTCGACCTGCTCGAGCGCGCCCTGCACCGCCGAGATCTGGAGCAGGATGTCGACGCAGTACGCCTCGCCGTCGATCATCCGCTGGAGACCCTGCACCTGCCCCTCGATCCGACGCAGCCGCCCGAGGGCCTTGGCCTTCGTCTCCGCGTTGATCATCCAATACCCCCTAGGGGTAGTATCGTCCTGCCCTGATGCGCTGTCAACCGTTGGGGGCCGTGGGTCTGGGTGTCGGGCGGGGTCGACGAGAGCTCGGAGAGGAACGCTCCGGCTTACTGGAGGTCGAACAGGAGGGGCTGCTCCAGCACCGGCGCCGTCCGGCCGCGCCGGCCGCGCGCGGGCGGCTTCGTTCCCTTGCGCTGCGCCCCTTTGGCCCTCGCCGGCTGAGGTCGCGGCAGCTTCCATCCCTTCTGATAGGCGATGCGCTCGCCCTGCTTGATGACCAGCAGGTCGACGAGGCGCGCGAGCGGATGGGACAGGAGCACCAGATACTTTTCCCAGTAGCGGGGCGAGTGCGCGAGTGTTCGCATCTGGTCGAGCGCGAGCGACAGCGCCGTCCGATCGCCTTTCTTCGCGGCGAGCTTCAAGTCGTCGAGCAGCTTGGCCTGGCTGATTCGCGACGGCCGCGCGCGCGCCATCAGCGCGTCACTGCGCCGCGCCGCCACGCAACCGGACCTCGTAGCCTTCACGGTCCGCGTGGTTCGGCTGAATGGTGATCTTCCGGTCGAGCGCGCGCGCCAGCCGCTCGAGCCCTTCCTGGCCGTCACCCTCAAAGTACCGCGCCAGCTCGGGATGCACGCGCACGACGACCTCGCGACCGTTCGGATCCTCCGCCGTCCTGACCTTGGCCCGCACGACGCGGAAGATCTCGGCGGCGAGCGTCGCGTCGGCCTTCGTGACGCCGCTCCCCTTGCACGTCGGGCACGCCGCCGAGAGCAGCGCCCGGAGATCCTGGCGCACGCGCTTGCGCGTCATCTCGACGAGGCCCAGCTCGGAGATCTCGAGCACGTTCGTCCGCGCCTTGTCCTCGGCCAGCGCGCGCTTGACCGCGCGGTAGACCTGCTCACGGTGCTCCGCCGACTCCATGTCGATGAAGTCGATGATGATGATGCCGCCCAGGTCACGCAGACGGATCTGGCGGACGACCTCGCCGACCGCCTCGAGGTTGATCTTGAGCACGGTCTGCTCGAAGTCGCGCTTGCCGACGTACTTGCCCGTGTTCACGTCGATCGAGACGAGCGCTTCGGTGTGGTCGATGACGATGTACCCGCCGGACTTGAGCCAGACGCGGCGCCGGAGCGCCCGCTCGATGTCCTTCTCGACCCCGAGCGCCTCGAAAATCGGGGCGGGCTCCTCCCAGAGCCGCACGCGATCCCTCAGCGCCGGCACGAGCGCCTCAACGTAGCCGGCGCATTTGTCGTACACCTCGCGCGAGTCGACGACGAACTCGTCGATCTCCGGCGAGAATAGGTCGCGCACGACGCGGAAGGTCAGGTCGCCCTCCTCGTGCAGGACCGCGGGCGCCGCCGTCTGCTCGAAGCGGCCCTGGATCTGCGCCCAGAGGCGCGTCAGGAACTCCACGTCGGCGGCGAACTCACCCTCGCTCTTGCCCTCGGCGTTCGTTCGCACGATGAAGCCGCCCGACGGCAGGCTGAGGGCGCGCAACGCCGCGCGGAGCCGGTCGCGCTCCCGTTCGTCACGGATGCGGCGCGAGACGCCGATGTGGCGGGCCTGCGGCATGTAGACGAGGTAGCGCCCGGGCAGCGAGATGAAGGACGTGATCCGCGCCCCCTTGGTCCCGAGCGATTCCTTGGAGGCCTGCACGAGGACGTTCTCGCCCTTGTGGAGCAGTTCCTCGATCGGGGAGGCGTCGCGGCGGGGCTCGAGCTCCTCCACGTCCACGTCGGCCTCGCCTTCCTCATCGCTGCCCGTGAGCATCACGCGCGCAAAGTCGCCGAGGTTGGTCGTGTAGTCGCCGGCGTAGAGGAAGGCGTCCTTCTGCAGCCCGATGTCGACGAACGCGGCCTGCATGCCCGGCAGGACGTTCGTCACGACGCCCTTGTAGACGCTCCCCACGATCGAGCGGTGGCGGTGCCGCTCGACATAGAGCTCGGTGAGGAGATTACCCTCCTGGACCCCGACACGAGTTTCGATGAGCTCCGCGTTGACGACGATCCGTTTGCGCACGGCAGCACCTCGCCGACACGGCGACTCGCGTCAAGGGACCGCGGCGTCCGCGTCTCATTGGAACTGCCGCATTCGTACCGAGAGGAGAAGGCCGAGCGTCATGCAGGAGGCGACCATCGAGGAGCCGCCGTAGCTCATCAACGGCAGCGGGATCCCAACGACGGGCAGGAGCCCGGTCACCATCCCCACGTTGATCAGTACCTGCGCCGCGAACAGCGCCGTGGCGCCCAGCGCCACGAGCCGACCCACCGGCTCGCGTGCGGTTGCCGCGATGTCGAAGCCCCGCAGAAGGAGCAAGACATAACACAGCAGCAGGATGAGACAGCCGACGAACCCCCACATCTCGGCGAATACGGCGAAGATGAAATCCGTGTGACGCTCCGGGAGGAACGCCAGCCGGCTCTGCGTCGCGCCGGCCACGCCCTTGCCCAGGAGCTGACCCGATCCGATCGCGATCTTCGCCTGGATCACGTTGTACGCGCTCCCGAGCGGATCGCGGAACGGATCCAGGAAAACGAGAATTCGTTCGCGTTGGTAGTCCTTCAGCGCCAACCAGGCCAGCGGCATCGCGGACAGCGCCGCGAGCGCCAGGCCGCCGAGGACCTTGAGGCGCAGCCCCGCGCCCACGAGCAGAATCGTGAGCACGGGGACAAGCAGGAGGGCGGTGCCGAGGTCCGGCTGCTTGATGATCAGCACGGCCGGCACCGCCACGATCGGCAGTATCAAGGCGATGGTGAGCTTGCCCACGGGCTGCGCCCAGCGGGACGTGACCGCCCACACCACGATGAGCACGAAGCAGATCTTGAAGAGCTCGGAGGGCTGGATCGACATCGGGCCGAAGACGATCCACCGCCGCGCGCCCGACACCGTCCGGCCCAGCAGGAACACGGCGGCCAGCCCGGCCAGGCCCAGGAGGTACAGGGCCGGCGCGGCGCGGACGAGCCTCCGGTAGTCGAGGCTCGCCAGCAACACCATGACGGTGAGGCCAACCGCGAACCAGAGGACCTGGCGGACGACGACGCTGCCGCCCGCGCGGCCCACGTGCAGGCTCGCGAGCGTCACCGTGCTCATCACGACCAGTCCGAATGCGATCGCCAGCAGCGCCCAGTCCACGTTCTGCAGCAGGCGCCGGTCGATCCGAAGCACTAGCCGGCGATCTCCACCGCGGCAACCTTCTCGAAGAAGATCGCGTTCAGGATCTTCCGCGCGATCGGGGCCGCGACCTGGCCACCTTTACCGCCCCGCTCCGCGATCACCACCACGACGACCTCCGGCGCCTTCGCCGGCGCAAAGGCGGCGAACCACGCGTGGTCCTGGCCCTTCTCGGCCTTCGACTTGGCGATCATCTGCGCGGTGCCGGTCTTCCCGGCGATGTCGAGGCCGGGGATGCGGGCCGCCGCGCCCGTCCCTCCATCGTTCACCACCGACCAGAGGCTCTGCCGGAGGAACGCCCACACGACCGGCGACAACTCGACGTGGCCGCTGACCTGCCCCTGGTCGCTCCACACGACGTCGTGGTCGGGGCGCTCGACCCGCTGCACGAGGCGCGGCCGCCACAGGACACCGCCGTTGGCGATCGCGGCCATGAAGCGCGCGACCTGCATCGGGGTGACCAGCACGGTGCCCTGTCCGATGGACATGTTGACCGTCTCTCCGGCCGGGTACGCCCGCCCCTGACGTCCGCGCCCGAGCTGCGGCCGCGGCAGGAGGCCGTTCTTCTCCCCCGGCAGGTCGATGGCGCTCGGCTGGCCAAACCCGAACGCGCTCGCGTAGCGGACGATCGCCGCGCCGCCGATTCGGAGTCCCGCCTCGTAGAAGAAGACGTTGCAGGACTGTACGATCGCGTTGTGAAGATCGACCGTGCCGTGCCCGCCTTCCTTCCAGTCCTTGAAGGTGGATCCGCCCAGCTGGAACTCGCCGGTGCAGTGCGTCCGGTCGAGCGGCGTGAGAGTCCTCTCCTGCAGGCCCGCCGCCGCCACGATGATTTTGAACACGGAGCCGGGCGCGTACTGGCTCTGGATGGTGCGGTTCAACAACGGGAAGTTCGGATCCTGAACTACCCGCAGCCACGCGTCGCGCTCGATGGTCCCGGTGAAGCGATCGATCTCGAAGGCGGGCGTGGACACCATGGCGAGCACGTCGCCGCTGCGCGGATCCATGACGACGACCGCGCCGGCGTGCCCCTCCATCGCGCGCTCCGCGGCCTCCTGGATCCCTCGGTCCAGCGTGGTGATCACCTGCGCCCCGGCGTGCGGCTCGGTCTGCTGCACCCGGCGGACCGGACGCCCCATCGCGTCGACCTCGATGCGCTCTCCGCCGTCCTGGCCGCGCAGATGCTCGTCGAGCAGCCGCTCGAGGCCGCTCTGCCCCACCATATCGCCGCGCCGATAACGCCCCTGCTTGAGTTGCTCGTCGTTGGCCTCGCGAACGTACCCCAGGAGGTGCGCGGCGAACCGGCTCGTCGGGTACACGCGCTGGGGCTCGACTTCGGCGATCACGCCCGGAAGCTCGAGCTTCCACTCCTCCACCTTCGCGACCTCCGCGAGGGTCAGGCCACGACGCACACGCACCGGCAGGAGCGAGTCGGGCTGCACCCGCGTCACCGCGTCGATCAGCTCCTGGTAGGGGATGTGGAGCAGCGAGGCGACGCGGCCGAGGACGGCGTCACGCGTCTCGACGTCGCGGGGCAGCTCGCGGGGGATCAGCGAGAGGGTGAACGCCGGGCGGTTGTCGACGAGAGGCGTGCCGTGACGGTCGAACAGGATACCGCGCGGCGCGGCGATGGGGCGGACACGGATCCGGTTCTTGTCCGACGCGTCGAGGAACCGGCCGCCCTCGAGCACCTGGAGATACCAGAGCTGGCCGATCAGGACGAGGAACGCGACGGTCACCACCGTCGCGATCACCATGACGCGCTTCTGCCCGGGATCGCGCCGGCTGGGCAGGGATCGTCCAGAGAAGCTCACGACGGCTCACCTTCGAAGCGCGCGCGAAGGGTCTGCACCCCGGCGAGACTCAGCACGACGGCGGCGCCGACGAACCCGTTGAAGAGCGCCTGCGGGATCACGACGTACATCATCAACTCGCCGAACGGCGCCGGGAAGCGGAAAATTTGGAGCAGCGCGAACCGCGCGAGTCCTTCCGCGATCGTGAGCACGACGAGCCCGGGCACCTGCACCAGCGGCTGACTCACCCGCAATCGGCTTCCGGCGACACCGATCCCGAACCCGATCACCGCCTTCGTCAGGCCCTGGACGCCGATCAGGCCGCCGCCGGCCGCGTCCTGGAGGAGGCCGGTGACGAACCCGGCCAGGCATCCGAATTCGGAGCCGCGCCGGAGCGCGAGCAGACTGACCATGATCAGCGGCAGATCGGGCGTCACCCCCCGGACGCTGACCAGCGGCGTGAGCGTCGCGTGCGCGACCGAGCCTCCGGCGACCGTCAACACGAGCAGGCCGCGCATCAGCCGTCCTTCGGGAAGTAGGCGGTGAGGTCGCGTTGCGTGTCGCCGGTCACCAGCAACACCTCGTCGATCCGCGCAAAGTCGACGGCCGGCGTCAGCTCGGCGTAGTGGAAGAGCGCGGCGCCGCGATTGTCGATCGCCCGGACCGTACCGATCGGGATGCCGCGCGGAAAGAGCCCGCCCTGCCCGGCCGTCACGAGCACGTCGCCGCTCTGGATGGACGCGCCGTCGCGGGCCATGAACTTGAACCGGAGCGTGCCGCGCGGGTCACCTTCGACGATGCCGGGGGTGCGCGTTCTCAGTACATGGGCGCCGACGGTGGACGCGGGATCGGTCAGCACTTGCACGATCGACGCGCCGGGCCGGACGTCGACGATGCGGCCGACGAGACCGTCGGGCGAGATCACCGCGCTCAGGCGGGGAATGTTGTCGCCCCGGCCGCGATTGACCGTGAGCGACCGGATCCAGCCACCCCACTCGCGGGCGATGATCTCCCCGGGCAGGGTCGTGAGGGGGAGCCGCTCCTGGAGGGTCAGCAGGCGGCGCAGCCGTCGATTCTCGACGTCGGTGTCGCTCACGCGCAGCGCCTGGACCCGCAGCTGCTGGACCTCCTCCCGCAGCCGCCGATTCTCGGCGCGCACGTTCTTCCAGTCGAGGTAGGTGGCCCAAAGGCCGAAGGTCGCACGGCTCGCCTTCGCGAGCCCGGTCTGGATCGGCGTGGTCACGATCGCGAAGAGGTCGCCGGCGGCCGAGCCGTACCCGCGCGTCTGGAGCGTGAGGAGCAGGAGGCAAATCCCCACGAGGGAGACAAGCAACACGAGCTTCTGAATCTTCACCGTCCGAACCCCCAGAGGAGAGCGCTGGAACCCGCTAGGCGGGGATGGCCACCTTCTTCAGGAGATCGAGCTCGTCCAGCACTTTTCCCGTCCCCAGCGCGACGCAGCACAGCGGATCGTCGCCCGGCGTCACGGGGAGATTGGTCTCCTGACGCAACAGGTGGTCCAGGCCCCGGAGCAGCGCGCCACCCCCGGTGATCACGATGCCTTTGTCCACGATGTCCGCCGCAAGCTCGGGCGGCGTCCGCTCGAGACACGTGCGCACCGTCTCGACGATCGTCATCACGGGCTCGCGCAGCGCCTCCCGGATTTCCTCATCAGTGATCACGATGGTCTTGGGGATGCCGTCGATCAGATCGCGGCCCTTGACTTCCATGGTCCGGCGGTCGCCGCCCATCGGGTACGCGGACCCCAGCGTGACCTTGATCTCCTCGGCGCGCCGCTCGCCGACGAGCAAGTTGTAGTGCTTACGGATGTACTGGACGATCGCCTCGTCCATCTCGTCGCCCGCAATGCGCACTGACTTCGAGTAGACGATTCCCGAGAGCGAGATCACCGCCACCTCGGTCGTCCCGCCACCGATGTCGACGATCATGTTGCCGCCCGGCTCCTGGATGGGCAGGCCCGCACCGATCGCCGCGGCCATCGGCTCCTCGATCAGGTACACCTCGCGCGCGCCCGCCTGCATCGCCGAGTCGCGTACCGCTCGCTTCTCGACCTGGGTGATCCCCGACGGCACGCCGATGACGATGCGCGGCCGCACGAGCGTGCGGCGGCGGTGCACTTTCGAGATGAAGTAGTGCAGCATCTTCTCGGTCACGTCGAAGTCGGCGATGACCCCATCCCTGAGGGGACGGATGGCGACGATGTTCCCGGGGGTGCGCCCGAGCATGGCCTTGGCCTCGCGACCGACCGCGAGCACGGAGTGATCGGCCTGGTGGATCGCGACGATCGACGGCTCGTTGAGCACGATGCCTTCGCCGCGGACGTAGACCAGAGTGTTCGCCGTCCCGAGGTCGACGGCGAGATCGTTTGAGAACATCCCGGCCAGCAGGTTGTAGAACATCACCGCTCCATCAGTCGTCGATTAAACCCCCGCGTTCGGGGGTCTTACAGTAGCACAGTCCGTGCCACCCGGAAACGAAAACTCTATTTTTCCAAGGCTTTAGGCCTCAGAAAGCGCTGCAGGGCTCCGCGGGTCCACCTTCGGTATGGAAAACACGAGTTTTTTCAGAGGGTTCTGACAGGAAGCCGAGGCCAGGAGACGGAGCACCCCGCATCGGACTTGGGGTTCCTTTGAAGGGTCACCGGGCCGCGCTGTCCTCGGTTGACCCGCTGGTGACCGTGCCCAGGATGGCACCTTTGGTGACAGCCAGCGTCATGACATACCGTTTCCGGAACCGTCCGCCTGGTCATTTGGCGACCGAGACTCCTTCGATCCGGGCGAATTCTCGGAAAGCGAGGGAATTGTCGGAAAGTGACGTCCGGGTATAGCATCGCCGAGCCGCCCGATGATGGCCGACGAGTTCGAGATCTGGTTTGACAAGGGCGTGACCGACGGGCTGCCCGTCGTCCCCCCCACGCGAGAGCGCGTTGAACACATGCTCGCCGGCACCGGGCGCGCGCGCGACGAGCTGCTCGGCAAGATGCCGCCGAACTACGGCCGGCTGACCGTCGAGAAAGCCGCGATCAACGCGGTCCTGGCCGGGTGCCGGCCCGACTACCTGCCGGTCGTCATCGCCGCCGCCGAGTGCGCGTGCGATCCCGCGTTCAACCTCCACGGGGTCGCAACCTCCACGCACTTCGCCGCGCCGCTCATCGTCGTCAATGGCCCCATCCGTGCGCGCATCGGCCTCAACAGCGCCTTCGGCGTCTTCGGTCCTGGCTATCGCGCGAACGCGACCATCGGCCGCGCGCTCCGCCTCTTGATGATCAACGTCGGCGGCGCACGGCCGGGCGAGATCTCGATGTCCACGCTCGGCCATCCTGGGCGCTACACCTACTGCATCGCCGAGAACGAAGACGCGAGTCCGTGGCCGCCCTACCACGCGGGCCGTGGCTTCCCGGTCGTTGCGTCGACGGTCACGCTGTTCGCCGGCGAGGCACCGCACGGAATCTCGGATCACTCGAGCCGGACGGCGCGCGCGCTCGGCGGATCGCTGGGCTGGTCGATGGCTGGCCTCTGGAACAGCAAGCACTTTCCGCTCTACTCTCACACGATGCTGGTGGTGGGCCCCGAGCACGCCCGCACCTTCGCCGACGACGGATGGTCGAAGGAGGACCTGAAGCGCCATCTCTTTGAGACCGTGCGCCGCCCGTACCGGACGCTGCTGCCCGACGAGGACCACGGAGAAGGCACAAATTTGAGGTTCGGGACGACCGAGTCGCGGCCCGGGCCCGAGACCATGATCTCCAAGTTTCCGTCGACGGAGGAGATCCACGTGGTCGTGGCCGGCGGCACCGCCGGGCGCTTCTCGGTGGCGATTCCCGGCTGGCTCGGTACGAAGAACGGCTCGCGCCCGGTCACCCGCGCCGTGCAATAATTCGATTGACTTGCTGAACCGTGCGTGTCATCCTACGCATCGGTTCTGGCACACACGGAGTCAGGTAACAATTGTGAGACCGAGACACACGCCGCGCGGGCCCAGTTCGCGCGGCGTTTTTGTTTGCCTTCCAATTCCGGAAGGCAACCCCGCCACGATGGCGGGAGCACGGGGCTTGAAGACCCCCTAAAGAGAGGTTCGAGGTATGGCTAACGGACAGGTGAAGTGGTTCAACGATGCGAAGGGTTACGGGTTCATCACACAGGAGGGCGGCGAGGACGTGTTCGTCCACTACAGCGCCATCCAGGCCCAGGGCTTCAAGAGCCTTGCTGAGGGTGACCGGGTCGAGTTCGAAGTAACTCGCGGTCCGAAGGGTCTTCAGGCAGCCAACGTCAGGAAGGTCTAACAGCCTACCCTGTTCGCTCCCGCCCGGGCCCGGCAACGGGCCCGGGTGCCCAACACAGAGACCACACACGAAAGGCGTTCCATTTCATGCTCTGCACATTCAAAGATCCTCGGCTCACGCTCGCGATGCGCGACGCCATCGCCCGCGCGGGCTATTCCACTCCCACTCCGATCCAGGTCCAGGCGATCGGGCCGATCCTCGAGGGACGCGACCTGATCGGCTGCGCCCAGACGGGCACCGGCAAGACCGCCGCCTTCGCGATCCCGACTATTGAACTCCTGGTCGGGGCGGACTCGCGGCTCGCGAAGCTCGGCGGCGCGGGACCGCGCGCGCTCGTGCTCGCGCCGACGCGCGAGCTCGCTCTGCAGACCGCGGAGACGTTCGACATGCTGGGCCGCGCCCAGGGCGTCAAGACGGTCGTCCTCATCGGGGGCGAATCGATGGGGCCGCAGCTCGCCGGGCTCCAGAGGAGACCCGACGTCATCATAGCGACCCCCGGCCGGCTCTTCGATCACCTCGAGCGCCGGACGCTTGGCCTCGGCACGCTCCGCATCGTCGTCCTCGACGAGGCCGACCGCATGCTCGACATGGGCTTCGCACCCCAGGTCGAGCGCATCCTCCGCGTGACACCGCTCGACCGGCAGACCCTCTGCTTTTCGGCGACGATGCCGACAGAGGTCGAGACGCTGGTCCGCCGGCATCTCGTCCGTCCCGTGCGCGTCGACGCCGGCGTGATCGCCAAACCCGTCGCGAAAGTCACGCAGATGCTCTACAAGGCAGCGACCCAGGAGAAGACGCCGCTCCTGCTGCGGCTCCTCGGCGAGGAGCGCGGTCAGACGCTCGTCTTCACGCGCACCAAGCATCGCGCCGATCGCGTGGCGCGCGCCGTGGGCGCGGCCGGTCACCGGGTGACGCGCCTGCACGCCGATCGCTCCATGTCGCAGCGCCGCGAGGCGCTCGACGGCTTCCGGAGCGGTCGCTATCGCGTGCTGATCGCCACCGACATCGCGGCGCGCGGGATCGACGTGCCTGAGATCGCCCACGTGGTGAACTTCGACATGCCCCACACGGCCGAGGACTACATCCACCGGATCGGCCGCACCGCGCGCGCGGAGGCGAGCGGCCGCGCCACGAGCTTCGCGGCGCCCGAGGAGCACGAGCAGCTGCGCGCGATCGAGCGGCACCTGGGACATCCCGTCCCGCGGAATTAGCATCCCCGGCCATGGGGGCCGGGATCACCGGAGCGTGAAGCTCCACAACAGAAAAAGAAGAGGAACATCATGGCAAGCGGCACAGTGAAGTGGTTCAACGATGCGAAGGGCTTCGGGTTCATCACACAGGAAGGCGGCGAGGACGTGTTCGTCCACTTCAGCGCCATCCAGGCCTCGGGCTTCAAGAGCCTCAGCGAAGGCGATCGGGTGGAGTTCGAAGTGACTCGCGGCCCGAAGGGGCTCCAGGCCGCCAACGTCCGAAAGGCCTAGCCGGGGGAATCTGAGGGGGGCCTTCCCCCCTCAGATGAAATTAAAAGCCCCGACGGTGGCTGCGGCGCGTTGTGACTCATTCACTCGCGCGTCGCGCCGCCCCGCTGGTGAAAGCGGGACCGTCGGGGCCGGTGGCGCCTGGACTCCCAGGCGTTCCACCCGGAGCTAGCGTGGAGCCTGCCTAGGAGGCAACCACCTCACAGATCACCGTAGGGTTACACATCGGCTGGATCACCTCCTATTCTCGGCAAGGCCGCCACGCGGGCCCAGTTCCCACCTACCCAGAACCGGATGCCGACTCCCGGCCCGGGGCTCGACCACGTCAACCGCCGGCGGAATTGTCGACGGGGACGCTGCTGGAACGCTGTGACGCTCCGGTCGATTTGCCCCAATCCTACACCCGGGTCCGGCGCGCCCCAAAGCACAAAGTGCTAGCCGACGCTACTTGATCACGATGCGCGCGCGATTGCGCTCCCAGAGCCCGCTGCCGACGCCTTCGACCTTGCGAAGCTCTTCCGGTTTCTTGAACGGGCCGTGGGTGTCTCGGTACTCGACGATCTTCTCGGCCACGCGGCGGCCGACGCCTTCCAGCTTCATCAGCTCCTTGACGTCCGCGGTGTTGATGTTGACGGGAGCGCCGGTCGGCGCCGACGCCTGCGTTTCTCCGGGGCGCGACGGCGGCGCCGCGACGGCCGGCCACGGAGCGAGCCATGAGAACGCGACGAGCAGGATGAGGATCGCGGTGGGAACGTGACTCATGGAGTTCCTCCCTTCGTTCAGGTGCACGGCATTCACGCGAGCGCTCGCGAGCGATGCCATTGAACCCGCCGTTGGCGGAACGCGTCAACGTCCAATCATTCAGACACGCGAAACAGATACGGATTAGTCGACGGGGGAGCCGTGGAGCCGATCGAGATAAGCCTGCCACTCCACCGGGACCAGCGACTTTTTCTTCGAGTTGCACGCCTTGCAGGCGGGGACGACGTTGCCGCGCGTCGAGCGGCCGCCGCGTCCGAGCGGAACCATGTGGTCCATCGTCAGCGCGCGGTGCCCGATTGAGCGGCGACAGTAGTAACACACGCCGTCGGCGATGCGCCGCTTCCACCACGGGCTCTGACGCAGCTCGCGCGCCTTCGCCCGCTCGCGCCGCAGCGCCTCGGGCTCGACCGGCACGTAGGACTCACTCATGGGCTGCGAGCGCGGTGGACAGCGCTTCCCACTCGCGCATGAGCCACGTCACCTGCTCCTCGGCACGCTTGCGCTCGTGCGCCGCGGCGCGAACGCGCTCGCCGTCCGCATAGAGGGCCGGATCGCCCAGCCGCGTGCCGATCTCGGCGAGCTGCGCCTCGAGCGCGTGAATCTGCCGCTCGACCTCCCCCAGCCTCTTGCGCAGCTCGCGCATCTCCCTCGTCGCCGGCCCCGCCTTCGACGCTCGCGCGCGTTCCGGCCGCACCGCCGCCGACGCCGCGGGGGCCGGGTGGCGCGGTCCGGAACCTGAGAGAGACGACAGGTTCCGGACCGCGCCACCCGCCCCCCGCGGCGTCCTTCCTGGCGCGGCCGCGGCCGCGGCGCGCGCTTTCGCGTCGAGATAATCGTCGTAACTGCCCGGGTAGGAGACGAGGCTCCCGCACGCGATGTCCACGATTCCGGTCACGATGCGATTGATGAAGTAGCGATCGTGCGAGATGAACACGATCGTGCCCGGAAACGCGGCGAGGGCCCGCTCGAGCACCTCGCGCGAGGCGAGGTCGAGGTGGTTGGTCGGCTCGTCCATGCAGAGGAACGCGGCGGGACGCACGAGCATCTTCGCCAGTGCGACGCGCGCCTTCTCGCCGCCCGACAGCACCGCGATCTTCTTGTCCACGGCGTCACCCGAGAAGAGGAACGTGCCCAGGATCGTCCGGAGCCGTGTCTGCCCGAGCTCAGGGGCCGCGCGCTCCAGCTCTTCGAGGATCGTCAGCGACAGCGTCAACGCCTCGAGCTGGTGCTGCGCGTAGTAGTGCACGGCCACGTGGGTGCCGAGTGTGCGTTCGCCCCGGTCGAAGGGCAGCACCCCCGCCAGCATCCTCAGCAGCGTCGACTTGCCGGCGCCGTTCGGGCCGACGAGGGCGATGCGCGCGCCCCGCTCGACCTCGAAGTCGACGCCCGCGTACACGACGTTGTCGCCGTACGCCTTGTGGACGCCCTTGAGCGTCGCCACGCGTCGGCCGGTCCGCGGCGGCTGCGGAAAGGCGAAGCGGATCACCCGCGCCTCGCGCTCGACCTCGATGCGATCCATGCGCTCGAGCATCTTGATCCGGCTCTGGACCTGCCGGGCCTTGGTCGCCTGGTAACGGAACCGCTCGATGAACCGCTCGATCTCGGCGACGCGCTTGGCCTGATTCCGCGCCTGCGCCTCGAGCAGCTCGCGACGCGCCTCCCGCTGGACCAGGTATTCGTCGTAGTCGCCGGGATAGACGGTGAGGCCCGACGGCCCGAGCTCCGCGATCGAAGTGACCATGCGGTTCAGGAAATACCGGTCGTGCGACACGAGGACGACCGTGCCCTCGTAGTCGGCGAGAAACGCCTCGAACCACTCGAGCGACTCGATGTCCAGGTGGTTCGTCGGCTCGTCGAGGAGGAGGAGCGACGGGCGCTGGAGCAGGAGACGCGCGAGCGCGGCGCGCATCCGCCACCCTCCCGAGAATTCGGTGAGGGGGCGCGGACAATCCGCTTCTCGGAACCCAAGGCCGCCCAGGATCGTCTTCGCCTCGGTCTCGAGGCGGTAACCGCCCAGCGCCTCGAACCGGTGCTGGAGATCTCCGTACCGCGCCGTCAGCGCGTCGCTTCCGTCGCCGCCGGCCACCGCCGCGAGCTGCGCCGCCACCACTTCCATTTCGCGCTCGACCTGCCACACGGCGTCGAAGCCGGCGAGCGCCTCGACGAGCACCGAGCCCGCGGGCGCGCCCGCAGCTTCCTGAGGGAGGTAGCCGACCGTGGTCTCGCGCGGTCGAGTGACGCGCCCGTCGTCCGGCTCCTCGACGCCGGCCAGGAGCCGGCAGAGCGTCGTCTTGCCCGCCCCGTTCGGTCCGACCAGGCCGATGCGCTCGCGGTCGGGAATCCGCCACGACAGCCCGCGGAAGATCTCCTGCCCCGCATAGCCCTTCGAGATACCCTCGACCTGGATCATGCGGGCGGGGGACGCCGGAAACGGGGGGGCGCGCTCATCCCATGCTCTGGATCTTCTCGGGAAGAATCTTGACGACGACACGCACCTCGCCGGCCCGGCGGTGCGGATAGCGGTCCTGGCCCAGGTACTTCTTGGCGAGCGCGTCGATGTGCTCGTCGGCGCCCTTCTCCGTCATCTCGACGACGCGTCCCCGGATCTGGAGGTAGCGGTAGGGGTTGTCCGGGTCCTGCATCGAAAGCGCGACCTTCGGATTCCGCTGAAGGTTCTTGTCCTTCACCCGCCCCCGGGCAGTGTTGAAGCGGACGTGCGCGCCATCGTAATCCACCCAGACCGGGGTCACCTGCGGCGTGCCGTCCCGGCCGACGGTCGCGACGTGGGCGAACGCCTTTTTCGCGAACAGGTCACGGCAGTTCTCGGGAATCGTCGCCATGGTCATTCCCCCTTGCCCTTGAGCTCGTCGAGCACCGAGAAGGCGTGGCGCACCGACTTGACCGCGAGCGTCCCGCCCATCAAGACGCCGATATCGAGCGTTTCGGAGATCTCGGCGGCTGTCGCGCCCTGGTCGAGGACCTCCTCGACGCGGTGATCGATTCAGTCGAAGCAGTTCTGCGACACGGCGACCGCGAGCGCCGTCAGCTCCTTGTGCTTCTTCGAGATGGCGCCGTCGGCGAAGACCTTCTTGCCGAGGTCGCCGAAGGCGGCGTACACCTTCATGGGCGACTTCAGCATCAGCCCGTTCAGCCGCTTTCGCTCCGTGTTCCGTTCGTGGATGTGCATGGTCTGGTCCTCCGATTACCTTTGAGACGTCGTCAGCTCGCCGGCGCGGGCGTCGGCCATGGCGCGCAGGGCGAACAACATCCGGATCACGCACTGCTGGACGAGGAGCGCGTCCTGCGTGAACGGATCCGCAAGCCACTCCCGCGCCAACTCGGGCTTCTCGGCGGCGAAGCCGAGCGTGGGCGACAGCGCCCCGAGCCGCAGGAGCAGGTCATCGGGCGGCAGTCCGGACGCGCGCAGCCGCGCCACGACGGCGGCACGCACGGCGGCGTTCCAGACCCCCGTGAGTCCCTCGATCAGCGCCGCGTAGCACGTCAGCTCCTTCCGGGCCTCGAACTGCTTGAGCACCGCTGGGACCAGTGGATTCACGGCGGCGTCGCCCTCCTCGTCGACACCGAACAGCGGGCCGATCACCGGATCCGCCTGCGGCTGCGACAGCCGCTCGAGGAGCTCCAGGGCCACCGCCGCCGGAACCGCCGGCAGCTTGGCCAACCGCTCGAGTAGCGGCGCGTCACCGGCCATGACTCATCCTCCCACACGTGTCGGCTCGCCGCGCATTTCGGCTCGGGCGAGATCCTTCGCGCGTCCGGGTGGCACCAGGAACGCGGAGGCGAGCGCCGCCAGGCACACAACGCAGCCCACGATGAAGACGCCGTGCAGCGCCTCGCTCATCGGCAGCCCGGCGTGAAGCCGTTGCGCCATGACGGCGCCCATCACCGACAACCCCAGCGCCCCGCCGATGGACATGAAGAACTGGGTCATCGAGGTGGCCGCGCCGAGATCGCTCCGCGCGACCGCGCTCTGGACCGCGATCAGCATCGGCACGACGACCAGCCCCATCCCGACGCCGGCCAGCAAGACGTCCCTCATGGCCGCGCCGTGCGTGAGCGCGGAGGTCCAGCGCGCGAAGAGCATGAACGCTCCCGTGAGGCAGGCCATCCCGCCCAGCACGATGCTCCGGTAGCCGACGCGCAGGACCAGCCGCGCGCTCAGCACCGACGTCGTCACCCAGCCGAGGACGAACGCCGTGAGGACGAGGCCGGCACCCGTCGCGGTGGCTCCGGTCACCGATTGGAGAAACAGCGGAACGAAGGAGAGTGCCCCGAACATCGCCATGCCGGCGAGGAAGCGAGTGAGAACCGCCGCGACGACCATCCTGCTCCTGAAGAGGCGCGGCGGGACGATCGGCTCCACCGCCCGCCGCTCGACTGCGACGAACGCGACGAGAAGGGCCGCGCCCAGGGCGAGGAGCGCGACGACGGCGATCCTCGACCAGGATCCCGCCCGGCCGGCCTCGACGATGCCGAGCAGGACCGCCGAGACGCCGGCGGCGAAGAGCGCCACGCCGGCCCAATCCACGATGGGCCGCCGGACGGGCCGCTCGACGACGGTGAGCGCGGTCGCGATCACCGCCATCGCGATCGCCCCGAAGGGCAGATTGATGTAGAAGACCCAGCGCCAGGAGACGTGGTCGGTGAGCACCCCACCGACCCAGGGGCCGATGAGCGAGGCGAGACCCCAGATGCCCGAGATGTACCCCTGCATCCTGGCCCGTCGCTCCAGGCCGAACAGCTCGGCGATGATCGTGTACCCGAGCGTCATCAGCGCCCCGGCACCCGCACCCTGCACCATGCGGAACACGACGAGCTGCGCCATGTCCTGGGCCGCGCCCGACAGCGCCGAGCCCGCCAGGAAGGTCGCGAGCCCGGCCAGATAGATCGACCGGCGGCCGTAGAGGTCGGAGAACCGCCCCCAGAGCGGCATCGTCACCGTCTGCGTGAGCAGAAATCCCGAGAAGACCCACGAATAGATCCGGATGCCGCCGAGGCTCGCCACTACCGTCGGCATCGCGGTCGCGACGACCGTCGACTCGATCGCCGCCAGAAAGATGGACAGCATGATTCCGACGAGGACCCACCGCTTCCGCCCTTCTTCGTTCATGGGCCCGCCACGGGCCTAGGGGCCCAGCCCCCGGGCGGCCCTGCGGCTCGCACGTGTTTCATCAGTGGCCGCCGGTGCAACCGGCGCAGCGGCACAGCGCGCGCAGGTCCGGATAGGGGTAAAGGCTCGCGTGCCGGTCGACCCAGGTCACCCGCAGCCCTTCGTCCGTTCGCTTGATCTCTTCGGGCCACGCCATCTCGGCTGCGAGCGTCTCGAGCGCACCGCACCCTCCGCACACGCAGTCGCGCCGGAGCCGGTCGAAGGGATAGATGGACCCATGGCCGTCGGCCCAGTCCACACCGAGCGCGTATCGGCCGACGAGGTGCACGTCCTTGGGAACACCCGGGTCGGGTTGGCCGAGGATCTTGAGACCGAAGCCCTTCTTCACGTACCGCCGCCGATCGCCGGCTGCTTCAAGCGCATCCCGGCGAGGAGATAGTGCACCGCGAGGTTCTGGTGCTGGCCCCACGCGCCTGCGCGGCGGCGGATCGCCTTCTCGCTCAGCGTCTTCCCGCGGCCATAGTAATGGTCGAAGGCCTTGCGGACGGCGAGGTCGCCGGCCGGGCAGACGTCGCCACGGCCGAGACAGCGGGCGAGGAACCAATCCGCAGTCCATCGGCCGAGCCCGCGCAGTGCCGTGAGCCGCTCGATCACCGTCGGCGTGGGCGCCGCGCAGACCGCTTCGAGATCCAGGGTGCCGGAGACGACGGCGTGGGCAAGGCCCCGGATGTATTCGGCCTTGCGCGTCGAGTACTTGAGTGCCCGCAACTCGCGCAGGCGCGCCCCCGCGATCCGCGCGGCGTCGGGGAACGCCCACAGCGTCTCCCGACCGAGCCGCACGGGCGTTCCGTACCGGCGCACGAGGCGCGCGTGGCAGGCGAAGGCGAACGAGAGGTTTATCTGCTGGGCCGTGATCGACCCGACGAGCATCTCGAACGGCGTCGGCGCGAGCGTCGGGCGGAGCCCGTAGAGCGGCTCGACCAGCGACGCGAGCGCGGGATCGGCCTTCGCCATCCGGTAGAACCCGACGAGGTCGAGGTCGAGGCCGAAGAGGCGGCGCACCTCCGCGGCGGCGGCCGCACCGACGGCGGATGCGCCGACGCCCGGGATGCGAATCGCGATTCGGGTGTCGTCCACGGGGCCGCTCCACCGCACCTCGTACGGCACGAACCGTCGGCCGAGTCGCAGCACGCGCCGGACGACGTCATTCGTGACCTGGTTCGTGGGATCCTCTCCCCAGAGGTGATAGCGCGCGAGGGTTGCGCCGGCGTCCAGCGGGCCGTCCGGAGTGAGAACGATGTTCATCGGGTGACCACGCGGCTTCCGAGTGTACCAGAGAGTTGCTCGACCCCTCGTACGTCGACTAGTCTAGACGACCGTGAGCGTCGTGCTCGAGCGCGAGGGCATCTAGGACGATGGAGCTCGTCTACCACGGCTGGTCGTGCTTCACGCTGGTCACGGCCCGCGGCCGGCTGGTCTTCGATCCGAACTGGACGAACCCGTTCGGCCGGCCGCACACCGGGCCGGCGTCGTTCGCCGACGCCGAACTGTGTCTCGTGACCCACGGCCACTTCGATCACATCCAGGACGTACCCGCACTCATGAAGAGTTCGCGCATGGCGCTCGTCGGCTCGCCCGAGGTCTGCCGTTTCCTGCGGGAGACTCACGGGATCCCGGCGGACCGGATGCGCCCGCTCGAGATGAACCAGGCCCTCGAGTGGAACGGGCTCACCGTGACGACCTTCGAGTGGGAACACCGCATCGTCGACACCGCGAAGATGTTCGCCGCGCGGCCGGAGGCGAAAGCGATACTGTCGGGACTGTATTTCGCGAACCCTTACGACGCGCGCCGGATGGGCTTCACGATCCTCCTCGAGGATGGACGCCGGCTCACGTACTACGGCGAAGGCTTCAACGACCAGACCCGCTTCGACCGCGTCCGCGCCGTCGCCGAGCGCGACCGCCCGGATGTCGTGGTGGCGGGGGCCCAGCTCGACTACCCGAGGCAGGTCGCGGCGGCGGCGGCCATCCTTCGCCCGCGCCGGCTCGTGCTCTTCCACCCACACACCGATTACTTCGACTTCATCGGGCTTCGTTCGCACCCGCCCGCCGATTTCATCGCGGCGGTTCGGGGCGCCGCGCCGACGGTGGAGGTCGAGGCCGTCGAGCCAGGGCGCCGCATCCTGCTCTGAGCTACCCCGGGGACGAGCGCGGTCCCGGGCTCAGTGCCGGAGGTGGTACGGAACGTCGGTGACGATCACGTTCTTCCTGAAGAGCATCGCGCCCTTGATGAGGAAGGCGGTCTGGTTGTGCAGCCCGAGCTGCCACCAGCGAGCCGGGATGAACTCCGGCAGCACGATGGTGACCACGTGGTTCTCCCCCTGCTCCTGCAGGTGGTCGATGTATTCGGTGAGCGGCCCGAGCAGCGATCGGTAGGGCGAGCTCAGCACGATCAGCGGCGCGCCCATCCCGTACTTGCCCCACTTCTCTTCGAGTCGGCGGGTTCGCTCGGGGTCGGTCTCCACGTAGACGGCCTTTGCGTTGGGCGAGAGCGTCTGTGCGTACTGGATCGCCTTGATCACGCCGCGGTGGATGTCGCCGACCAGGACCAGGACCGTGTTGGTCATCGGCGCCGGCGGCCCGAGGCCGTCGAGCGAGAGCTGCACCGCCACTTCCTCATAGTGGCGGTGCACAAGCACGAACACTCCGACCAGCGTCGGGATCAGCAGGACGACGATCCACGCCCCGTGCGTGAACTTCGTCGCGGCGATCGTGATCATCACCAGACCGGTCACGACCGCTCCAAGCGCGTTGAACCACCAGCGCCACCACCACCCGTCCTCCTTGAGGCGGAGCCAGCGGCGCACCATACTCGCCTGTGAGAGCGTGAACGAGAGAAAGACGCCGACCGCGTAGAGCGGGATCAGCGCGTGGGGGTCGCCGCCGAAGATGACCAGCAGCAGGGCCGCGAGCCCGCTGAGGATCAGGATCCCGTTGGAGAACACGAGTCGGTCGCCCTGCGTCGCGAACTGGCGCGGGATGAAGCGGTCGCGCGCGAGGAAGAATGACAACCGCGGGAAGTCGGCGAACGAGGTGTTGGCGGCCAGCAGGAGGATCAGCATCGTGACCGCCTGGAGCTCGTAATAGAGGAACCCGCCGCCGAAGATGTGGCGGGCGAGCTGCGAGACTACCGTCTCCTCCGGGCGCGGTGTGATGCCGAAGTCGTACGCGAGGAACGTGATACCCAGGAACAGCGTGATCAGGATCACGCCGAGCCACGTCAGCACGACCCGCGCGTTGTGCGCTTCCGGCGGCTTGAACGCCGGCACCCCGTCGGAGACCGCCTCGACGCCGGTGAGCGCGGTGCAGCCCGAGGAAAACGCGCGGAGGAACAGGATGAGGCCGACACCCTCGAGGCCGGGCGGATGCCGCTGATAGGGCGCCTCCGGGAGGAAGTCGAACAAGGCGCCGAGGCTACCGTAGACGATCAGGCCGCCAAGGCTGGCGATGAACAGATACGTCGGCGCGGCGAAGAGCTGACCCGACTCGCGGATGCCCCGAAGGTTCGCGAGGGCGATGCCGACGACCGCGACCACGCAGAGACCCGGACGGTACGGGAACAGTGTCGGGACGGCCGAGGTGAGGGCGGCGACGCCGGCCGCCACGCTCACCGCCACGGTCAGCACGTAATCGATCAGCAGGGCCGCGCCCGCGACCAGACCGGCGGGCACGCCGAGGTTGTCCTTGCTGACGATGTACGCGCCGCCCCCTTGCGGGTACGCGCGGATCGTCTGGCGATACGAGCTCACGACGATGGCGATCAACACCGCGATCGCGATGCCGATCGGGATCGAGTAGCTCAGGGCAACCGTGCCGGCCAAAATCAGCACGAGCAGGATCTCTTCGGTCGCGTACGCGACGGAGGAAAGCGCGTCGGAGGCGAAGACCGCGAGCGCCGTGGCCTTTTCGAGTCGCTCGTGACGTGACTGGGCGGTCGGGAGCGGGGTTCCGACGAAGAGACGCTTCAGCTGGCTCAGCCGCACGGGGCCCATGATACGACGGGCCGCGCGGCCGCGGGCCTAAAACGGCTGCGGTTGCCGGTGTTGCTCTGCGATGTTCTCGAAGCGTGCGTACTGGGGAAGGAAGACGACCTCCACGGAGCCGGTCGGCCCGTTGCGCTGCTTGCCGACGATGACCTCCGCGATGTTCGTCTTCTCCATGGGCAGGTCGTCCCGGTACATCGACGGCCGGTACAGGAACAGGATGAGGTCGCTATCTTGCTCGAGCGCACCCGATTCGCGAAGGTCGGACAGCTGGGGCCGGCGCTGCTCGCGGGTCTCGACCGCGCGAGAGAGCTGTGAAAGCGCGACCACTGGGACATTGAGCTCTTTGGCGAGCGACTTCAGCGAGCGCGAGATCTCGGCGATCTCCTGCTGCCGGTTGTCCATGTGAGCGCGTCCGCGCATGAGTTGCAGATAGTCGATGACCACGAGCTGGAGGCTGTGCTCGGCCTTCATGCGGCGCGCCTTGGCTCGCGCCTCGAGCACCGTGAGGTTGGGGCTGTCGTCGATGAAGATCGGCGCCTCGCTGAGTCGGCCCGCCGCGGCCGTGAGCCGGGTCCAGTCCGACGCATGCAGCAAGCCGGTGCGCACCGCCTGTGAGTCGACCTTGGCCTCCGAGCACAGCATGCGCTGCACCAGCTGTTGGGCCGACATCTCGAGGCTGAGAACGAGCACGTTGCCTCGCAGCGTGATGCCAGCGTGCTGCGCGATGTTGAGGGCGAAGGCCGTCTTGCCGGTCGACGGTCGTCCCGCGATGATGACGAAGTCGGAGGGTTGGAATCCGGACGTCATGAGATCGAGCTTCTCGAAGCCGGTCGCGACGCCGGTGACGTGCTCCTTCCGCTCGTACAGACGCTCGATGTACTCGAAGGTGTTTCTCAGGATCTTGCCGATCGGCAGCGCGCTGCCCTCGAGACGACGCTCGGCGAGGCCGAAGATCTTCCGCTCGGCGTCGTCCACCAGCGTCTGCACGTCTTCCTTGGCGTCGAACGCCTGCGCGATGATCTGGCTGGAGGTCTGGATCAGCTCGCGCAGGACCGCCATGTCCCGGACGATCGCCGTGTACGAGCCGAGGTACGCGGCGATGGACGCCTGTTCGACGAGCAGCGCCAGCGCCGCGGGCCCGCCGACGAACTGGAGCTGGTCGCTCCGCCGGAGCTCTTCGGTCAGCGTCAGTACGTCCACCGGCTCGGCCCGGTCGAACAGGGTCAGCATCGCCTGGTACATCGCGCGATGGGCCTCGGTGTAGAAGTCCGAGGGGCGGAGCACCTCGATCACGCGCGGCAGGGTCTCCCGACCCTCCAGGAGGACGGCGCCCAGCACCGCGCGTTCAGCGTCCAGGTTGTGGGGGGGGATCCTGGACGGGACCTCGCCGACCATGCCGTCGACGCCCGCTATTCGCGGACGACGGTGACCTTGAGTTGCGCCGTGACGTCGTTGTGCAGACGCATGGAGACCGAGAATTCTCCGAGCGCCTTGATGGGCTCCTCGAGCGTGATGCGCTTGCGATCCATCTTGATGCCGCGCGCGGCAAGGAAGTCCGCGATGTCCTGCGAGGTGACCGAGCCGAACAGCTTGCCCTCCTCGGAGGCCTGCCGGCGCTCCTCGTAGGCGAGCGCCTCGATCTGCGCGCGCAGAGACTCGGCGCCCGCCTTCACGCGGTCGGCCTTCGCCTCCTGCTGCTTCTTGATGTGCTCGAGATTCTTGAGATTGCCGGCGGTGGCGGACAGCGCGAGCTTCTTGGGGATCAGGAAGTTCCGCGCGTAGCCGTCCGAGACCTCCCGCACCTCGCCGCGGCGCCCGACTTTCGTGACGTCGTCCAGCAGAATGACCTTCATGGCTGGCTCTAGTCCGCCGCGAGGTACGGCAGCAGGGCCACCGTGCGCGCCTGCTTGATCGCGTGCGTCAACTGGCGCTGGTGGCGCGCACAACTGCCGGAGATGCGCCGGGGTATGATCTTGCCGCGTTCGCTGACGAAGCTCCGCAGGCGGCGTACGTCCTTGAAGTCGACGAGCTCGACCTTGTCGACGCAGAACTTGCAGACCTTCCGCCGACCGAACCGGCGGCGCTTGACGGGCTTCTGAGCTGTCGGGGGAATGGCTCGCTCCTTCCTCTATGCGCTCGATCTCTGGTATGCGCTCGATCTCTGGCCGCTAGAACGGAACGTCGTCGTTGCCGGAACCGGCTTCCTCGGCGAAGGGCTCGGCCGCCGGGACGGTCGCCGGCGCGGCAGCCCGGGCGCGCCCCATGAACTGCACGCGCTCAGCCACAACCTCGATGACGGTTCGTTTGCCGCCGTCCTTGGATTCCCACTCGCGCGTCTGCAGCCGGCCCTCGACGAGGATGGGACTGCCCTTGTCGAGATATTCGCCGCAGCTCTCCGCCTGCTTTCCCCACACCACGACCGTGAGGAAACAGGTTTCCTCCCGTTTCTCGCCCCCCTGCGTCGTGTAGTTGCGATTGACCGCCAGCCGCAAATCGGCGACGGCAGTTCCGCTGGGCGTGTAACGGAGCTCCGGGGGCTTGGTCAGGTTGCCGATCAGGAACACCTTGTTGAGGCTCGCCATCAACTGACCTCCTCGACCACCTCCTGAGTTTTCGCCGGCCGAGCCTTCTTGCGGATCGGAACCCGTGTGCTGACGAAGCGCAGCACGTTCTCGTTGAGGCGCACCTGTCGCTCGAATTCCTTCACCACGGAGGGCTCGGCAGAAACCTCGAAGATCGCGTACGTGCCTTCCCGCTGCTTGCGGATGTCGTACGCGAGCCGGCGCTTTCCCCAGTTGTCGACTTTGGTGACCTCGGCGCCGAGCGTTTTGAGTTGCTCGCCGAGCTGCTCGAGCAGCGCGGTGACTTCCTCATCGGTCGGACGCGGATCGACGATCACGAGGACTTCATACGGTCGCAGTTCTCACTCACCTCCCCGCAGACCAAAGTTAAGCGCCTAACCGTATCAAACATCCATGCGCGGTGCAAGGTCAACGCCGACAAAAAGATACGGCCCGGACCGTTTCCGGCCCGGGCCGTGGTCCGCGCATCGCGCGGACTCCAATCGCTCAGCTTCCCGGCCTCCCTGCTTTGAGTGCCGGGGGAGTGTGAGGGGGGTCGCCCCCCTCACGTCATTAGTACATGTCAGTAGTACATGTCAGTACATGTCGCCGTGCGGCATGGCCGGCGCGGCTGCCGGCTTGTCCTCCGGGATATCGGTGATCAGCGCTTCGGTGGTGAGCAGCAGCGACGCGATCGACGCCGCGTTCTGCAGCGCGACCCGCTCGACCTTGGTCGGGTCGATGATCCCCGCTTGCACCATGTCGACGTACTCCATGGTCTCGGCGTCGTAACCGCGGTTCGGGGCCGTCTCGCTCTTCACCTTCTCGACGATCACGCTGCCCTCGGCACCCGCGTTCTCGACGATCTGGCGGATGGGCTCCTCGAGCGCCC
>WNEY01000050.1_pt1 | contig 49298 bp, 33 predicted proteins | sample 5400531 | NCBI WGS metagenome assembly WNEY01 (sample SAMN13153338, study PRJNA577476) | soil metagenome | isolation source: 200 cm saprolite under Douglas fir tree site 1 | place: USA:California | collected 2015-04-18 | reverse complement strand
CGCCCTACCCGTGCAACGTGGTGGAGGAAGTCGACCGGCCGAAAGGCGTCGTGCCGCACAACATGCCGGGGACAACGCAGTACACCGAGGACGTGAAGGATTTCGCGAACCGCTATCACATCCCCTGGGACGTCATCACTGCGGGCGCGGCCAACATGTATCCCGAAATCCAGACGAAGCTGAAGCAGGCGCCAGCCGCGGGCGCCAGGCGGTAATGGTGAACGCGATGCGCAACAGGTTCTTCACGCTGGCGTTGATGGCGTGCGCCGCCGTGGTCACGCAAGCGCAGTCCCGCGACGGCGGCGAGATCGAAGTCCTGCCGGTTCACGGCAGCATCTACATGATCGCGGGTGGCGGCGGAAACATCGTGGCGTCGGCAGGAAAGGATGGCGTCCTGCTCGTCGATTCGGGCGCCGCGCCGATGACGGACAAAGTGCTCGCCGCGATCCGGCAACTGCAGCGCGATCTCGCCCGCCGGGAGCCGCAGCCCGAGCAGCGCTGGGGCGCGGAAAGCCGTGGGACGCTGCAGGCCTCGCTGAACTACATCGCGCCGCCCAAGCCCATTCGCTACATCATCAACACGAGCGCCGATTCCGATCACGTCGGCGGCAACGAACTGCTGGTGAAAGCGGGCAAGACGTTCACCGGCGGCAACGTCGCGGGCGACATCGCCGACGCCGGCCAGGGCGCCGCCGTCTTCGCCTTCGAGAACGTGCTGACGCGGATGAGCGCGCCGACCGGGGAAAAGGCCTCGACGCCGACCGATGCGTGGCCGACCGATACGTTCTTCCAGGAATCGATGAAGCTCAGCCACTTTTTCAACGGCGACGGTGTGCAGATCATCCACATCCCCGCAGCGCACACCGACGGCGACTCGATCGTGTACTTCCGTCAGTCCGATGTGGTCGCGGCCGGCGACATCTTCGACATGACCCACTATCCGGTGATCGACGCCGAGAAGGGCGGCGGCATCAACGGTGTCGTCGACGGCTTGAACAAAGTGCTCGATTTGGTCATCCCCGAATTCCGGATGGAAGGCGGCACGATGGTGGTGCCGGGCCACGGGCGGCTCTGCGACGGCGGCGACGTGGCGTACTATCGCGACATGGTCACGATCATTCGCGATCGCATTCAGAACATGGTCAGGAAGGGCTTGACGCTCGAGCAGGTGAAGGCGGCGAGGCCAACCGCGGATTACGATCCGCGATGGTCCACGAGCGCGTACACCGCCGACATGTTCATCGAGGCGGCGTACAAGAGCCTCACGCCGAAAAAGCCCGTGGCGGCGAAGGCGACGGCGACGAAGAAAAAGCACTGAGATGTGGAATCACGACGATCGAATGCAGAGCACGCAGACCATCTTTTTCTCTGTGTGCTCTGCGGCCTCTGCGTTCAACGTCAGAGCGGTGATTCCGCTCGTGGCGCTGGCAGCGGCGTTGTGTCTCGCGCCGCAGGCGACCGCGCAGCGCGGCCGCGGGGGGGCGCCGCAAGGGCCGCCGCCGACCCCGAAGGCGGCGGCGCCCATTGATATCACCGGCTATTGGGTGTCGCTCGTCACCGACGACTGGCGCTGGCGCATGGTCACGCCGCCCAAAGGTGATTACCTGTATCTGCCGCTCAATCCGGCGGGGCGCCAGGCGGCCGACCTCTGGGATCCGGCGAAAGACGAAGCCGCGGGCGAGCAGTGCAAGGGCTACGGCGCGCCGTCGATCATGCATCTGCCCGGGCGGCTGCACATCAGCTGGGACAATGACTCGGCGCTGAAGCTCGACGCCGACGCCGGCACGCAGACGCGCGTGTTCCACTTCGGTGCGGCACCGGGGTCAGACCCGAAGTCCGGGTCTGACCCCGCTAACGGGTCGTGGCAGGGCCATTCGACCGCGCAGTGGGAGGTCGACGGCGCCGGCGGGCGGCGCGGGCGCGCGATGACCGGCCAGGTGCGACACGGCTCGCTTAAGACGGTGACGACCCGCCTGCGGCCAGGTTACTTGAGGAAGAACGGGATTCCCTACAGCGCGAACGCCGTCCTCACCGAGTACTTCACGACGCTCACCGATGGCGGCGTCGACTACCTCGTGGTGACCAACTTCCTCGAGGATCCGCAGTACCTCGCGCAGCCGTACGTGCGCAGCGTGCAGTTCAAGCGGCAGCCCGATGCAAAGGGGTGGAATCCGACCGCCTGTTCAGCACGCTAGGAGTTTTCCCACGAAAACCACGAAAGCACGAAACACCCGAAACATGATCTTCGTGTCTTCGTGTCTTCGTGTCTTCGTGGTCCGGATGGTTTTCAACGTCTGATCGTTGCTACCGCAACTCTGCCCGAACGATTTTCGCGCCTTCGACCATCGCGCGCATCTTGCCGTTCGCGACTTCGCGCGGCAGGTACTTCATGCCGCAGTCGGTCGCGACGAGGATGTTCTCAGGCTTCACGAAGGGCAGCGCGCGGCGGATTCGTCCCGCCACGGTTTCCGCCGATTCCACGCTCATGTCGGACAGGTCGATGGTGCCGAGCAGGATCTGCTTGTTCGGCAGCTTCGTGAGCACCGAGCAATCCAGGTTCGACTGCGCCGTCTCGATCGAAATCTGATTGCAGCGGCAGTCGGCGAGCTCCGGCAGAAACGAATACCCGGACGGTCGTTCGTGAATGATCGCAGCGTACCCGAAGCAGATGTGCACGATCGTCGTGCCCGTGATTCCCTCGAGCGCGCGGTTCAGCGCGTTCAACCCGTACTGCCGCGCTTTCTCGGGCCGCGCCTGCATGTACGGCTCGTCGATCTGCACGTAATCCGCGCCGGCCGCGAACAGGTCGCGAATCTCCGCGTTCACCGCGGCGGCATAGTCCATCGCCGCCTCTTCCTCGGACTTGTAGAAGTCGTTCTGCGCCTGCTGGAGCATCGTGAACGGCCCGGGCACGGTAATCTTCGTCCGCTTCTTCGTGTTCGCCCGAAGGAATTTCATGTCCTCCACTTCGACGGCATGGCGCCGCCTGATCTTCGCGACGATCCGCGGGACGGGGTTCGGATGGCCCGATCGATCGAGCGCGGTTCCCGGGTTGTCGACGTCCACCCCGTTGAGCGCTGTGGCGAACCGGTTGGAGTAGCTTTCCCGCCGGATCTCGCCGTCAGTGACGATGTCGAGGCCGGCGTCTTCCTGCGCGCGAATCGCGATGAGCGTCGCGTCGTTCTGGGCGTCGGCCAGATACGGCTCCGGCAGCCGCCACAATTCGAGGGCGCGCACGCGCGGCGGAAAGCGCCCGGCCAGCTTCGCGCGATCGATCAGCCATTCCGGCTGCGGGTAACTGCCTACGAGCGTCGTCGGCAACAACATCGATGCGCTCCATCCGAAGTGATCTGGTCGCGTGTGGGCAGGTGCAGGTGGGGCAGGTGGGTGCACGTAGGAAGAGCTTTCCCTACCAGCTCTACCCGGCCTACCCGCCTCCCTAGAGTCCGTCCTCGCGCCACACGCCGAGCGCTTTCTGCGCGGCGCGGTCCGAGAAGCTGAAGAGGACGGCGTCCTCCTGTGCCTCGTGGGACACCGGATGCCACGACGGCGCGACGAAGATGTCGTGGGGGCCCCACGTGAACGAGGCGCTGCCCACCTGCGTGCGCCCGCGGCCTTCGACGACGCAGAAGATGGTCGCGTCGGTGGAGCGGTGCGCCTGGCCGTTGAAGCTCGCCGGGAGAAGCTGGATGAACGCCGCAATCGTCGGCATCGGGTAGCCGCCAGTGGCGGGGTTTACATACTGCATCTTCACCCCGTGGCGCGGGTGCACCGGGCCGTTTCGATACAGCGTCTCCAGCACCTCGCGTGTTCGCGAGTAGGGATAGCTGAACATCGGCGCCGACAGACCCTGCGGCGTGTGCTCGAGCGGAAGCAATCCGCCGCCGTACCGCGCGAGCGCGTCCCCCTCGCGGCGCGTGACCTCCTGCGTCTCTTCGTCGTGATGATCGGCGAAGCTCGCACCGAAGAGGTTGACGATCGGGACGTCGAGACCGTCGAGCCAAATCACCGGCTGGCCGCCGGGATTGCCGTGATCGTGAAACGACCAGAACGGCGTCAGCACGAAATCGCCTGGCCGCATCGTCGTCCGCTCGCCGTCGACGGCGGTGAACGCCGTGCCTTCGCCTTCGAGGACGAAGCGCAGCGCCGAGGCCGCGTGCCGATGGGTCGGCGCCACTTCGCCCGGCATGACGAGCTGCACGCCGGCGTAGAGGCTCGACGTGATCTGCGACTTGCCGCGGAGTCCGGGATTCTCGAGGACGAGCACGCGGCGCTCGGCTTCCTTGGCCGTGATCAGCCGGCCCGCATCCAAAAGCAGCGGGCGGATCTCGTCGTACCGCCACAAGGCCGGTACGCACGCCGTCTGCGGCTCCGGCGTCACAAGTTTTCCGAGCACTTCCCAGAGCGGCGCGGTGTTCTTCTGATCGAGCCGCGCATAGAGCGCCTTGCGCTCGGCGGTCGTCTCGGGCTTGACGTGGAACGTGGTCGTATCCATAAGGCTCTCGCGGCGCTTATCGCCCGGTGCAGGGCGTCGGCTTCCAGCCGGACGCGTCGGGCAGCTTCTTGAAATGTGAGCTCGTGAAGAACCGGCCGTTGAGATACCGCGGATCCTGCACGACGGTCGTGACGATCAGCCACGCATCGCCGTTGTCTTCGTGCGTGCCGTTGTAGTACTCCGTCAGGATCGCGTCGGCGCTGTACGGCACGCCGTTCTTGCGCAGATAGCCGGGGCGCATGCCGGTCGTGATCACCTTCAGCGATCCGCCGAGCACCGGCGCGCTGCTCCGGCGTCCACCGCCGCTCGATTCCCAGAGCGCAATCGACTGTCCCTGCCACGTCGGCGCCGCGGCGACGGCGGGGTCAGACCCGGACTTCGGGTCTGACCCCGGTACTCCGAAGCGAAGCAGACGCGTCTGCGAGCCGGCATCGGTGTCGATGCGCAGCGTGGCGTCGTCCTGCCAAGTGATGTGGAGCCGGCCGGGCACGCGCATAATCGCCGGCGCGCCGTAGGAGCGGCACTGTTCTCCGGCAGCTTCGTCCCTTGCGGGATCCCAGGTATCGGCGACCCGCGCCGCATCGGCATTGAGCGGCACGCTGGCGTAGTCGCCTTTCGCCGGCGTCATCATGCGCCAGCGCCAGTCTTCGGTGACGACCGATACCCAGTAGCCGGTGAAATCGTAGGGCGCGATCGCCCGCGGCGACGCAGGTGGCGGCTGCCCTGCGCGCTGCGCGGCGAGGCTGCCCGACAACGCCGCGGCGAGCCCGAAGGCGAGCAGGCAGCGCATGTACGTAGTGTCCGGCTTCAGCCGGACCGGCAAAGTCCGCCTGAAGGCGGACACCACGTACGGGTTCTCGCTCACCGCGGCGCCGCCACGCACGTCGCAGGCGTGCCCGGGAGCTTCGATCGGTATTCCGGATACATCGTCTCGGCGCCGCCCTTCGCGGCTTCGACGGGAATGCCGCAGCGCTTCGCGAAATCGGTGATGAACAGGTCTTCGGTAGCGACCGGGAGCCGGTGCGGCACGGCGCCCTTCGGCCGGTCGATTTCCTCCACAACCTCGCACGGGTACGGCGGGTTCTGCTGGTGCAGATCCAGCTCGTAGTCGGTCGTGCGAATGAAAGGCTCAGTCAGGTACACCGGGTCGTAGACAATCGTCGCGACAGTCAGAACGTCGCCGTGCAGCATCCAGTGTTCCGTCAGCATGGCTTCGTCGCTGCGCGGCAGCCCGTTGCGTCGCACGTACCCTTCCTTCAGGTGGGTCGTCTTGATCGTGAGCATGTCGCCTTCCCATTTGCCCGTTGAAAAGCCGGCCCACGTATGGGGCGCCGATTTCGATGGGTGCGGGCGGCCATCCATATAGATTTGCCGGTCGACGGAGCGCAGCCATTCCGCGTGCCACGCGGTGACCTGGCGGGAGACCGGATCGACTTCTTTCCAGATGCGCACCGGCGAGGGTCCGCGCCAGATGTAATCGGCGGAATGGGGACGGCACTGCCATTCCCACAGCGTCTGTTGCGACGCTTCCCAGGTCTCGCCTCGCATTCGCGCCGCCGGGTTGATCGGGATCCCGAGGTAGTCGCCGAGCTCCGGGCCGGGGACGCGCTCGGGTTGATCCTCATGAAAGCGCGGCGCCCATTCGCCGGTGAAATCGACGCCGGTTGCCGTCGCCCTCGCCGCGGCATCGGTCAGCTCGACGAGCGAGCCGTAGGCGCCGCCTGGCGGCTGTGCCTGCGACGATGCCGACGAACGGACGCCGAGTACGCCTGCGACGACGGCGATGGAGGTGAGCAGCGCGCCGGCGCGCGCGCGGTGCGGGAACATCTGGTCCACCGGCGGCGAGTATACTTGGCGCTTCCAACTTGTCAACGCTCTGATATGTCACGCGTCACGCCGGCATCCATCAACATTTCCGAACGGATCGATGACAGCCCGGTCGGCTCGCTGCAGATCACGACCTTCGCGATCTGCCTGCTGTGCCTGATCATGGACGGCTTCGACGTCCAGGCGCTCGGCTACGTCGCCCCCGAGATCGTGCGGGCGTGGCAAATCCCGAATGCCGCGCTCGGCCCCGTCTTCGGCGCGAGCAATTTCGGCGTGCTGGTCGGCTCCCTCGTGTTCAGCATGCTCGCCGACACGATCGGCCGCCGCCCGATTCTGGTCGGGGCCACGCTGTTCTTCGGCGCGATGACGCTGGCGGCCGCGCGCGCGAACTCGGTCGGCGAGTTGCTCGCGGTGCGGTTCGTCGGGGGGATCGGCCTCGGCTGCATCATCCCGAACGCGACGGCGCTCGTCGGCGAATACAGCCCGCGGCGCCTGCGCGGGCCGTTGATGATGATCGTCGGCGGTGTCGGCTTTACCGGCGGCGCCGCGATCGGCGGCTTCATCTCCGCGTTTCTGATCCCACGATTCGGATGGCGCTCGGTCCTGTACTTCGGCGGCTCGGTGCCGATCGCGATCGCGCTGGCCATGGTGGCGTGGCTGCCTGAATCGCTCCAGTTCATGGTGGTCCGGCGCAAGAGCCGCGGCACCATCGCGCGGTGGCTCAGGCGCATCGATCCGGGCGTGCCGATCGGACCGGACACGCAGTTCACCGTGCGGGAAGCCAACCGCGACGGGGTGCCCGTCGTTCACCTGTTCCGCGAAGGACGAGGACCGGTGACCCTCCTGCTGTGGGTCATCAACTTCATGAACCTGCTGAACCTGTACTTTCTCGCGAGCTGGCTGCCGACGGTCGTCCGGGACGCCGGCCATTCGGCGTCGACGGCGGTGCTGGCCGGCACGGTCCTGCAGGTCGGGGGCACGATCGGCACGGTCGGCCTGGCGTGGCTGATCGCTCGCGCAGGCTTCATTCCCGTGCTGACGGTTTCGTTCGGACTGGCGTCGGTCACCATTGCGCTCGTCGGTCAGCCGGGGCTGCCGATCGCGATGCTGTTCGTCCTCGTGTTCGTCGCCGGCTGGTGCGTGGTCGGCGGCCAGCCGGGCATCAATGCGTTCGCGGGGACCTTCTATCCGACTTCTTTACGATCCACCGGCGTCGGTTGGGGCCTCGGCGTCGGCCGCGCGGGCGCCATCGTCGGGCCAGTGGTGGGGGGCGAGTTCATGCGGCGCCACTGGTCGACGCGCGACATCTTCTTCGCGGCGTCGGTCCCGGCGCTCGTGTCGACGCTGGCGCTGGTCGCGCTTCGCGGCGTCATGGCGCGGCGATCTTTGCAGCACGCAGACTCTGATATATAACAGGCGCCGGTCAGGGAGACCGGGATATTCATGCGGTTGTGCCGATTCGGAGCGGGCGCGCTTGGTGTGGTCGATGGGCCGATGGTGCGGGACGTTTCCGCTGCGCTCGACGTGCTGCCGGCTTACCGCTACCCGCTGCCGTCGTACGACGCGGTGATCGCGAACCTCGACGTAGTGCGCGCGCGCATCGGCGAGCTGCCGAACACCGCGCCGGTGCCGCTCGCGTCCGTGAAGCTGCTCAGCCCGGTCGCCAATCCCGGCAAGATCGTGTGCGCACCGGTGAACTACCAGAAGCATCTGGATGAAGTGCGCGGCCAGGCGCAGCTGCACCAGGGGAACGAGGGCCACATGGCGCCGATTCACACCGCCGGCCTCTTCCTGAAGGCGACGAGCTCGCTCGTCGGCGCCGGCGAGGGCATCGCGCTGCGCAAGCTGGATCGGCGCAACGATCACGAGGTGGAGCTCGCCGTCATCATCGGGGAGATGGGCAGCAACGTCCCGCGCGATCAGGCGCTCAGCCATGTCGCGGGCTATGCGATCGGGTTGGACATCACGATTCGCGGGCCGGAGGAGCGCAGTCTCCGCAAATCGCCGGACAGTTACGCCGTGCTCGGGCCGTGGCTCGTGACGCCCGACGAGATTCCGAACCCGGGCCACCTCGACCTCCGCATCGCCGTCAACGGCGAAGAGCGGCAGAATTCCAACACGAAGTACCTGATTCTCGGGGTCGCGGAGCTGATCGAGTACGCCTCCTCGTTCTATACGTTGTATCCGGGCGATGTTCTCATCACGGGAACGCCCGAAGGCGTGAGCCCCATTCAGCCGGGCGACGTGATCTCCGCGTACGTCGAGCACATCGGCACGATGGAAGTGAAGGTTCGTGCAGCCTAATCCAGGAAGGCGCTTGGCTCGGCACATTCCGAAAAAAGGCGCACGGCCCTTTTTGATGATCGCGTTGAGCCAAAAAGGGGCCGTACTCCTTTTTCGTACGTCAACGCAAGCGCTTTCCGGGATTAGGAGAGGAGGCACGATGCGATTCGTTATGGCGCTCGTTCTGGCGACTGCCGGCGCGCTGGCTCTGACTCCGGCCCACACCGCGGTGTCGGCGGCCGCAACGTGCGACAGCCTCGCGGCGCTCGCGGTGCCGGGCACCTCGATCACGATGGCGCAGGAGGTCGCGGCCGGACAGTTCACGCCGCCTGCCGGACCCGGCCGTTCGACGGCGCCCGACGCACGCGGGCGCGGTCCGGCGCCGGGCCTCGGACCCTTCGCGGGTCTCCCGCCCTTCTGTCGCGTGGCCGCGACGCTGAAGCCGTCGAGCGATTCAGACATCAAAATCGAGGTCTGGATGCCGGCGTCCGGCTGGAACGGGAAATTCCAGGCGGTCGGCAACGGCGGGTGGGCGGGTGTCATCAGTTATCCGGCGATGGCCAACGCGCTCCGCCGCGGCTACGCGACCAGCTCCACGGATACGGGCCATGTCGGCGCGACCGGCACGTTCGCGCTTGGCCATCCCGAAAAGTTCATCGACTTCGCGTATCGATCCGAGCACGAGATGACCGTCACGGCAAAGGCGATCATCGACCGCTTCTACGGGCGCGGGCCGCGGCTGTCGTACTGGAACGGCTGCTCGACCGGCGGGCGCCAGGGGCTCGCCGAGGCGCAGCGGTTTCCGGACGATTACGACGGCATCATCGCGGGTGCGTCCGCCAACCCACGGACGTACCTCAACTCGTGGCAGATCTCGATCGCGCAGGCGACGCTGAAAGATCCCGCGAGCTTCATCCCGCCCGCGAAGTATCCGATGATCCATCAGGCGGTGGTCGCCGCGTGCGACGCCCTCGACGGCGTCACGGACGGGATCATCGGCGATCCGACGCGCTGCCGCTTCGATCCGAAGTCGCTGGAGTGCAAGGACGCTGATGGGCCATCCTGCCTGACAGCCGCGCAGGTGACCGCCGCGCGGACGGTGATGAGCCCGGTGAAGAACCCGCGGTCCGGCGAGGAGATTTTCCCAGGGCTGGAGCCGGGGACCGAGCTCGCGTGGGCCGGGCTCGTCGGCGGGACCGAGCCGGTCGCGACGGCGCTCGATCAGTTCAAGTACGTCGTCTTCAAGGACGCGAGCTGGGACTGGCGGACGTTCGATCTCGCGCGCGATCTTGCGGCCGCAAACAAGGCCGACAATGGCACGATCAACGCCGTCAATCCCGATCTGACGCGCTTCGCCGGTCACGGCGGCAGGCTGCTCATGTATCACGGATGGAGCGACGGCAGCGTGGCTCCGCGCGCGAGCGTCAACTATTACACCAGCGTCGTGAAAGCGATGGGCGGCGCCGCGAAGACGGCGGCATGGGTCCGCCTGTTCATGGTCCCCGGCATGGGCCATTGCGGCGGCGGTGAAGGCCCCAACACGTTCGATACGGTCGCCGCGCTCGAGCAGTGGGTCGAGCAGAGCAAGGCGCCCGATCGGATCGTTGCGTCTCGTGTGGCCAACGGCAAGGTCGAGCGCACGCGGCCGCTGTGCCCGTATCCGCAGGCTGCCGTCTTCACAGGCGCGGGCAGCACGGACGAAGCCGCCAACTTCGTTTGCAAATAGGCCGCGTCCATGTGGACCCGGCGGGAGGCACATGTCGTTTCTCGCGTCGATCGAAAACACCGCGCTGGCCACCTGGGTCCGCGAATCGGGCTCGCTCTTGGCGTATCCCGCGATCCTTTTTCTGCACACGGTCGGCCTGGGATTCCTTGTGGGCCTGAACGCGGCAATCGATCTGCGCATTCTCGGCGCCGCGCGGCGCCTGCCGCTCGCGCCGATGGAGAGCTTCTACCGCATCATGTGGGCCGGGTTCTGGGTGAACGCGACGTCGGGCACGCTGCTGCTCATGGCGGATGCGACGACGAAGCTCATGAATCGCGTGTTCTACATCAAGATGACGTTTGTCTTTCTCGCGGTGTTGAACATGGTGTTGATCCGCCGGCGCGTATTCCGTGATCCGGCAATCGACACGGCGCGCGTCGCGGGGTTCGGGCGAGCGCTCGCCGTGACGTCGCTGCTGTTCTGGGCCGGCGCCATCACGGCCGGCCGGCTCATGGCGTACTTCGGTCCGGTCTCCGGCGCGCCCGGGCTGCAGAACAAAATACCGTAGGGGGGTGGATCTAGGGAATAGGGAATAGGGATTAGGGATTAGTTAGGGATTAGGGATTAGTTGGGGACTAGGGACTAGGGATTGGTCGGATGGTACAAACGTTTTCGGTGTGGCTGCACAGCACGAGGCTGTCGTGGGCGGTGGCCGGGGGCGTGCCGTGGATCTGGCCGCTGTGTGAAACGCTGCATTTCATGGGCCTGGCGCTCCTCGTCGGGATCGTCGGCGTTCTGGATCTGCGGATGCTGGGAATGGCGAAGGGGCTGCCGATCGGGCCGATGCAGCGGCTGATGCCGTTTGCGATCGTCGGGTTCACCGTGAACATGGTGACCGGATTCCTGTTCTTCGCCGGCGACCCGTTTCAGTACATCCACAACGTCGCGTTCGCGTTCAAGCTGCTCTTCATCGGGCTGGCGGGCGTGAACGCGATTCTGTTTTACGTGACCGGATTGTATCGCCGGGTCGACGGTGTGGGCGCAGGCCACGACGCGCCGCCGGCCGCAAAGCTGGTGGCGGCGTTGTCGCTCTTCTTGTGGGTTGGTGTGATGTACTGGGGCCGGATGCTGCCGTTTATTGGAAACGCATTCTGACGATTATTCGATTCAGCGTTATTGGAAGTCCCCGCTCCATTTGAAGCCGTCCTTCGGCCGAAGGATGCTGCGCATGCGAAGGCGATGATCTTCGACCGTGCGCCCCGGGTTCCCGGTGATGATGACGTGATCGCCAGGCTTCAGCGTATCGCGCGTGATGCCGGTCAACTGCCCCGCGGCGGCCCATTCGATCGCCCAGCGCTGGATCTGACCCTTCTCGTCGGGGCCCATCAGGTGAACGAACGAGTGCGGATTGCGGAACATGAACTGGATCATGTCCCCTTCAATCCTGATCTCTTTGTCGGTGATATAAGTCGCGGCGAAGGAATGATGCGCGTACGCCGTCGCACCCGAGATCACCACGCCACCGAGCAGTCCAATGAGCAGCCTGTGTTTCACTTGTATCCTCCAAAGCTGACCTGGATCGTAGGAATTCTTTGTCAGAATAGCAAGAGGAGCACCTCATTCGCCGCCTCACGCCCCCAGCCGCAGCCTTCACGTTCACGCTGATCGGCGCCCTGACCCGACCTGCTGCCACGGCCCCGCCCGACGGGCGGGCGCTGTTCGAGAGCGCCTGTGTCACGTGTCATAACAGTGACGACTCGCGCGCGCCGTCCCCCGAGGCACTGCATGCGCGCTCCCCTCGGGCGATCGTCGATGCGCTGACGGCCGGTTCGATGAAGTATCAGGGTCTCGCGCTCAGCGGCGAGGAGCGGCGGGCCCTCGCCGAGTACATCACTGGCCGTAAACTGCGCGGCACGGTGACCGGCACCACGGTGGGTCTCTGCAGCAAGCGGCCGCGGCTGGCGAATCCGTTTGTCGGCCCGCTGTGGAACGGATGGGGACCGACAATCGAAAACACGCACGCACAGCCCGCGGCGCAGGCCGGGCTCACCGCGCAGCAGGTGCCGAGGCTGCACCTCGAGTGGGCCTTCGGCTTTCCCGACACGACCTCGTCCTGGGCGCAGCCGACGATCGGCGGCGGCCTCCTCTTCGTGGGCAGCCAGAACGGCACTGTGTATTCGCTGGACGCGGCGACCGGCTGCGTCGCCTGGACCTTCACCGCACAAGGCGGCGTCCGCGCGTCGATTTCGATCGGCCGGAGGCCAGCGACCGGACGCCAGCTTGCCTACACGGCGTATGTGGCCGACCAGAAAGGCTTCGTCTACGCGCTCGATGCTGCGACCGGCAAACTGATCTGGACGCGCAAGGTCGACGAGCATCCGCTGGTGCGGCTCACCGGATCACCGACGCTTTACAACGATCGACTGTACGTCCCTACGTCGTCGTACGAAGAAGGCGGCCGGCCGCCCGGCTACGCGTGCTGTACGTTCCGCGGCAGCCTGGTCTCTCTTGACGCGCGAACGGGCGAGATCGTGTGGAAGGCCTACACGATCCCCGAGGAGCCGCATCTGCTGCGCGCGTACGCCGATGGCACCGAGCTGCGCGGACCGGCTGGCGGAGCGATCTGGTCCGCGCCGACGATCGACGTCAAACGCGGCGCGATCTACGTCGGCACCGGCAACACCTACAGCGGTCCGGCGCAGCCGACGGCCGACGCCGTGCTCGCCTTCGATCTGAAGACAGGAAAGATGCGATGGGCGCGGCAGATGGCTCCCGCGACACCCGACGTGTTCGGCTGTACACCCGGCGAGGTGAACTGCGGCGAACGCCCCGGTCCCGATTTCGATTTCGGCGCGTCACCGGTGCTCGCAAAGCCGCCAACTGGACGCGAGGTCATCGTCGCGGGGCAGAAGTCAGGCGTCGTGTACGCGCTGGACCCGGACAAGCAAGGACGACAGGTCTGGCGGTACCGCGCGGGGGGCGGCAGCGGTCTGGGCGGCGTACAGTGGGGCATCGCCGTCGACGGCGATCGCGCGTATGTCCCGGTGGCCGAAATCTACAATCCGATGCCCGGCGGGCTGCATGCTGTCGACCTCGTCACGGGCACACGCGCGTGGTACGTGGCGCCGCCCGAAACGCTGAGATGCGGCAAGCCGAGCCGCGCATGCAGCGGCGCGTTGTTCGCTGCCGTCACCGCCATCCCCGGCGTCGTGTTCTCGCCCTCGAACGACGGCGCCGTCCGCGCATACTCGGCGAGAGACGGCTCCCTGATGTGGGAGTTCGACACCAACCGTGAGTTCATGACGCTGAACCGGGTGCGCGCCAGCGGCGGATCCATGAACGGTCCGGCGCCGACCGTCGCCGGCGGGATGGTCTACGTGAGCTCGGGATATGGCGCCTTCGGTCTGCGTCCCGGCAACGTGCTGCTGGCGTTCAGCGTGAAATGAACTCGATCGGCTCGAGCGATCACTTCGGGTGCGCGGCGAAAGTCCTCGACACAAGCCTGACCAGCTCTGCGGACGTTTCGGGCGCGACGCGCAGGCGGCGCCGTAGCTGGAGGCTTCAGCCTCGAGCAGAGGATCTTCGACGGAGGCGGTGATGATGGCGGCCATCTCGGGATGGTCGAGTCGCGCCGCGCAGCACGAGTTGCATGCCGTTGAACAGTCCCAGGCGGGCGGCTGCAATCAGAAGATTCGGCGGCTGCGTCGACATCCGCTCTGTCGTCGTCTCGAAAGTAGTCGCTGCCGTCACGTCGTAACCTGCTGTGAAACAGTTACTTAGATGTTGTGTCTCGATATGGCACTAAATGTGGAAAACTGGTCATCGGTCAAGCGTCCAGGGCGGGCGCGTTGGCGACGGCCGCAAGAACCTGCTCGCGGGTGAAAGGCTTCGTGATGTATGCGGCGCCACACACCAGCGCCTCCTTTTTCAGCGCCGGATCGTCATAGGCCGACATGACGACAGTCGTAGTCTGCGGCCCGCGTTCTTTGGCGAAGATTACCAACTGCAGACCATTGAACGCGCCGAGCCGCACATCGGTCAGCAAAACGTCGGGCATCGTGGCGCTGAGGGACTGCTTCGCCGCCTCGAAACCATCGCACGCCACGACCGAGAATCCGGCCGCGGTCAGCCAGTGCACGATCAGACCGAGCACAGCGCGGTCGTCGTCGACGACGAGCACCATCTTGCCGGCGGGCGATGCAGTCAACAATAGGCTCCTGACCCTTGGGAGTCTGGCACTCTGAGGAGTTCACTGTACCGCAACTGAGTGGCCGATGAGTGGCCGAAAGCGCCACTTTGCGCCAACGGCCGTCGCGGTGTCGGGCCGGAGCACTGAGCGGGTTTTAGCCTGCAGGATGCGGCGCCCCCCGACCGCCTTTCAATCCTCCAAGTCCTGCCGGGGCCCATCGCCTGTGGGTTTTTGCGCAGCTAAGCAAGGCCTCGGAAGAGCGATGAGGCAGCTGCTCGAGACCGCGAAGCGCGCCAGAGCGCGCGATTCCAAGGTTCTCATCACGGGCGAAACCGGCGTCGGTAAGATGTGCTCGGCCGATGATTCCACACCTCGTCACCGCGCGCGTCGCGTCGGTTCGTTGCCGTCAACTGCGCCGGGCTCGCCGAAACGCTCCTCGAAATCGGAGCTGTTCGGTGCACGTCAAAGGCAGTCTCGCTGGAGCCTACGGCGACAAGCGTGGAAAGCTCGAGCAGGCGAACGGCGGCACCATATTCCTGGACGAGGTCGGCGAGATGACGCCGCGGATGCAGGCGTTGCTGCTCCGCTTTTTGGAAAGCGGGAAGTGCGTCCGGTCCGGTCCGACACCCTGCACGTCGCGTCGACGCGCGAGTCGTCGCAGCCACCGATCGCGATCTCGACGCATGACCGCAGTTGGAACCTTTCGCGAAGATTTGCTCTACCGAATCCGCGTTGTGCATCTGCATGTGCCGCCGCTGCGCGAGCGCGTGGAGGATATCCGGCCGCCGCTGACGCTCTTCATCGCGCAGATCGATCCGAATCAGATTCGACGGCTTACACGACCGGCGGTGTCAGCGGTCAACCAGAATGAGACCCGCAGGGTGTCATCCTGATGCATGACACTGGGCACGAACGTGCCAGTCTGCATTGAGGTGTCGATGGAGTGGTCAAACGGTCGGGTGAACTGAAGCGGCGGCTGGTCGTGTCAGGTCTTCTTTGGTACTCTGATGCCCCGCGGCGAAAAAAGTCGCCGTCGAGCGCGTCTCAATACGGCCCCGCCCCTTTTGCTACTTTTGCAGTCTTCAAACAACCACGTAACTTGTTCATGTACAAAGAGTTCTGTCAGATGGCGCAAGGACACCGCAACTCGTCCTGTATCGGGGCTTGGCAGCGCCCTTGCGATAAGCCCAGGCACACGTTCAAATTCTTGGTGGGGGACTCTGTGAAGTTGGCTCTTCTGGCTTCGATGGTATCGGCGGCAGCATACGGCGCTCAGATCTGGCCGGCGGCGACACACGGTTTCCAGGGGCACGATGCTCGCCCTGAGGCGATCGTCACCGGTGGCGCGCTCCTCGTACTCGCCTCGCTGTTACGCCGCGCCGCATGGCGCGGGCGCTCCACGCCGCCCGGCGTCGCGGACCTCTAATCAACTCCCAGCGCATCGTCACCAGGGCTGATCGCCCACGATCTCCCGCACACGATTCTGAGCACACGATCCTGTCGTGCCTGTCCTCATGTTCGATGCGGGCGATTCCTCCCGGCTGACAATTGGTGACTGTTCCGGTACGCGCACGCGTCCGGACACGGATGATTTCCGTGAACGGCTGATGAGACTGTGAAATAGCTGTTGACACAATAGCAGACGCAGTAATAGAACTGACGCCCGCCACACATCTGCGTCGGCTGTACCGACGAACACTGAGGTGCCCTGTGGATTCGCAGGTACTCCTGGGGAGAAGTCGTGTCATCAGAGACCTCGTCGAAGAGGCGCTTGATGTTGCCACCGGCGACTCGAAGGTTCTGATCACGGGCGAGGCTGGCGTCGGGAAGGAGTTGCTCGCGCGCTTGATTCACGAGCGCAGCGGCCGGTGCCTCCAGCCGATGATCACGATCAACTGCGGGAGCGTGCCGGAAGCGCTGCTCGAGTCGCAGCTGTTCGGTCATGTCCTGGGCAGCTTCCCGGACGCCTACTGCGATCGCCGCGGGGTCCTCGAAGTTGCGGACGGCGGCACGGTATTGCTCGACGAAGTGGGCGAGATGAGCCTTCGCATGCAGATGCTGCTGCTGCGCTTCCTCGAAGACGGCGAAGTCCACCGCGGAGGGTCGGCGGGCCAGCGCACGACCACGAACGTCCGGGTGATTTCCGCGACCAGTCGCGATCTGTTCGAACGCACGCGCCAAACGTTGTTCCGCGAGGATCTGTACTACCGTCTGAACATGGTGCACCTGATGATTCCGCCGCTGCGCGCCCGCCGCGAGGACATCAGCCTGCTCATCGAGCATTATCTGCGCGCCCTGAGCAAGCAGCACGGCCTGCCGCCGCCCGAGCTCACCGCTGAAGCGCTCGCGCACCTCGAGGACTGCGATTGGACCGGCAACGACCGGGAGCTCAAGGAGGTCGCGGAGCGGCTCATCCTCCAGCACAGCGGACAGGTTGTTTCGCTCACCGAGGTATGCAGTGGACTGACGGAGCGCCAGCCGTCCGGCGCGGCGGGAGCCCGGTCGGCTCTGGTGGCGGCCATGGCTTCTCAGTGTTTTGAGCAGATGACGAATCACGCCGAATCGTTCTGGACCGTGGTCCATGATCCGTTCATGCAGCGCGATTTGATGCGAGACGCGGTGCGCGCTGTTGTGAGGATGGGACTCGCGCGCACGCGCGGCAGTTATCGTCTCGTTGCCGAGCTCTTCAATCTGCCGCCGTCCGATTACAAGCGGTTCCTCAGCTTCCTGCAGACGCACGACTGTCACATGGCAGTTCAGCAGTTCCGGCTTGCTGAACATCCGCAGGACCTCCAGCAAGATCCCGCGCGCAGCACGAACCTCGGTGCAGCCGGCTCGTTGCTCACCTGAGAAGTCCGCGGCCGGAGTCTGCGGTCGCTCGCCGATCTCAATGCAGCTCGTCGTTCACACACCGGCGTAAATGGTGCCGATCCTTTTTGTTGCCGGACGGCCTCATCGCTGAACGCTTCGACAGGAAAGGTATGGCGGAGCTATCGGCGGGCAGGACCATTCGTCGTGTCAGGACGGGCGTCCTCGACGGACGCGCGAGTGCCGCGCCGATTGTGTTTTAGAGGCTGAACGCCATGCACGTCGTCCTCGGCGCCGACGGCGCGGTTGATGTGAAGATCAGGGCACGGAACCGATTGCGGGGCAGGCCGTTCTGCCGGGGCCCTTTCAGTGCACGACTTCGAGGGTCCTGGAAATCGACGCCAGCCAGTCCGAAGGCCGAATCGGTTCCACAAGGCAATGCACGTTGAGGCGCCTGGCGTCGCTCTCGAGTCCCTCGTCCTTGATGCGGCTCGTCACGATGGCCTTCATGTGCGGGTGGCGGGCGCGGCCCACAACAATGACGTGCAGGCCATTGAATGCGCCAAGGCGCTCGTCAGCGATGACCAGATCCGGGGATCGCGTCTCCAGCAGTTGTTTGGCTTCGTCAAACGTAGACGCGCCACTTGTCACGTAGCCTGCATCGTTCAGCGTATCGAGCAGGACCGTGCGACGCTTATCATCACCTGTGACGACCACGATGTGGGAGGACATCCAACCCGTTCCTTGATGCGCTCGCGCCTGGATGGACGCGGGACACAGCCCACCAAGCAATATTCATGCTCGAGCTAGGTCTGTACACCTAAATCGTTTACCTGTTTGAAGTTACGAACTGAAAGGCCTGCAAATCCCTCTTCGGACTCCCGTGCATTCGAGCATCAGGACGATACGTACCCTACAAATCTGGCACTAAGTGGAGGCACTGACCGAAATGGGTCCGGCGGAAGGACGGAACCGTCGCGAGCCGATCGAGGCCTCGACGCGGGCAGAGGATCACTCCGCGCCAGCCCCTTGGGTTGGAACTGGCGCGGAGTCCTGACTTATTGTGGCGCCCGAATCTCGCAGATGCTCAGGTTGTATCGGTCTCCAGTCGGCGCCGTGTCGTTGATGGTGACGCTCGTTCCGCTCGCCGCGATCGAGGTCGTCGTCCGCTGCACCCAGTACGTGTCGCCGATGGTTGCGAGGTACTGATTTACCATCGTTTGACTCGGGCCGAGCGTTCGCGCGATCGCGTTGTCGAAGTCAGTGCCGACGCCGAACACCCACGAATTGTTCCGTGTGGTCACCAGCGTCGCGCTGGGTGGACCACTGCTGCTGTTCGTTGAGGCGGTGGCGCCGACCGCTCCGGAACCGTTCGTCCCGGTCGTGTCGACGTTCTTGAAGCTGACGATGGTCATCGACCCCGCCGTTGGCTGCGAGAGTGTGGCCGTCACGCTGACGCTTGTGAGCGTCGTCGGCGCGAAGGCGCGCCAGATTTCGGCTGTTCCACTCTGGACGTTGGTGCGCTGCACGAGCACCCAGGTCAACCCCGCCCCGCTGATGCCAGTCACCGACGTGTTGGTGCCCCCGAGGTAATCGCCCGAAATGAATGCCAGCAGCAGTTCGTTGGCCGCCGTCGTCGAGAATGCCCCGGACACCAGCGTGGTGGCGTTGTTCGACCGATTGACCGACTTGATTGCGTCGATGACAGGCGGTGTCGAGGCGACGTTCGAGACGGTGACGGTCACGGCCGCCGACGTCGTCTGGTTGCCCGCGGCGTCACGCGCGCGCGCTGCAAGCGTGTGCGAACCGTTCGACGCCGCCGTCGAATTCCAGGCGATGGTGTATGGCGCGGTGGTCACTTCGGCGCCGAGCGCGGCGCCGTCGAGCAGGAACTGCACACCCACGACCGCGACGTTGTCGGAGGCCGTTGCCGACACCGCGACCGCCGTGCCCGTCGCGGTCGAGCCGTTCGCCGGCGCCGTCATCGCGACCGTCGGCGGCGCGATGTCGTTGTTCACCGTGACCGACACCAGAGTGGCGGTCGTGGTATTGCCGGCGCCGTCGCGGGCGACAGCGGTCAGCGAGTGCACGCCGTTGGCGACGCCGATCGTGTTCCAGGCGATCGTGTACGGGCTGGCGGTATCCTCCGCGCCCAGATTGGCGCCGTCCAGCAGGAACTGCACGCCGACCACGGCAATATTGTCGCTGGCGGTCGCGCTCAGCGTGACGCTCGCGCCCGCAACCGTCGCGCCGTTTGCCGGTGCCGTCATCGCGACGGTCGGCGGCGTGCCGTCGACGTTGCTGACGGTCACGGTCACGGCCGTGGCCGTGGTCGTGTTGCTGGCCGTGTCGCGTGCGACCGCGGTCAGGACGTGGCTGCCGTTGGCGGTTGACGTCGTGTTCCAAACGACGGCGTAGGGACTGGTCGCCACTTCGGCGCCCAGGTTGGCGCCATCCAGCTTGAACTGGACGCCTGCAACGGCGACGTTGTCGCTCGCGGTCGCTGAGACCGCCACGCTGCTGCCCGAGACCGTGGCCCCAGTGGCCGGCGCCGTCATCGCGACGGTCGGCGGCGTGCTGTCGTTGCTGACGGTCACGGTGACGGTCGTGGCCGTCGTCGTATTGCTCGCCGCATCGCTGGCCACGGCGGTCAGCGTGTGGCTGCCGTTTGCGACCGTCGTCGAATTCCAGGTGATGGCATACGGACTCGCGGTGTCGGCGGCGCCGAGGTTGGCGCCATCCAGCTTGAACTGCACGCTCGTGACACCGATGTTGTCGCTGGCCGTCGCCGAGACGGAGACCGCATTCCCGGAGACGGTGGCACCGTCGGCCGGCGCCGTCATCGAGACGGTCGGCGGGGTGGTATCCGGAGTGGTGAGCGGCTTGATCTCAGCGATGAAGAGGTTGTATCGGTCGCCATTTGGCGCCGTGTCGTTGATGGTGACGCTCGTGCCCGACACCGCCGTCGGGCTCAGCATGCGCTGGACCCAGTAGGTGTCGCCGACCGGCGGGAAATACTGATGCACGAGTACTTGATTCGATCCCACCGTGCGCGCGGTGGCAGTGTCGTAGTCGGTTCCAACGCCAAACACCCAGGAATTGTTGCGCGTCGTCGTCAGCGTGGCGCTCGGCGCACCGCCGAGCGAATTGGCCGTTGCAGTCGCACCAATCGCGCCGGATCCATTCGTGCCGGACGTATCGGCGTTCGAGAAGGTCACGACCGTCATCGAGGAATCTACCGCCTGCGACAGCGCCGCCGTCACGACGGCGTTGCTGAGCGGCGATGGGGCGAACGCCCGCCAGATTTCGGCGGTCCCCGCCTGCACATTTGTTCGACCCACGAGGGCCCACGTCACGCCGGCGCCGCTGACGCCGGTCACGGTCGTGTTCGTGCCGCCCAGATAGTCGGCGGAAACGAAGGCGAGCAACAGCTCGTTCCCCGCTATCGTCGAGAACGCGGGTGACACGGCGCTTGTCTGGTTGCTCGGCTGATCGGCCCAGACCAGGGCGTCGATCGCCGGCGCGCCGGCCACAGGGTTCGAGATCGTGACTGTATTCGATGCCGACGTGGTCAGGTTGTTCGACGTGTCGCGCGCGCGCGCCGCCACGGTATGGGTTGAGTTGTTGGCCAGCGCGGTCGTGTCCCACGCGATCGTGTACGGCAGCGTCGTCAGCTCCGTCCCGAGCGACGCACCATCGATCAGGAACTGCACGCCGGCGACGCCCTGGTTGTCACTGGCGGCGGCCTGCACGCTGACGGTACCCCGAACGGTCGCCGTGTTCAACGGCGAACCGATCGACACCGCTGGCGGCACAGTGTCCGCGTTGAAGACGCTGACCGTGACCGGCGCCGACGTCGTCAGGTTGCCGGCTGCATCGCGCGCGACGGCGGTCAGCGTGTGCGTGCCGTTCGCGGTCAGTATCGAATTCCAACTGATGCTGTACGGACTGGCGGTGTCTTCGGCGTTGAGGTTCGCGCCGTCGATTTTGAACTGCACGCCGGCGATTCCGAGGTTGTCGCTGGCGGTCGCGGAGACGGTCACCGCGTTGCCGGAGATGTTCGCGCCGTTGGCTGGAGCGGTGAGTGCCGCCGTCGGCGGCGTAAGGTCTGGTGTGAACAGGACGTCGACGCCGTAGCTGTCTGAGAACCAGGTCTGGTTCGGGAAACCGCTTGCGCCGTAGAAGAAAACGCCGTTCGGGCCGTCGACGCCGCTCTTGAGCGCATGCAGTGGCCACTGGTCGACCCCGGCACGACCCAGGTAGTACTGATCGTCGGAGTAGTGGCCGGCCGGCGCGAAGTAAGAAACGACGTAGGTCGTGGCCGGCTGGATGATCACCTGGCTCGCGAAGGTCGCCTGCTGCCAGCCCGACGCCGATTCACCCGTGAACGTCACGGTGGCGAGCAGCGTACCGCTGCTGCTCCAGAGGTGCCCGGTGTGCGTACCAGTATTCGTGACGGCCTTGTAGAACCGCATGCCGTTGACGATACCGCCGATGTCAGTTCTGAATTTCAGCCCCACTTCGACGGCGGCGCCGTCATTCGAGTCGACCATCCACGGGACCGTCAGCGAAGGCGTCCAGATGCTGCACGGGCAGCTGGCTTGCGTGATCGTGAGCGGAAGGGATGTGGCCGGCTGCTCGAGATTCCCGCTGTCGTCGGTGGCGCGAGACCGAAGGCTCGCGCTCCCCAGCACGCCTGGCACCCACGTGTAGCTCCAGCTCGTCGTGCCGGTCGCGCGCCGCCACGTCGTGCCGCCATCGGTCGACACCTCGACGCCGCCAACGACTCCGCCGCCCGCGTCGGTCGCTGTTCCGGAAACGGTGACGATCGTACCGGCCGCGATGCTCGCGCCGGCGGCCGGGGACGTGATGGTCGACGTTGGCGCGGTGGCGTCGGCGCTCGCGGTTGCCGGCACCAGGCCGCTCTGAATCGTGGCCGGCTGAGTGCCCATGTCGGCGAGTAGATTGAGCGTCGCCTGACGGATGTTCGGATCGGGCGTGGCCGATCCGAGGTCGGGATCCACGTCGTGATTGGTGTCGAGACCCCAGACCCACTGAACCGTTCCGGCGCCGAAGACGAGCGCACCGCTCGAGTGCCGAAAGAGCGAGAGATGATGCGTCGCCGGGCCTGGCAGGTACGTGCTGCCGAAATCCTGGACGTGTTCCGGTACCGTGACGGTCGTCGACGACATCTGAATCGATCCGGCCGGGCGGGCGTCGTTGTCGAGATCTTCATCCCACTCGTACCCGAGCGTGTCGTTCGCCAACGGCAACGACTGGTTCGGCGCGAGCGCGGCCACGCTGGTGTTGCGCCAGAAGCGCAGGCCCGCGTATTGCCCAGGCACGGTGATCGCACTCGTTCCCCGATTGACGGTGAACAGCTGACCCGTCAGAGCGTTCTCCGGTCGGCCTCCATCTGCCGGAGGGCTGAAGCGGGGATCGCGCCACGTTCCGGTCCACGTTGGCGGATCCGCGGGATCGAATTTGGCGTTTTCGTGTGTCTCTTTGTACGTGACGAGCGTCCGATACGGCGTGCCCGTCCCGTCGATGCTCGATTCCCACCGCGTCTTCCAAAAGTTTTCGTTACCGCTCAAGAAGGCCAGATGCACGCCCGCGACGCGCGCGGCTTCGACGGCATTGCGCTGCCCGCCGGACCAGTACTCGTCGTGCCCGATGGTCAGGAAGACCCTCGGCTTGGCTGCACCAGTCAGCGAGCTGCCGTAGCGATCGGTGTCGACGCCGGTCTGATATTTGACGTAGAACCCATTGGCTTCCAGCCAGCGCGTCATCGGGTATTCGGCGTAGAACACATAGTTCGATGTGCCGTATCCCGTGCTCTGCCCGCGGGTCGCGAACGGCCGGTTGTAACTCACCTTGTAGCCGCGAAACGGAGTTCCCTGATACAGGCTGTGGCCCCCGAACTGGTTGTAAGCCTGCCAAGTCGTGTCGCTGGTCTGCAACACGATGTCGGCCTGCGCCGCATCGTCGCGGACGACGAAGGGGATGTGACTCGCGCCGCCGTTGTCGGTTCGCGCAAGCCTGGCGATGTAGATGCCCGATACGGCGGTGGCCGGCACATTCCACGAGGCCGAGACTGTCCAGTTGCCGCAGTCGTACAGGCCGGTGGCCGTGTCGGTGAGACACGCGGCCTGATTCGTTCCGGTGACTCCCGAAATCGTCGCGACCTTCCGCGCGCCGTTGCCCTGGTAGTAGCCGAGTCGATAGATATTGACTGAGAAGCTCGCCGCGGTGGTCGTCACTTTGAAGGAGACCGTACCGCCCTTGTTCACGCTGATATCGGTGGCAAATCCCTGAATGGTGCCGTCGCCCGACCCGGTGACGTCCCATTCAGACTTCGGATTGCCCGGCAGCTGGTTCTCGGCCGGAATCGGATTGCTGGCCTGCGCGTTGATGCGCGGGCCGACGATCTGCAACCCGAAGATGAGCCCGAGGAACAAAATCGTGGCGCCGACCGAAAGGCGTCGGAGAGTCTGGCTATGCAGCGATGTCATTTTCCCCCTGGCGCGGCACACTGAGACCACATGCCTTGTGCGCTCCAGTTGCTCTTTGCAACCGCCACACCAGCCGTGCACGGATGCGCCCGGACACGTTGCCGTCGTCACGACGCCATGCAACGAGTGAAGAATCAGCGAGATGTGTCGATCAGGCAACGGCGCTCCGCGCTGGTTGTCGGCGGCGGCGAATCGGCGCTCTGGCAGAAGACCGGCCTCGCCGCGACTTTAGTCGCGCCGGAAGTCGCCGCTCAACGCACGATCACGAGCGAATCCGCCTTTGCGAAGAACAGCGGCGGCGGCGCCATATCGCGGGCGTCAAGCCACGCAGATCTCAATCACCTTTCAACGTGCCGGCCTCGAGGCGCGCAGATCACGATCAGGCGAGCCGCGGCAAAAGCCGTGGCGAGTGCCGATGGCGCCAGCACGGTGACGCCGCTCGCGCCGGACCGCCGTACGCGTTGAGCTGTTCTAACCAATCGAGGCCATACATGCCTCTGTCTCGCCGGACGATCCGGGGCACGACCAAATTTCAACGTGGGGGGGAGGCGATGAGCGGGGCAGGCTCGCGTTGGCTGCCCGGGGGCTGACAAGAGTTCGCAACGGTGGCCTCAATAGGCTCGGGGCACTCGGCGATCGCCCGGTCTAAAAGAGGCCGGACTCCGCGGTCAGCTCTCGATGACGCACAAGAGGTCGACGTCCGGATCGCTCACAACAGATTCGCGCCTTCGGTCGCTGGCGCGCCGGTCCACCGCCGATGACTTCGGTCCGCTCCGGCGCTCGCCAATACGCCGATCCACGAGTAAATTCAGGTTATTCTCGCGCGCGAAGACGCTGAGATAGAAGTAGTAGGCCAAGCCCAATCCGCGCCGTACTACGAGTGTCTTCGGAGACATTCAATGGCCTCGCGAGTTCTGAACAGTACCCTACATCACTGCGCGACCAATTCCAACGAGGGTTCGAAAGTACCATATTGAACGTCTGCATGATTCGCGCCCTGGCTGGTCAGCGTTCGATCGATCGACGGCCTGGTTTCATCCGGCGATTGCGCCGCCTCGGATCAAAGGGGCGCTACAGAGAGATTAATGTCCGCCCCGGAGTCTCGACCGGAGGCCCCGGTAATTTCATGCGTTCTTTATTTTCACGCCCCTGCGGAGAGCTTTTGCCCGCGACGGTCCTCGGCGTCCAGCGGATTCGACGGGTACGCGTATTGCCACGTAGTCTGCAACCGTACGCACGGCTCTTTGTGTCGGTGTAAGCCTCGACGGTCGCCCGAATCACACTGAAAAAGGGTTATGTCGTACCGGATTCTGATCGTTGACGCCAATTCGAACGGGCCCGCCGGCGCCCAGCAAGCGCTCGCCGCGGCCGGCTATCGCGTCGCTGAGGTCAGCACCTTCGAGCAGGCGACGAGCCAGCTGGCCCTCGATTGCCCCGATCTCCTCATCTCGGCGATTCGCCTCAAGGCGTTCAACGGCCTGCATCTGCTGCTTCGCGCGCGCGCCGATCACGCGGACCTTCCGGTCATCATCACTGGCCACGTCACCGATTGCAGCTCGGACATCGCGCGTTACGGCGCGAGATTCTTGCCCGATCCGGTTGATCCCTCGATCTTGCTCAGGAATGTGTCCGAGCTCCTGGCCGGCCGCGCGCCGCGCGATCCGACGGGCGAGCGGTGTTGGCCGCGAAAACTTGTCGGCTTGCAGGCCACCATTCACGAGACGTCCGCGCGCATCGTCGAGTTGAGCTATGGCGGGCTGCGCCTGGAAATGGCTGAATCGCCTGGCGACACTGAAGCGACAATCGACATTCGACTGCCGACGCTCGGTTTGTCGGTGAGGGCCGTGCCCCGCTGGTCGAAGCCGGCCGCGGACAACGGGTCCTGGTGGTGGGGAGCGGAAATCGCCGCACCCGGATCGGACGCCGCGCAAGCATGGCGGTGGATTGTCGATTCGCTGCACTAGCCAGCACGTCGACGTCGCAGGAGGGCCTTGCTGAAGCGCGGACGCGAGGCGCTCACGTCGCGTCGACGAAGTCCCGCCAGCCGGCCATCTCGGCCGACCCCGTGTCAATCACTTCGGCCCCGCACCAGAACTCGTCGGTCGTCGGCGATCGATATGTCCACACCGAGCGCGCCTGCACGGTGACGCCGACCTCTGGCACGGTCACCTCGAAGAGGTCGGGCATTTGTCGTTCGTTACCGAACGCCAGCCTCACCCCCCCGTAACTGACGTCGAAGATCCGCGCCGGGCTCGCCGCGAGCTCGGCTTCGAGCACACCCGCCACCTGCTTGCGCGACCACCGGCGGATCGGCTGCTGATGGCGCGCACGCCGCTCGACGGCGTCCTTCACCCGCGTCAGAAATTCCGGATGCTCCAACGGGTTGGCGATGAATTCGGCGCCTTGAATCTGCGTTTCGGCTTCGAGCAACCGGTCAGCCGAGGCGTTCGTGACAATGACCGGCAGCAAAGGGTGCTCGATCCGGCAGCGGACGGCGAGATGCAGGCCGTTGAACGCATCGAGTCGCACGCCGACAATGAGCAGGTCCGGGCTCACCGAGTCGAGCAGATGCTTCGCCTCGTGGAACGAGGACACAGCCGCGACGAGATATCCGGCGTCCGACAGAAGCTCATCGATCCGACGCAGCAGTACGCGGTCGGCGTCGACGAGCAGAATCAGAGCCGGCATGGCGATGTGCGCTCCTCGCATCGCAGCCGGTACCTCTCGCAAATCCCCGTCCATCATGCAAGACGCCGCCGGCGCTGCGGGTTACGAATCTGCCTGTTCTTGCCCGAGACGGCGCGGCGCTTCGTCTTCGAGCACAGGATTACGGATCTGTCGAGGCCGCAGGACCATGCCCGAGCGCCGTCCGGCCAGCTCGCGCCGGTCGGCGTGAAACGGAGGTCGTGCGGTCCCACGATTTCTGCCAGGTTGCGCGGCCAGCCCAGGGTCCCGCGAGACCAGAGCGCCAGCCTGAGCGACGTTGTTGGGCGGCGCGCGCACTGGTCCGACATGTCGCGTTCGGTCAAGAGCTCCGGATTGTCGTGGCCCCTTCTTCGCATGTCGCGCAGGGTGCCGGCGCGGTCACCCAGGCACAAGACCTTCCCTGAGACGCGACGCCAGCAATGCCTTGTAATTTCGCACCGTTTTCGAACGTTCACATGAGGAATCAGATTCTCGAGCCGTGCTTTGGTCATCGCGCTCAGGCGCTCGCCTCCGATGGTACGTCAAAAGCTGGGTCAGGGGACCGCTCAGGACGCCGAGCGTGCTGGCGTGATCGTTGACGCGGAAGCATTGCTGGCTGGGGCTCGCTTCATCCACGGAATCGCCAAGCGCACTCTTTCTGCCTCCGGCATCGCCCCTAAACGCGAAAAACCCGGATTTGGCAGACTTTTATCCACCGATTCAAGTCTCCGCGACGCGGGTCTGCGGCCGCAGTCGCTGCTCGCGGAGCGCGGTTGTCCCAGATCTCCGTGAGAATCTGACCACATGAGAACACTTGCGGCTTGCCGCTAATCGCTGAACAAATTCTCCTCATCCATGGCAGCCTGCTTGCACAATCGGGCGCCAGACTCACCTTCACACGTTTAGCGTAACGGACGAACCATGCGTTTTGATGGCACGGCTCAACTTATTGGTACCAGTGCGCCGCTGACCGATCTCCGTCAGGAAATCGACCGCGTGGCGCGCACAGACGCGAAGGTCCTCATCACCGGCGAAAGCGGCACGGGGAAGGAGGTGGTTGCGCGGCAGGTGTATGCCCTAGGCAGCCGCTTCGGACGACCCTTCGTCGCGGTCAACTGCGCCGGGCTGCCCGAGACGCTCCTCGAGTCCGAACTGTTCGGGCACGTGCGCGGCAGCTTCACGGGGGCGTACCGCGACAAGCCGGGCAAGCTCGAGGTCGCGGACGAGGGCACGATATTTCTCGATGAAATTGGCGAGATGACGCTCCGGATGCAGGGGCTGCTGCTCCGATTTCTCGAAACCGGTGAGATTCAGAAGGTCGGAGCGGACAGAACCGGCAGTCGCGTCGACGTGCGGACGATCGCGGCGACCAATCGCGACCTCCGTCAGATGATCGCGCAGGGCCAGTTCCGTGAGGACCTGTTCTATCGGTTGAACGTGATTCATCTGATGGTGCCCGCCTTGCGCGAACGCCGGGCCGATATTCCCCCGCTCGCCGAGCACTTCGTCACGCGCCTCAGCCGGCCGGGCACGGGTTCGCCGCGGATCATCTCGCCCGAGGCGATGGAACTGCTCGTGAACTACCACTGGCCCGGCAACGTGCGCGAACTGCAGAACGTCGTCGAACGAGTCTGCGTTCGTGCGCGGACCGACGTCATCAGCGTCGAAGATGTGCCGCACGAAGTCCGAACCGCGCAGAAAGCGGGCGTTCCGCCGGTGCGCGAGCGACGCCGGACCGTCGCCGACGATCTCTACGAGCGCATCACCAACGATCGGCAATCGTTCTGGACGACGGTGTATCCGCTGTTCATGCAGCGGGAGATCACACGATCCAGCGTCCGCGACGTCGTGCGCCGCGGGCTGCAGGACGCGCGTGGCAACTACAAGATCGTCGCGCGCATGTTCAACATGGAAGGCGAGGACTACAAGCGCTTCCTCAACTTTCTTCGCAAGCACCACTGTCAACCGTCGTTCAAGGAATTCCGATGAGGCCGATGCCCGACTTCCGGGCCGCCGTAAGGCGGAAGCACATCTGGACGCGGCAGACCGGAGTGGCCATCGCCCTTGCCCTGGGCGCCGCGACAGGCGCGCAGGCTGAAGGGCAGATCGTACAGGACCGGGCGACCGCCGCCGCCGCGACAACCGCGGCGAACGTTCCGCGTCCGAAGATCGCGGCGCCGTCCGACTACGTGATCGGCGCCGACGACGTGCTGTCGATCCTGTTCTGGCGGGACAAGGACCTGTCGGCGCCGGAAGTGACCGTTCGCCCTGACGGCAAGGTCACGCTGCCTTTGCTCAACGATCTGCAGGCCGCGGGCCTGACCCCCGACGAGTTGCGCGATTCCATCGCCGCGGCCGCGCGGAAGTACGTGGAAGATCCGAACCCGACGGTCATCGTCAAGGAGATCAAGAGCCGCAAGGTGTTCATCACCGGCCAGGTCGAAAAGGCAGGGCCGTATCCGCTGAACGGCTCGACCACCATCCTTCAACTGATCGCGACCGCGGGCGGCCTCCGGGACTTCGCGGACGGCAAGAACATCTCGCTCATGCGCACCGAGAACGGCAAGCCGATGGTGTATGAGTTCAACTATCAGGATGTTCTGAAGAAGAGGAATTTGCGGCAAAACATCGAGTTGAAACCGGGCGACGTCGTCGTCGTCCCATAAGTCATGTCGCGTGTTCGAGTCAACCCAGCTGGATCTCAAACGATCGGCGCGTCTGGATGTGAACTGGTCGTTTCTACGAGGTGAAGGACGACAACTCGTCTCTCACGAGCGATGCCGACATTCTCGATCCGGCGCTCGAGTCGAATCGCTCCGATGCGGGTGTGGCGATTTCGACCGCGCACGTCCGGCGGGTGCGCCAAAAAGCGCTTTGAAGTCGAGTTTTTCTCCTTTTTGTCAGGTGGTTTGCGGGCCATCCGCGGCGTTCTGGGAGGACACGCCGGCCCCGACCGACGACGACTCCGTGTCGAACAGCGCGCGACGCAGTACGCGTCGTCCGGGGGAGTGACGCGCACCCATGGTCCGCAGACGATGCCGGCATTGAACTACGGCTTCGAGGTGCATTCGCGAGTGCCGAGGGGCCTGCCGGCTCTCCTGACTTCGGGAATGAACCGGCAGGGTGCCCGGATGGGTCTCACGCTGTGGACGCCGCTCGCGCGGTGATTGGAGAGCAGTCATGTTACCGGGTCGGAAATACACCCCCGAGGACATCATCGGGATCTTGTGGTACTGGAAGTGGCTCCTGGTCGCGGGCATCCTCGTCTGCGGGGCCGTCGCCTTCGCCATTTCGCGGCGCCTTCCGAACGAGTACAGGTCCGAGACGCTCATCCTCGTCATCCCTCAGCGTATTCCTGAGAGCTACGTGCGATCGACGGTCACGATGCGCATCGAGGACCGGCTGCGGTCGATCGGCCAGGAGATCCTGAGCCGCACCCGGCTCGAGAAAATCATCGCCGAGTTCGACTTGTATCCGGACCAGCGCAAGATCAAGCCGATGGAGATGGTCGTCGAGCAGATGCGCACCGCCGTCGTTGTCGAGACCGTCAAGGATGACGCGTTCAGGATCGCCTTTACCGCCCGAGATCCGCGCACGGCGATGATCGTCACGGACCGGCTCGCGTCGATGTTCATCGACGAGAACACCCGGGACCGCTCGGTGATGGCGGAGGGCACGAATACGTTTCTGGAATCCCAGCTCGACGATGCTCGCCGAAGGTTGGTCGATCATGAGAAAAAGCTCGAGGAGTTCCGACGTCGCTATTCAGGCGAGCTGCCGTCGCAGCTCCAGACGAATCTGCAGGTGATCCAGGGCAATCAGAGTCAGATTCAAAACCTGAACGAATCCATCAACCGCGATCGCGACCGGCGCCTCATCCTGGAGAAATCGCTGGCCGACGCGCTGGCCAGCGACGCGGCCGCGCCGTCGGCGGTCGAGGCGCCGGCGGCGGGCGAATCCAGCAACACCGGCGAAGGCCGGGCGGTCGATCAACTCGAGAAGGCGCGCAACGACCTCCGCGGCATGGAGCTGCGGCTCAAACCGCAACACCCGGACGTGGTCGCAAAGAAACGATTGATCGCCGATCTCGAACGGAAGGTGCAGCAGGATGCGTCCAATGCGCCGCAGAATCCGCAGGCCAACGGCAATCCGGTCAGCACCGCGGAGCTCATTCGACAGACCCGCGCGCGCCAGTACCAGACGGAGATGGACAAGCTCGATCGCCAAATCGCATTGAAAGACGCCGAAGTGGTGAGGCTGCGGCAGGCGGTGGTGGACTATCAGCATCGTGTCGAAGCGGTGCCGGGACACGAGTCCGAGCAGACCGACCTGATGCGCGACTACGACACGCTGCAGAAGAGCTACTCGAGCCTGCTGGCAAAGAAGGAAGACTCGAAGATCTCGGCCAATCTCGAGCGCCAGCAGGTGAGCGAGCAGTTCAAGATTCTCGATCCGGCGCGGCTGCCGGAAAAGCCTTCGAGCCCGGATCGTGTGCGCCTGACGCTCATAGGAGCGGCACTCGGTCTCGCGTTCACGTGCGCGTTCGCCGCGTTCATGGAGTACCGCGACACGTCGCTGCGAAGCGAGGACGAGATCCTGCGTACGCTCGTTCTGCCGGTGCTCGCGGCGATTCCAATCGTGACCGCCAGCGCCGAACGAAGCCGGCGCCGACGCATCCGGATCGCGTCGCTTGCCGCCACGATTCTCGTGACCGCCGGCATCGCGGCGGCCGCGTTGTGGCGGCTCGGGCTCCTCCAGGGGGTCCTCTGATGTACGAAGCGTTTTACGGTCTGCGCGAGCGTCCCTTCGAGCTGACGCCGAACCCGCGCTTTCTGTTGATGACGCCACGGCATCGCGAGGCGCTCACGACGCTCGAATATGGCCTGGCCGGACGCACCGGCATCGCGCTCCTCATCGGCGAGGCCGGCACCGGGAAGACCACGATCGTTCACGCCGCGCTGCAGTCACAGAGCGCGCAACAGAGTCGCGCCGTCTATCTGAACAACCCTTCGTTGACGCGCACGGAGTTCACCGAGTTCCTCGCCGCCGGATTCGGGCTCTCGGCCGACGCCGCGAAATCGAAGACAACTTGTCTCGCCGAGCTGACCGAGATGCTCGCCGCGCGCCATGCAGCGGGCATGATGGCCGCGCTCATCATCGACGAGGCGCAATGTCTGTCCGACATGCTGCTCGAGGAGGTGCGGCTCCTGACCAATATCGAATCGGCCGCCGAGAAGCTGCTGTCCATCATCCTGGCCGGCCAGCCGGAACTGGCGGTCCGGCTGAATCACCCGTCGCTGCGCCAGTTGAAGCAGCGGATCGGCCTGCGTTGCGCCCTGTCGCCGCTTACGCTCGAAGAGACCAGCGCGTACATCGCGGCGCGCGTGCAGATCGCCGGCGGCGACGCCAGGACGCTCTTCACGGCCGAGGCGATCGACACCGTTCATCAGCGAGCGGGCGGCATTCCACGCACGATCAGCGTGATCTGTGACAACGCTCTGGTGACAGGCTTCGCGCTCGACACGCGCCCCGTCGATCAACAGGTCGTGCTCGAGGTCTGCGATGACTTCGAATTCGCCGCCGGACCGGGCGAGTCGTCCCCGGATCGTGCGCCCGGTGAAGAGGAGCCGGCGCTGCTGCCGACGCACACCGGGCCCGCTGAATCGCAGATTGGCGTATCCGCGGCCGACTGCCGCCCCGGTGCGCACACAGGATTGACCACATGACACGATTGGCTGACGCCCTCCAGCGCGCCAACCGGCAGACCGATCACAAGTCGGCCCCGGAGATTGCCGCCGTCGCGCCACTGCGTCCGGAGCTGAAGCCGCGGGCCGTCCTGACGCGACACGCCGACGCTCCGGCGCCGGCGTCCACCGACGGCCTGACGCTCATCGCGCTGCCGCAGGGTGAGGATCAAGTGACGATGTGGCGGACCGATCCGGAGCTGGTCGGCAAGCTGGTGGGCACCGAAGGATTTTCCTCGGCGGCCATGGAGCAGTACCGGAAGCTCGCGGCCACCTTGCACCACGCCCAGAGCGAACGCGGCATCAAAGTCATCATGACGTCCAGCGCGCTGCCAGGTGAAGGCAAGAGCCTGACGTCGGTCAATCTTGCGCTGACCCTCAGCGAGTCGTATCACAAGCGTGTGCTCCTCATCGACGTCGATCTGCGCCGTCCGACCGTCCAGCGCATCTTCGGCCTGCCGCCGATCGGCGGCTTGAACGAGGCCCTGACAGCCAGCGAGGATCGGCCCATCGCAGTGAGTCGGGTGTCGAAACGCCTGTTCGTACTGCCGGCGGGAAGACCCGAGGCCGATCCGATGAGCGGATTGACCTCGGCACGAATGAAACGTCTCATCGCGCAGGCGTCCGGGGCGTTCGACTGGGTGATCGTCGATTCGCCGCCTGTCGGCCTGCTTCCCGACGCGAGCCTGCTCGCCGCCCTCGTGGACGGAGTGCTCCTGGTGATTCGGTCGGGCAAGGCTCCGTTCGCGCTCGTGAAACGCACGGTCGAGATCATCACCCACCAGCGCATCCTCGGCGTCGTGATGAACGCGATCGATTACAAGCACGACCGGAACGCCGGTGGCTATTACGAGTATTACGGGGCCGGCTATCACGGCATCCCGTCGAAGAAATGAAGAAGTAGCGCACCGATGGCTAAAGGTTTGATTCAAGCGGCGAACTGGCGATCGACGACGCTGATCATGTCGGAGAGCGCGTTGATCACCGGGGCTGTCGCCGCCAGCGCGTACTTGCGAGTCGGTGGACAGGCGTGGCCGACCGTCGTGGCAGAAATGCTGCCAAAGGCGCTCGTCATCACGTCGGTTTGTCAGGTCTGCCTCTACTACCGCGATCTGTACGACGACCCGCATGTCGCGAAAAACCGCGCCGAGCTTCTCATCCGCACGCTGCAGGCGCTCGGCGTCACGCTGTTCATTCTCGCGGCGGTCTACACCCTGTTTCCGTGGTTGACCGTGGCGCGCGGCGTGCTCGCCCCGGCGGCAGCGCTCGCTGTCGGCGCCGTCATCGCGTGGCGGTTCGTGTTTGGGTGGGTCACCCAGCAGGTCGGTCCGCGCGAGCGTCTGCTCCTGGTCGGCACCAGCAGCGCCGCTCTCGCCCTCGCCCGCGAGTTGCACGATCGCGTGGAGGCTGGCGTGCAGATTGTCGGGTACGTCGATCCGGAAGCCAACCCCAGCGATCTGACCGGGCCGCTTGCGTTTCTCGGTACGGTGGAGGACATTCCGGCCCTCGTCCGCGCGCGGGGCGTGGACCGCGTGGTCGTCAGCCTCGTCGACGCCCGCGGCAAGCTGCCGATGGACAAGCTGCTCGAAATGAAGCTCGACGGAGTGAGGTTCGACCACTTCGCCTCGGTCTACGAAGAGTACACGGGCAAGATCGCGGTGGAAAATCTGCGTCCGAGCTGGCTGATTTTCTCCCCCGGGTTCCGGAAGACGCGGCGATCGCTGGCGCTCAAGCGGGCGGTCGATATCGCCGCCGGGTCGGTGGGCCTGATGGTGACGATGCCGATCATGCTGGTGCTGGCGGCAGCCGTGAAGCTCACGTCGCCGGGGCCCGCGTTCTATGCGCAGCGGCGAGTCGGCCGGGACGGCCGGCTCTTCACCGTCCGGAAACTGCGGTCGATGTGCGCCGACGCCGAGCGCGACACCGGCCCCGTGTGGGCCAAGGCCGGTGGAGACGCGCGCGTCACGGGCCTCGGCCGCCTGATGCGGCGGACCCGGCTCGACGAGCTGCCGCAGTTCTGGAACATCCTCGTCGGGAACATGAGCCTCGTCGGCCCGCGCCCGGAGCGTCCGGAATTCGTCCAGTCGCTCGTCCAGCAGATCCCGTTCTACGGGCAGCGTCACGTCGTCAAGCCCGGCCTGACCGGATGGGCCCAGGTGCGATACACCTACGGCGCGACGGTGGAGGACGCGATCGAGAAGCTGCAGTACGACCTCTTCTACATCAAGAACATGTCGGTCGGGCTCGACGTCTTCGTCATGTTCGAGACGATCAAAACCGTGCTCCTTCGCCGGGGACAATAAGTGGCCGCACCTGACTCCGCCCCTCTCGTCGTCAACGCAATGACCGTGGATGTCGAGGACTATTTCCACGTCAGCGTCTTCGATGGCCTCGTGCCGCGGCACGCGTGGGAAGGGATGGAGAGCCGCGTGTGCGCGAACACCGAGCGGCTGCTCGCGATCTTCGGCGAATCTGGCATCCGCGCGACGTTCTTCGTGCTGGGGTGGGTCGCCCAGCGGTTTCCCGGCCTGGTGCGGGCCATAGCCAGCCAGGGACATGAGATCGCGTCACACGGGTATGGGCACCGGCTGGTGTACGACCTGACCCCGCGCGCGTTCCGCGACGACATCCGGCGCGCGAAGGACATCCTGGAATCGGCCGCATCCGTCCCGGTCTACGGCTACCGGGCGCCGAGCTACTCGGTGACGCCGCGATCATTGTGGGCCCTCGATGTCCTCATCGAAGAAGGCTTTCTGTACGACGCCAGCATCTTTCCGATCCGCCACGATCGGTACGGCATTCCCATATCGCCCAGGCATCCGTATCTGCCGAAGCCGGGAGCGACGCTGGTCGAGGCGCCCGGGTCGACGGTCCGTTGGGGACCGCTCAACCTCCCGATCGCCGGCGGCGGTTACTTCCGGATACTTCCGTATGGATGGACGCGCTGGGGGATCAAGCGGCTGAACGAGGTCGAGGGGCGCCCCGCCATCTTCTATCTGCATCCCTGGGAGATCGATCCGGACCAGCCGCGGCTGCGTACATCGGCGCTGGGACAGTTCCGTCATTACTTCAATCTGTCGAGGACCGAGGGACGCCTGCGCACGCTCATCCGGGATTTCAAGTTCTCGACGATGATGGCGCTTCTCGAGAAGCGCGAGCAGGCGGCGACGGCCGTGAACCTCGGCGCGACCCCGCTGCCTTACTTCTGGTAGCTGCCCCCCTCGACCATCACGCGGAGCGTTATGAACGTCACTGTCGTCGGAACCGGGTACGTCGGACTTGTCAGCGGCACGTGTCTCGCGGATTTCGGTCACACCGTCGTCTGCGTCGATAAGGACGCCGATCGGATTGCCGCGCTCAACGCCGGCGCGCTGCCGTTTTACGAGCCGGGGCTGCTCGAACTGCTGCTCAAGAACGTCGCCGCGCGCCGCCTCGCGTTCTCCACCGATCTCGGAGGTGCGGTCGCTCAATCCGCCGTTGTCTTTCTAACCGTCGGCACGCCGCCCGCGCCCGACGGATCGGTCGATCTCGCGCAGCTCATGGCGGCTGTTGCGGAGGTCGCACCCCACGCGCCGCAGCACTGCGCGATCGTGACGAAGAGCACGGTGCCGGTCGGAACCGGGTCGCGAATCGAGCAGATCGTCAGCCGACTGGCGCCGGCGGGGCGCTCGGTGGATGTCGTGTCGAACCCGGAGTTTCTGCGTGAAGGGTCCGCCGTCGGCGATTTCATGCGGCCGGACCGCGTCGTCGTCGGCACGCGGAGCCGGCGCGCGGCGGAGCTACTGCGCGAGCTCTACCGGCCGCTCTTTCTCATCGAGACCCCGATCGTCGAAACGACGGTCGAGACGGCCGAGATGATCAAGTACGCCTCCAACGCGTTCCTGGCGGTCAAGATCGGATTCGTCAACGAGATCGCAAACCTCTGCGATTGCGTCGGCGCTGACGTGCACATCGTCGCGAAGGTGATGGGCCTCGACCGCCGGATCGGCGCAAAGTTTCTGCACCCGGGACCCGGCTACGGCGGCTCGTGCTTTCCAAAGGACACGCGGGCGCTCGTGGTGACGGGCAACCAGCACGGCGTGCCGCAGCGAATCGTGGAAACCGCGATCGCCGTGAATGAACAGCAGCAGCAGCGACTGGTCGAGAAGGTTCTGTCGGCGCTCGGCGCCATCCACGCGCCGAGCGTCGCCATCCTCGGCCTCGCGTTCAAGCCGAACACCAGCGACGTGCGCGAATCGCCGGCGCTGTTGGTGTGCCGGCACTTGGTCCGCGCCGGGGTGAACGTCCGTGCGTTCGATCCGGTTGCCGGCGTCGACGCCGCCGTGGCGCTCGACGACATCCGTGCGCGCATGACCTACACCACGGACGCGTACGAGGCTATCGCGGACACTGATGCCCTCATCATCATGACGGAGTGGAATGAATTCCGCAGCCTGGATCTGCGTCGCGCCCGCGCGCTCATGCGCCGGCCGATCCTGATCGATCCCCGAAACGTGCTGGATCCCATCGCCGCAGGCGACATCGGATTCACCTACATCTCCACCGGCCGGCAGGCGCTGCTGGCGCGCGCCTCTGCGACCCGCCAGCCGGCGATGGCGTTCTCTTCATGACGCCGGCGGCCGCTCCTCTCACCGTCGAGGCGCCCGTGTCCGGCGGCGTCCTGGAGATCACCACGACCGCGTCCGAGCAGGCATGGGACCGCTTCGTGCACATGCACCCGGACGCGAGCGGCTATCACACGTGGAAGTGGCGCCGCGTGTTCGAAGAGGCGTTCGGCCACGACACGGTGTACTTGTCGGCTCATCAGGATGGGGAGATTGTCGGCGTGCTGCCGCTCGTCGTGTTCCGCAGCCCTCTGTTCGGCCGGTTCGGAGTCTCGCTTCCTTTCGTCAACTATGGGGGCGTCTGCGCACGCGACGTTGCAGTCGCGAGGGCCCTGGCAGAGGCGGCGGTGCGCATCGCAGCCGAGCGGCGCCTCTCGCACATCGAACTGCGTCATACGACGCGGCAGCGACCCGACCTGCCGGCGCGCCAGCACAAGGTCGGCATGTATCTGGCTCTCGAACGGGACGCAGGCCGCGCGTGGGAAGGCCTCGATCGCAAAGTGCGAAACCAGGTTCGCAAGGCCGAGAAGAGCGGACTCACGGCCCGCAGCGGCGGAAAAGAGTTGCTGAGCCGGTTCTATGATGTCTTCGCGCGCAACATGCGCGACCTCGGGACGCCGGTGTACTCGATCCGGTTCTTCGAACGGGTCGCGTCGACGTTTCCAGACACGTCGCGTGTGTTCCTGGTCGATCATGGCGACGTCACGGTCGCAGCCGGGATCGTGCTGGCTCATCGCAACGTGCTCGAGGTCCCGTGGGCATCCTCGCTGCGCGAGTACCGCAGTCAATGCCCGAACAATCTCTTGTACTGGCGCATCATCGAGCACGCGATCGAAGCGGGCCACGCGACACTCGACTTCGGCCGGTCGACTCCGAACGAGGGAACGTATCAGTTCAAGCAGCAGTGGGGCGCCCAGCCGCAGCCGTTGCACTGGGAGTACTTGCTGCGCGGGCGTGCTGATGTGCCCAACTTGAGCCCGGCGAATCCGCGCCTCCGCAACGCCGTCAAGATTTGGAGCCGGTTGCCCCTGTCGATCACGAATTGGATCGGCCCGCACATCGTCCGGTCGATTCCATGACGGATTCGGCAGCAGCGGGAGCCGGTCGAGCGACCGGCGAGCCAGCCGTACGCGCGTCGTACGCGATCGGCGCAGCAGCGTTCGTCGCATACGCAGTATGGGGCAGCCTCTTTCCATTTGATTTCCACCGGGTCCCGATCTCGGAAATGACCCGTTTTTGGAGCGCCTGGACGACGGCCGCGTCATGGTCGTTGACCGATCTGTTGTCGAACGTCCTGCTGTTTGTGCCAATCGGCCTCTGCCTTGCGGCGGTCGCTCAACACAGGGGGGCGACGCGAGGCACGGGCAAGCGCGCCGTCGCCGCCGTTCTGGGTGTCGGCGCGGCGTTGAGCGTGGGGATCGAGCTCGCGCAGACGTTCGTCTCGTGGCGCACGCCGTCGATTGTGGACGTCGCCGCCGAATCGGCGGGCCTTGCCGGAGGCATCGCGCTCTGGCGATACATCAATGTCGAGCTCGACGCGCTGGTCAGCGGAATCGCGGCGGCGATTTACCGCGCGAAGCGCACCGAACGCGTCCTGCTGGTGTATTGCGCCGCGTTTGCCCTGGCCTGGTGGCTTCCGGCCGACTTCACGCTGCGGCCTGCCGAAATTAGCGATAAGTTCGAACACGAGCGTTTGCTCCTGCCGTTCGCCGCGTCACCGGACGCGGCAACATCGGCTGAGCTCGTCATGACGGCAGTGGCGGCGCTGCCGTTGGGTGTTGCGGCGGTGTTGTGCGGCTGCGACCTGCGTACCCGTCGATCTGTCGTGAGTGGCGCGGCGATGGCCGCGACGTTCCTGGTCGTCCTCGAGCTCGGACAGGTTCCGGTGTTTTCGCGAACGACCGATGGCACAGAGCTGCTCGCGGCTGTCGTCGGCGCGGTAAGCGGCGCGACCCTCACGCGGTCAGCGAACAGATCACACGTCCTCGCCTTTCGCGCCCCGACCGTTCGCGTGTGGACGGCCATTGTTCTCTGGTTCGCGGTCACGGCGGTGGTCGAATGGTGGCCCTTCCAGATCGTCCTCGATCCCGGCCGCGCGAGACTGCAGACGATGTTGTGGTCGCAAGCGCCATTCCGTTTTCCCGCGGGCCTGCTCGATGTGTTACCCGGTACGGTGATGGCTGCTGCCGCCGGACTGCTCCTGCGAACGCGGCGGTCTCCTCAATTCGTCCGGATGCACACGCTGCTGATCGTCGGATTCGCAGGGGCGCTCTTTCTCACCTTCGAGACCGGGCGCGTGCTGCTGGCGGGTGGACGGCCCACTCTCTCGTCAGTGCTGGTCAAAATGGCCGCGCTCGCCACAGGGCTCTGCGCCGGGCCGATCGGAACGACGCAGGTCTTCGTCCGTCGCCAGGTTGATTGAGCGATGGCGGACCGTGCGGCAGTCGACGCTGCGATCAATATCACCTCCACTGATTGTCCCGATCGACTCTTCCAGTGTGAACCGATCACAGTGGGCGTGCCGCTGCCGCGGAGCGCTGTGTGGGAACCGGATCGGATCGGTCTCGTCGACTTCGCCGGTGCGGCCGTCGCGTTGCAGGCGCGACCGACCGAGCTCTGGCCGGACGGCAGCATTCGGTGGGCGCTCCTTGATTTTCAGGTAACCGGACTCTTCGTGCCGCAGCGGCGATACCGGCTCGAGCTCGACCGTGCCGCGGCGCCCCCCTCACGGACGGAGCGCCTGAAAGTTGTCGACGCCCCGGACCGGGTCGTCGTCGATACGGGGCCGGCGCAATTCCAGTTGCAGCGGGGCATCGACTTTCCGTTTGCCGCGGTGACCGTCAACGGCGCTGCCGCGATCGATCGCGCGCGGAGCGCGCTGCTCGTCACCGATGCATCGGGCAGGTCGTGGCGGGCGTCAATCACGAGCGTACGCGTCGAAGATCGCGGAACCCTCAGGTCGACGGTGCGGCTGGACGGAACCATCGGGCCACGGTCGAGGCCGATGATGGCCGTAATCGCACGCATCCAGTTCTTCGCTGGTTCCGCCGCGACGCGCGTCGCCATCACGCTCGTCAACCCCCGGCGGGCGCGACACCGCGGCGGGATCTGGGAGCTCGGCGATCAAGGATCGGTGTACTTCAAGGACGCCGCGATCTCGGTGGCGCTGCCGGACACGGTCCTGACGGTCGAATGTGCTCCGGAGGTCGATGCGCCGCCCGTGACGTTCGGCGTGCCGTTCGAGCTGTATCAGGATTCAAGTGGCGGCGAGAACTGGCGTCACATCACTCACATGAACCGCCGCCACGAGGTGCCGTGCACGTTCCGCGGCTACCGGATTCGTCCGGGCGGCCGCCGGCCCGACGGGTTGCGCGCGACGCCGGCGGTGATTGCGAGGCACACGTCGGGATCTGCAGCGATTGCGGTCGAGCATTTCTGGCAGAACTTCCCGCTCGCCATCGAAGTGAACGCTGACTCGTTGAGCTTCGGGCTCTGGCCGGGCCAGTTCGCCGACCTGCACGAGTTGCAGGGCGGCGAACAGAAGACGCACCGCTTCACACTTGCCTTCGGCGACGACGCGATGGCGCGTGATGCGGTGTTCTGGGGGCGCATGCCGGCTGGCGTGGCTGCCGGGCCGCAGTGGTACTGCACGAGCGGCGCGGTCGCCCATCTGTCACCGGCCACTGCTGATGTCGATGGCCGATATCGGCGGCTCGTCAACGCTGCGCTCGAGGGAGATCACTCCTTCGAGCGGAAGCGCGAGACGATCGACGAATACGGCTGGCGCAATTTCGGCGACATCTACGCGGACCACGAGAACGCGTTCAGCGGCGAGCCTGCACCCATCGTCTCGCACTACAACAATCAGTACGACGCGGTCGGCGGGTTTGCGTGTCAGCTCATGCGCACCGGCGACCTGCGGTGGTGGCGGCTCATGAACGAGTTGGCCATGCACGTGACCGACATCGACATCTACCACACGGATCGCGACAAGTCGGCTTTCAACCACGGGATGTTCTGGCACACGAGCCATTACGTGTCAGCAGGCACGTCGAGCCATCGGTCGCATCCCCGCCACCCGCGGGTGTGGGGAGGCGGCCCGTCCAACGAGCACAACTACACCGCCGGATTGCGACTGCATTGGCTGTTGACGGGAGATCCGCTGTCGCGCGACGCAGCGATCGGACTTGCCCAGTGGGTCATCGACATGGACGACGGCCGGAAGACAATCTTCCGATGGCTCAGCTCCTCTCATACAGGGCTGGCGAGCATGACTGTGTCGCCGCTCTTCCACGGTCCGGGCCGGGGCGCCGGCCATTCGATACTCGCGCTGATCGACGGCCATCGCCTGACGGGGGACCGCAGGTTCCTCGTCAAGGCGGATCAGTTGATTCGCCGCTGCATCCATCCGGCAGACGACATTGCGGCATTGGACCTGCTCGACGCGGAAAGGAAGTGGTCGTACACGGCGTTTTTGCAGGCTTTGGGAAAGTTTCTCGATTACAAGGCGGAGCTCGGCGAAGTTGACCGTATCTATGCCTACGGACACCACGCGTTGCTTCACTATGCGCAATGGATGGCAGATCACGAGTATCCGTATCTCGACAAGCCGGAGATTCTCGAGTACCCCACCGAGACCTGGGCCGCGCAGGACATGCGGAAGTGCGAGGTGTTCTCGTTCGCCGCCGCGCACGCCTCGGGTGTGCAGCGCGAGCGTTTCCTCGAGCGCGCGCAGTTCTTCTTCGACTATTCCGTCTCGGCGTTGAGCGGCCTCGAGACGCGGACGCTCGCAAGGCCGGTCGTGCTGCTGCTGTCCAACGGCTTCAGTCACGCCGCGCGTCGCGGTGTGAAAGAGCGGCCGACGCCGGCCGCGGTCGCGTTCGAGCAGTTCGGGATGCCTGCCGTCTTCGCCGCGCAGAAGGTCATTGCGAAGAGGCGGTTGATCGCGGTGGCTGGCGCGCTGGCCATCCTGGCCGTGTTGGGAGTGATTGGGTTTCTGGTCGCGCGGTAGACGCGGCGTTCCCTTTCGGAAGGTCGCCGTTTGGCAGACTTTTTTCGCTCTCCCTGGCAGCGGCGATCCTGCGAAGCCTCGTGGGAGCTTCTAGATTCCAAGCAGGTAAGGTCGCTTTCCCGGTTCGAAAGCCGCGAAGTCTCTGTCCGTTGGGAGCTTGGAGGCTTCGCCGGACCACCTGTTCCCCGCGTTTACGTACAAGGAAATCTCCTCGGCGTGGCGGCCTGTTTGCAGCCTGACTCCTCGAGAAACGAACAGAACTGTTATCGGGCGTGCGGTTGCCCGTGTTCAGACGGGCTGACTGGCCGTACGTCTGTTCAGTCATTCGTACAATGACGACTTCAAGATCTCGATCGATCGGCTGGCACGGAGTCTGGCGCACAGCGCTGAACCTCGTTGTCGCATGCCTGACGGTGTGCGCGACCGAATCGCGCGTCAGCGCGCAATCGCAGCCCATCGCGACAGTCGGTCTGACGTCCGGGTGGGCGACGTTCGGAGAAGCGGTGCCCAAGGGCGTCGCGGCAAGCGGCCTTCAGGTCGGCAATCTCCAAACGCAAACCGACGTGAAAAACCGATGGCCGGACGGGTCGATCCGCTTTGCCATCCTGACGGTCAACGTGCCGACGAGCGGCAACTACGCCATCAACCCAGCGACGATTGCGACGGGCAGCTTCATGCCGTTCGTGCCGGCCGCGGCCGTGAACCTCTCCATCGCCGGAGAGACCTTCTCCGCCGTCCTGCCCGCCACGCCATCGACGGATCTCTGGCTGTCCGGTCCCCTCCTTTACGAAGGCCGATCGCTAATCGCACCGATCTCGTCGGCCGACGGCGCTCCGCACCCCTTCCTGCGCGTCAACTTCGATACGCGCGTCTACAACGACGGTGCGGCGCGGGTCGACGTGTCAGTGGAGAATGTGTTGGACAAGGTGGGGGCGACCACCGTCACCTATGACGCGACCATCAGCGTCAGCGGTCAGACCGTCTTCACGAAGACAGGCGTCCAGCACTTCTACCTGACCAGGTGGCGGAAGGTGTTCGAGGTCAACCCGTCACCGTTTGCGTCTGTGACGCCCGACACCACACCGTTCAACCAGTCTGGAGCGTTGCCGCCGTATTCGTCCATTGTGGCGAATCAGGTCAGCACTCCGACGGGAGTCGCCTTCGACATCCTGCGCGCCGGAGGTCTCGACCCGATCATGTCGGACCACAGCGGACGCGCGGAACTGGCACCATTACCGGATTGGACAGCACGATACCTGGTGCACAAGAACCTGACGCAGCGGTCCTACGTGCTGGCCAACGGGGATCTGTCTGGATCATGGCCGATCCACATGCGTGAGGCGGAGAACAGCAGCTGGAGCGGGCTGGGAACCGAGCGCCTGGTCTCCATCGATCAACGCCCCAGACTCTGGCTCGACGAACGAGCGCAGGCCGCCAATTGGGATTACATCAAGGGCACGCCGTTGCCGATGCGGGAGTACGGGACTGACATTGCCGGCCCCGGGCAGAGCGGGCTCCTGCCGGACAACGCGCATCAGCCCTCGATCGCGTACGTTCCCTACCTGCTGACCGGCGATCGGTATTACGCCGAAGAGATGGCGTTCTGGGCGAATTACGCGATGGTGCGGACCTATCCCGCCGACGGGCTCCGGGGTTCGCAGGGCATTCTTCAAAACAACGAGGTGCGCGGCTACGGGTGGGCGCTCCGCAATCTCGCGGATGCGGCCGCTTACTACCCTGATTCATCAGCTGCGGTGAAGGCGTACCTTTCGGAGAAAGTCCTCAACAACCTCCGCTGGCTCGACAACTACGTCTATTCGCAGGATCCGATCGCAAATCCGTTTCAGATTTTGTGGACCAACAGACGGCCCGACGGCGCGCAGTACATCTCGCTGTGGGAGCAGACCTACCTGGCGTACGGCATCGGCCGGGCCAATCAGCAAGGGTTCCCAGGAGGATTGGCGGTCCGAGACGCGACGGCACGGTTCCATCTCAAGCTGTTCACCAGCGAACCCGATTATCCACGTGCCCAGGCCGGGGCTTATCTCATCGCCATTGGCACGCCGAACGGCGCCACGCTCGGCACCTTCTACACAACGATGGCGCAGATTTGGGCGGCGACGGACGGGCAACAACGCCCATTTGCCGGCTTCTACGGACCGGAAGCTCGCCTCAATCTCATGGTCGGAATCGAGAACGGCTGGCCGGGGGCGCAGGCGGCCTACGACTTCCTCTGGCCCTACATCGGCGTCGCCCCGGTTTGGCCTTTGCCCGACCTCGGCCAACGGGCAGGCTGGGCGTTGGACTTCGCCTCCACGACGAATCCAACGCCAGCACCTGCGCAGATCACGAATCCCCCTCCGGGCTCGACGCTGACGTCCACCAGCCAGATCTTCAACTGGAATCCCGGCGTCGGCGTGACGAGCTACCGGCTCGACGTCGGCACAGCGCCGGGAGCCGGCAACATCTATTCGTCTTCGGGCGGCTCCAGCGTCTCGGCGTTTGTCAGTGGGCTGCCGACCAGCGGAACGATCTGGGTACGCCTTACCTCGTCGCTGGTCGGCGGAGTCGACCAGCATTTCGACTACAGCTACACGGGAGGTGGTGGCACGTCCTCCGGCACGCTGTCGGTCCGCAACGCCATCCAGGCTGACGGCTACGGTCCGCAGACCACGCCACCATTCAACACGTCGGCCGGCGATCTCATCGTGGCAATGGTTGCGTCCTCGGGCCCGAGCACGGGCGGAGCGACGTTGACGGTCTCTGGTGGCAGCCTGACGTGGACGCTCGTCAAGCGTGTGAATGGTCAGCGCGGCGTCTCGGAGATTTGGACGGCGAAGACGCCGACCGCGCGATCAGGCATCACCGTGACGTCGATCCAAGTCGTCAACACGGTCCAGTCGCTGGTCGTGGTCATTTTCAGCGGGGCCGCTGGAACGGGCGCGTCAGCCGGCGCGAGTGCCCCGAACGGTGCCCCGTCCGTTTCCTTGACGACGACGGGAGCCGGATCGCTCGTTTACGGGGTCGGCAACGACTGGAATGGCGACGTGCCGCGAACACTTGGCGCCAATCAGACGATGGTCCACGAGTTTCTGAATCCAGCCAACGACACGTTCTGGACCCAGAACCTCAATGGTCCGGTTGCGAGCGCTGGGACGTCGGTACAACTCAACGACACCGCCCCAACCGACCACGAGTGGAATTTCGCCGCCGTGGAAATCGTGCCGCGTGTGACGCCGCCGATCACGTGGCCGGATCCGGCGAGCATCGTCTATCCTGCGCCGCTCTCGGCGACGCAGCTGAACGCGAGCTCGCCCGTGGCCGGAACATTTCTGTACACGCCGCCGATCGGGACGGTGCTGGGGGCTGGCACCGGCCTGACCCTCTCGACGACGTTCACTCCGACCGACCAGCTGACCTACCAGACTGTGACGAAAACGGTGCGGCTGGATGTCGTGCAAGCGACGCCGACCATCACGTGGCCGACCCCGGCCGACATCATCTCCCCCACGCCACTCGGCGCGACGCAGTTGAATGCGACGGCGGACGTGCCGGGCACGTTCGTGTATACCCCGGGGACGGGTACGGTATTGAGCGTTGGGGCGGGGCAGACACTGTCAGTGACGTTCACGCCGACCGACCCGAACTACGGCGCACAGATCGCGACGGTGTCGCTGAACGTGCGGGGGGTGGCGACGATCACGTGGACACCACCCGCAGCGATCGTCTCCGGCACGCCGCTCAGCGCGACGCAGCTGAATGCAACGGCGAATGTGCCAGGAAGCTTGGTGTATTCGCCGGCGGCAGGGACAGTGTTACCCGCGGGGCCCGCGCAGCCCTTGTCCGTCACGTTCACGCCGACCGACACGACGACCTACCCGACCGTGACCGCAAGCGTGCCGATCACGGTGCTGAGCGAAGAAATCGATCCGCCGCCGACCCAGATCGGCAGTCTGATAGCGGGGACCTTCAAGGACGCGACGGGCCATTCGGGGCAGTCACACCTTGTCTATGCCCCGAATGCGGGCGTGTGGTGGTTGTTCACTCTGTCATCAGCCCACGATTCCGTCGGCGACCATACCGTCCGAAGCTATTTCAGCAGCGGGCCGAACCTCGCGACGGCGACGTGGACGCAGGCGGCCTGGAGCCCCGATCTCGCCAACGTAGGCGGCGCGTCCAACTCCGTGCTCGCGGGCGGTCGCTCGTTGGGCGTGGCCCAGCTGAGTATCGGCGGCGCGGACTTCGTCCACCTTTTCGCTTCAGCCGCGTTCGACGGACAGGTGTCATCGAACGGACACATTCGCGCGCAACTGGGCGCGACGTCGATCACGTGGGGCAGCTGGAATAACCCGGGCTCACCCAACACCGCATCCGAGTGGCAAGGTCCAGCCAATACGGGCAATCCGCCCAGCGCGTCGGCCAGCCACACGTCCTGGGGAAATGCAGTCGGCATCTCGACCGGCGGCTTCGTTCATCACTTCAGCGTGACGATGGATCAGGAAGTCGATTGCTCGGTCGGGCGGTCGGCCATCGCGGACATTTCCGCTTCGTGGGTGAACGGGTTCGGCACGAATAGCGATCCGACCTTGACCTCGCAGAAGTCCCCGCCGACTACGACCGCCGTCATCGACAAGACGATGGTGCATGAATGCAAAGCGTTGGCGTTCGCCCCGTTGGCGGTAAACGTGATGCTTGCCGTGTACAGCAACGGCGCCGACGTCCAGCCGAACCTGACGAACCTGCGCTACACGAAGTCGGGCGCGTCGGGGGTGTGGACAAACGTCCCGACCAACAACACGGGCGGCAATGGCGACGTTTTCTCGACGCCGGCCACAATCGATCAAAACGACTGGAGTCTTGTTCCTGTCAGCACGACCACGATCTACGCCTTTCGCCGGAATGCGGCGGGCACGGCGATCAATGGGGCATCGTATGCGGTTGCCACCAACACCTGGGCAGCGATGTCACCCGCACCGCCCGCGTTTGGCACGGGTCAGGCGTTCAAGAGCGGCGCCGGCTTATTTGGAGCCACGGACGGGACGAATGTCTGGCTGCTCTTCGTCAACACCGATGCAACCAATACGATTCTCTTCAGCAAGTTCAACGGAACCTCGTGGACATCGTGGGCCCCCGTTCCCAACTCCACGACCGGCACGCAGTCCCGCAATTTCCTGTCCGGCAATCCTCGAGTCACCAGCAATCAGATTGGGTTGATTTGGACAGAGGGCGCGGCGAACTTCGACGTGCTGACGACCTCACTCCCCACCGGCGGAGACACGACGCCTCCGGCAGTCTCCCTGATTGCACCGGCGGGGGGATCGATCGTGTTCGGCAACGTCACCGTCACCGCGGCACCAACTGGCAGTGTCGGCGTCGCGGGCGTGCAATTCAAGTTGGACGGCGCAGACCTCGGCACCGAACGGACTTCGAGTCCGTACACGTTGACCTGGGACACCTCAACGGCGACGAGCGGCACTCATTTCCTGACGGCCGTCGCTCGAGACGTCTTCGGGAATACGACGACAGCGAACACCGTGGGGGTGACCGTCGCCAACGACGTCACACCTCCAACCGTCTCCATGACGGCGCCCACCGCTGGAGCTACGGTGTCGGGGACTGCCGTTGTCGTATCGGCGACTGCCGCTGACAACGTCGGTGTGGCCGGGGTGCAGTTCATCCTGGATGGAGCGCCGCTCGGTTTCGAAGTGTCCAGTCCGCCTTACACGTTGAACTGGAACGCAACGACCGCGGCGATCGGTGGCCACACGCTTGCCGCGCGGGCGCGAGATGCCGCGACGAACCAGACGACGTCGACCACGGTCAGCGTGACTGTGGCGATCGCGACGCCGACCGTCACCTGGCCGACGCCCGCCAACATCGTCTATGGCACCGTGCTGAGCGGAACGCAATTGAACGCGACGGCGAGCGTGCCGGGCACGCTCATCTACACACCAGCGGCCGGGACGGTGCTGTCGGCCGGAGCGGCGCAGACGTTGTCGGTGACCTTCACGCCGACCGACACGATCCACTTCACGTCGGTGACGGCCACGGTCGCGATCACGGTCGTGAAGGCGGCGCCGACAATCACGTGGAGTGCGCCGGCGAATATCGGTTATGGAACGGCGCTGAGCGGGACGCAACTGAACGCGACGGCGAGTGTGCCCGGTACGTTCGCCTACACACCGTCAGCCGGCGCGGTCCTCAATGCGGGCACCGGGCAGACGCTGTCGGTGACCTTCACGCCGACTGACACCGCCAACTACACGCCGGCGACCGCGAGTGTCGCGATCACTGTCACGAAGGCAACGCCGACGATCTCGTGGGCCACGCCACTAGATCTCGTCTACGGTTCGGCGCTGAGCGCGACGCAACTGAATGCGACCGCGAGTGTGGCGGGTACCTTCGTCTACACGCCGGCCGCCGGGACGGTGTTGTCGGCCGGCGTCGGCCAGACGCTGTCGGTGACCTTCACGCCCACCGATGCGGTGAACTACACGACCGCGACTCGGGCCGTCGCGATCACGGTCGTCAAGTCGACGCCCACCATCACCTGGAGCACGCCGGCCACCATCACCTACGGCACCGCGCTGAGCGCGACGCAGCTGAACGCGACCGCGAGTGTGGCGGGCACCTTCGTCTACGCGCCAGTCGCCGGGACGGTGCTCAATGCCGGCGCGGCGCAAACGCTGTCGGTCACCTTCACGCCGACTGACACAGCGAACTTTACGTCGGCGACCGCAAGCGTGCAGATCACGGTCGTCAGGGCGACGCCGACCATCACGTGGAGCACGCCGGCCAGCATCTCCTACGGCACCGCGCTGAGCGCCACGCAATTGAACGCGACGGCCAGTGTGCCGGGCACGTTGGTCTACACCCCGGCGGCCGCCACGGTCTTGTCGGCCGGCGCAGGCCAGTCGCTCTCGGTCACCTTCACCCCGACCGATGCCGCCAACTACACGACGGCCACGACGTCGGTCGCGATCACCGTGGTCAAGGCCACGCCGACGATCACGTGGCCGACGCCGTCCAACCTCACGTACGGCACCGCGCTGAGCGCGACGCAGTTGAACGCGACGGCGAGTGTGCCGGGCACCTTCGTCTACGCGCCAGTCGCCGGCACGGTGCTCAATGCCGGTGCGGCGCAAACGCTCTCGGTCACTTTCACGCCCACGGACGCGGCGAACTTTACGTCGGCCACCGCAAGCGTGCAGATCACGGTGGTCAAGGCGACGCCGACCATCACCTGGAGCACGCCGGCCAGCATCACCTACGGCACCGCGCTGAGCGCGACGCAGCTGAACGCGACGACGAGCGTCCTCGGCAGCTTCGTCTACACGCCGGCGGCGAGCACGGTGCTCAACGCGGGCGCCTCACAAACGCTGTCGGTCACCTTCACGCCGACTGACACGGCGAACTTTACGTCGGCCACCGCAAG
>WNEY01000046.1_pt1 | contig 50074 bp, 31 predicted proteins | sample 5400531 | NCBI WGS metagenome assembly WNEY01 (sample SAMN13153338, study PRJNA577476) | soil metagenome | isolation source: 200 cm saprolite under Douglas fir tree site 1 | place: USA:California | collected 2015-04-18 | reverse complement strand
AACGAGGCGCAGGTTCAGTTCTCGAGCAACACGATCTCTGACCTCAACGTGGCGGGCGATCGAAACCTGCGCTCGTCGCTCGGCTTGAACATCTCCGAAGTCTTTCCCGGGAACGATCTCGGCGTGATGCCGTTTGTCGCCGTCACGGGACAGTTGTCGTCCCTCGGCGCCAATCAGCTGTACAACATCGAGTACCGCAACTACACGGTCACCGACAGCTTCACGTGGCAGCGCGGCTCGCACGGCGTCAAGTTCGGCGGCCTGATGACGTTCGAGCAGAAGAACGAGAACGCCGCCAACCTCACGCAGGGCAGCTTCAGCTTCGGCCAGGGCGGCGGCCGCGCGGCGTTTCAGAACTTCCTGACCGGCAACGCCGACGGCCTGTGCGGCAACGCGTGCACGTACATCGAAGCCCAGACCGACGTCACAGTGCACCTGCGGTTCAACCGGTACGAGATGTACGCGCAGGACACGTGGAAGCCGCGACGCAACGTGACGGTGGATTACGGCGTCCGCTACTCGCTCTATCCGCCGGTGACCGACACCAACAATGTGCTCACCAATTTCCTGCCGTCAGCGTACAACGCGGCCAACGCGCCCCAGTGCGCCAACGCCGCATGCACGCTCATCACGCCCGGCACCGGCGATCCGACCAACGGCATCATCGTCGCCGGCCGGAACTCGCCGTACGGCAACGCCGTATACGCGTTCGACAAGACGAACATTCAGCCGCGCGTCGGCGTCACGTGGGATCCGGGATCGGAAGGCAGGGCGATCTATCGCGGCTCGTACGGGATCTATTACGACCAGGCGCTCGTCGGCATCTTCGAGCAGAACGCGTTCACGAATCCGCCGTTTGTCAGCACCGTGAACATCCTGAACGCCAGGCTCTCGAACCCGGGCGCGGGCGCCACCAACACGACGAGCGGCGTGCTCAACCTGATCGGCAACGGCGACGACTTCAGGACGCCGCGCACACAGCAGTGGAACGTCGGGTTCCAGCGGCAGCTGTACGCCCGCGGTGCCGTCGACGTCAGCTACGTCGGCGCGCACGGCGACCATCTGATCCGGCCGATCGACGTCAACTATCCGCAGCCTGCCGACGTGCTGCGGCTTGGCAGCGTGAACCTCGCCCGGCCATATCGGGGCTACGGCACCATCAACCTCCGCACGACGACGGCGCGGAGCAACTACTGGGGCGTGCTCACCAGCTTCCGCCACGACGGCGGCGCGGCCGGATCGCTGTCGCTGAACTACACATTCAGCCGCAATCAGACCGACGCGAGCAACGATCGTGACGCCGTCGACCTCCCGCAGAACCCGCTCGATATCGAGGCGGAGTACGCCGACGCGCGAACGGATCGCCGGCACATCGTCACCGCGAACTTCGTGTACATGGTGCCCTTCTTCAAGGATTCGCCAAACCGGCTCGTGCGGGTGACAGCGGCCGGCTGGCAGCTTTCGGGCATCGTGACGGTGAACTCGGGCCAGCCGATTCCGCTCATCTCGGAGAGCACCAACGGTTTCCTCCGAGGCAACCGACCGAACCGTGTCGGCGATCCGGGCGCAGGCACGCAGACCGCGAACCTGTTCTGGTTCGACCCGAATGCGTATGCGCCCGCTGCCGACGGCACGTTCGGGAACTCCCGTCGCGCCGAGTTCCGGCAGCCCGGCCGCAATCAGACGGACCTGTCGATTTCAAAGAACTGGGCGTTGAACGGCAACCGCCGCCTCCAGTTCCGCGCCGACATGATCAACGCGTTCAACCAGACCCAGTGGCTTGCGAACCCGACGGCGACGGCTCTCGACAACAGCTGCACGGTCAGCCTGACGACCTGCAATGCGCCGACCGATACATTCGGACAGATCCTCAACACGCGCGCCCCGCGAGAAATTCAGCTAGGATTCAAGTTCTACTGGTAATGGCCGAAACCATCGACTGGCCAGGTCGCCGTCCGTCCCGACGGCGCGGCCGCCTCCTGCTCCTGGCGGTGCTCGCCGCTCTGCTCCTGAGCGGCGGCACGGCGCTCTCCTATTACGTCGACGCCCTCTGGTTCGAGTCGCTCGGCGTCAGCGACGTCTTCTGGAAAACGCTGAACCTGCAGGCCGCCATCTTGACGGGCTTTGCCGGCGTCACATTTCTCGTGCTGTACAGCGCCTTCCTCGCGCTCAAGCCGGCGCGGCTGGGCGAGCTCGCCGGCCTGCCCATTCTGATCAACGGTCAACCGATCAAACTGCCGGTCGAGCCGGTGATTCGACTCATCGCGCTCGGCGTGTCGCTGCTGGTCGCGGCTGCGACCGGCGCCGGCATGATGGCGGATTGGACGACGCTCGCGCTGTATTGGTACGGGCGGTCGGATGTCGCCCGTACGGCCTCGTCGATGATCGCCGATCCGATTTTCGGGCGACCGCTCTCCTTCTACCTGTTCACGCTGCCGGCGTGGGAGCTTCTCAGCGGCTGGCTCCTGACGCTCGGAACCATCATCACCGGCGCCGCGGCGTTCTTCGTCGCCATCCTGGGCGGCACGCGGCTGCTTGGCGGACGCCGCGACACCGGGGCCGCCGCCTGGCGCGGGCTCTCGGTGGCGTTCGCGTTCGTCCTCGCGGTCCTCGGCTTCCGGATCTGGCTCGGACGCTTCGAGCGGCTCTTCGACGATCACACGATTTTTTCCGGCGTGACCTACACGGATGCGCACGTCACGATCACGGGGCTCTCCGTGGTGGCAATCGCGCTCGCGGTCGGCGCCGCCATCGCGCTTATCAACGCCGTGTCGGCGCCGCGCGTCCGCTGGCTGGTCGCGGCGGTCGTGCCGGCCGCACTGTGCTACCTCGTCGTCTCGCTGCTCGGCGCCTATGTCAACGGCTTCATCGTGAAGCCGAACGAGCTCGTGCGCGAGACGCCCTACATCGCTTACAACATCGAGATGACGCGGCGGGCCTACGGCCTGGACCGCGTCGTCCAGCACGCGTTCCCCGCCGAGGCGGGCGTCGAAGCGCTCGACGCCGCGAACAACCAGGAGACGCTGCAGAATATCCGTCTGTGGGACTGGCGCGCGCTGCAGGACACGCTGCGCCAGATCCAGGAGATCCGCACGTACTACGACTTCCCCGACATCGATATCGATCGTTACGAGATCAACGGATCGGTCCGCCAGATGATGCTGGCCACCCGCGAGCTGAACGTGAACAAGCTTCCGGAGAGCAGCCGCAACTGGATCAATGAGAAGCTGATCTACACGCACGGCTACGGCGTGACGATGAATCCCGTCAACGGCTTCACGCCCGAGGGGCTGCCCGCGCTCGTGCTGAGCGACATGCCGGTGCGCAGCACCCTCCCGAGCCTCAAAGTGACGCGGCCGGAGGTGTATTTCGGCGAGCTCACCAATACCGACGTCTACGTGAAGACGCGGCAAAAGGAGTTCAATTACCCGCAGGGCGAAACCAACGCGCTGACCTCCTACGAAGGCACGGGCGGCATCGTGCTCGGCGGGTTTTTCCGGCGGCTGATCATCGCCTTCGATCGCGGCGACCTCGCCAAGCTGCCCTTCAGCGACGACGTCACGCCCGAGAGCCGCCTGCTCATGCGGCGTACGCTCCGTGATCGCGTCGAGACGCTTGCGCCGTTTCTGCGCTTCGACGAAGACCCCTACATCGTCATCGGCGCAGATGGCCGTCTGTCGTGGATCATGGACGGCTTCACGACGTCGGATGACTATCCGTACGCGCGCCGCTATCGGTTCGGGCGCGAGCGCATCAACTACATGCGCAACAGCGTCAAGGTAGTGATCGACGCCTACGACGGCTCGACTGTCTTCTACGTGTTCGACACCGAGGATCCGATCATCGCCGCGTATCGCGCGATCTTTCCCAGCTTGTTCAAGGACGCCTCGGCAATGACGCCGGCGATGCGCAAGCACGTGAGATACCCCGAGCTGCTCCTGAAGATGCAGGCGGCCGTCTACGGGCTGTACCACATGACCGATCCGGGCGCCTTCTACAACCGCGAGGATCTGTGGACCGTGGCGAGCCAGGTCGGCATGACGGCGCAGCGCGAGCAGGCGACGCAGACGATGGAGCCGAACTTCGTGCTGATGAAGCTGCCGGGCGAGAGCGACAACCGGATCGAGTTCATCGAAATCCTGCCGTTCACGCCGGCGAACCGCAACAACCTGATCGGCTGGATCGCCGGCCGCAGCGACGACCCGCACTACGGCAGCGCGCTCGTCTACGACTTCCCCAAGACGAGGCTCGTGGACGGGCCACTGCAGGTCGAGGCGCGGATCGACCAGAACCCGCAGCTCTCAGGGCAATTGTCGTTGTGGAATCAGCAGGGCTCGCACGTCCGCCGCGGCGAGATGGTCGTCATCCCTGTCGGTCGCGGGCTGCTCTACGCAGAAGCAATCTACTTGCAGGCCGAGCGCAGCCCGATGCCGGAACTGCGGCTCGTTGTGCTCGCGCTGCAGGACCGTCTGGCGTACGGACCAACGTTCGAGTCGGCGATGGCCGCGCTCTTCGGCAACGCGCCGTCGACGCTCAGCCTGGCGCCGTCCGCGCCGTCGGCACCAGGCGCGAACGCACCGTCGCCACCTGTCGCACCGTCCGCACCTCAGTCGTCAGACGTGAATGCGCTGATCCAGGGCGCTGCGCGCGATCTCGCCGACTATCAACGTCTGACCGCCGAGGGCAAGCTCGGCGAGGCCGGGGCGAGGCTTGAAGCTCTGAAACAAAAACTGGATCGCCTCGCCACACAAAGGCCACAAAGGTAGACAAAGGACACGACGGCCGTTTGTACGCTTTGTGTCCTTTGTTGCCCTTTGTGTCCTTGTCTCTGGCTCTATCCGATCCGTTCCGCGAACGTAATCACGTACCCGTCGGGATCTTCGATCGCGAACTCGCGCGTCCCGTAAAACTGCGTCACGAGCGGCATCACGATCTTCACCGCCGCTTTGATCCGCTCGTGGAGCGCGTCGACGCCTTCGAGCTCGATGAACATCGTGCCGGTCGTGCCGATCGGCTTGCCGGCGAACGCCGGGTACTCTCTGATCGCCGCCGCGATGTCGTTGAAGAAGATCTCCACCGGGCCGCTCGTCACCGACGCGAATACGAACGGGGATTCGTCCGGCACGGTCATCCCGCGCGCGAAACCGAGCGTGTCGATGTAGAACGCGAGGCTGCGTTCGACGCTGGCGACGACGAGATTGGGCGTGAGCTTCTTGAAATGAGGCATTGGCACACCTTCCGTGTGTGCTCGCTGATGCCTACATCCACGGACTCGGCGAGAACGAGAGCGCAGGTAGGACTCCCGTCGGCGATCGCGCGATCGGCGATCGCCGATGTGTCCGCTAGGTGCGCCGTGCAGGATACCATAGGTAAAATATCCTCATGCGTACCCTTTTTATTGCCGTCGTTCTGTTCGCCGCCACTGCGGGATCCGCCCAGACCCCGGCCCCGGCCAGGGTGGCCGCGCCGCCGGATGTCGCTGCGCCGCCCGCCGACGCATCGAAAACCGCGTCGGGCCTTGCCACCAAAATCATCGCGCGCGGATCCGGCACCGACCATCCGGCCAAAGACGATGTGGTGGTCGTCCACTACTCGGGATGGAAAACCGACGGCTCGATGTTCGACAGCTCGGTCGCGCGCGGGAAACCGGAAACATTCGGCGTCGGCAAAGTGATCGCCGGCTTCAGCGAAGGGCTGCAGCTGATGGTCAACGGGGAGAAGCGCCGACTCTGGATTCCCGAGCCGCTCGCGTACAAAGGTCAGCGCGAACCGAAAGGATTGCTCGTCTTCGACGTCGAGCTGATCGCCATCCCGAGCCATCCCCCACCCGACGTGAAGGCGCCGCCCGCCGACGCGAAGAAAACGGCCAGCGGGCTGGCGTATAAGGTGCTCCGCGAAGGGACCGGCGGCCGTCACCCGAGGGCCGGCGGCTCGGTGACCGTGCATTACACCGGCTGGACCGCGGACGGCAAGATGTTCGACAGCTCGGTGGTGCAGGGCAAGCCGGCGACGTTCATGGTCGATGGGGTGATCCCCGGATGGACCGAAGGGCTGCAGCTGATGTTCGAAGGAGAAAAGGCGCGGCTCTGGATTCCGGAGAACCTCGCCTACAAAGGCAAGAGCGCGCCGTTCGGCAATCTGGTCTTCGATGTCGAGCTGATAAAGATCGAGTAGGCCACGCAGTGCGGATGGGGCAGGAAGGGCGGGACAGGCGGGAACGGAGAATCTACCGTCCCGCCCTTCCAGGCCCTCCGGCCATTCCGGCCCTTCCTGCCTGTCCGGCCTGTCCCGCCCGGTCCGAAATGACGCGAATCGCGCGCTGAAAGCGATCGGCCAGCGCGCGCCGCGACTCTTCGGCCACCGGCCCGATGCGCGACCAGCTCGCCTGCGCCTGCCGGACTTCGTCGTACGCGGCGCGGAACCGGCTGTCGTCGTCGACCTTGCCGCCGATCGTGTTCGCGGCCAACGCTTCCTTCAGCATCACGGCCAGACGCGTCGTCGGCGAGAGCGCCGCATCGGTGCCGCCGGCCAGCGCGGGACCGGCGAGCGATTTCGCGAGCTCCTCCATCCGGCGAACGAGCGTTTCCATGCGGTGGCGGTTCGCATCGGGATCGAGATCGGTGCCGCCAAACACGACAGGCCAGCGCGCGATGACGCGGTTGAAAGCGGCGGCGAACCGCGCGTCGAGCGCGATCGCCCGGTCTCGGTCGACGCCGCGCGCCGCCAGCTCCGACTGCCAGCGCCCGCGCAGCGATCGCACCTTCGCCATCAGATCGGGTGGAGGGGCTTCGGATTGCGGACTGCGGATTGCGGATTGCGGATTGGCGATTGCGGCTTGCGGATCGCCGACTGCGGCTTGCGGATCGCCGACCGCGGCTTGCGGATCGCCGACCGCGGCTTGCGGATCGCCGACTGCGGCTTGCGGATCGCCGACCGCGGCTTGCGGATCGCCGACCGCGGCTTGCGGATCGCCGACCGCGGCTTGCGGATTGATGGAGGCGGACTGCGGATCATCGCCTGCCGGCGGCTGACTCTCGGCCAACGACTCCTGACTACCGATTGCCGGCTCGACTGCCGACTCGCGACTATCGCCCGCGAGAGCCTCCAGCTCCGCGCAGATCGCCTCGCGGGCCGCGAGCCGTTCGCCTTTCGCGATGTCGTGCCGCTGCGCGTAGCGGGCGAAGAATATGTCGCAGGCCCCGCGGAACCGCTGCCAGATGGCCTCGGACCGGGTCTTCTTCACAGGGCCGATCGTTTTCCATTCGACCTGCAGGCGCTTGATTTCATTGGCGGCCGCGTCCCAGTCGATCGAATCGCGCAGCGCCTCCACCTTGACGCACAGCGCCTCCTTCTTCACGAGGTTCTCCGCCCACACGGTCTTCCGCTCGGCGAGGTCGGCATGACGGCGCGTGAAGAAGCGATCGCACGCCGCGCGGAAGCGTTCCCAGACCGCTTTTTCCTGGCCGCGCGTGACCGCGCCGATCGTCTTCCACTCCGCCTGCAGATTCTTGATCTCGTCCGCGGTGCGAATCCAGTTCGTGGAGTCGGCGAGCGACTCCGCGCGCTCGCAGAGCGCCACCTTTTTGGCCAGGTTCTCGCCGCGCGCCTCGGCCTGGGCCGCGAAATGTGACTCGCAGCGCGCCCACGCCTCGTCGTGCGCCGCCTTGAACCGGTTCCACAGCGCCTCGCCCTGCGCGCGCGGCACGTCGGCCGCCTGCCGCCACTGCTGCTGGAGATCCCGGACCTGTTTCGCAATCTCCTCGGGATCGTCCACCGCCTTGAGCGCTTCCATCTTTTCGCAGAGCTGCTCCTGGATGCCGACGTTGGCCCATCGCTGCCAGTCCGCGACGTCGCGCAGTTCCTGGACTTTCGGCATGAGGGTGGTCTGCGCCGCTTTCAGCCGCCGCACGATCTCTTCATAGTCACGTTTGGAGGGCAGTTGCGGGATGGAGCCGAGCGCGGTGCGGATGTCCTTGAGCCCGCGCTCGCCCGCCTTGAGCGACAGATCCAGCTGCGCCGCGGTCGCCTCGACGCGCGCGACGATCTGCTGCATGCGGGTCAGCGCTTCGCGGCGGGCGCGCTGGTCCGCTTCGTGGGCTGCGGCGTCGCGTGCCATGAAGGCGGCCTCGGCCTCGGCGTAGCGCGTGGCCAGCTCCGGGTCGGCGGGGCTGGCCAAACACAGGCCGGTCCATTCCTTCCGGATGATGGCGAACTGGCGACGTGCTGCGGCGAGATCGTCGAGCGCGGCGGCCCGCGTCGCCTCGTCGGCCAGCTCGGTCAGGCGCGCGGTGCGCCGTTCCGCGTCCTTGCGCGCCGCATCCTGAGCCGCCTCCAGGCGCGCGCGCGCGGCCGACTCCTGCGCCTCGCGGCGACGCGCTGCGGCTTCCTGCTCGACGCGCAGCCGCTCCGCCTCCTCATGCGCCCGCGCCTGACGGTCGGCTTCCGCGCGCGCGGCGCGCTCGATCTCGACGGGATCCGGTTCGGCCGCTTTCGCGGCCGCAGCAGCCGCGGCTTCTGATGCCGCGACCTGGGCAGCCTCGGCGGCTGCCGCCGCCACTGCCTCTGCGGCCGACGCAGCGCGCTCGTCCATCTCGCGGACGATGGCACGCGCGCGCTTCGCCGCGCTCTTGTTCTTGGCTCGCGCCACGATTTGCTCGAGCTCGTTTCGATCGGAAATCCGCTCGACGGCGGCAACGGTCGGATCCTTGAATTCGCTGTTGAGCGCCGTGCCCAGGATCTCGGCGTGATCCTGCAGCGCGTCGAACGCGGCGCGGCGCACCGACTCGTGTTCGGCGTGCCGGGCGAGCGAGCCGAGCGCGTGGACATCGCTGACTCGAGCCAGCGCCCGCTGCGCCGTCGATTCGCGCGACGCGTTCTTCGCGATCCCAACGATCGTCTTGGCGTCGGTGAGCGCATCGATTGCCGCCAGACTTTCCGCTTCCCCCGCGCCTTCGAACGCCTCGAGCGCGAGGTCGCGGAGCATGCCAACCGCCTGGGCCCGCACCTGCTCGTCCGTTTCGTGTTGGGCGATCAGAGCGAGCGCCGCCGGGTCCATCAGCTTGGCGACGGCGGACCGCCGGACGCGCGGATCGGCGTCCTCACGCGCGATCTCCGCCAGCAGCTCGCGCTCGTCGAGCGGGATCTCCTGGACGAACGCGAGGCGTACGGCGGCGTCCGGATGCTTGTGACGGGCCTGGGTGCGGAACCGATCGAGCAGTGCCATATGGACTCCAGCCTGACCCTCACGATCAGCTTGTGACGTGGTTCAGGGTTCAACATTCAACGTTCAACGTTCGTTCTCGTTCGGGGTTCGCGAACCCTGAACCGAACCAACGCTGAACCCTGCACCCCGAACCCCGAAGCCGAGTTCCGTCAGCCGTCTCGCGACATCGGCGCCGTGCGATCCGGGGCTGACCTTCTTGTCGATATCCAGAATGCGGCCGTCCGCGCCGATGTAAAACGTCCACCGCGATGCAAATCCGCTGGGCGCGAGCACGCCGTAAGCCCTCGCGACTTCCTTCGTGGGATCGCTCAGGATCGGGTACGTCACGCCGAGCGATTCGGCGAAGCGCCGGTTCGTTTCCACCGAGTCGACGCTCGCCGCGAAATATCTGACGTCCAATCCGCGCAGCGCTTCGTCGCTCGACCCGAGCGACCGGCATTCAGCGGTTCAACCGCCGGTGAATGCTTTGGGAAACCAGGCAATCACCACGGCGCCGCCAGCCAGATCCTTCAGGCCATACGTGCGCCCATCGGATCCTGGCAGTGAGAAATCGGGCGCACGATCGCCCGGCTTCAACTCGACCAGCGATTCTTCGCGCCGCGTCGCCACGTTGATCACCCCTGTCGCCGTCGCCCACACCGTGGTGACGATCCGCCTCAGCCGCGCCACCAGATCCAGACAGCGTCCTCCGCTCGGATATGCCATTCTAGTAAAGGGACCCGATCACATGAGGCAGCTCAGGAGGGGCTTTTTTTACGTCCGACGCAATTCTCCAATTCTGCGGATCGCAATTGTTGGGACCCTGCTGACCGTGGCGGGTGCGTGCGACAAGCTGGGGCTCGGCAGCAACAGCCCGGCCGCGCCATCCGCGCCGACCCCGGGATCGACCCTGGTCTACACCGCCCTCGGCGCAAGCGACGCAGCTGGTGTGGGATCCAGCGCCTTATGCGTGTTCTTTACCGATTGCCCGGACGGTATGGGGTATGTGCCCGTAGCGGTCCGCAGACTGCGCGCCCAGGGGTTCGTCGTCAATCACCTGAACCTGGGTCTCCCGACAGCGGTCATCGGCCGTGATTTCCAGACGCTGGGGCAGCAGTACAACCGCTTCATCGCCGGCAACTTCATCGAGCAGGAAGTGCCCTTCGTCCAGCAGACCGCGACGGTGGTGACTGTCTTCGCCGGCCTGAATGAAGTCAACACGATCACAGCCGCGCTCGGCGCAGGTGCCGCGGGCACTGACCCCAACGCCTTCATCGACGCGCAGGTGAGGGCGTTCGGCACTGACTACGCCACGCTGATCAGCGGAATCGCCGTCCGGGCGGGCAGGCCGCGGATCGTGGTGCTGAACGTCCCCAACCCGGCAGGGATGCCTTATCTCGCCGGGGCGTCGCTCGCGCAGCGGCAGGCGGCGCAACGCGCCGCCGTCGGCATGACAAAGACGGTCGTCAACCCGCTCAGCTCCCAGACCACCTTCATCGTCGATTTGATGTGCGACGCGCGCTCCTATGCGGCGGCGACGTACTCATCCGATGGCCTGCATCCCAACGATAACGGGTACGCATTCATCGCGTCGGAGGTGGTGCGGGCGATCACCTCGAGCACCTTCCCGGCGCCCCAGAATAGTTGCGGGCAGATGACCCTGGTGCCTTGAGTCATGGCGAGGGGTTGAGGGCATGACGAACGAACTCGCGCGACGGCTGTGATTTTCGCTGAAACCGTCGCGCAGCTCGAGCGGGCGCTGCGGGCGGACCTTCCAGGCGCCGCGGCGCAGGCCCGCCTCTCGCCGGTGCCGAGGCGCCAGTGGCCGGCGGGCTTCAATCCTGCCCGCATCCGCCACGCCGCCGGGCTGCTGCTCGTCTTTCCAAAAACCACAAGGAAGGCTGACGAAGCGCACATCGTGCTGACCGTGCGCTCCGACCTGCTCCGACACGGAGGCCAGGTGTCGCTGCCGGGCGGCGTCATCGAGGCTGGCGAGACCTTTGAGCAGGCCGCGCTGCGCGAAGCCCACGAGGAAGTGGCGCTGCCCGTCGCAGGCGTCCGCGTCCTCGGGGCGCTGACTTCGCTCGACATCCCCGTCAGCGGCTTTCGACTCCATCCGATCGTGGCGGTGAGCCAGGTGCACCTGCCTCTGACGCCCGCAGACGGCGAGGTCGCGACGATTCTCGAGATCGCCGTCGACGACCTGTTCGACCCGGGGCGCTTCGTTTGGACCGAGCGCGAGCGCGACGGGATTGTGCTGAGCATTCCAGCGTTTCAGGTGGCCGGCCACGAGATCTGGGGCGCCACCGCGATGGTTCTGGCCGAATTCCTGACACTGCTGGGCTGGGCCGGCGGACAGAAGCACTGATCGCAGTTTCGTGCATGATATGCACGAATTGTATGTCAGTCAGCAATTTTCTGCGTTATAATTACGTGATTTCCCCAAATTGATTGCATAATTTGCACTAAATTTGGCATAATGCACACTTCGACAAGGGCGCGATATGATGCGCGTTTGGCTGTGTTTCCAAAGGGGGCGACGTCATGGGTTCTGCAGTGTTGAGTGAGGCGATCAGCTCGATTCGCGACTGGTCAGTAACCGAAGCGAAAGAGCCGCGCGCGGCGCGCGCGACTGAGGCGTTCGGCAGCCTCGTGTTCAACGACGAGGTCCAGCAGACGCGTCTCCCGAAGCCGATCTATCGCGCGCTGCGCCGCACCATGACGCAGGGTGAACCGCTCGACATCTCGGCTGCGGACGCGGTGGCCTCCGCGATGAAAGAGTGGGCAGTCGAGCACGGCGCGACCCATTACACGCACTGGTTTCAGCCGCTGACCGGCATCACTGCCGAGAAGCACGACTCGTTTCTCTCGCCGACCGGCGACGGCAAGGCGGTCGCGGAATTCTCCGGCAAGGAGCTCGTACGCGGCGAGCCGGACGCCTCGAGCTTTCCATCGGGCGGCATGCGCTCCACCTTCGAGGCGCGCGGCTACACGGCCTGGGATCCGACGAGCCCGCCGTGGCTGCTGAAAAGCGGCAACTCGACGACGCTCGTGATCCCGACTGCGTTCGTGAGCTGGACGGGCGAAGCGCTCGACAAGAAGACGCCGCTGCTGCGGTCGATGGAAGCGCTCTCGAAGCAGGCCGTCCGCATCCTGAGGCTGTTCGGCTCGACGGCCGAGCGTGTCGTGACGACGTGTGGACCCGAGCAGGAGTACTTCCTGATCGATCGCTATTTCTATCTCTCGCGCCCGGATCTCATCAACGCCGGCCGCACCCTGTTCGGCGCGAAGCCGCCCAAGGGTCAGGAGCTCGAGGATCAGTACTTCGGATCGATCCCTGATCGGGTGATGGCGTTCATGTCCGACGTCGAGACGGAGTTGTACAAGGTCGGCGTGCCGGTGAAGACGCGTCACAACGAGGTGGCGCCGAGCCAGTACGAGATCGCGCCGGTGTTCGAGAACGCGAACGTCGCCACCGACCATCAGATGATGCTGATGGAGACGATGAAGCGCACGGCGCCGAAGTTCGGCCTCGCGTGCCTGCTGCACGAGAAGCCGTTCGCCGGCGTGAACGGATCCGGCAAGCACCTCAACTGGTCGATGAGCGACGACGAGGGGAACAATCTGCTCGGGCCGGGCGCGAGCCCGCACGACAACATGCAATTCCTCGTCTTCTGCACGGCGGTGATCCGCGCGGTGAACAAGTGGCAGGGGCTGCTGCGCGCGAGCATTGCGAGCGCGGGGAACGATCACCGGCTCGGCGCGAACGAGGCGCCGCCGGCGATCCTCTCGATCTTCCTCGGCGACATGCTCACCGACATCTTCGAGCAGATCGAGAAGGGCAGCGCGAAGTCGACCAAGCACGGCGGCGAGCTGGACACGGGCGTGCTCGTGCTGCCGAAACTGCCGCGGGACGCCGGCGACCGCAACCGCACGAGCCCGTTCGCCTTCACCGGCAACAAGTTCGAGTTCCGCGCGGTGTCGTCGAATCAGAGCATCGGCTACCCGAACATCGCGCTGAACGTCGCGGTCACCGAGTCGCTCGACTACATGGCCACCGAGCTGGAGAAGGCGACCGGCGCCGGCAAGACGCTCGAGACTGCCGTGGCCGAGCTGCTGAAGAAGGTGATCAAGGAGAACAAGCGGATCATCTTCAACGGCAACAACTACTCGAAGGAGTGGGAGAAAGAGGCCGGCAAGCGCGGCCTGCAGAACCTGAAGAACACCGTCGACGCGCTGCCGCAGCTCGTGACCAAGGAGGTCGTCGCGGCCTTCGAGAAGTACAAGATTCTCAACGAGCGCGAGCTGCACGCGCGCTACGAGGTCATGGTCGAGACCTACAACAAGACCGTGAACGTCGAAGGCCAGCTCATGGTGCTGATGGCGAACCGCTATATCCTGCCGGCGGCCTTCGCCTACCAGACGTGCGTCGCGCAGAGCGTGTCGGCGGTCAAATCGGCGGGCGGCAAATCGGTGGAGGGCAGGAAAACGCTCGACGCGCTGACGAAGCGGACCGACGAGCTCAAGCGCCGGACCGACAGGCTCGCCAAGGCGCTCGATCACGAGGGCAACGGCTCCGCGGAAAAGCACGCGAGGCATTTCCGCGACGTCGTCGTGCCCGCGATGGAAGCGCTGCGCGAAACCGGCGACGCGCTCGAGCTGATGATCCCGCACGAGACGTGGCCGTTGGCGACCTATCGGGAGATGCTGTTCATCAAATGAGCCTGGCGGTGCTGGCAGGGCGGGCGGGCCTGGTGGGCTTATGCCTGTGCGCCCTGGCTGCCCCACCTGACCTGCCCGCCTCACCCGCCCAACCCGTCGCAGCCGTCCTCGAGCGCGAGATTGAGGCGCTGGTGCTGCTCGCGGGGAACAGGAAGGACGAAGCCGTCGCGTCACTGCGCGAGGCGGCCGCTGAGGAAGCCGCGATGCCGTTGGAATTCGGTCCGCCGCTGGTCGACAAGCCGGCGCACGAGCTGCTCGCCGACGTCCTGCTCGCGCTCGGTCGCCCTGTCGAGGCGGCGAGCGCGTACGAATCCGCGTTGAAGCGCGCGCCGAACCGCGCCGCCTCCGTGAAAGGGCTCGCGCCCTCAAAAGAGTAGGGCTTTCAGAATCCTCGCTTCATCACGCATCACGTATCGGATGTCAAGAACGCTTCGGGCTAACTCTCACGATGACAGGTACTTGCCCGTCGCGGTACTCTAAGCAGGTCTTCCACGAGACATTCCGATGGCCAAGCGCAGACCACGCGATCGATCGCTCTTCGACGACATGGAGGCCGGCGGCGCCGGCGAGACCGGCGGCCGCGACGCGGCGATCCGCGGCGCGCTGCTCGGCGGCGGCCACGGCCCCGGCAGCACGGCGAACGTCGCGCTCCACGAGGCGGCGCAGTCCAGGTATCTCAACTACGCGCTCTCGGTCATCACCGCGCGCGCGCTGCCCGACGTGCGCGACGGCCTGAAGCCGGTCCAGCGCCGCATCCTCTACACGATGTGGCAGCAGAACCTGACCGCCGACACCAAGCACCGCAAATGCGCGAAGGTCGTCGGCGACGTCATGGGCAGCTTCCATCCGCACGGCGATTCGGCGCTCTACGAGACGCTCGTGCGCATGGCACAGTCCTTTTCGCTGCGCTATCCGCTCGTGGACGGCTCCGGCAACTTCGGATCGCTCGACGGCGACAGCGCGGCGGCCATGCGCTACACCGAGTGCCGGCTGACGCGCATCAGCGACGAGATGCTCACTGAGATCGAGCAGTCGACCGTACCCTTCCGCCCGAACTACGACGGGACGAAGACCGAGCCGGTCGTGCTGCCGGCGCGCGTGCCCAGCCTCCTGGTCAACGGCGCCACCGGGATCGCCGTCGGCATGGCCACGAACATTCCGCCGCACAATCTGGGGGAAGTCTGCACGGCGCTCGTCAAGCTGCTCGACAACGAGGACCTGAGCACCGCCCAGTTGTGCCGGTACGTGAAAGGCCCCGATTTCCCCACCGGCGGCCAGATCCTCAACTCGCAGGAGGAGCTGAAGGACATCTACAAGACGGGATCGGGATCGATCCGGCTGCGGGGCACATGGGACATCGGGCCCGACACGCGATCGACCAAGACGATCTACATCGAGAGCGTGCCGTACACCGTGAACAAAGCGCAGCTGGTCGAGCGGATCGCCGAGATCGTGATCGGCCGCAAGCTCCCGCAGCTCCTCGACGTGAAGGATCTCTCGACCGAGGACGTGCGCATTGCGATCGAGATGAAGAAGGACGCCGACGAGAAGATGATCATGGCGTACCTCTTCAAGCACACGCCGCTGCAGATCAACTTCGCCGTCAACCTGACCTGTCTGATCCCGACGGAAAATCCCGAAGTCGGTCGGCCCGAGCGGCTCGATCTGAAGCAGATCCTGTGGCACTTCCTGCACTTCCGGCTCGAGGTCGTGACGAAGCGGCTGGAGCACGAGCTCGCGGCGCTCAAGAAGCGCATTCACATCCTCGAAGGCTTCGAGACGGTGTTCGATGCGCTCGACGAGATCATCAGGATGATCCGCAAGTCGGACGGCAAGACGGACGCCGGCGAGAAGATCATGGCGCGGTTCAAGCTCGACGCCGATCAGACCGACGCAATACTCGAGCTCAAGATCTACCGCCTGGCGCGCCTCGAGATCCTAATCATCCGCAACGAGCTCGACGAGAAGCGCAAGCGCGCCCGGCAGATCAGCGCGCTGCTGAAGGACGAAGACAGCCGCTGGAAGCTGGTACGCTCCGAGCTCGAGGAGATCAGCACGAAGTACGGCGACAAGCGCCGCAGCTCCATCGCGAGCGACAGCGACGAACCCGAATACAGGCCGGACGACTTCATCGTCGAGGAGGACAACGTCGTCATCGTGTCGCGCGACGGCTGGGTGAAGCGCCAGAAGGAGGTCAAGGACCTCTCGACGACGAGGCTGCGCGAAGGAGATGCGGTGCTGGCGGCGTTCGCCGGCAGCACGCGCGCGAGTTGCGTGTTCTTCTCGAATTTCGGCGTCGCGTACACGAGCCGCATCATCGACGTCCCGGCATCGACCGGCTACGGCGAGCCGATTCAGAAGCAGTTCAAGCTGAAGGACGGCGAGAAGGTCGTCGCGGCGATCAGCCTCGACCCGCGCGTGGTGGGTGATATCCGGAGTCAGGCGCCGCCGAAAAAGAAGCCGGGGCCCGACCCCGACGAGCTTGCCCCGCCGGTGCACGCGGTCGCGGTATCGAGCGACGGCTACGCGCTCCGGTTCAGCCTCGAGTCGTTCGCCGAGCCGAGCACGCGCTCCGGCCGGCGGTACGCGCGGCCGGCTGAGGGTGGGGAGATCGTGAACGTCAGCAGGCTGACCGGCGGCGAAGTGCTGATCGCAGCGACCGCGGAAGGCCGTGGCATCCTCTGCAAGGCCGACGAGGTGAACTACCTCTCAGGCCCCGGGAAAGGCGTCATCCTGATCAAGCTGCGCGACGAGGACCGCGTGCTGGGCGCCATCGCGTCGAGCGGCGATCGCGATCTGTTGACCGTCGAAACCACCCGCGGCGCCGAGCAGACCATCAGCACGGCGAAATACGAGGTCACCGGACGCGGCGGCAAGGGGCGCGAGCTGCTCCAGCGCGGCCAGTTCACGCGAGTGTTGTGGCCAACGCCGGAGGCGCCGCCACCCTTGTCGGGATCGAGCTAGTGCGGTGCGCGCGACGTGCCGATAACGCTCGTAGTGTTCTGTCGAATCACGATCCACCTCGACGGCAAGAATCGCCAGCCTCGCGAAGCTCGTGAATGCTGAAACGCCTGCTCGCGTGTGCGGCGATCGGTTTGACGGCGATTTCGTTGCACGCGCAAGCGCCAGCCGCCGCGCGGGTAGAGGCTGGTTGGCAGGCCCTTCAGGCTGGCGACGCGGACAAAGCGGCGACGGTGTTTCGCGAAGCGCTGATCCAGAGTCCGAGCGACCCCACGTTGCACTTCGGCGCCGGCATCGCCGCCCACCTGCTCGGACGCGAGACAGAGGCCATGCGGTCGCTCAGGCGCGCGTTGCAGCTGGAACCGAGATTGATCGACGCCTCGGCGCTGCTGGGCGAAATCGAGCATCACGAGGGTGAAATCGAGGCGGCCATTCGCACGTACGAGCAGGCGCTCGCACGCGCGCCGGCGAACGTCTCCTTGCGAGCGCGCCTGGATGGCTGGCGCAAGGAGTCGGCGGTGCACGATTCGCTGGAGCAGTGGAGCGATCACCGGTTCTCGGTGGTGTTCGACGGACAAGTGAACCGCGCGCTCGGCAAGCGCGGGTTCGACGTGCTCGACAGAGCCTACTGGCGAATCGGCAAGGCCATCGGCGCCTACCCGTCGGAGCGCATCGTCGTCACGCTTTACAGCGAACAGCAGTTCCACGACATCACGCAGGCTCCTGCGTGGTCAGACGGCCTCTTCGACGGCCGCATCCGCATTCCGGTCAAGGGCGCCGCGCAGAACCTGCCGCAGTTCGATCATGTGCTTGCGCACGAGCTGACCCATGCGATGGTGAGCAGCGTGGCGAACAGGGGCGTGCCTGGCTGGGTCCAGGAGGGCCTGGCGAGCTATTTCGAGCCACGCGATCCGGCGCTCGCGGCGCGCCGCCTCAAGGCGATGGGAGTGGCGATTCCCCTGGCCAATCTGCAGGGCGGCTTCGGCGGTCTTGGCGCGGCAGAAGCCGCGGTCGCTTACGAAGAGAGCCTCGTCGCCGCCGATGTTCTGGTCGGCCGCCTCGGCGCGCACACGGCAATCCTGCTCCAATATCTGGGGAAAGGTCAGACATTCGAGGAGAGCCTCAGCCTTCTTGGAGTCGCACCGGGTGAATTTGAGAGCGCTCTCAAGCGTCGCCTCAGATAGCTGGGTCAGACGGGATTTGACCCTACTCCGACCCCTGACGCCAATCATCCGGACGACAGCAGACGACAAAAAGGCAGTAGAATACCGTCGACGCCTCACCCTGAGGCGGTCAGCTCGACCGCTGCGAACCATTGGCCGGCACCCCCGGCCGCTGACGGCCAGAGCGCAAACGCAACACGTTTCGCAGGAGTAGAAGGATCCTGTTTTTGCCTCACCAAGACCGTTTGAACATTGCCGTTTTCATCGACTTCGACAACATCGAGATCGGCGTCAAGACCACCCTCGGCCAGCAATTCGACGTCGGCATCATCCTCGACGCCATCAAGGAGCGCGGCGAGGTCGTCACCAAGATCGCCTACGCGGACTGGACGCGGTCCGGCGAGTACAGCCGCTCACTCACCCAGCACGCGATTCGCCTCGTCCAGCGCAACATGACGCCAGGCGGCGACAAGAACGGCGCCGACATCAACCTGGCGCTCGACGCGCTGGAGATGGCGTTCACGCACCAGCACATCAACGCGTATGTGATCGTCGGCGGCGACAGCGACTTCCTGTCCCTCGTCGAAAAGCTCAAGCAGTACGACAAGAAGGTCTTCGTCGTCGGCGGCCGCGCGTTCACGAGCATGATCCTGCAGCGCAACTGCCACGAGTTCATCGCGTACGAAAACCTGGCGGGCGTGCGAAAGACCGCCGCCAAGACCGGCCGGCCGATGCCGGCCGCCGCGGCGAGCTCGCCGGTCGCGCAAGCGGTGCCAATCCTCAGGCGCGCGCTGAAGATCCTCGCCGACCGCGAAGTCACGCCGCAGACCGGCCTGCTCAAGAGCACGCTCCTGCAGCTCGACTCCACGTTTTCCGAGCGCAACTACGGGGCTTCGTCTTTCCTGGACTTCGTCGAGAAGCTGGCGCAGTCCGGCTTCGTGCAGCTGAAGACCTCGGGCCGCAGCGTGATGGTGGAGCTAAACGAAGGGGTCACCGACGATGCGGACGCGCCCGGCCCGAAGGCCCGGACGGCGACCGAGGGCGAGACCGAGGTCGCAGCGTCGGGTGCGGGCCTGGGTGAGCATCGCCCGAGCGAAAGCGGAGGCGGCAGCTCGAGCCCGGCGGAAGCGCCGAAGGCGACCGAGAGCGGCGAGGCCGGCGTTCAGCGCGCCGGACAGATCCTCGGCGCCGCGACGAGCGCGCGCTGGCCGATGTATTTGCGGAACGTCAAACAGATCCTGCGCCAGGCGGAAGGTGGCTTCGATGAGCGGCGCTACGGATTCGGCGGCCTGATGGATCTGCTGAGAGCGTGTCAGCGTGAAGGGTTCGTGCGCGTCGAGCGCGACCGCCGCGGTGGCCTGCGAGTATTCCAGGGTTCCGCGCTCCACAGCGCCGCGCCCGCCTTGGCGAAGGGGGCGCTGCCCCAGCCCGACGTGGAGGAGATCATCGACATCACGCCGGTTGAGGCACAGCCCGACGAGTCGTTCGAAAGGCCGAAGCCTGTGGAAACAGAGCAGCACGAAGCCGAGCCGATTCCGATCGACACGACCGCGGAGCTGCTCGGACGCGCGAAGCCGCGAAAGCCGCGGGCGCGCGCGGGCAGGCCGACCCTCGCCGCTCCACCGCATCCGCCCGCCCGAACCGCCCAGGCCAAGACGGGAGCACGGAAGCCGGCGGTGCGCCGAGGGAGCAGGAAGAAGGCGGCCTCCGCCCACGCGAACGACGACACTGAAGGCTGAACAACTCGCATTCCTCTCAGGGCGCGACGGCAAGAAGACGCAGGTCTACCTGCTCGATCTCCGCGGCGGCGATGCTCAGCAGATCACCGACTACAAGACCGGTGCGTCGGCGATCGCGTGGTCGCCCGACGGCTCGAAGCTCGCGCTCCTGGTCTCGGAGCCCGATCCGAACGATCCCGAGGGCGGCGACGCGGAGGCGAAGGACAAGAAGCCGAAGTCGCACGTGATCACGCGTCTCCAGTTCATGCGGGACGGCAGCAGCCGAGTGAGATATTCTTCATGGATCGGGCGATCGCCGATCGGGCGATCGGCGATCGATCGCCGATCGGCGATGCCAGGCGCCTCACGCACGCCAACGACGAGTTCCTCGCGAAGATCACGCTCGGCCCGGTCGAGCGCTTCAAGGCGAAGAGCGCAGACGGCACGATGATCGACGCGTACCTGACGCGGCCGCCGAGCGCGGCGGCCGGCAAGCTGCCGACCATCCTTCGCATCCACGGTGGTCCGGTGTCGCAGTATTCCACCGGATTCAACCTCGAATGGCAGATGCTCGCGGCAAAAGGCTTCGCGGTCGTCGCCGCCAATCCGCGCGGGTCGTCGGGCTACGGCCGCGATTTCAGCCGCGCGCTCTGGGCCGCATGGGGAGAGAAGGACTACGACGACGTCATGGCGGCGGTGGATACGGCGATCGCGATGGGCGTCGCCGATCCCGATCGCCTGGGTGTCGGCGGCTGGAGCTACGGCGGCATCCTCACCGATCACGTCATCTCGAAGACGACGCGGTTCAAGGCCGCCATCTCCGGCGCGAGCGAGTTCAACTACCTCGCCAACTACGGGAACGATCACTATCAGCGCCAGTGGGAAGCGGAGCTCGGCCTGCCATGGCAGAACACCCAGCTCTGGATCAAGCTGTCGCCGTTCTTCCGCATGGACAAGATCGTGACGCCGACGCTCGTGCTGGGCGGCGACGCGGACATGAACGTACCGATCATCGGCGGCCAGCAGCTGTATCAGGGGTTGAAACGTCTCGGCCGCGAGACCGAGCTCGTCGTCTATCCGGGCGAGCCGCACTCCATTCGCCGTCCGAGCTTCCAGCAGGATCGCTTCGAGCGCTACATCACCTGGTATTCGAAGTACCTGAAGCCGGCGGGCAAGAGCTCTTCACAGTAGCCACGAGGCACGAAACACGAGACCCCGCGGAGACACGTTTGACCGCGGGGATCGCAGAGCAGGTCGAGAAGCCGGGCGCTGTGGGGGTCTGGAACGCGGGGAGATCCGCACACCGTCGGCCCACCGTCGGGCCGCGCGCCTGACCACCAAAACCTCGGCGGGCTTGCGGCTCAGCGTTGATCCGCAGTTTTCGTGACTTTCGTGAGTTTCGTGACTTTCGTGAGTTTCGTGGGTGTCGTGAATTTCGTGGGTTTCGTGATTTCGTGTTCGTGAGTTTCGCGTTAGAAGGCTTCCCCGAAGTACGTCTGCGGTCTCAGCGACCTCTGCGGCTCAACGTTTTTCGTGCTCGAGATAATCGACCCACTGCTTGACGAGCGCGAGCTGCGGACCCTTCGCGCGCGCGTAGGCGCCGACGTACTCGTGCGCGCGCTTGAGATCTTCCACGTGGTTGTGAACGACGGCACCGCTGGCGTGCACTGTGTAGAGCCACTGCACGGCGAAATAGTAGGCGTCGCGATCATCGTCCCGCGCCTCGAGGTACCGCTCGAGCGTGCGCACCGCCTCGCGCCCTCGCCCGAACGTCCCGTACAACATCGCCAGCGGCTTCGTGAAGCGGGGATCGGTCGGCCACCTGCCGACGGCCTCCTCGAGAATCGCCCGCGCCTCGCCGAAGTCGTGATTGCGCAGGAGCGCGTCACCCAGCCACTGATAGATCTGCGGAAAATCGGTGCCGTCGACGAGCGCCGTCTGCCAGGCGCTCGCCGCTTCGCGGTCATGCCCGCCGGCCGCAAACGCGGCGGCGAGGAACGTGAGCGGCGCCGTGCTGTCGCTTTCCGGCTCGATCGCACGCTTGAAGCTGGCCTCCGCCTTCACGTACTCGCCGCCGGCGAGAAACTCGATCCCCTGGTCGAACGCCGCCTTCACGGCGGGCGCGATCCGTTCGCGGAAGGGAGCCAGCGTCTCGGCCTCGACCGCGAGATCGCGCTGGAATACCGGCGTCATCGCCGCGTCGTCGACCGGCAGGAACAGCTCGGCGTCGGTCGACGTGTCGCCGAGGCCGTCGGCCGACGTCAACAGCACTTTCGGCGGCGCGATTTCGAAGCCGCGCGTCAGCGTCTTGACCGAGGTGCCGCCGGCCGAGAGAATCGCGCGCAGGACGTACTTCCCGGGCGGCACCTGATGAATCGGCAATACGCGCGAGAAGATGACGCGTGAGTCGCCAACCGGGCGCGCCGGCACGTCGACGTTCAGCAGCGCCGGCTCGTCGGGTCCGGTGGCGACCTCGTATTCCATCGTCACGCCGTCGGTCTGCGTGCCGTACGCTTCGACGTAGCCGTGCACCGAGCCGAATGTGATTTGATAGCCGATCGTCGGCGTCAACAGCTCCCCGACGTCGACCGGCCCCCCGACCATGAGCTCGCTGAGCGTGACCCCCCCAGCGTCGGGCAGCGTCGCGTGCACCGTATGTTCGACGGAGCCGACGCGCTCGCCTTCGACCACGGCGAGCTTCAGCGTGTAGTCGCCCGGGGCGAGGCTGGCGCCCGCGGTGTACTGCAGCGCCGAGGGGACGCCGCTCATGACCGGAAGCAGCCGCATGTCGGCCGAGTTGTTGCCGGCCATCCGGCCGTTGCGATCCGTGATGACGTAGCCGACCGACACCACCTTCGAGGCCGGGTAATCGGTGCCGATATCCGCGTGGATCAGCAGCTGCACCTTGTCGCGTTCGGGGCCCTGCAGCGCAAATGACGCGACGCGCAGCGGCAGCGCCGTTGCGAGCAGCGGCGAGCCGAGCGCGGACACCACGGCCTGACGCGGCCGGGAGGCCCGAGCGACGCGCGTGTCGGCGGGCGCGCCCAGCATCTGGCGGCGCGAGCGCACGATGGCGCCGCGGCGCGGCACATCGATCCGGATCGCGTGCGACTTGCCGTCCTTGTCCCGGGGGTCCGATTCGACGCCAAGGAGGTAGTAGCCCGAGAGCTCCGACTCGATGCGCTCGAACAGCGTCTGGCCGGTGCCGGTCACGGTGAACATCGTGCCGCGCGCCGCCCCCGCGAGCAGATCGAGCCCCTCGGATCGCGCCTGGCGATCGGCGAAGGGATTGATCGGCGCACGCGACTCGGCGATCTCGAACAACTCGGTATCGAGCTTCAGCGCGTACAGGCTCGTGCGCGCTTCCGCCGCCATCGTGCCGAGCTCGATGATCATCGCCTCGTCGGTCATGACGAAGCCCTCAGAGATCAGGATCAGCGTCTTCGGCGCGTCAATCTGCCGGAGCCCCGCAAACAGATCGCGGAGCGTCTGGATCGTCTGGTCGGCTTCGTGATTGACGTCCATCGCCAGCCTGTGCGCTTCGATCTCGACCTCCGCGCGGCACAGTTCCCCGCCAAACAACGCCGCGCCGGCACCCAGGCACTCGCGGTTCTGCACCGACTCGAGCGTCGCACGGTCGCCCTTGTCGATCGCCTGCGCCTCGACCAGTGCGATGTTGTGCAGGAGATCGCCGGGCCTGCCGGCGGTTTTCTGCCCCACCATGCGGCTGATCGCGCGCTTTACGCGCTCGCGATCGGCGGTGAACGTCGTCGCCGGCGCGCCGGTGCCGAAGCCGGCCACCGCCACGCGATCCGATGGCGCGAGGCGATCGATGAATGCGTTGGCCGCCCGCGCAATCGCCATCGCGCCGCCGAAGCGGATGTTCGGCTGATCGATGGCCATCACGATCAGGCGCCCCCCGGTCGCGCTTTCGTTCGTGCTGTATCCGTCCGGCGGCGGCGGCGGCGTGGGGGCGTTCGGCTCCGCCGCAAGCGTGATCCACTCGGCCGAGACGACGCGCCGCGGATTGCCGTCGATGCGCACGACGAAATCGGACGGCGAGAGGTTGGGCACCGGCTTGCCGCGGTCGTCGACCACTGTCACGTCGAGGGAGGTGACTTCGACCGACGATTGAAAGCTCGGTTTCGGTGGCTGCTGCGCCGACAAGAAATGCAAACCGCAGAGAACGCAGAGCACGCAGAGAGAAAGAAAATGTCTTGCTCTGCGAGCTCTGCGTCCTCCGCGGTCAAGTGTCGTCGTCATTTTCCCGCCAGGGCGCGGTAGCCCTGCCGCGCGCGCACTTCGTGGTGACCGTCGACGTCGACCTTGATCTTGCGCCACGCGTCGTCGCGCTTCGTGTTGCTCGACTGGTAGCCGAGCAGGTACTGGTTCGACAGCTCGTCCAGCAGATCCGCGAACGCGGCGTGCAGCTCCTCGACGCTGTCCGTGAACAGCGCCCGCCCGCCGGTCGGCGTCGCCAGCCGCTCCATGATCTTCCGCAGCGGCTCCAGCGTCACGCCGCGACCCTGCCCGATCATGTAGAGCGTCACATCGCTCGACTGCAGGCGGCGCTCGACGTCGCGGATCGTGGCGTGGCTGCCCTGATCTTCGCCGTCCGTGAAGACGACCAGCGCCTTACGCCCGGTCTGGCGGCCGAGCATCTCCATGCCGCGCAGCAGCACGTCGTACAGCGCCGTCGACCCCCACGGCGCCAGACGATCCACCGCCCTGATGCGCTCGGCGGGATTGGTCTGTTTCCGCGTCAGCGTGAAGATGCTGTCGTTGAAGCCGAGAAGCGTGACCTGGTCCTGCGGCGGCACCTCGCCCAGGAATTCCTTCACCGCCGTTTTCAGCCGCGGCATCGCCGGCGCCATGCTGCCGGAAATGTCAATCGCGGCAACGAGCTCGAGCGGCACGTCCTCCGACGCGAAATGCGTGATCGCCTGAGCATGCCCGTCCTCCAGCACGTGAAACGCGGACTGCGGGATGTCGCGGATGAACTTCCCGCGGCTGTCGCTGACGGTGACGGTCACCTGCACGACGTCGACGTCGACGCGCTCGGTGTAGCCGACCGTCTTGGTGCGCACCGTCTGCACGATGCGCGCGCCCCCCTTGAGCGCCGCTACTGCGCGCACCTGATGTTCCACGATCGTGGCGCCCGCGTCCCAGTCGCATTCGAACGGCGGGCGCGTCAGCGTGCACGCCTGCCGGCCGTCGACGAAGAAGGTCAGGCCGGCGACCGTCTCGGGCGGATCGACGCGCGCGCGCAGCAGTGTCGGGCCCGTGACGTACGCTTCCTCGTTGGGCGACAGAATCTTCAGCTGCGGCGCGTCGGCCGGCATCTGCGCCCACACGGTCAGCGTCCAACCGATCACCGTGGCGAGCGCGACAGGCGCGGGGAGACGGGGTGAGATCATTTCACCCCTGACGCCGGGCGGCCGGACTCGGGAATCAGCGGCCCGGCGGCCGTCGCGGCCGCGACATAGTCTTCGATCCGCTCGCGCGACACGAGGCGCGCCGCTCTCGCCAGCGTCAGCCAGTCGGCGTCGTCGGTCGGTCTGACCTCGTCGATGAAGTCCTGCATCGCGCCGGAGAGCACGACTTTCGCCAGCGCGGCGGGCAGGCGGAGATCCCTGAGCATGATGGCCACGTGCAGATTCAGATCGGCCACGGCTGAGCCGGTCAATCCCAGCGGGGGCCGTCCCAACAGGGTCGGCCACCGGCCGGCCGGCGTCAAGCGCGAACAGAGGCACCCCTCCTGCCCCAGCATCGACATGCCCCAGTCGCGCAGGGCGGCCGGGTCGGCGCCACCGAGCGCGAGCAGCTCGGTGAACGAGAACATCGACGGCACGCGGTCGGTCTCGTGCGCCAGCATCCATCGCACCGCCCGCCGGCGCCAGCCCTCCAGCAACAGGTCATCCGCGATGCGATCGAACGCGGCGACGTCGGCGGCGCCGAGCGCGGCGACGCGCCGGCGCCCCCGCGCGATCGCGTCGGCGATGAGGTCGCGTTCGGCGTCATGCATCGCGAACGGGTTCAGCAGCGAGACGCTCAGCGCGAAGGTGTCGCGCTCGTTCGAGGTGAGCTTCGGCGCCGCCAGCACGCGCTCGAAGTTGACGCGCCGCAAGGCGAGCGGCGCGAGCCCGACGTCGAGGCCGGTCAGCGATCCGCTGACGTGCCACGGCACGCCGGGCGTCACCTCCGGACGGGGCACGGCCCACGCGATGCGCAGCCGCATGTCCGCGTCCTTCGCACCCAGGCCGAAATCGTGCCGCTGCGACACATCGTCGGCCAGCAGCACCGTGCCGTCGGGATCGCCGACGTCGGCGGCGTAAGCGATCGACAGCAGCGCCTGCGCGAGGAGCGTGTCCGACAACTCATTGAGCGCGTCGACGCGTACGCTGCGCTTCATGTCCTTGTCGCGGACGTCGCGCGGCAGCTCCTGAATGGCCCTGCGAAGCGCCTCGATGGCATTGGGCGGCGCGCCGACGCCAGGCGGGGAGGTGTCATCGTTCTCGTGTCCGATCCGCCGCGGGATGTCGCTCTCGAGCGCGGTCAAGTGCTCCACGAGCGATCGGAGGTCTTCGGGCCCGATCGGCGCGCTGACGCGCCGGGCCGCCGCAGCGAGCTCGAGCGGCACATCGAGCGGCACGCCTTCCTGCTTTTCGCGCACCCGCTGCAGGCGCCGGCGCTCGGCGGCGCCAAGATCGAGCCGGTACGGAATCTCTTCCCACATCACGCGCTTCGAGGCTGGGCCATCTCCCGACGGACCGCCCGACATCGCGGCAAGGAGCGCGGCCTCGGTCGTCGCAGCGGCGGGAACGGCGGCGGCGACACCCTCGCGCAACCAGCGCGCCACGACGCCCGCGTAGCGGCCGTCGTCGGTCAGCGGCAGCGCGACGAGCTGTTCGACCAGCTGCTGGACGCGCGCCACCGGCAGCGTCCGGACGGTGGCGATGCGCGCGAGGATCGCGAGCGACCCCTGGAACTGCGCCTGCGCCTCGAAACCACGCCGGCCGTCGAGCAGGACGAGCCGCGCCGCTTTTCGCGCGGCCGCGGCGTACACATCGGGCGCCCTGATGCCGATGCGCTCGAGCGTCCACATCAGCATCCGGTAATGGGACAACGCGCGGACCGCGAGGAAGACGTCCGCGCGGGCGCCAGGTTCGGCGGCCGCGAATACGCGCTGGCCAAACGCGATCTGATCGAGGCGCTCCGATCGCAAGCGGACGTCGGCCGATCCGATGGTCTCGAGCAGCCACGCGGCATCGATCGGCTCGTCGTCTGCGCTCCGCAGCTGGCGCGCCGGATCTTCGGGGAGATCGGTGCCGCTGAAGACGCGCGACCAGAATGCGCGCGAGGCCGGCGGCCGCGGCGTGCCGTCGTCCCCGACCTGGAGCCGCATCAGCGTCATCGAGACATCGAACGAGGCCCGCCCGAGCGGCAACGTCTTCAGATGCGACTCGCGGTACGCGCCGAGCGCGACCGTCACCGCCTTGAAACGTTCCGTGCGCGCCGTCGTGTTCGCCGTCCAGAGCCCGAGCGCGAACGCGCGGCGCGGCGGGTCCAGCTGCCCGATCACGTCATACAGATAGAAGAGCCGTCCCTCGCCTGATTCGAACAGCTGCGTGAGAAAGCGCTCGGCGCGCGTCACCTTCTCGACCACGACCGCTTCCCACAGCGCGACCGCAGCGTCGCCGCCCTGCGGCACGACCCGGTTGTTCTGGATCCGCAGGCTGCCCGCGAACGCGGCGAAGGCCGGCGCCGACCGCTCGTAGATCCGCTGCAGCAGCGAGGGATGGTCCGCGAAGTACTCCAGCGTGCCGTCGTCGAGCACCGAGAGGCCGAGGCAGAGGAGCGCCGCCGAGCGGTCCGCGATGATCGCCGTGACGAGCTCCCGCGGCGCCACCTTGCGCTGGAAGATCGCGCTGCTCCACAGGTCCGCCGTCAGCGGGACGGGCACCAGCTCACCCGGCCGCGTGTCGATATCGAGTCGCCTGCCGCGTGCCAGCGCCTGATGTACCGCCTGAAGAAACGCGTCGGCGGTCGGCCTCCTGCCTTCCGGCGTGTTGTAGAGGAGCCGGGTGACCTCGTACATGAAGCGGCCGCGATCCGGCGTCTGCTCGATGCCGAGCGATTGCGCGAGCGCAGCGGTCCCACCAGGAACGGGAACGTCCTCGGAAACGACAGCGGCGGCCGCCGGATGGAGCTGAAAGACCGCGACAATCGTGGCGCAGAACAGACGCCGCAGAACGGGTTTCAATGAGCGCACATTTATACACCGCATCTCACGTCGCATTTTGAACGAACGCCGTGTTTGGGACGAGTGTTTTCGAGCTCCAATCCCTTGGACGGCGGTCGCCGGAGCTCAACCGTGAGGACACGTCCGGCTCCCCGTCGGCGCGGGCGCCGTGAGGAGGTGCCGCAAACGCCTGTACAATCGCGGGTAAGGCTCGTAGACTGTCGTCGGGGAGCCGGCATCATACATGGCATCCGCGAACTACACCGCGAAAGACATCACCGTTCTCGAGGGTCTCGAGCCGGTTCGCAAGCGTCCCGGGATGTATATCGGGGGCGTCGGCTCGGCCGGACTGCACCATCTCGTGTGGGAAGTGCTCGACAACGCCGTCGACGAGGCGATGAACGGCCACGCCGCGAACATCCGGGTGACGCTGCACGCCGACGGCTCGTCGATCACCATCGAAGACGATGGCCGCGGGATTCCGATCGATAAGCACCCCACGTCGAAGAAGAGCGCGCTGGAAGTGATCTTCACGATGCTCCACGCCGGCGGCAAGTTCGAGCATGGCAGCTACAAAACCGCTGGCGGGCTCCACGGCGTCGGCGCGAGCGTCGTCAACGCGCTGTCGAAGGAGCTGGTTGCGACCGTCAAGCGCGATGGCTCCCAGTGGGAGATGCGCTTCAAGCAGGGCAAGCCGGTTAGCGCGCTGAAAAAAGTCGGGCCGGCCCGCGGCACCGGAACTGCGGTGTACTTCCATCCGGACGCCGCGATTTTTCCGAAGATCGAGTTCGACCCCGCGATCATCAAGGACCGGCTCGAGGTCGCCAGCTATCTGCACAAGGGGCTGAAGGTCGGCTTCGAGGACGAGACGTCGAAGGAGAAGGTCGTCTTCGAGCACAGCGAAGGGATCGTCGACTACCTGAGGAAGATCGTCGTCCAGCGCAGCGCCAGGGCGGTACACGACGCGCCGTTCACGCTCACGAGAGACGACGGCCTGCGCGTCGATCTCGTGCTGCAGTGGACGGAAGCGACCGACGAGCACCTGCGGTCGTACGTGAACGGCATTCCCACCGGCTCCGGGGGGACGCACGAAAACGGGCTGCGCGCGGGAATCGGCAAGGCCGTGCGCAACTACGTCGACACGCACAACCTGTCGCCGAAGGGCGTCACGATCACGGCTGAAGACATTCGCGAAGGCCTCACGGGGGTCCTCAGCGTGTTCATGCAGGAGCCGCAGTTTCAGGGGCAGACGAAAGATCGTCTGAACAACCCGGAGCTCGTGTCGGCGGTGGACGGCGTCGTGCGCCCTGCGCTCGAGCACTGGCTGAACCACAACATCAGCGTGGCCGAGGCGATCGTCGCGCGCATCATCCTGGCCGCGCGCGCGCGCGAGGCCAGCCGCGCCGCGCAGGCGGAGGTCTCGCGCAAGAGCGCGACGTCCACGCGCCTCAATCTGCCGGGCAAGCTCAGCGACTGCACCAACTCCGACAGCGAGAGCAGCGAGCTGTTCATCGTCGAAGGCGATTCGGCCGGCGGGTCGGCGAAGCAGGGGCGCGATCGCGCGCGGCAGGCGATTCTGCCGCTGCGCGGCAAGGTGCTGAACACCGAGAGCGCGTCGCTCGCGAAGGTGCTCGAGAACAAGGAGCTGTCGGATCTCGTCACCGCGATCGGCTGCGGGCTCGGCAGGAACTTCGAGCTGCCGAAGCTGCGCTACGGCAAAATCATCATCCTCGCCGACGCCGATTCCGACGGCAACCACATCGCGACGCTGCTGCTCACGTTCATCTACCGGCACCTGCCGCAGCTGATCACCAGCGGCAAGGTGTTTCTCGCCCAGCCACCGCTCTATCGCATCGACATCGGCAAGGAGACGCTCTGGGCGCTCGACGATGGGCACAAGGATGCGATCCTGAAGCAGCACTCGAAGAACGGTCACGGCCGATCGACGCCGGAGATCACGCGCTTCAAGGGCCTGGGCGAGATGATGCCGAAGGTGCTGTGGGAGACCACGCTCAACCCGCGCACGCGCCGCCTGCTGCGCGTGGAGGTGACGGATCAGATCGTCACCGACCGGGTCATCAACGAGCTGATGGGCAAGGATGCATCGGCGCGCTTCCGGTTCATCATGGAGCGCGCGGACGAAGCCGAGGAGCTCGACGTCTGACGGGACGAAAAATCGTATGTGGCGCCCTTCAGGCGAACCCTGCCGGTCCGGCTAAAGCCGGACACCACGTACGGCACTCGCTCGGGTCCTGCGAGACAGTCCGGCGATGGGGATCGCCGACGCGTCGTGCTGGAGGCCAGGACGTTCAGCCGAGCGCCCGGAGACCATTGACCAGCCGTCCGATTCCCTCGGCGACGGTGTCCTTCTGCAACGCGCCGTACGCAACGCGGAAGTAGCAGCCGTCGGTCATGCCGAAGGCCGTTCCGGGAATCACGGCGACCCGGTGCTCGCGGATCAGCCGCTCGGCAACCCGCATCGGATCGAGGTCCAGGTTGACGCGCAGAAAACAGTAGAACGCGCCGTCGGCCGGCGGAACAATGCACAGCGGCTCGAGCGACCGAAGCTCGCTCATCACGATGTCGCGGATGTCGGCGAGCGGTCGAAGATGAAGCCGGCAATACGCCGGGCCCACGTCCATCGCAGCGACCGCCGCGATCTGCGAGATGACCGGCGGGCAGACCAGGACCGTGTCCTGCACTTTCGCAACCGCGTCAGCGAGCGGCGCCGGATACACCATGTAACCGATGCGCCAGCCGGCGAAGCCGTACGCCTTCGAGAGCGAGTACAGCGAGATGGTGTGCGCCTGCGCGCCGTCGAACGACCCCGGCGACGCGTGGCGCGCCCCGCCGTACGTGAAGTACTCGTACACCTCATCGCTGATGTGATAGAGGCCGCGCTCCTGACAGAGGCGGTTCACCTCGCGGAGCGCCTGTTCCGGATACACCGCGCCCGTCGGGTTGTTCGGGCTCACGGTGACGATCGCGCGCGTGCGCGGCGTCACCGCCCTCCGGATCGCGTCGAGATCGATCTGATAGCAGGCGTCGGTCGGCACGCGAATCGGCGTGCAGCCGGCCATCTGAATCGCCATCTCGTGATTGAAATAAAAAGGCACCGGCAGGATGACGTCGTCGCCCGGCTCGGTGATGGCGAGGATCGCGTGCGCGAACGCCATGTTGGCGCCGGCCGTCACCGTGACGCCGCTGCCGCGCGCGACGTCGATGCCGTTGTCGCGCCGCAGCTTGTGCTCGATGGCGCCGATGAGCGCGCGGCTGCCGGCGCCCTCCTGATAGCCGTGCGTGTCCGGATGCGCGAGCGCCTCGCGCGCGGTGTTCAGCGCCGCCGGCGGGGGGCCGTAGTGCACGACGCCCTGTCCGAGCGAGATCGTGCCGGGCACCTGCCGGATGATCTCGCCGATCACCGCAACGATCGGCGCCTGCACCGCGTCCATCCGCGATCGACAGTTCACCATCTGGGTCATAGGCGACGCTACATCACGACGAATGCCACGAAGGACACGAAGGTTAGGTGAATCGTTTTCGGAGACATTATAGTGGGCACGTCTTCGGAATGGTGGGCACGTCTCCGGAGGATCCGTCATGATTTGTCGCCGCAGCTTTCTTCCAGCGCTCGCGCTGGCCGCCGCGTGCACGCTGGCCGCGACCGCGGACGGACCGCTTCAATCACCCGAACAGTTTCTGGGCTTCCGGATCGGCGCCGACAACAAGCTGGCCCGGTGGGACAGGATCGTCGAGTACATGAAGCTGGCAGCGGCGCGCTCGGACCGCGTCCGCTTTCGCGAGCTCGGAAAGACCAGCGACAACAACCCGTTCATTGCGCTCGAAATCAGCTCGCCCGACACGCTGAAGGACCTCGATCGCTACAAGCAGCTCGAGCGGAAGCTCTATTTCCAGGGCGGCGCGCCGGCCGACGCCGTGCGCGACGAGATTTTCCGGCAGGGCAAGCTCGTGCTGCTCGTCACCTGCAGCATTCACGCGACCGAGATCGGCGCGTCGCAGATGTCGGTGGAGCTGGTGCACCGCCTCGCGAGCGACGACTCGCCGGCGGTGAAGAAGATCCTCGACAACGTGATCTTCGTGCTCGTGCCGAGCCTGAATCCGGACGGCCAGATTCTGGTGACCGACTGGTTCAACAGAAACGTCGGCACGGAGTACGCCAGCAGCCCGATTCCGTATCTCTACCACCCGTACGTCGGCCACGACAACAACCGCGATATGTACATGTTCACGCAGAAGGAGAGCCAGCACACGGCGCGGCTGCTGTGGCACGACTGGTTTCCCTCCGTGTGGCTCGACGAGCACCAGATGGGCAGCAACGCCGCGCGGATCTTCGTCATGCCGGCAACCGATCCCATCAACGTGAACGTCCATCCGCTCATCTATCGCTGGAACGGGATCCTCGGACAGTCGCAGGCCGCGGCGCTCGAGGCCGCGGGCAAGGAAGGGATCATCTACAACTCGACCTACACCAACTACTGGGAAGGCGCGATGGCCTGGAGCGGCTGGTGGCACAACCAGATTGGCCTGCTCACCGAAGTCGCGAGCGCGCGCGTCGCGGCGCCGATCGAGCAGGCGCGCGCCGTGCCCGGACGGCCGTCGACGGGCGCAGTCCAGGGCGCTGCTGGCGAGGGCGGGCGCGGCCGCGAGGGCGGCGGCCGCGGCGCGCAGTTCAGCGGCGGGCCGCTTCCCGCGCCCACCGACATCAACCCCCGCACCGAATACCCGCGCCCCTGGATGGGCGGCCACTGGACGCTCCGCGACATCGTCGACTACGAGCTGATCGCGACGATGGCGCTGCTCGAGACGGCGGCGGACCGGCGCGAGACGATCCTGCGGCAGATCTACGAGGTGAACCGGCAGACGATCGAGGACGGCCGCAAAGGCAGCCCCTCGTCGATCCTCGTGCCCGTCGGGACGCAGCACGACGCGCGCGAAGCCGCGCATCTCGTCGACAAGCTGCACCTGGGCGGCCTCGAGATCTATCGCGCCGACGCGGCGTTCGAAGCCGACGGCAGACCCTACGCGGCAGGCACGTTCGTGATCCCGATGACGCAGGTGTTCGCGCGCTACGCGAAGGACATGCTCGAGAAGCAGACGTACCCCGAAGTCCGGCGCGCGCCGAACGCGCCGCCGGAAGCGCCGTATGACGTCACGGCGTGGTCGCTCGGGATGCTGCTTGGCGTCGACACGGTCTTCGTGAAGAACGCGCTGCCGGCGTTCAAGATGACGAAGGTCGACGAGCCCGCGAAAACCGCGGGAGGCGTGACCGGCAGCGGGACGCGCTTCGCGTTCGACTACAAGGGACCTGACACGGCCATCGCGATCAACCGCCTGCTGAAGGACGGGGCCAAGGTCGCCTTCGACGGCGCGTCACACGTGGCGGTGACCGGCGTCCCGCGCGGGAAGATCGAGCAGGTCGCCGGGGACTTCGGCCTGTCTGTCAAGGCATCGGCCGAATCGCGACCGAAGAACGGCGAAGGCGGAACGAAGAACGGCGAGCCGCGCACGCCGACCGTCGAGCCGGCGACCGTTCCGTTTCACGCGCCGCGCGTCGCCATGTATCAGCCATGGACCGGCGGCAACATGGACGAGGGGTGGACGCGCTGGGTCCTCGAGCAGTACGAGTTCAACCTCACGTCGATCCACAACGCCGACATCCGCGCCGGCAAGCTGCGCCAGAGATTCGACGCCATCATCATCGCCGACCAGAACCCGCGCGACATCGTCGACGGGTTCGACGCTGCCGCGATCCGGCCCGAGTACCGCGGCGGGATCGGCGAGGCGGGGCTCGAGCACCTGAAGCACTTCGTGGCCGACGGCGGCACGCTCGTCACGATGGGCAACGCGTGCGACCTCGCGATCGATAAGCTGCCGATCCCGGTCCGCAATCTGAAGAAGGGATTGACTCGCGATCAGCATTTCGCGCCCGGCGCGATCCTGCGGCTCGAGGTCGACACACAGCACGCGATCGGCTACGGCGTCGCGCCCGACACCCGCGGGTTCTACATCAACAGCCCGTTCTTCTCGATCGTGGAGGGCTTCGCCTCTCAGCGCACGACGGTCGTCGCGCGCTATCCGAACACGAACGTGATCGCGTCGGGCTGGCTGAAGGGCGAGGAACTGATGACGGGGCGGGCCGCGGTGGTGTCGGTCGAGATGAACCCGGGCCGCGTCGTGCTGTTCGGTCTGCGCCCGCAGCATCGCGCGCAGACGCACGCGACGTTCCCGCTGCTGTTCAACGCCCTCTACCTGTCGGCGCAGGACGGCGTGACGGCGACCAAGGCGTCTAACTGAAGGGATTCGGGATTCGGGATTCGGGATTCGGGATTCGAATGTCGGGATTGGGGATTGGGGATTGGGGATTGGGGATTAGGGATTCGGGACCGGGAAATTCGAATCCCAAATCCCAAATCCCAAATCCCGACAGAGCTACTGCTTGTCGTACACCGCCACGGTGTTGAGCGTCCGGCCGTTTTCGTCCTTGCCGCGGGTGGTGACAGTCATCGTCTTGCCGTCGGGCGAGATTTTCCGCGTGACGGTCTGCACCATCTTGCCTTCCTTCTTGCGGACCTGTTCCGTGTTGTTCGCATCGATGCGTTTTAGCGACACGGTGTCGTACGCCGGCGCGCCCTTGACCGGAGAATCCTTCCCATCGTACGTGGCCGTGTAGTCGATGCTTGTCGGTTTGCCGGTGGCGTCCTCCCCCTTGGCCACTACATGGATGCCGTTTCCTGCCGCCGTGATCGTGATCATGTTGCTCTGCGGCGCCGGGCCGGGCACGTACTTGGATCTGCCGACATTGAGCTTCCACGTGCCGACGGCGGGATCGCTCTGCGCCGAGGCGGGCCAAGACACCGCCAGGATGAGAGCGGCAACGACAACCGAGCCGGCGATGCGACTCTTGGTGAGCCTCATGTAACCTCCTGCTTCTGAAACCGTGGGACTGGTGGCCACACTATACACAGGTCGACGAGGACCGGACGATAATTGTTGCGGCTGATGTCCATCCGCATCTTCGTGACCGGCGGCACGTTCGACAAGGAATACAACGAGTTGACCGGCTCGCTTGCGTTCGAGGACACGCATCTGCCCGAGATGCTCCGGCTCGGACGATGCCGCGTCGATGTGTCCGTCCGCACGTTGATGATGATCGACAGCCTGGAGATGACCGATGCCGATCGCGCGCTGATTGTCGAGCAGTGCCGTCAGGCCCCGGAGTCGCGCATCCTGATCACGCACGGCACCGACACGATGGTCGAGACCGCGGCGGCGCTCGCCGCCGCGCTGGCCCCCGAGTCGCGCCAGACAATCGTGCTGACCGGCGCGATGATCCCGTACGCGTTCGGCAGCTCGGACGGCCTGTTCAATCTCGGGAGCGCGTTGTCGTTCGTGCAGGCGCTCGCGCCGGGCGTCTACATCGCGATGAACGGGCGGTGCTTCGAGTGGAATCGGGTGAGGAAAAATCACGAAACCGGAGTGTTCGAGGCTATATGAAAAAAATACCAAGGACACGAAGGGGACAAAGGACACAGAGGAAGAACCAACGCGTCCTGCCGTTCGCCGCAGTCGCCTTCGTGTCCTTTGTCACCTTTGTGTCCTTAGCGTCCCCAGTGCGGGCGACGCAAGCGCCCGGGAGCCGCGACGAGGCCACGCGGCTCCTCACCGAATACGTCGCCATCGATACCTCGAACCCGCCGGGCGACACGCGCAAGGCCGCCGACTTCCTCGCGGCCATCCTCGAGCGTGAAGGGATCCCGGTCACGCGGTACGAATCAGCGCCGGGCAAAGCCATCGTCTACGCGCGCCTGAAGGCGGACGTGACGCCGCCGGCCGGCAAGGCGGTCGTGCTGCTGCATCACATGGACGTCGTGCCGGCCGACCGCGCGCAGTGGAAAACGGATCCCTTCGTCCCGACGATGCGGGGCGACGAGCTGTGGGGCCGCGGGTCCATGGACATGAAAGGCCAGGGCGTCGCGCAGCTGCTGGCGTTCCTGCGGCTCAGGCGCGAGCGCGTCCCGCTGAACCGCGACGTCATTCTGCTCGCCGAACCGGACGAGGAACTGGGCGGCGCGATGGGCGCGCGCTGGATGATCGCGAACCACTACGCGGAGCTCGACCCCGAGTACGTGATCGACGAGGGTGGCTTCGGGAGCCGCGATCTCTTTGCGCCCGGCAAGCTGGTGTACGGCATCTCGGTGGTCGAGAAGAAATTGGTCTGGCTGAAACTGCGGGCGGAAGGCGTCTCGGGCCACGGCAGCCAGCCGACCGATTCGAACCCGAACGACCGGCTCGTGAAGGCGCTCGCGCGGCTGCTCGGGCAAGGCGACTCTGACACCGTCGCCCTACAACCCTCAGCCGCGCCATCACGGTCAACCGCAGGGCCGCCTTCCCAGGCTCGCCGGGAACCGTCCGTCCTCGACATGATGCAGGCGAAGGTCGGCGCGTTCGCCCGGAACAAATTCACCAACGCGATCCAGCACTCGACGATCTCGCTGACGTGGTTCCGCTCGGGGGTAGGCGATCCGCCGAAGATCAACGTGATCCCGTCGGTCGCGGAGGCCGGACTCGATTGCCGGGTCCTGCCGGGCACGACCAGGGATCAGTGGATCGCAGAGGTCCGGCGGCGTCTCGCCGATCCCGCGATCGCGATCGAGCTCGTCAACGAGTCGGACGATCCCGTGGTGACGACCCACGACGCGCCGCTGTTCCGCAATCTCGAAGCGGCCATCATGCGCCGCCACCCGGACGCCGTCGTCACGCCGATGCTCATCCCGTACGGCACCGACTCGAACGCGTTCCGGCCGAAGGGCGTCAAGAGCTACGGGGTGTTCCCCGCGATTCTCTCGGGCGACACGGTCGCGTCGATGCACGGCGATGCCGAGCGGGTGCCGCTCGACGGCGTCGCGGAAGCGGCTCAGGTGTTCTTCGAAGCGCTGCGGGACACCCTCAGAAAGTAGGGCGACCTTTGACGGTCGCCGGCCCGCCGCTCGAGGGCCGCCGCGCCCAACCAATGCAGCGTCTTATGCGTCTAAGCTCGATGCATCGGTGTAAGATGCATTTATGGGCGATGTCCGCGTCTATCTGCCACTCAGCCCGCAGCAGTTCCACATCCTGCTTGCCTTGACCGACGTCCACCGGCACGGCTACGGCATCATCCGGGAGGTCGCCGACCGCACCGGCGGCGCCATTCGACTCGGTACCGGCACTCTCTACACGGCGCTCGCGCGCCTGGAAGCGCTCGCGCTCGTCGAGGAGTCGCATCGGCGCCCGGCCGCGGCCGACGACGACGAGCGGCGGCGATACTACCGGCTGACGGCGCTCGGCCGGGGCGTGCTGCAGGCCGAAACCGAACGGCTGGAGACACTCGTGCGCCACGCCCGGCGCAAGGGCATCGCCGCCACGAACCGGCCCGCATGGTCGCGGACCAGATGACCAGGCGTGCCTGGCCCGCCCGGTGCGCGATCCGCGTCTACTCGGCCGCGCTCATCGTCTGCCCCCGCCGACTGCGCGAGCGCTACGGCGACGACATGCGGCTCACGTTCGAGGCGCGCTGCCGCGACGCCGCGGCGCTCGCCACGCTTGCAATCGCCGCGCTGCTGGCGCGCGAGCTCGCCGACCTCGGGCGCGCGGCCATCGCCTCCCGGCGCCGGCGCCACCGCGAGCCCCTGGCGCCCCGCTCTCAGCCCCTTCAGCCAAGGAGTGACCCCGTGAGCGCCGTCTGGAACGACCTCCGTTACGCCGCGCGCCTTCTGCGCCGGCAGCCGGGCTTCAGCGCGATCGCGATCCTGACGCTGGCGCTGGGCATCGGCGCGAACACAGCGGTCTTCACCGTCGTGAACGGCGTGCTGCTGCGGCCGTTACCCTACACCGATCCGGATCGGCTGCTGCTCCTGCTGAACGGCCCGAACGGCCGGCTGTCGACGTCGTTTTCGCCGCCCAACTATCGCGACGTCACGACCCAGAGCGGGGTGTTCACCGAGGCGGCGGCGTTCACCGTCACCAGCATGAACCTCACGGGCCGCGGCGATCCGCAGCGGATCGACGGCGCCGACGTGACCCCCGGGTTTTTCTCGGTGCTCGGCGTGATGCCGCGATACGGTCGCGCCATCCAGCAGGCCGACGTCGACAAGGGCGGACACGTCGTGATCATCAGCGACGGGTTCTGGCGCCGGCAATTCGGCGCGCGGGCGGACATCATCGGATCGATCCTGCGGATGGACGACAACGCCTATGAAGTGATCGGCGTCGCGCCGGCGACGCTGACGACGCCCGGCCGCGGCGACTACTGGCGTCCGCTCATGTTGACGCCTGAGAACTGGAGCGACGCCCAGCGCGGCGCGCAGTACCTCGGCGCAATCGCGCGGTTGAAACCGGACGTCACGCTGCAACAGGCCACCGGCGCGATGGCGCTCGTGGCGGATCGGCTCGGGCGCGACTTCCCGCGCACGAACCAGGGCCGTCAGATGACGGCGACGCCCCTGCAGGAGCGGATCGTGCGCACGATCCGGCCGGCGCTGCTCATCCTGCTCGGCGCGGTGTCGCTGGTGCTGCTCATCGCGTGCGTGAATGTCGCGAACCTGCTTCTGGCTCGCGCCTTCGGGCGCGCGCGCGAGGTCGCCGTACGCGCGGCCGTCGGCGCCGGTCGCGGACGGCTCGTCGCGCAGTTTCTCGCCGAGAGCCTCGTGCTCGGATCGGCCGGGGCCCTGGCCGGCCTCGCGGTCGCGTGGGGCGCGACCCGCGCGCTCGTGGCGCTCGGACCCGCGAGCATTCCGCGGCTCGCCGACGTCGGCATCGACTGGCGCGTCCTCGCGTTTGCCGCGGCCATCGCGCTCGCCACGAGCGTCCTGTTCGGCCTCGTGCCTGCTCTGGCGACGACCGGCGCGGCGTTCTCGCGTGTGATCACCGTTGCCGGCCGCGGATCGATCGGGCCGAGCGGCACGCGCACGCGAAAGATGCTCGTGATGTGCGAGATGGCGCTTGCCGTCATCCTGCTCGTCGGCGCAGGACTCCTCGTGCGCAGCTACCAGCGGCTCAGCGCCGTGAATCCCGGCTTCTCGGCCGATCGCGTCCTGACGTTCCACCTCGCGCTGCCCGAGGCCAAGTACAAGACGGCGGCGGCGCTGCACGCGCTCGTGTCGGCGTACGTCGATCGGCTCGCCGCCTCACCGGGCGTCGCGGGCGCTGCGGCGGTGTTCGGCATGCCGCTCGACGCGGACTTCGGCGCCAGCTCGAGCTTCCTGCGCACAGGCGAGGCCGACAGCGCCACCTCGCCGAGCGCCGGCATGCGGATCGTCACCCCCGGCTACTTCGGGACGCTCAATATTCCGCTCCGGGCGGGCCGCCTGTTCGACGCCCGCGACGACGACCGCGGCGCGGAGGTGGTGGTGATCAACGAGGAAACGGCGCGCCGCTACTGGCCCGGGCAGAATCCGATCGGCCAGCAGATCAAGCTCGGCGTGCGCCTGGTGTCGGGCGTCCGCAGCGGCCAGAAAGCGATCGTCGGCATTGTCGGCGACGTGAAATACGGCGGCCTCGATCTCACGGCGCCGCCCGAAGTGTATTTGCCGTACGCGCAGCATCCGGTCGACAGCCTCACGATTGCCGTGCGCGCGAAAGGCGATCCGCTCGGGATGGTGCCATCGGCGCGGTTGGAGCTGGCATCGCTCGACCGCGAGCTGCCGATGGCGGACATTCGGACGATGGACGATCTCGTCGGCCGCTCGATCGCGGAGCGCCGGTTCACGATGCTGCTGCTGGCGGCGTTCGCGGTCGTTGCAGTACTGCTGGCCGCGATCGGCGTGTACGGCGTGCTCGCGTATCTCGTGACGCAACGCACGCAGGAGATCGGCGTCCGCCTCGCCATGGGCGCGGCGCCGGACGATGTGACTCGACTGTTCCTGGGCGAAGGCGCCCGGCTCGCGCTGGCAGGCCTGGTCGTCGGCATGGCCGGCGCCGTCGCGGCGGCGCGCGCGCTGACGACGCTGCTGTTCGGCGTCACGACGACGGATCCGATCACGTTCGCGTCCGTCACGGGCGCGCTCACGATCGTCGCGCTGCTGGCGAGCTACATCCCGGCGCGGCGCGCGGCGCGCGTCGATCCGATGACTGCGCTTCGGATGGATTGATCAAAGTCTTTGATGTTTCTGCGCCGCGTAGCCGACGATGACGCCGACGAGGCTGCCGGGAAGCATGATGTTGAGCGTGTGGCCCGGGTTCATCAGCAGAATCAAGTACGCGAAGAACGCGCCGACGATCAGTCCGAAGATGGTGCCGATGGCGAGCGAGCGGACCTTGGTCGCGAAAAAGCCGATGATCACGCCAGTCAGGATCCCTTTGATCGTCGACCCGATGACGATGCCGACGATCTGATTGCGCACTTCAGGCGTAAACAGCGCGGTCAGACCGTCGAAGATCCCCAGGACGCCGCCAAGCAGCGTGGCAAACAACGGTTTTTTCAAGGGAGCGCCTCCAACCGTTCTATTACGCGTCGCGCGGCCGATCCTTTAAACCGATCCAGTGTGGTGCGTCCCAATCGCGTCGACACTCCCGCTCCGCATGGACAAAGGGCGGTCCGCCTTTTCGCCCGTGCTCGGGAAAAAAAGAGTCCGGCCTTTTCGGCGAGGCGCGCGTGCACTAAAGCCCTCGGACGCACCGCTCTAGACGCGGAACAGCCACAGCAGGACGACACGCACCACGAGATAGGTCAGCACCAGCAGGATCGGCAGCCGATAACGCCGGCCGACGCGCGCCAGCCGATCGACGAGACGCTCGCGGTGCGCTCCGACCGCGCGTCCGGCCAGGAACCGGCTGACGTCCGCCGCCAGCGCCCGCACGTCCTGGTAGCGCGCCGACGCGTCAGACGAGCGTGCCTTTCGTGCAATCGCGACGAGCGGCGCAGCGTCGCCGATCGTCTCCAGCACCACCCCGAGCGCGTACACGTCAACACGGTGATCGGCGTCCGCGTCGCCGCGCGCCTGCTCGGGCGCCATGAAATCCGGCGTGCCGACGATCTGAGAATCCCGAGTCCCGAGTCCCGGATCCCGGGCCAGATCGGCCGCGACGCCCCAGTCGAGCACGAGGACTTCGCCGAATTCGCCCACCATCACGTTCTCCGGCTTCAGATCGCGATGGATCACGCCGTGCGCGTGCGCGAACGCGACCGCGTCGCAGACGCGCAGGAACACGCCCAGCCGCTCGGCGAGATCGCGGTCCGAGGTCATCCAGCGATCCAGCCGGTCGCCGCGGACCCGCTTCATGGCATAGAACAGCCGGCCATCCGGCAGCTCGCCGAAATCGTGGACGGGCACGATGCCGGGATGCTCCAGCCGGGCGAGGATGCGCGCTTCGTGGGCGAGCGCGCTCGCGTTCCCGCCGCGTGCGTGCGCCTCGTCGACGAGCCGATCGACGATCTTGAGCGCGACCTCCCGATCGAGTGCGGTGTCGCGCGCGAGGTAGACGACCCCCATGCCGCCGCGGCCGAGCACCGACACGAGCTCGTACCGGGTGCCGGACACGTCCGGGCCGCGGAACATGGCGGACAGGCGGTTGAGGGCCGGTTCGGAAATCATGCTGTCAGCGCGCGCGACTCGGCCTCGAACTCCTCGTCGGTCGCGCACTGTTCGCGGAGCGCCTCCATGACGAGGCGGCGGAATTCGCGTCGAGCGGCGGCAAGCTCGTTGGTGACGTCGGCCGCCGAGAGGCTCAGCCGCCGCGCAAGCTCGGCGTACGTGGGCCGCTCGCCGTCTTCGCCCGCGAGATCGTACTGCTCGAAGAGCGCGAACCGCGCTTCGCGCCCACGCGCGACGCAGGCCTCGCGCAGACGAACCGCCGCGGACGCGAACAGGCTGCGCAGCCACTCGCGGTGGAAGTACGCGTCGAAGTCGTCGACGGCATTCGGCGCCTGATGCCGCAACTCGCGCTCGGCCTCGTCGACGTCGATCGAGATCAGCCTGACGGCGCCGCCTCTCTTCAAGCGCGCATCGGCCTTCCGCGCGTTGGACACGAAGCCGTCGAGACACAAACGGAGGTAGGTCCGGAACCGCGCGCGCGAGGGGTCGAAGCTGGCGAAGAAATCCTTTTCGAACGCCCGCAGAAAGAAGCCCTGCGTCAAATCGGCGGCATCTTCCGGCGTCGCGTGCCATTTCAGGCGCACGTACTTGAACACTGGCTTCCAGTAGGCCGTCACGAGCGTGTCGAATGCCGATCGTCGGACGTCGGTCCGCGGGCTGCGGATCGCCGCCACCATCGAATGCCGGGTTGAGGGAAACTGGGTCATGAATACAGGATTGTAGCCGCTTGGTTAGAATCGCTGAGGATGCACCAGCGTAGGGCTGCCTTCTGCTGTTTGCTCTTTGCCCTGTCGGGTTGCGGCCGCGTGGAGCCAGCCGGCGCGCCGGCGCACCCGAACGTGCTGCTGGTGACGATCGATACGCTCCGCGCCGATCGCATCGGTGCCGGCGTGGCGCCGGCGATCGACCGCCTCGCGGCGGCGGGCATCCGCTTCACGGCGGCGCGCACCGCAGCGCCGCTCACGCTGCCCTCGCATACGACCATCCACACGGGCCTCCTGCCGCCGGCGCACGGCGTGCGCGAGAATGGCGCCGGTCCGCTCGCGGAGTCGCATCAGACAATCGCGCGGCTGCTGAAAGGCGCCGGGTACGACACGGCCGCGTTCGTCGGCGCGTTCGTGCTCGATCGCCGCTTCGGTCTTTCACAAGGATTCGACACCTACGACGATCAGATCCCGCGCGACCCCGACGCGACCGAGCGCCTCGAGGCGGAGCGTCCGGCGTCGGCCGTCATCGACCGCGCCCTCGCGTGGCTCGCTCGTCAGCCCCCACCCGCCCATCCCGCCTCTGCCACCCGACCTGGCCCACCAGCCCTATCCGCCCCACCAGCCCTATCCGCCCCACCAGCCCTGCCTGGCCCACCCGCCTTACGTGCCCGTGCCTTCTTCCTGTGGATCCATTTATACGATCCACATGCACCCTACAACCCGCCGGCTGAATTCCGCGCACGCGCGAAGACCCCGTACGATGGTGAGATCGCATACGCCGATTCACAGGTCGCGCGCGTGCTCGACGCGCTGCGTGCCCGCGGCGAGCTCGATCGCACGCTCGTCGTGGTCGCCGGCGATCATGGCGAAGGGCTCGGCGATCACGGCGAGCAGACTCACGGCATGCTGCTCTACGATTCGACGCTGAGGGTGCCGCTGGCAATCGCGGCGCCGGGCCAGTCCGCGCGGACGGTCGATGAAGCGGTGAGCCTGAGCGAGGTGGCGCCGACGATTCTGCGCGCGGCTGGCATCACGCCGCCGGACGTCATGAAAGGGCGCGATCTCATCACGCTGAAGCCGGAGATGACGACGGTCCGGCTGAAGCCGGATGCGACGTACGCGAGTGGGCGTGCGAACGCGGCGGCGGGTGCGTACGATCTGTACAGCGAAACCGAGTACCCGCGCGTCGCCGGATGGATGCCGCTGCAGGCGCTGACCGATGGACGATGGAAGACGATTCGTGCCGGTGCCTCGGCCGAGGTATACGACCTGCAGAACGATCCCCGCGAGGAACACGACGTCGCCGGAACCCAGGCGGCAATCGCCGCGGCGATGACGTCTCGCGCCGAGGGAATCCACGGCGCCGCCGCCTTTTCACAACCGCGCGCGATCTCTGCCGACGCACAGGAGCGTTTGCGCGCGCTGGGATACGTGGCCAGCTCGACACAATCTGCGCCTCCGTCCGGTGCACCGAATCCGGCGGACAGGATCGCCGCGTGGAACGAGTTCGAGGACGCGCTGTCCACTCTCGCCGCGCATCGTCCCGCCTCGGTGAGCGTGCTCAGGAGGCTGGCGACGACGAACCCCGATGCGCCGGTGATCCAGACGACATTGGCCCGCGCGTTGAAGGATGCGGGCGAGCTGCAGGCGGCGCTCGCGAAATATCGTGAGGCTGCGCGCCGGTGGCCGACCGACGCGGCGCTGCTGCACGATCTCGCCGTCGCGGCGCGGGATGCGGCGAACCGCGCGACCGGCGCCGCCGCGCGGGCGATGCGCGACGAGGCGATGCGCGCAGACCAGGCGGCGCTCGCGCTCGACCCGACCAGCCCGACGGCCCTCAACGGCCTTGGTCTGCTCGCCATCGACGGCGACCGGCCGGCCGACGCGGTGCCGTCGTTCGAGCGCGCGACGGCGATCGATCCGAACAACGCGTCGTACTGGACGAACCTCGGCAATGCCCGCCGGGCGATCGGCGATCGCGCCGGCGCGGAGCAGGCGTATCGCCGGGCGCTCGACGTGGACACGCGCGCGGCGGATGCGGCGAACGGGCTCGGTGTCCTGATGGTCGAGGCCAACCGTCCGGCCGATGCCACGCCGTGGTTCGAGCGCGCACTCGCTGCCGCGCCGGATCTGATCGAAGCGCGCCTGAACCTCGGGATCGCGCTGCAGCAAGTCGGCGATAACAAGCGAGCGGCTGACGCGTACCGCCTGGTACTCAACGCTCCAGCGCGATACACGCGCGAACGCGCGGCGGCCGCAAAGCTGATGGCGGCGCTGGGAGCCGCTCGATGAAAACACGTCATGGCTCATGGCTGATGGCTGATCGCATATGGAAAATGGTCCGACCATTGGCCATAGTCACCGGCCATGTGCCATTGGCGATGGCGGTGGCGTGCAGCTCCGGCGCGCCCGGGCCGAAGCCAGCGGCGCGCAATCTTGTCTTGATCACTATCGATACGCTGCGCGCCGATCACGTTGGTGCGTATGGATACGCCGGAGCGCACACGAAGACGCTGGACGAGATCGCGGGCAGCGGCGCGCGATTCGATCGCGCGTACGCCGCTGCGCCGATCACGCTGACGTCGCACGCGACGCTGCTGACCGGCAGGTATCCGCCGGGACACGGCGCGCGTGACAACGGACTGCACGTGTCCGCCACGGTGCCGACGCTCGCCACCGAGCTTCATGCACGCGGGTTCAGGACGGCGGCATTCGTCGCGGCGTTTCCGCTCGACCACCAGTTCGGCCTGAACCGGGGCTTCGACGTCTACAGCGACCACCTGCCGCGCGGCGCCGACGGACGGATCGCCAACGAGCGCCCCGCTTCGAGCGTGGTCGACGAAGCCATCGCATGGCTGCGAACGCGTCGCGAACCCCAAATCCCGAGCGAATCGCGAATCCCAAATCCCGAATCCCGAATCCCAAGCGAATCCCGAATCCCAAATCCCGAGTCCCGAATCCCGAGCGAATCCCGAATCCCAAATCCCGAATCCCGGTTCTTCCTGTGGATCCACCTCTTCGAACCCCACGCGCCTTACGGCGACCCCTCGTCGTCCCGGCCCGCGATCGACCGATACGACGACGAGATTGCCACCGCAGACCGCGAGGCAGGCCGGCTGATCGGGGCGCTCGGGCCGGCGCGCGGCGACACGCTGATCGTCGCCACTGCCGATCACGGTGAAGCGTTCGGCGAGCACGGCGAATACGCGCACAGCATCTTCGTCTACGACACGACCCTTCGCGTGCCGCTGGTGATGGGCGGGCCGGGCATCGCGCCCGGCACGCACGTCGCGGATCCGGTGACGTTGGCGGACCTCGCGCCGACGGTCGTGCATCTGCTCGGCGCCGCCATGAAAGACGTTGACGGCATCGACGTGTCGCCGGCATTCGGCGGCGCGGCGCTTCCCCGCCGAGAGCTGTACGCCGAATCGTTCGCGCCGCTCTTCGAGTTCGGCTGGGCGCCGCTGCGCGCGATCCGGTCGGGCGCCTGGAAGTTCATCGCCGCGCCGAAGCCGGAGCTGTACGACGTCGAGCGCGACGCGCGCGAAGAGCGGAACGTCGTGGCGGCGCAGCCGGTCGTGGCTCGCGATCTCGAGGGCCGTGCCGGGCGATATTCGCCGGCGCAGCTGCCGCTGACGCGCGTCATCGACGCCAGCGGCCTCGATCGGCTGCGCGCGCTTGGATATGCCAACGGACCGCGACACGGCGACGATGCCGGACGCGTCGACCCAAAAGATCGCCGCGACATCGCGGCGCGCATCGCGCAAGTGACGTCCGGCGAGCTGTCCGGCGCGGCGCTGGTGTCGGCGCTCGAGCAGATTCTGCAAGTCGATGCGAGCAACAGTCAGGCGCATTTGCGCCTCGGTTCTGCACGCCTCCAGGCGGGCGACTGCGCGCGGGCCGAACAGGAATTCACGCGGGCCATCAGCGGCGGACTGCCGACCGCCGACGCGCATCTCGGGCTCGCCACCTGTCTCGGCCGGCGCAACGACCTGGCCGGCGCGGAGCGGGCGCTCGCCGCCGCCCGTCAGCGCGAGCCTGGCAACCCCGTGGTCACCGCCAACCTTGGCGTCCTGCAAGGCGCGAAGGGCGATCTCCCGGGCGCGATCCGCTCGCTCGAAGCCGCGCTCGCCGCCGATTCGACTCTCGACGAAGCGCGCTTCAATCTCGCGCTTGCCTACGCCAGGGCCGGCCGTCGATCGGACGCCGCGGCGGCCGCGCGTGAATTACTGTCCCGCTTGCCGGCAGACGCGCCGCAGCGCTCCGAAGTTCAACGACTGTTGCGGGCGGTGCAATAGACCTAACGGATCCATCTGCACCGATTACGTTTAACGACAACCCTGGCGGCTTCGCGTCGATTCGCGAAGCGGCCCGGATCCTCACGTCCTTGCAATTGCGCCCGAAATAAGGGGTTCCAGTCGCAGTCAGGAAGCAAGTAAGCTGTAGTGTTCCGATTTCAGTCACCGATCGCGTGCGGACAGCGTTCTCAGTCGGACACTGGTTTTTTTGTTCAGTGGGAGGCGGAATGATAAGGAAGTTGCTCGGAGCAGTCACACTCGTGCTGCTCACCTGCGCGTTGGCGTTCGCACAGCAGACCACAGGCACCGTCACCGGCCGCATTGTCGACCAGCAGGGCGCCGCGATTCCGGGCGCGACTGTTACGGCCAAAAGCGGCACGACCGGCTTCACACGGACGGAGACAAGCGATGCGGAAGGCCTCTACCGCCTGAACGCGCTCCCGGTCGGCCTCTATGAAGTCACCGCGGAACTACAAGGCTTCCAGACGGTCTCGAAGAAAGACATCGAGGTGAACGTCGCGCAGAACCAGGCGGTCGACTTCTCGATGAAGGTGGCGGCGCTGGCCGAGACGGTCAACGTGACCGGCGCCACGCCGCTCATCCAGACGACATCGTCCAGCGTCGGCGCGGTCGTCGACATCAAACGCATCGAGAGCATCCCGCTCAACGGCCGGCAGTTCGCGAACCTCGCCGCCACGATTCCGGGCGTCGGGCTCTCGTTCCACACCGATCCGACCAAGAGCACGCAGTACTCGCCGCAGATCAACGGCGGCAACGGCCGCAACCTGAACTATCAGATTGACGGCGGCGACAACAACGACGACACCGTCGGCGGACTCCTCCAGCAGTTCCCGCTCGAGGCGATCGAACAGTTCAACTTCCAGACGCAGCGGTTCAAGGCGGAGTACGGCCGAAGCAACGGCGGCGTCATGAACGTCGTCACCAAGAGCGGCACGAATCAGTGGCAGGGCAGCTTCTTCGAGATGTTCCGCGACAAATCGATGAACGCGGCGACGGAGACCGAGATCATCGGGGCCAACGGCCAAAAGCAGGATTACCGCCGCAACCAGTTCGGCGGCAGCTTCGGCGGCCCGATCGCGAAGGACAAGGCGCACTTCTTCTTTGCGATCGAGCGCACCCAGCAGGACACGACCCAGGTGGTCAACACAAGGGGGCTGTTCCCCGACAGGGACGGCGTGTTCGCGGTGCCCTACCGCGAGAACATCGGCACGGGCAAGATGACGGTGAACCTGAGTGCCGCGCAGTACCTCTCGGTACGCTACGGCCGCAACAACAACTCACAGCCGTACGGCGCCGCGCCGAACAGCACGTTCGACAACTGGGGCGACAGCACCAACAAGCTCAATTCGATCAACCTCAATCACAACTGGGTGTTGGGCGGATCGAAGCTGAACGAGTTCATCTTCCAGTACGCGGACTTCGCCAACTTCATCGCCTCGCGCAGCTCGGCGCCCAACGAGACCTTCCCGATTGGCGTCACGATCGGGGCCAACGGCAACACGCCGCAGACGACCCAGCAGAAGAAATACCAGTTCCGCGATGATTTCTCGTGGCACCTCACCCGGCACGGCGGCCTCGGCCACGACTTCAAGGTGGGCGTGAACTTCATCAACGAGCCGCACCTCTTCATCACCTTCAACACGGGCAAAGGCGCGGTGTTCTACACGCATGTCGACGACACGCTGACAGGACCGATCAGCACGGTGGCACTCAGCGACGGCGACGCCTCGATAAACATCCCGACGAAGCAGTTCGGCACCTACATCCAGGACGACTGGCGCGTTTCGGACCGGTTGACCATCAACGCCGGCTTGCGCTGGGACGTCGTCACCGGGCTCAGCGACGTCGATCAGTCGAAGAACCCGAACTATGTGCTCATCCGGAACGCGGCGATTGCCGGCAAGTTCAATTCGCTTCCGGGGCCGGTCGCTGAAATCTTGAACCATTTCGCCAGCGACCCGCAGAGCGACAAGAACAACTTCCAGCCGCGCATCGGAGCCGTGCTGGACGTCAGAGGCAACGGGAAGGACATCATCCGCGGCGGCTGGGGCATCTACACCGACTTCGGCTACACGAACTCGAACGTGCTCTTCGCGGATGCCGACGGGAGCGGTCAAGGCTTCGGCAACGTGTTCAACGTGAATACGGCATCGGGCATTCGGAATCCGGACGGCAGCTTCTTCCGGGTCGGCCAGCCGCTGAGCAACATCGCGAGCCAGAACCAGGCGGTCGTGACGGCGGGCAGTTTTCCGCTGTTCGGTCAGTGGATCGATCCGCTGCTGCAGATGCCTTACCAGATCCAGACCAACGCCGGCTGGTCGCACGAGTTGACACCGGACACCGTCTTCAACGCTGACTTCGTGTACTCGCTGGGGCGGGACCTCAACACGCGGCCGCGCCTGAACCAGCGCATCCCGGGGACGACGATCCGCCGAATCTCGGCTCTGCTGCCCACGGCGTTGAACCCGAATTTCAACGGCAACCGTCCAGCGGCCAGCATCGGCAAGAGCGAGTACGATGCCCTGGTTCTCAGCGTGAGGCGCCGCCTGTCGAGGGGCGTCGACTTCACGGCGTCGTACACGGCATCGCGAGCGCTCAGCAACATCGGCTCGGCGGTCGATCAGCTCAACGTGGCGAACATCCAGGATCCGAACAATCCGTTCGACGCGCCGGTGCAGTTCGGACCGACGACCGACACCGACGCGCGGCATCGCATCGGTCTCTCGGCGGTGTTCCAGCTGCCGGGCGGCTTCAGGGTATCGCCGATCTATTTGTGGCGCACAGCGCTGCCGGTGAACCTGATCGACGGCCGCGACCTGAACCTCGACGGCGACGCCCTGGAAATCCCGACGACGGCGTACGCGGTGGACACGTTCAACGCGGCCACCGGCGTCAGCACGTTCAAGTCCATCGGCACCTGCGAGACGGTCAACTGCGGCCGCGGCATGTCGCAGCAGCAGACCAACGTCCGCGTGGCGAAGGTCTTCCGTCTGGGCGGCCGCGCCAACGTGGAGGCGATAGGCGAGGTGTTCAACCTGTTCAACAACATCAACCCGAGTAACTTCCGCGCACGCGTCGTCGTGCCGTCGACGGGCGCCCCGGATGCGACGCTGCTGCAGCCAACGACGTTCTCGGGCGACTTCCGTCGTCCGGAACAGCGCGTCGGGCAGATCGGATTCAGGCTCTCGTTCTGACGAAGGCCGGACAGGGCAGGTAGGGCGCGTAGGTCGCCAAGGTCGGGTAGGTCAGGTAGGTCGCCAAGGTCAGGTAGGTCGGGTAAGTCAGGTAGGTCCGGTGGGGCAGGTAGGGAAATTTCCTGCCCCATCTTTTTGTACCGACCGCTACCCGACCAGGCCCACCTGACGCACGCGACCCACCTTACCTTGACCTACCAGAGACCTACCCGACCCACCCGACCTACCTGACCTACCTGACCTACCTGACCTACCCG
>WNEY01001803.1_pt1 | contig 50215 bp, 47 predicted proteins | sample 5400531 | NCBI WGS metagenome assembly WNEY01 (sample SAMN13153338, study PRJNA577476) | soil metagenome | isolation source: 200 cm saprolite under Douglas fir tree site 1 | place: USA:California | collected 2015-04-18 | reverse complement strand
AGGCTTCGCCCGGGCCGGCTTGGAAGCCCTCTGCTTGGCGAACTTCTCCTGGAGCTTGACCGCGTCCTTCGCCAGCTCCCCGAGCTTCTCCTCGGCGGACTGCATGCCGGTCTCGAGCGCGCCGGCGGCTTTCTCCATCAGCCCGCGGGCGAGGCTCTTCACCCGCGAGAGCGCCTGCTCTGCCGTGCCTTCGCCGCCGGAACCCTCCTTCTGCGTCCCGGACGACGAGCCCGGCTGGCCGCTCTCCGAGGACCCGCCTTCGGACCGCGATCCGTCGCCTCCGCCTCCATGTCCGGGCCCGCCGTGGGTGCCCATCTGGTCCATGCTGCGGTGGCCCTGCTCGGGCTTCTCGTCGCCCGCGCCGCCGTTGCTCCCGCTCTTCTGCTCGTTCATTCCATCCTCCGCTCTCGTGACGCGATCCAGATGGCGCGTCAGCTTGTCCCGTTTCTCTTCCAGCTCTGCCGCGCGGGCGCGGTCCTTCTCGACCACTTCGGCCGGCGCGCGCGCGAGGAAGCCCGGGTTGTCCAGGCGTTTCGCGATGCCGGCGAGCTCCCCTTCCAGCTTCTGCAGCTCCTTCTCCACGCGCGCCTTCTCGGCGGCGAAGTCGATCAGGCCGGCGAGGGGGAGGTGCACCTCCACCTCGGGCTCGACGTGCACCGCGGCCTTGCGCGGCCTCGGCGCGCCCGGCGGCAGCACCTGCACCTCGGACGCGTTGGCCAGGCGGGTGAAGGCCTGGCGATGCGTCTCGAACAGCCGGTGCGCCGCCGCATCGCGCGGCGCGAGCACCAGCGGCACGGCCTGGTTGGGCGGCAGGTTCACCTCGCCGCGGACGCTGCGCGCGCCGTCGATCGCGCGCACCAGGGCGTCCATCTCGGCTTCCGCCCGCGCGTCGATGAGCGAGTCCGGCGCCGGGTAGCGCTCGATCATGATCGAAGGAGCGTGGCCCCTGCGCTTGGGCAAGCGCTGCCACACTTCCTCGGTCACGAACGGCATGAACGGGTGCAAGAGGCGCAGCGCGCCCTCGAGCGACTGGAGCAGCGCCGACTGCGCTCCGGCGCGCTCCGCGGGAGTGCGGTCGCCGTACAGCGCCGGCTTGGACAGCTCGATGGCCCAGTCGCACAGCTCGCCCCAGACGAACCGGTAGATGCCGTTGGCCGCGTCGTTGAGCCGGAACTCTTCCAGCGCCTGCCGGGTCTCGTCCGCGCAGCGCTGGAACCGGGAGAGGATCCAGCGATCGTAGACGCTGGCCGGCGGCGCCGGATGGTCCGGGTCGTACCCGTCCGCGCTGCGCAGCACGAAGCGCGCCGCGTTCCAGATCTTGTTGGCGAAGGCGCGGTAGCCCTCGATGCGCTTCTCGTCGAGCTTGATGTCGCGGCCCTGCCCCGCCATCGACGCGAGCGTGAACCGCAGCGCGTCCGCGCCGTACTTGGCGGTGATGTCCAGCGGATCGATCACGTTCCCGCGCGTCTTGGACATCTTCTCGCCGTGCTTGTCGCGCACCATGGCGTGCAGGAACACCACCCGGAACGGCACCTCGCCCATGAAGTGGCGGCCCAGCATGGCCATCCGGGCGACCCAGAAGAAGAGGATGTCGAACCCGGTCTCCAGCACCGAGTTCGGATAGAACGTGCGCAGCGCGGGCGTGTCGTCCGGCCACCCGAGGGTCGAGAAGGGCCACAGGCCGGACGAGAACCAGGTGTCGAGCACGTCCGGATCCTGCGTCAGCCGGCCGGAGTGGCAGGTCTCGCACTCGCGCGGCGTCTCCCGCGCCACCGTCACGTGGCCGTACTCGCAGTACCAGGCCGGGATCTGGTGTCCCCACCACAGCTGCCGCGACACGCACCAGTCGTGGATGTTGCGCATCCAGCGGAAGAGCTCCGCCTTCCACTGCTCCGGCACGAATCGGATCCGGCCCGCCTCCACCGCTTCGATCACCGGCTCGGCCAGCGGCCCGGTCTTCACGAACCATTGCTTGCTGAGCAGCGGCTCCACCACGCTCTCGCAGCGCTGGCAGCGCCCGAGCGACATGTGGTGCGTCTCGCTCCCGCGCTCGAGTCCCAGCTCCCTCAATGCTGCCTGGATCGCGGGCCGAACGGCGATGCGATCCTGCCCTTGGAAGCGCCCCGCGTTCTCGTTGAGCGTGCCGTCCAGGTTGAGGATGTTGATCAGGGGCAACCGGTTGCGCTTGCCGGCCTCGAAGTCCTCGAAGCTGTGGGCGGGAGTCACCTTGACTGCCCCTGTCCCGAACTTCGGGTCCACCAGCTCGGCGTCGGCGATGATGGGGAACGTCCGGTCGAGCAGCGGGTGCTTGACCTGCTTGCCAATCATCGCCTTGTAACGTTCGTCGTCCGGGTGCACGGCCACGGCGGTGTCGCCCAGCATCGTCTCCGGGCGCGTGGTGGCGACGACGATCTCCCCGGACCCGTCGGCGAGCGGATACGCGAACTTGTACAGCTCGGCCTGCGCGTGCTCCTCGTGCTCGACCTCCAGATCGCTCAAAGCCGTCCGGTCCTTCACGCACCAGTGGATGAGCCGTTCCGACCGGTAGAGCAGCCCTTCGTCGTACAGCCGCACGAACGCCTCGCGGACGGCGCGCGAGGAGTGCTCGTCCATGGTGAAGCGCTCGCGGTCCCAGTCCAGCGAGGCGCCCAGGGCGCGATGCTGCTGCGCGATCCGGTTGCCGTACTGTTCCTTCCACTGCCAGACGCGGCGCACGAACTCCGCGCGGCCGAGGTCGTGGCGCGACTTCCGCTCGGTGCGGACCAGCTCGCGCTCGACCACCATCTGGGTGGCGATGCCCGCGTGGTCGATGCCCGGCTGCCACAGGGCGTTGAAGCCGCTCATGCGCTTCCAGCGGATGAGCGCGTCCTCGATGGTGGCGGTGAGCGCGTGTCCCAGGTGCAGGCTCCCGGTCACGTTCGGCGGCGGCAGGACGATGCAGTAGGGCGGCTTGTCCGACGCATCCTGGGCGTGGAAGTACCCGCGCTCCTCCCATTCGCGGGCCCACCGCGGCTCGACCTGGGAAGGCTCGTAGGGCTTGTCCAGCTCGGGCCCCACCGCGATCCCGGTCTGTGTCGCCGCCATCTGTACAGGGCCTCCAAGCGCGACGTCTCGCGCGGCGTGGAGATACCACATGCGGCAGTGGATGGAAGGGCCTGGCGGGTCCGCGCGTCGCGGCTTTAGGCGCCGCGCTCCTTCATCAGGCGCTCGAGCTCCTCGCGGATGATCGTCTCGGCGAGCTCGGGCACGACTTCCCAGGCGATCTTCTCGATCACCTCCCGGGATGCCTTGGAGAGGGCCTCCCGCAGCAGGGCCTCGCCGCCGTCTCCCGCGGCGCCGCGGGCCCCGGGTACCACGGACAGCGCAGGCTGCTTGGGCGGGGGCGGCGGAGGCACGGCCCGCAGAGGAGCGGGCGCGGATGCGGGCGCCTCCTCGACGATGTCGTCGACCTCCATCGGGATGTCTTCGTCCGCGGCTGGGGTGGCCAGGCGGTCGGTGTATTCGCGCGGCGCGGGCGGTGCCGATTTCGCCTGTGGCGGCGCGGGCCTGGCCATGCCTGGAGGCAGCTTGGCCGTGGGCGGCCGCGGACCTGCGGCGGGAGGAGGACGCGAGGCCGCCGGCGCGGGCGGGCGCGAGGCCGCCGGCGCAGCGGGCCGCGCGCCCGGGACCATGGGTTGGCGGGGCGGCACGGGTGCGCCGGGCCTCGGCGGCCCGGAGGGTGCTCCGGGCGGCCGGGACACGGGCGCCGCGGGCCTCATCCCGGGTACGGTCGCAGGCCGCGCCATCTGCAGCGTGTTGCCCTGCCCGCCGGCAGGCTGGGGTGGCCTCGAGACGGGCGCGCCGGGCGCCGGAGGGCGCGACGGCGGGGCGGCGGGCCGGGCGGGCGGAGGCGCCGAGGGCTTCGGCGCGGCGGCCGGAACGGCCTTGGGATTCGCGAGGATCTGCTTCACCTGCTCGATCAGCTTCTGCGAATCGAACGGCTTGGGCATGTGGCCGTTCGCCCCCACCGCGATGGCCTTGGCGGGATCGATCGGCGTCCCGCCGCCGAGCAGCAACACCGGGATGTGCCGCATGGTCGCATCGGCACGTACTTTCTCGCACAATTCGTAGCCGCCCAACCCGGGCATGCTCACGTCCGCGAGGATCAGGTCCGGCTTCGCCGCCCGGGCGCGCGAGAGCGCCTCGGTCCCGTCCGAAACGACGGTCAGCGTCACGTCCTCGGCCTTGAAGGTCATCTCCACGGCCTTCTGGATGGTGACCGAGTCGTCGGCGAGGAGCAGGGACTTGGGCACTTGAGAACGCCTCCGGAAAGATGCAGGAGAGGGAGCATTCCACCTGTACCCCGTCCTCGCGCAGGCAGGCAAGCTTTCGGAATTCCAGCGGAGCGGCCCTGGCTGGAGCGCAGATCCTGAAGGTCCGCGACCCGAAAAACACAGCGCCGCCCTATCGGCGGCGGCTGGCGGCGGCTGGCAGGCGCAGGAGATCGGGTTCGTCGTGCAGCGGCGGCCGGCTTCCCTCCGGCACCGGCTGGCGCTGACGGTTCGACCAGTACACCTGCATGCCCACCCGCGAAGCGCCCGGGACGTCGTGCGCGGAGCCCGCCACGAAGAGCACGCGATCGGGAGGCAGCCGCAGCGCATCCAGCGCGGCCTGGTACGCGCGGGGGTCGATCTTGTACGCGCCGGCGCGCTCCGCGCTCATCACCAGCTCGAACCGCCCGCCGGTCGCCGCGGCGGCGACTTCCGCGAGCCGCTGCGAGCAGTTCGTCACCACGGCGAGCCGCCGTCCCGCGAGGCGCTCCAGCACGGCGGGCGCTTCGGGCCAGGGCCTCAGCTCGTCCCAGCGCGCGACCAGCTCGTCGCGCTTCGCCGCCGGCACGCCGGCATCGGCCGCCGCTTCCGCGAGGATGTCCTCGTACGGGCGATAGGAGCCCTGCGCGGTCACCCGACGAAGCGAGGCGATGCGCCAGGCGCGCCCCAGCGCCTCTCCACCCGCGACGCTGGTGTAGAGGGTCCAGGAGTCGACCAGCGCGGTGAGCAGGTCGAAAGCGACCGCCTCGTACTCCGCACCGCTCGCCATGAGGTTGACCGTGATCTGTTGGGGGGTCGAGGGGGGAACGAGCTCCCCCCTTGTGGAGGCGCCGAAGGCGCCGGATCGAAGATCGTCGCACCGCCGGCAGAAGCGGTCAACTCGAGCGAGCTCTGGGTTCTTAATAATCCAGGTCGTCCCCGCCGCCGCCGTAGTCCATGCCGCCCATCCCTCCCATCCCGCCCATCCCTCCCATGCCTGCCCCGGCGCCGGCGCCTCCGGCCTTCTTCCGCTTCGGCTTCTCGGCCACCAGCGCCTCGGTGGTGAGGAGCAGGCCCGCCACGCTCGCCGCGTTCTGCAGGGCGGTGCGGCTCACCTTGGTCGGGTCGATCACGCCGGCCTGCACGAGGTCCTCGTACTTGTCGGCGCGGGCGTTGTAGCCGAAGCCGCCCTTCCCCTCCTGCACCTTCTGCAGGACGATGCTCGGCTCGAGCCCCGCGTTCTGCACGATCCGCCGCAGCGGCTCCTCGATGGCGCGGCGGACGATCTGGATGCCGACCTTCTCGTCGCCCCCGCCGAGCTTCTCGAGCGCCTTCTGCGCGCGCACGAACGCCACGCCGCCGCCGGGAACGATGCCTTCCTCCACCGCGGCGCGAGTCGCGTGCAGCGCGTCCTCGACCCGCGCCTTCTTCTCCTTCATCTCCGTCTCGGTGGCCGCGCCCACCTGGATCACCGCGACGCCGCCGGCCAGCTTGGCGAGCCTCTCCTGGAGCTTCTCGCGGTCGTAGTCGGAGGTGGTCTCCTCGATCTGCGCCCGGATCTGCTTGATGCGCGCCTCGATGTCGCTCTTCTTGCCGGCGCCGTCGACGATGGTGGTGTTGTCCTTGTCGATGGTGACGCGCTTGGCCCGGCCGAGGTCGGCGAGCGTCGCCTGCTCGAGCTTGCGGCCCAGCTCGTCGGCGATCACCCTCCCGCCGGTCAGGACCGCGATGTCCTGCAGCATCTCCTTGCGGCGGTCGCCGAAGCCGGGCGCCTTGACCGCGGCAACCTTGAGCGTGCCGCGGAGCTTGTTCACCACCAGGGTGGCGAGCGCCTCGCCCTCCACTTCCTCGGCGATGATGAGGATGGGCTTCCCGGTGCGCACCACCTGCTCGAGCAGCGGGATCAGGTCCGCCATCGCCGAGATCTTCTTCTCGGTGATGAGCATGTACGGGTCCTCCAGCTCCGCCACCATGCGGGCCGGGTCGGTCACGAAGTACGGCGAGACGTAGCCGCGGTCGAACTGCATTCCCTCGACGACCTTCAGCGTCGTCTCCAGTCCCTTCGCCTCCTCGACGGTGATGACCCCTTCCTTGCCCACCTTCTCCATCGCCTCGGCGATGATGTTGCCGATGGTCTCGTCGCCGTTGGCGCTGATGGTGCCGACCTGCGCGATCTCCGTCTTGCCCTGCGTCTTGGTGGAGAGCTTCTTCAGCTCGCCGACGACCTTCTCGACCGCCTGGTCGATGCCGCGCTTGAGCGCCATCGGGTTGTGCCCCGCGGCGACGAGGCGCTGGCCCTCGCCGTAGATGGCGGCCGCGAGCACCGTCGCCGTGGTCGTGCCGTCGCCCGCCACTTCCGAGGTCTTGGTGGCCACCTCGCGCACCATCTGCGCGCCCATGTTCTGGAAGTGGTCGGCGAGGTCGATCTCCTTCGCGACCGTGACGCCGTCCTTGGTGACCGTGGGAGCGCCCCACGACTTCTCCAGGACCACGTTGCGACCCTTGGGACCCAGCGTCACGGCAACGGCGTCGCTGAGGATCTGGACGCCGCGCAGGATCTGGTCGCGCGCGGCCTGGTGGAAGCTGATCTCCTTCGCAGCCATGGAAATCTCCTCGGATGCAAGGCGGACCTGTCCGCCGGGGAACGGGGGCCGGAATGTAGACAGGTGGCCGCCACTGTCAAGCCGCTTGTCACCCGGCGTCCCATGGTCTACCTACAGCGCTCCCGGAAGGAGCCTGCATGCACGCGCTCGCCGCCCTCGCCCTGCTCCTCGCCCAGGCCGATGCGGGGGCCGCCAGCGCTCCTCCTCCTCGCGGCGCGACGGCCCCCGGCGCGGGGCAGGTGAGCGGGAAGGTGACGCTTTCCGGGCTGCCGCCCAAGCTCGCTCCCTTGCCGGTCACTCGCGACATCAAGACCTGCGGGACGAGCAAGCCGGACGAGTCGCTCGAGGTGGGCCAGGGCGGCGGCGTCAAGAACGCCGTGCTGTGGATCGTCGACGGCCCCAAGCCGGCCAGGCCGGAGAAGGTCAAGGTGACCCTCGACCAGAAGCAGTGCGAGTTCGTGCCGCACCTGGTCGCGCTTCCGGCCGGGGCCACGCTGGAGATCGTGAACGGAGACAAGCTCTTCCACAACGTGCACGCCCGCGAAGGCGACCGGACCGCCTTCAACTACGCGATGCCGGTGCCCAACCACGTGATCCCCAAGCCGCTCAAGCAGCCGGGCCTGTTGCGCATCACCTGCGACGTTCATCCCTGGATGCGCGCCTGGGTCCACGTGCTGCCGACCTCGGCCTTCGCGGTGACGGACGAGGCGGGGAGCTACACCATCTCCGGCGTGCCTGCGGGGAAATACACCTTGCGGCTCTGGCACGAGCGGCTCGGCGAGAAGGAACAAGAGATACAGGTCACGGCGGGCGGCACGGCCACGGTGGACGTGCAGCTGACGCCGCGCTGATGGCCCGCATCGATCCCACCTTCCTCGTCCCCTGGGTGCGCGCCGAGCTCGAGGCGCTGGGCGATGCCGCCGCTCTCGACGCGCACACCGCGCGCGCGCAGGAGGACGGCCTCGACCCCGACGAGGCGGAGCTGGACGCGGCCGGGGACCTGGCCGCGCGCCGCGGGCTCGCCGCCGCGTTGGAAGGCGCCGCCGCCCCGCTCTGGCTCGCCGAGGTGCGCGAGGCGCGCGGCCTCTCGGAGCGCGTGGAGCGGAGCGGCCCGAGCTGCGTCGCGTGGCTCCGCGCCACCCCGGGAGCGGCGCAGCGCCTTGCCCAGCTCGTCGCGACGCTGGTGGCGGATCCGCGCTCCGCGGTGGCCGAGCTGGCCGGCCTCGGCGGAACGCCGGGCTGCGCGACCCGGTAACCGCCGCTGCTGCTACACTCCGCGGCCGTGGCCGAGCCCGGCACCTCGCTGACGCTGAGCACTCCGCAAGCGCCCGCGCGCGCCGGCCACTACGGGCCGTTCGCGCGCTGGCTGCTCTCGCGGATGTTCCGCTCCATCACTTTTCCCGAGGAGGCGCAGGAGGCGATCCGGGCCGCGTCGTCGCGCGGGACTCCCGTCTACGTGCTGCGCTCCTCGTCGCTCCTCCACCTGCTCTTCTTCAACTGGAGCTTCTGGCGGCTCGGGCTGCCGATCGCGCGCGCCGCCACCGGGCTGGGGTACCGGATCTTCGCTCCCTTCGCCCGCTGGTACCTGGGCGGCGCGCAGGTGCGTCCGCCGGCCGCGGCGCAGGACAGGTCGGCCGCCCAGGTGATCGAGGCAGTCCGCCAGGGCGAGGCGGCCCTCGTCTTCCTGCGCATGCCGCGGACGCTGCCCAGCGCCGTGGCGGTGCTGGCCGATCCCTTCCCGGGGCTGACCGCGCTCCAGCGCGAGCAGCCGATGCGCCCCATCCAGTTGGTCCCCATCACGCTGGTCTGGCGGCGCCGTCCCAAGAAGCTGCGCGGCGGCCTGCGCGACTTCCTCTTCGGCGATCCCGACGAGCCCGGCGCGCTGCGCAGCTTCCTCGCCTTCGCGCTGCACCGGAAGCAGGCGATGCTCAAGGTGGGCGCGCCGATCGATCTGGCGGCGGTGGCGGCGGAGCAGCCGCAAGCCGACGCGGGCCGGATCGCCCGGCAGGTGCGCGGGGCCCTCTACCAGCACCTGGCGCGCGAGGCGCGTGTCGTCACCGGGCCGCCGCTCAAGTCGCCGCAGCGGGTGATCGATCAGACGCTCAACGATCTGCAGCTGCGGCGCACGCTGGCGGAGCTGGCGCGCGAGCGCGGAAGCGCCGCGACGAAACCTGTGAGTGCGGAGTCGCTGGACAGGCAGGCGCGCAAGGTCCTGCGCGAGATCGCCGCCCGCTACAATCCGTTCGCCGTCGACGTCCTGAAGCGCATCGTCGGGTGGATGTTCCGCCGCATCTACGACGGCGTGGACGTGGACGAGGTGGGCATGAAGCGGCTGGTGGAGGCGAGCGCGCGCGCGCCGCTGATCCTGTGCCCGTCGCACAAGAGCCACTTCGACTACATGGTGCTGTCGGTCGTCTGCGACGACTACGGCCTGCAGCCGCCGCACATCGCGGCCGGCGACAACCTGAATTTCTGGCCGGTCGGCCGCCTCCTCCGGATGGGCGGCGCCTTCTTCATCCGGCGCAGCTTCAAGGGCGACCGCGTCTACTCGGCGGTGATGCAGGCCTACGTGAAGCGCCTGCTGAGCGACGGCTTCACCCAGGAGTTCTTCGTCGAGGGAGGCCGTTCGCGCACCGGGAAGCTGCTCCCGCCCAAGCTGGGGATGCTGACGCTGGAGGTGGAGGCGTGGCTCACCGGCGTGCGCCCGGACGTGCTCTTCGCGCCGGTGTCCATCTCGTACGAGAAGATCGCCGAGGCGGGCAGCTACCAGCACGAGCTGTTGGGCGGGGAGAAGCAGAAGGAGGACGCCAAGGCCCTCCTCTCCGCGACCAAGGTGCTGCGCACGCGGCTGGGGCGCATCACCATCCGCGTCGGCGAGCCGATCTCCCTGGCGCAGCTGTTCGCCGAACGCGGCGTCGATCCGAAGAGCCACACCCAGGAGGAGCGCCGCGCCCTGGTGCGCGCGCTCGGGCTGCGGGTGGCGGCCGGGATCAACCGCGCCACGCCGCTGGCGCCGATCGGCCTCGTCTCCGCCGGGCTGCTCAGCCACGACCGGCGCGGGATGTCCGAGGACGAGGTGCTCTCGCGCGCCGAGTTCCTCCACCAGGCCGCGCTCGACGCCGGCGCGCGCACTCCCGCCTGGCAGGTGGGGAGCGCCGGGCCGGGACTCCCGGCGGCCAGCCTGCGCGATTCCGGCCTGGTGCAGCGCGCGCTGGAGCGGCTCCTGGCGGACGGGAACGTGAAGCTGCAGGAGGCGGGCGGACAGCGCTTCTACTCGGTGGCCGAGGAGCGCCGCATGGCGCTCGACTACCACAAGAACGCGATCCTCCACTTCCTGGTCGCCCCGGCCATCCTCGCCCTGGCCGTGCGCAGCTACGGCGGGCAGCGCGCTCCGCAGACCGCGGTGCTCGCCCGCGCGCGGGAGCTGTCCCGGCTGCTCAAGCACGAGTTCATCTTCGAGCCGGGCCGGTCGCTCGAGTCCACCGTCGAGGAGATGCTGCAGCTCCTGGTCCGCTGGGGGATCGTGGTGCGCGAGGGCGACGACGTGGTGCCCGTCCCCTCCGGCGTGCGCCTCGGGCAGCTGCTCGGCGACTTGCTGCGCCCGTATCTCGAGGGAATGCTGGTGGCCGTCGACGCTCTCGACCGGTTGCTCGCCGGGCCGATCCCGGCGCGCGAGTGGACGCGCCAGGCGCTCGATCGCGGCCGCGCCGCCTGGCTCGCCGGACGCGTGCGGCGGCTGGAGTCGCTCTCCAAGGCGACCCTGGAGAGCTCGCTGGTGATGCTGCGCGAGCGCGAGGTGGTGCGCGGAGCGCGGCTCGAGCTGACGCCGGAGTTCCGCAACCGCGAGAAGATCGGCGCGCTCGCCTACGAAGTGGACCAGTACCTGAGGTGAGGCGATGGACTTCCAGCGCGCGTTCTCGAAGGCACCGTGGGAGCCGAAGGTCGGCTACTGCCGCGCGCTGCGCGCCGGCCAGCACATCTACGTGACCGGCACCGCGCCCGTGGACGAGTCCGGCGAGCGCGTGCACGCGCCCGGCGACGCCTACGCGCAGGCCCGGCGCTGCCTGGAGCTGATCGAGCGCGCGCTGGGCAAGCTCGGCGCCGACCGCACCCGCATCGTGCGCACCCGCATGTTCGTGACCGACATCTCCCGCTGGCAGGAGTACGGCCGCGCCCACGGCGAGTTCTTCGCCGCCTGTCCGCCCACTACCACCATGGTCGAGGTCAAGTCCCTCATCGACCCCGCCATGCTGATCGAGATCGAGGCGGACGCCGTCGCTGTTTCGTGACGGCACAGCTCGCTTGAGTTGACCGCTTTTCCGCAGTCGCGTGACTCTCTTCGATCCGGCGCCTTCGGCGCCTCTACAAGGGGGGAGCTCGCTCCCCCCTCGACCCCCCAAGCGATCGCGGTCAACTGAATCGACCGCTGGGATCAAGTTACTGGGCGGGGTCGGGGACGAAGCTGCGGCCGAAGCGTTGCTCGAGGGATGCGGTGAATTCCGGGGGCAGGCCGACCATGCGGGCCAACTCGGCGGCGCGCTCGAAGGACGCCGTGGAGAAGCGGTAGGTCGCGTACCAGGCCGCGCCGGCGGCCAGCGCCGCGCCCAGCACCGGGGCCGCCGTCTGCCAGTCGTGCTGGATGCCCGCTCCTTGCACTAGCCCGAGGATGGTGCCCACGGCGCACCCGATCCAGAGCGGGGTGCGGAGCCAGGCGAGCAGCACGGAGTTCCAGCGGAGCTTCTTCAGCTCGACGCCCCGGTTGCCCGAGCCGCCTTTCTCCTCGAAGACGAGGTACGAGGCGAGTGGAACGAGCGGCACGAAGTTCACGTGGAAGAACCTGGTGCGCACGCAGAACAAACCGGGCACTCGATCGGCCTGCCCGAAGAGCCTTGTCCCGAACACTCCCATGCGGTCCCCCTGACCCTGAGTGTTTGCGGCATCGTACCGGAACGCCCGCGAGGCGTTCACTGTGGACGGCGGGCGCACCGGCAACCACCGTGGGGCTCCCCTCTGCCGACGGCCGTTTGGGGCGCCGCACCTGCCCACACCCCCGCCTTGACGGCGCCGTCCGCCCGCCCGCTTCTCGACAGGGCGGACACGGAGTTCCTTGAACCTTGCCGCTCGCGGCTGGTAGCCTCGCGGCCCTTCGATCCCGAGAGGCCGACATGGAATTCACTGCGCGCGTCCGCGAGATCCTGAGCTGGTACCCCTCCGACAACCCGGGCACCAAGACCAACATCGCCCGCATGCTCAACCACGGCCGGCTCGCCGGCTCGGGGAAGATGGTCATCCTGCCCGTCGACCAGGGCTTCGAGCACGGGCCAGCGCGCTCCTTCGGCCCCAACCCCGCCGGTTACGATCCCGAGTACCACATCCAGCTCGCCATCGATGCCGGCTGCAACGCGTACGCCGCGCCGCTCGGCTTCCTGGAGGCCGTGGCCGGGAAGTACGCCGGGCAGATCCCGCTCATCCTGAAGCTCAACGACAGCGACACGCTGTCCAAGGGCCATCCGCCCTGCTCCGCCGTCACCGGCAGCGTCAAGGACGCGTCGCGGCTGGGTTGCGTGGCCATCGGCTTCACCATCTATCCGGGGTCGTCGGCGCGGAACACGATGTACGAGGAGCTCCGCGAATTGACCGAGGAGTCGAAGGAGCGCGGCCTGGCGGTGGTGGTGTGGAGCTACCCGCGTGGCGAGGGCATCACCGACAAGAAGGGGGAGACGGCGGTGGACGTGGCCGGGTACGCCGCCCACATCGCCTGCGAGCTCGGCGCGCACGTCGTCAAGGTCAAGCCGCCCACCGAGTTCATCTACCAGCCGGAAGCGCAGAAGGTCTTCGAGAAATACAACATCCCCATCAAGACCCTCGCCGAACGCGTGCGCCACGTGGTGCAGAGCTCGTTCAACGGGAAGCGCATCGTCATCTTCTCGGGCGGCGAGGCGAAGGGCACCGACGAGATCCTCCAGGAGGTGCGCGGGCTCCTCCAGGAGGTGCGCGGGCTGCGCGACGGAGGCGCCTTCGGCTCCATCATGGGGCGCAACAGCTTCCAGCGCCCGCACGACGAGGGAATGAAGCTGCTCCGCGACGTGATGGACGTGTTCGCCGGGCGGAGCTGACCCTTCCAGGCCTACTCCGGCTCGGGCGGCGGCCGGGCAGCCTGCCACTGCTCCGGGTTCGGCGCGAGCACCACGTGCAGCTCCTCGCCCACGCCTCCGCGCAGCTCGGGCGTGCACGGTCCGGACTCGCAGGCGAGCCTGGCATCGGTGACCGGCCCGGGCGCGCCCGGCGGGAGCTCCGGACGCGTGAGGCCGATGCGGCAGGCCCGGCCGTGCGGCAGGTACAGCGTGGCGCGGCCGTCGAGCAGCCCCGCGCGCGCCTCCCAGGTGGGGGGCGCGTCGTCGCCCGGCACCGCTTCGCACACCGCGCGGAGGGCAGGAGCGGCTCGCGGCTCTCCCCGCGGACGGACCACCTGCACCACGGCGGCGGCGGGACGCTCCACGCGCGCCATCCACATCGCCGGCTTGCGCGGGACCACCGTGGCATAGCCGACCAGGGTGCCGGTGTGGAACTTGGGCGGAGGGAGCGCTTCGCACCGCCAGGCGCCGTGCGCGAGACCCGGCCATTTCGCCTCGCCGAAGACGTCGGTCAGCGCGCTGAAGCGCTTCCCGTCGGGACCGTCGCACACCACCTTCGCGTTCATCACGCCCTGGTGCGTGTCGTCCTCGACGTGCACGACCAGGGGCCCGGGCAGCTTCACCAGGAGGTAGTAGGAGATCGCCAGCACCGCCGCGATCACGGCGGCTGCCAGCGCGCCCTCCACCTTGGCGGGGACCCCGCTGCGGAAGCGCGGCTCGAAGGTGGCCGGCGCGCGCGTCTGGACGCCGTTGCGCATCAGACGGACACCGCCTCGCCGCCCGCGGACAGGCTCGTCATGGGCAGTACTCCGCGCGGTTGTTGTCGGTCTCGAAGACCTCCACCTTGCAGATCCGCACGCGGCGGTCGTCGAGCTTCCCGCCCAGCTCCTCCGCGATGAAGCGCGCCAGCTCCTCCGCGGTCGGATTGCGGCCTCCCTCGGTGAAGGGGTCCACCTCGTTGATGTTGCGGTGGTCGAAGCGCCCGGTGGCCTGCACGGCAGCCGCCTTGAGCGCGGCGAAATCGAGCACGTAGCTGGTCGGGTCCAGCTCGCCGGCCTCCGCGTGGACCACCACCCGGTAGTTGTGGCCGTGGAGCGCCTCGCAGCGCGTCTCGCTGAGGCGCACCTGGTGCGCGGCGCAGAACCACAGCTGCTTGCTGACCCGGAACGTCGGCACGGCTGCGTCAATACTGTCATGACCGCCCGCGATCAAGCCGAACCAACGTCACCACGGAGGGCACGGAGCACACGGAGCTGGCTGTGCGAGAGTCCAATTCCTCCGTGCTCTCAGTGCCCTCCGTGGTGCGATGGTTTTGCGCCGGTCAGGCGGCGTCGTCGACCTTCCGCAGGAAGTCCCAGCGCACCAGGATCTGCTTGCCCTGCATCTCCAGGAGGCCCCGGCGGGTGAAGTCGTTCAGGGCCCGCGACACCGTCTCGCGGGAGGTGCCGATCAGGCCGGCGATCTCCTGCTGCGTCGGCCGCTCGCGGATGAGCAGGCCGCCATCCGCCGGCTCGCCCTCCTTCTGCGCCAGCTCGCGGATGGTCCGCGCCACCCGCGCGTAGACGTCGAGCAGCGCGAGGTTGCCGATCACCTCGTCGGCGTGGCGGAGCCGGCGCGACATCTCCGCCAGCACCGCCAGCGCGCTGGACGGATGGGTCGCGAGGTGGGTCCGGAACGCTTCGTGGTCGAGCGAGAGGAGGTCGGCGTCCTCCACCGCGACCACGTTGGCCGAGCGGGGCTGCCGGTCGAGCAGCGACATCTCGCCGAAGAAATCGCCCGCGTGCAGGAGGCTCAAGATGATCTCCCGGCCGGTCTCGCCGTAGAGCACCACCTTGACCTTCCCGCGCGCGATGACGAACAGCGAATCGCCCGGCTCCTCGGCGCTGACGATCACCGATCCGGCGTCGGCCGAGCGGGGGCGCACCCGAGCGGCGAGGTCGGCGAGCACCTCCGCCGGCAGCTCGCGGAAGATCGAGACCTGGCGGAGCAGGTGGGCGATGTCCAAGCAGGCCCTCGCGTGGGTCGGAAAGGCCGAGTGTTGCACCGCCCCGGCAGACGCACAAGGCACACCCGGTGCGCCCGACCGGACCCGCGCCGATGGTCGCGCCTTGACCCAGGGAGGCGGCCCGCCTATTCAGCCCGCATGCAGGCCACCGTCAATGGAGAGCGCACCGAGCTGCCCGACGGGCTCACCGTGGCCGGCCTGCTGCGCCACCTGGGCGTGCGCGCCGAGCGGGTCGCGGTGGAGCGCAACGGGGCGGTGGTGAAGCGCGCGCGGCACGGGGAGGAGAAGCTCGCGCCGGGGGACGTGCTGGAGGTCGTCACTTTCGTGGGCGGAGGATAGCGGCATGTCCGACGAGCTCTCGCTGGGCGAGCACCGGTTCAGCTCGCGCCTGGTGGTGGGGACCGGCAAGTACAAGGACTTCCCCACCATGCAGAAGGCCATCCTCGCGTCGGGGGCGCAGATGGTCACCGTCGCCGTCCGCCGGCTGGACCTCTCGGCGAAGGGCGACAAGTCGCTCCTCCACTGGATCCCCAAGGAGTGCGTGCTGCTCCCCAACACCGCCGGATGCTTCACCGCGGACGAGGCCGTGCGCACGCTGAGGCTCGCCCGAGAGCTGGAGATCGGCGGGCCCCGGCCGCTGGTCAAGCTCGAGGTGCTGAGCGACCAGAAGACGCTCCTTCCCGACGGCGAGGAGACGCTGCGCGCGGCGAAGATGCTCGTCGCCGAAGGATTCACCGTGCTGCCCTACTGCAGCGACGACCCGGTCCTCTGCCGCAAGCTGGAGGACGCCGGCTGCGCCGCGGTGATGCCGCTGGGCGCGCCGATCGGCAGCGGCCTCGGGCTGCGCAACCCGTACAGCCTGCAGATGATCCTCGAGCAGGCGAAGGTGCCGGTGATCGTGGACGCCGGCGTGGGCACGGCGAGCGACTGCGCGATCTGCATGGAGCTGGGCGTGGCGGGCGTGCTGGTGAACACGGCGATCAGCGGCGCGCAGGATCCGGTCGCGATGGCGACGGCGATGAAGCTCGCCACCGAGGCAGGACGTCTTGCGTACCGTGCCGGCCGTATACCGCGGAAGCTTTACGGCAGCGCGTCGAGCCCCCTGACCGGCCTGATCTGATATGCGGGTCTGATTGGTCCGCATCTACCTGGTTACCGACCGCCTCGCGATCCCCGATCTGCCTGGCGCGGTCGCGGCCGCCCTCTCGGTCCTCCCCATCGGGACGGCCGCGGTGCAGCTGCGCGAGAAGGACCTCTCGCCCGCGGAGCTGCTCGAGCTCGCGCGCACTCTGCTGCCGCTGTGCCGTTCCGCGAAGGCGCCGCTCCTGGTGAACAGCCGGCTCGAGGTGGTGAAGGCGGCGCGCGCGGACGGCGTCCACCTGCCCGCGGACGGTCCGCGCGTCGGCGACGCCCGGCGCCACCTCGGTCCTGGCGCGCTCATCGGACGGAGCTGCCACTCGAAGGAGGAAGTGGCGCGCGCGGCGCAGGAGGGCGCGGACTTCGCGGTGTTCGGTCCGGTGTGGGAGACGCCAGGCAAGAAGCCGCAGGGGATGGCCGCGCTCCACGAAGCGACCCAGGCGGCCTCCCTGCCCGTCTTCGCCATCGGCGGCGTGACCCCGCCCCGCGCGAAGCGCGCCGTCAACGCCGGCGCCCACGGCGTGGCCTGCATCCGCAGCATCCTCGGCTCCGAAAACCCCGCCGCCGCCGCCCTGGAAATGTGGAAAGCCATCTCCGGCTAACGCCGAAAAAACCGCACCACGGAGCACACGGAGAGCACAGAGAACGGCTGTTTGAAAATCGATCTCCGTGAGCTCCGTGAACTCCGTGGTGCGATCGTGTTGTCAGCGTTTGGCCAGGTTGGGGCGTTCGGAGAGGGCGCGGAGGAGTTTCATGACGGCGTCGGCGGGGGTCGAGGAGGCCATCACTTCGTGCTTGTAGAGCTTGCGGCCGCCGACCATCTCGGCGGCGCCGCCGGTGTGCGGGAGCGCCACCACGGGCTTGCCGTCCCGGAGCAGCAGGCCGATCTCGCTCAGCGTGCCGCCGCCGCCACCCACCACGATGGCGCCGTCGACGGCCATGGCGACCAGGGCCGACTGGGCGTCGCCCACCCCGGTGGGGATGGGCAGGTCGATCCAGGGATTCGCCTCGTGCCGCCACGCGCCGGGCAGGATGCCGAGGACGATCCCTTCGCCGCTGCTCTCGCGGTAGCCGCGCGCCGCCGCCGCCATGCAGCCGCCGAGGCCGCCGCAGACGAGGTGCGTCCCGGCGCGCGCCAGGGCCGCTCCGACCGCGTGCGCCTGCTCCTCGCCGACCGGGTCCTCGAGCCCTCCGCCGATCACCGCGACCACCAGCTTCTGCCGGACCGCCGAGAGCGCCGGCGGCGGTCCGCCCGCGAGCCTCGCCCGCGCCTCCTCGAAGGTGTCCTCCAACTCGCGGCGGAAGGCGACCGCGTCCAGCAGGAGGTCCTCGGCGAGCGGCTCGTCCGCCGACTGGACGCGCTTTTCCAGGGCCCGGGCCTGCGTGCCCAGCTCGGTGAATCCGTACGTGCCGGCGCTGCCGGCCAGCTTGTGCAGCGCCCGGCGCAGCCCCTCGCGGGCGCCGGCGTCGCCGGTCCGGGCCGAGGCCAGCGCCGCGTCGAGGGCCGCGAGCTTCTCGCCCGCGCCGGCCAGATAGTGCTCGAGCAGCTCGCGGTCGACCGGTTCCTCGGCCGCCGGCGGGGCGCCTTGTTCTTCGCGGGCCATGGGAGATCCTAGGCTACCCGGAGGCAGCCGGGAGCGTGAAGAAAAACGACGCGCCTTGCCCCGGCTCGCTCTCCACCCAGATCTCGCCGCCGTGCGCCAGGACCAGCGCGCGGCAGATGGCGAGGCCCAGCCCCGTCCCTTCCTGCTCCCGCTTGGCGCGGTCGGACTGGGCGAACCTGGTGAACAGCTTCTCGCGAAACTCGCGCGGGATGCCCGGGCCGCGGTCGCGCACGCAGAACAGGACGCCGCCCCCGCGAGGCGAGACCACCAGGTCGACCTCGCTGCCGCGAGGCGAGAACTTGAGCGCGTTGGAGAGCAGGTTCGTCAGCACTTGCACCACCCGGTCCCAGTCGCCGCGCACGCGCGGAAGCCCGGGCGCCATCTGCGAGCGGACGGCGACACCCACTTTCTGCGCGAACCCGTCGATGCCGGCGACGACCTCGGCGCAGAGCGGCGTGACCTCGTGCTCCTGCAGGTCGAGCTGCAGCCGCCCCGCCTCGATCTTGCTCACGTCGAGGATGTCGTTCACCAGCCGGACCAGCCGGTCCGCATTGCGCTTCGAGACCTGCAGCAGCTCGGCGCTCTCCTCGTCGAGGCCCGTGTTGCCATCGAGCAGCAGCGCCATGGACGCCTTGATGCTGGTGAGCGGGGTGCGCAGCTCGTGCGAGACGGTGGAGATGAACTCGGTCTTCATCCGGTCCACCTCGCGGTCGTGGGTCACGTCGTCGAACACGCCCATCCAACCGATCGGCTCCCCGCTGATGCCGGCCACCTTCGCCGAGTACGCGCGCAGCACGCGCGGCTTCGGCTCGCCGGGCAACTGTATCTCCAGCTCGCGGTCCTCACCCCGCAGCGGCTGCTCGCCCAGCACCGGCTTCACCGACGCCTCCACCGCCGCCACCGGCCAGCCGGTCAGCTCGTGATCGTCCAGCGCGAAGAGCCGCCGGAAGGCCGAGTTCACGAAGGCGATGCGCGAGTGCCGGTCGACCAGCAGGATGCCGCTGCGCGACGCTTGCACCAGCGCCTCGATCTGCCGGGTCGCTGCCTGCGATTTCTCGCTCTCGGCGCGGACGTCCTGGAGGAGCTGCGCGCCGGCGATGGCGGTGGCGGCGTGGCGCGCGAGGATCCGCAGCGCCTCCAGCACCTCGTCGCGCAGCCGGTCGCGGCTCCACATCGCCACCACGCCCACCAGGCGGCCCTCGTGGATGAGCGGATATCCGGCGAACGACTTGAGGCGCTCGATGCGCACCCAGTCGGGGTCGGCGAGCCCGGGCTCCTCCTCGAGCCGATCCGAGGTGATCATGCCGCCCTGCGCGGCCACCCGGCCGACCGAGAAGTCGCCGATGGGCACCCGCCGCAGGACGCGGTCGAGCGGGCCCAGCCCGCCGTGCTCGACGAGGTGCAGGCAGCTCTTCCGGTTGTGGCAGCGGTCGGCCAGCTCGCAGGAGCCGCAGCTGTCGCCAGGCCCCACCAGCCAGACGCGCGCGGCAGCGGCGCCCAGGCTGCGGGTGAGCGCGTCGGTGACCGCGGCGAGGATGCGCTCGCGCTGGAACGCGCTGGAGACGTTCTCGACCACGCGCAGCGCGCCGCGCAGGGCGCGCACGGTGGCCTCCAGGCGCTCGCGCTCCTCCTCCAATTCCTCGACGGTGCGCCCGGGCGGGGAGGGCACCGGCCGGGACCCCGGCAGCGGGATGGGGCGGGTCGCGCTCACTGACCGAGGATGCCGTTCACCTCGCCGAGCAGCTCGGCGGGCTCGAAAGGCTTCGTCAGGTAGCGGCTCGCGCCCAGGCGCAGGCCCTCCTCGATCTCCTCTTTCTGCGCCTTGGCGGTGAGGAAGACGAAGGGCAGGTCGGCGCGGCGGCGCCGCACCTCCACCAGCGTCTGCACCCCGCTCATCTCGGGCATCATCCGGTCGCAGAGGATGAGATCGCAGGCGGCGCCCGAGTCGAGGTGCGCGAGCGCCGCGCGCCCGGAGTCCGCCACCGTCACCTCGTGCTTGCCGCGCTTGAGGGCGAGCCGCGCGACGAACCGGATGTCGGGATCGTCGTCGACCACCAGGATGCGCGCCATGGTCCTCCGCCCTTCCCTACGCCGCCAGCAGCTCGAGCAGCGCCTTCTGCTTGAGCGGCTTGGTGAGGTAGCCGTCCGCGCCGCTCCGCTGCGCCAGGGAGCGCAGCGCCTCGTCGTCGGCCGCGGTGATCACGTAGAGCTTCGACGCGCAGTTGCGCACGTCCGCCGAGAAGCGCCGCAACAGCTCGATGCCGTCCATCCCCGGCATGAAGATGTCGATCAGGACCAGGTCGTAGGAGCCGCCCGGCGGCAGCACCTCGCGGAACGAGGAGGGATCCTGGATGGCGTCCACCACCGCGCCGCCCCCGGCCAGCACGGCGCGGCAGTACTCGAGCACGTCGCGGTCGTCGTCGACCACCAGGACGTGCGGCGGGCGCGGAGCCTTGCCCGGCTGCGGCGTGAACGGGGCCGGCACGGCGATGGGCCCGCGGTCTTCGTGCGGCCCGCCGCGCTCGCCCAGCCCGACCAGGGCGAGCAGCTCCGCCTTGCGGATCGGCTTGGTCAGCCAGCCGTCGGCGCCGACCTGCGCGGCGCGCTTGATCGCCTCCGGGTCGTTGGCGGCGGTGATCATGCAGATGCGCAGGTCCTCGCCGTAGTGCTGCCGGAGGAGGTAGCAGAGCTGCAGACCGTCCACGTCGGGCATCAAGAGATCCAGCAGCACCAGGTCGTAGCCGTCGCCCGGCGGAGCGCGCAGCACCTCGCTGGAATCGGCGATGCAGGTGACCGAGCACCCAACCGCCTCCAGCGCCTTGCGCGTCACCTCCAGCACGTCGGGGTCGTCGTCCACCAGCAAGACGCGCCGCCGGACTTGCGAGGTCGCCTGGGCGCCCGCCTCGAGCAGCGGCCGCAGGTCCCGGTTCAGCCGGTGGAAGTCGAGCGGCCTGCGGAGCACGGCGTGCGCGCCTTCCACGTCACCGGCTTCCGCGAGCGCCACGATGCGCGCGTCGGGAAGCCGCTGGCGCAGCTGGGCGCAGCCGTGCGCCCCGGCCGCGTCGGCGATCACCAGGTCCGGCGCCATCGCCGCGAGGGCGTCCAGGCCGGCGCGCGGGCTGAGCGAGCTCGAGGGCACGCCTTCGCTGGTGAGGAAATAGCGCAGCAGCGCCTGCTCGACCGGGTGCTGATTGAGCAGCACGACATTGCTGACCCGCGGCATGGCAGACCTCCCAGGGCAGGTATCGGCGCGCCCGCGGGCTGCTTGAGGCCGCGGCCCCGTGACTTGAGGGCTCGCGGTGGACGGAGGTGGGTGCTTCAAGGCGGCGCTCCCACCTGTTGCGCGAAGGCCGCGCTGCGCGGCGTGCGCCCGAGGTGGTGGAGCAGGAAAGCGGACATCGGCCGGGCGGCCTGGGCGCAGGCGTCCTCGAAGGCGCGCGGATCCGCCGGGCGGCCGCTGCCGTCGGCGGACAAGGGCGCGTCGGCGGCGGAGAGCCCCGCGCGCTGCAGCTGGGCCAGCGCCGCGCGGGCTCCCGCGGTGAGGAGCAGCGCGCCGGGATGAGCGCACCGCCCGCAGGCGAGACCGCCCGCGCCGGCATCGAAGGCCGCCTTGCCCCACGGCACGGCCGCGCCGCACCGCGCGCAGGCGGACAGCTCGGGTGAGAGCCCCGCGGCGGACAGCGCGCGCAGCTCCAGGGCGCGCAGGCGCGCGCTGGTGGCGGGCCCGGTGGCCAGCCGGTGCAGGAATTCGGCGAGCAGCGCGAACAGCTCGTCGGCGGGCTCCGCCGGGCGCGACAGCTCGTGCGCGAGCTCGGCGGCGTAGCCCGCGTGCGCGATGCGGTGCAGATCCTCGCGCAGTCCCGGGTACGCCTCGGCCACCGCGGCCTCGCGCAGCATCCACAGATCTTGCCCGCTGCGTTCCACGAGCAGCACCTCGACCAGCTGGAACGGCTCGAGCGCGCCCCCGAACCGCCGCCGGCTGGACCGGGCGCCCCGCGCGAAGGCCGACACCCTGCCCCGCCCGCGGACGAGGAGGTGCGCGATGACATCGCTCTCGCCGTAAGCGACCGTGCGCAGCACGATCGCGGCCAGGCGCTCCGCCCGGGTGTCCACGCGCCCAATGTAGTCGCAAGACCGGCCAATGGGGGCCGCGACCCATGCCAGAACGTCCACGGTGTGAAAAGCACAGCGCCGCCCCAAGGGCGGCGACTGGAGGCGGCGCTCTAGGGCGTGAGCTCGCGCAGCAGGCGCTGGCACTCCTTGGCCACGTTCGATTCGCGCTCGTCCTTCGAGACCGCGCAGCGCTGGAAGGCGACCCGGGCCTCGGCGGCCCGCGTCTGGCGGGCGAGGATCTTCCCGGACTGGAGGTGCGCGTCGGCGGTGTCGGGGCAGGACGCCGCGTATTTCGCGAAGGCGTCGCCGGCGGCCTGCAGCTCGCCGCGCTCGGCGTGGATGGTGCCGAGCTGCCGCCATCCCAGGCAGTATTTGGGCGCGAGCGCCAGGGCGGCCTCGATGCGCCGCATCCCTTTCTCCGGCTGGCCGGTCTTGTACAGCGCCCAGCCCAGGTTGGTCTCGGCGATCATCCGGTCGCGGTAGAGCGGATTGCCCAGCGCCCGCTCGAACTGCGGGACGGCCTCGGCGAATCGCCCCCGCGCCACGTAGAAGGTTCCCAGGTTGTTGCGCGCCTCGGAGAAGTCCTTGTCCAGCGCGATCGCCTTCCTGAAGTGCTCCTCCGCCTGCTGCGGGCGGGCCAGGGAGTAGGCGTTGAGGAGCCCCAGCGCATTGTGCGTCTGCGGCAGGTCGTCGTCCTCCTTCTCCGCGTCCAGGTACTCCTTCAGGGCACCCTGCACGTCGCCGTTCTGGAGCAGGTTGGTCCCCAGGTCGTAGTGGATCTCGGCGCTCCGGCGGCGCTGCTCGGCGCTCACACCGCTGCAGGCCAGGGAGCCGGCGGCGAAGAGCAGCGCGAAGGCGGCGAAGAGGCGCGCCACCGCGGAGAGCGCGTCGGCCGCCTTCGGCCGCTCGGGAAGCGGCTCGATCTGCTTGGGCTGCGGCGGCTGGAACGCGCTCATGCGCCTCATGATCTCGTCCTTCTGCCGCGGGTCGAGCCCCGCCCAGCCGCTCTCCAGGATGAACCCCATGCTCTCGGCGAAGTTGAGCGCCTCGTCGACGGCCTGCTGCAGCTGCGCCTGCGGCACCGGCGCGTCGGGCGCATAGACCACGTTCTCCCGCGACTCGGCGAAGGTGAGCACCACCAGGACCTCGAACGCGCGGCCCGCGCGCAGGGCGATGATGGCCGCTTGCGCCGCCTGCGCCGTGCGTCCGGGCGTCTGGACCAGCGGTTGGTTGGCGGACTCGTAGATGGTGACGATCTCTTCCCGCCGGGCCTGGACGTGCGTCCGCTCGGGATCCTCCCGGAGCATCAGCGCGCCTGCACCGTGAACTCCTCGTTCACGTTGTCGGTCTCCGCCGCGGTGCGCTTGCACTCGAGCAGAGGGTTGTCGATCAGGACCTGCGCCCCGGAAGACTCGCCCTCGCCGACGATGAACCGCACGAAGCTCGTCGCCGCCCCCGCCTTGGGCGCCCGCTTGGTGGCCGCGAAGAGGAGCCTGTTGGGCCCCGGCGAGAGGAACCGGGTGATGTCCAGCACGATCTGCTCGTCTCCGCTGCGGACCTTCCTCACCCACTTGGAGTTCACGTAGACGTCGACGTCGTACTGGGCGGCCGCGCCGTCGCTCTGCTCGGTGACGAGGAAGTAGTGCTTGGCCAGGCTGGGCGGAACCACGCTCGCGCCCGCCACCGGGATGGTGGGGAGCACCACCGGGGCCGCGGCCGACCCGCCGGCGTTTTCCACCTGGTACCCCGGGCAGTCGAGGTGGAGGTTGCCCTTGTCGTCGATGCGCACAGCGCGGCACTTCTCGAAATTCTGCCCGCGCACGCCATCGATGTTGACGCCGTTCAGGAAGACGGACGCGGCGAGCAGCCAGGTCGGCATCATGCCTGGAGGGTCGCTGCAAACGCCCGCCCGGTCAAGATTCTCCGGCGTTTGCGCCGCGCGTCGGGCCGGGGTGGGACAAGCGCGCATACGCGCTGTGCGCGTGGATGGACTCGAAGCTCTCGGCCTCGACCTCCCAGCGGGGGAAGTTCCGGTCGCGGCGCAGGCGGGTGCCCACCTCCCGGACCAGGTCCTCCACGAACCGGGGCCGCTGGTAGGCGCGCTCGGTGACCCACTTCTCGTCCGGGCGCTTGAGCAGCGCGTAGAGGTCGCAGGACGCGCTCTCCTCGATCAAGGCGATGAGGTCCTCCAGCCAGAAAAAGCGCGCGAACCAGACCTTGACGCGCACCAGGCTGCGCTGGTTGTGCGCCCCGTGGCGGCTGATCGCCTTGCTGCACGGGCAGAGGCTGGTCACCGGCACTTCCACCGCCACCCACAGCTCGTCGGCGCCCGCGGTCACGCTGGCGCCGTAGGTGCAGGAGTAGTCGACCAGGCCCTTGGCGCCGCTCACCGGGGCGCGCTTCTCGATGAAGTAGGGGAAGCGCACGGTGACGTGGGCAGCGGTGGCGTCATGGTCGCGGCGCAGCTCGGCGCAGAGCGCGCGGAAGCGGCGGATGTCGATCTCGCGGCGGTGCCGGTTGAGCAGCTCGACGAAGCGGCTCATGTGCGCCCCGCGCCGCCGGTGCGGGAGCGACACGCTCATGTCGATCTCCGCCACCGTGTGCTGCTTCCCGTTCACCCGATCCAGCACGCAGATCGGGTACCGCAGGCCCTTCACCCCGGTTCTCTCGAGGTCCAGCTTCCTCCCATCCTTCTCGCTGTGAACGTCCCGCAGCTCCCGCAGCAGAGCCGAAGCTGGCGCGCGAAAGACCACGAGCGTTTCACGCGGAGGGCGCGGAGGAAGGGGAGCGCGCCGAGTTTTCGTTTTCAAAACCAAACCTCCGCGCGCTCTCTTTTCACCTCTGCGCGCTCCGCGTGAAACGCCTTTGGTCATCTATAGATCCAGTTCGCCGCGGAGGATCACGGTGGCGGAGCCGGTGATCCAGGCGCGGAGGTCGGAGGGGCCGGATTCGGGACGGAGCTCGATCTCGATCCGGCCGGGGCGGCCCAGCTCGTCGCCCTGGGTGAAGACCAGCTTGCGCGGGACCTCGGCGGGGACGAGCTGCTGCAGGAGAAGCGCGAGGTGGCCCGAGGCGCTGCCGGTGACTGCATCCTCGGACACGCCGTGGTCCGCGAAGACGGCGCGCAGCGCGGCATCCACTCCGGGCTTCGGCGACAGCGCGAACGGAACGAACCCGACCACGCCCAGCCGCTCGGCGAGGGCAGGCAACGCGCCCGGGTCGCCGCGCACCCGGGCCAGGGCCTCGCGGTCGCGCAGGCACAGGTAGAGGTTCCCCTCCTCGGAGAGCGCGCGGTGCGGCAAAAGCTTCGGATCGAGCATCTCCGGGACCAGGTTCAACGCCGCGAGCAGCGCGCCGTCCACCAGCAGCTGCTCGAATCGGGCCGGCGGCGTCTCGAAAAGCGCGCGCAGCTTGCCGTCCTCCCGGGACAGCTCGGCGCGGAGCAGGCCCGCCTTGCAGGTGAACGATACGCGCGTGGTGCCGTGCGCGGGGACGCGGATGCGCTGCGCCTCGAGGGCGAGCACGTGCAATGCGGCGAGCGTCGCGTGCCCGCAGAAGCGCACCTCGGAGAACGGGGTGAACCAGCGCAGGTGGAAGGCGGCCCGGGGCTCGCGCGCGGGAAGCGGGAAGACGGTCTCGGCGTGCTTCAGCTCCTCGGCGATGCGCTGCAGCTCCGCCGTGGCGAGGTCGCTCGCGTCGAGCACCACGCCCGCCGAATTGCCGGCGAGCGGGCGCCCGGAGAACGCGTCCACGACGTAGCAGGGCCGCTTCACCGGCGCTCCCGATCAGACACCGCGCGCCTCGGCGCCCCAGATCAGCTTGTGCAGCTGCAGCTGCAGCCGCGCGGGCCGCCCGCTCTCCAGCAGCCAGCGGGCGAGCTCCCGCGGCGCCACCTGGCCGAAGCTGGGCGAGAAGAGCACCGGCACGCGGGTCCAGAGCCCCAGCTGGTCGATCACGCGCACTGCCCAGTGGAAGTCGGCCTCGTCGCAGACCACCACCTTCAGCTCGTCGCCGGGCTCGAGGCGCTCGAGCTCGCGGAAGTCGGTGTGCGGCTCGCGCGACCCGGGCGTCTTCAGGTCGACGATCTTCTTCACGCCGGGCGGGATGAGGTCGAGCGGCCTCTGCCCGTGCGTCTCCATCGAAACCTCGTACCCGCGATCGAGCAGCTCCTGCGCCAGCTGCGGCAGCTCCTTCTGCAGCGACGGCTCGCCGCCGGTGAGGCAGACGAACCGCGCGGAGTGCCCGGCGACCCGCTCCAGGATCTCGGCCCGGGTCATCTCGGTGCCGCCGTGGAACGCGTAGGCGGTGTCGCAGTACTGGCAGCGCAGGTCGCAGCCGGTGAACCGGACGAACACGCAGGGCTTCCCCGCATGCGTCGATTCCCCCTGGATGCTCTCGAAAATCTCCGTCACCCGCACGCCCGGCGATCTATCCGGCACGTCGGGACAAAGCAATTGCAGCGGCAAACCGATTGCACCACGGAGAGCACAGAGCACTCGGGCCAGGGGGAGCCGAGCCAGGAAGTGCGGAGGCGGGCTTGCTGGTCGGAGGCGCGGGGATCGGGGGTCAGCACCACCGTGTCGCGGGGGGCCGGGGCGAGCTGGACGCGGACGTCGAGCAGCTCGTCCATCCGGAACACGGTGAGCCGGACCTGCTGGCCCGGAGCAACCCGGCCCAGCCGCTGCTTCAGATCGGTGCGGAAGCCGTCCAGCGCGACGATCTCGTCTCCCGCTCCGATGCCGGCCTGCTGCGCGGGCGAACCCTCCACCACCGACTGCACCTCGAGCACCCCGCCCCGCTCCTTGGCCTGCGCGCCGAACCAGGAGCGCGCCGCCCCGTTCTGCGCGGGCTCCTTGGCGCTCTGCTCCGCGCCGCCCTTGTCCTCGGGCCCCGACGCCGGCCGGACCACCGGGCGCAGGCCCACACCTCCGAGCGCCGCGTCCACATCCAGCTCCTCGGCGCTGCGCAGAGCGCGGTCGAACCACCCCTCCAGGCCGGGGACCAGGTCCAGCGCCGCCTTCTCCACGCCGTCCTCCGGCAGGCCCGGCGGGCGGCCGTGGCGCTCGAACAGGAGCCGCACCAGATCGTCCAGCGATCGCTTGCCTCCGCTGCGCCGCCGCAGCTCGAGATCCAGCAGGAACCCGACCACGCTGCCCTTCAGGTAGTAGGAAACGGTCGTGTTCGCGGTGCTCTCGTCAGGCCGGTAATGCTTGATCCAGGAATCATACGAGGCTTGCGCCAGCGGCGTCCGCAGCCTGCCGGGCGTGCGCTGCAGGGTGGTCAGGCGCTCGCCCCAGATCTCCAGGAACCGCTGCGGCGTGATCAGCCCTGCCCGGCGCAGCGCGAGCACCTCGTACGTGCTGGTGAGCCCCTCCATCGCCCACAGCAGCCGGGTGTGGTTCTCGCGGGTCCAGTCGTAGGGCGTGAACGCCGCCGGCCGCACGCGCTTCACGTTCCAGAGGTGGAAGTACTCGTGCGTGACGAGCAGCAGGAAATCCTCGTACGCGCTCTTCTGCACGAACGCGAAGCGCGGCACGAGCAGCGCGGCCGAGCGCCGGTGCTCCAAGCCGCCGCGGCCCTTGTCGTTGAGGTGCACGAGGAGAAGGTAGCGGTCCTTGAACGGCAGTCCCCCGAAGACGGCGGCGAGCGCCTCGCCGATCTTCGCGACGTCCGGGACCACCCGGCGCGCCTCGAAATCGCCCCGGCCCCACAGCACCAGCTCGTGCGGGACGCCCTGCACGGCGAAGGAGTGGACCGCGTGCGAAGTGAGCGGTCCCATCTCGAACGGGCTGTCCGCCAGCTCGTCGTAGTCCTCCGCGTGGAAAGCGCCGCCGCGCTGCGGGAGCGCCACCCAGGTCCCCCACTCGGCCGGCGCCTCGGTCCGCACCGTGCACGGCTCGCCTTCGCGGCCGGCGAAGAAGGCGCACGCTGCCGCGGGATTGAGGAAGGCGTGGGTCGGGTCGACGTGGTTGGTGCGCACGGTGAGCTCGAAGCAGCCCAGCCGGTACTCCACCCGCACCCGCCGTGCTCCGGCGGAGGCCACCCGCCAGGTGTGCTTGTCCACCTTCTCGACCGGGAGCGGCCGCCCGTCCTGGTCCACCGCGCGCAGCCCGTCCACGTGGCGCTGGTGCTCCCGCACCAGGTAGCTGCCCGGGGTCCACACCGGCAGCCGCGCTTCCATCGACGCGGCGCCGCGGGTGTCGGCCTCGAGGGAGATCCCCGCGCGGCGCGCCTCGGGCTCCGCGATCTTCAGGACATACGCGGTCGACATGCGCGCGGCAGTCTACCCGACCCCGGTCGCGCCGCGGGAGGAAGACGGGCTAGCGCTGCACGCGAGCCAGCAGGACCTCGGAATCGGGCGTATCGGGATGGCCGCCCACCAGGCGGACGAACCGCGCGTGCTCCCGTTTGATACGCCGCGGGTACTCCTTGTAGGTGTCCGGGATGTCCTTCAGCCGCCCGCGGTACTGCTTGATGCGCTTCGGGCCGGCGTTGTAGGCCATCAGCGCCTCGTCGCGCGTCCGGAAGCGACGCTCGATCCAGCGGAAGTACCGGATCGCCAGCCGCACGTCGACCACCGGGTCGTCGGCCACGTCGAGGTCCTCGCCGCCCAGGTCGGGCTCCCGTGCACTGATCCACGCGAAGGTGCTGGGCTTGAGCTGGACGAGCCCGTAGGCCCCGCGCTCGCTGGCCACCTTGAGACGGAACCGGCTCTCCACGCTGACCAGGGCGAGGATGAAGAGCGGATCGTACCCGGCGCGCGCCGACTCGGCGAGGACCGCCTCGGCGAGCTTGACGCGGATGTCGGCCGGGAGCGAGGGCGCGACGCGCACCAGCAGGCCCTCCAGCTGCGCCTGCGTCATCACGTTCGCGGGCTGGTCCTTGAGCTGGCGGTCCGCGGTGAGAGTGGGTCGCTCCAGCACCCACACGTCCGCGGCGGCGCCGGCGAGCACCAGGCCGAGACAGACGAGCAGCGTTGTCCGGACGCGGGGGCGGCCGATCATCCGATCGGGTTCTCCAGATGCCCCGGGAACTGGGAATCCTGAACGGCTGCGCGCAAGTTGCCCATGCTGCACCCCGCCGGAAGACCCGGGGCGACACGCCCCGAGCACCCGGGCAAGCTAGCGGTTGCCCGTGAAGGTGGACAAGGACCGCTGTGGGCAGCGCTCCGCCCGTGTACGACCCTCAGTTGATCGGCGGCTGCGCGCCGTTCGGCCCCGACTCGGCGGCCGCGCCATCCTTGGGCGGCACCGGGGTACGTGCGAGCTCCTGGACCTTGCGGCCCAGCTTCTCCAGCTCCGCGCCGAGGTCCGCGATGCGGTCCCGCGTATCGCTCTTGGCGGCCGAGATGAGGACCTTCAGCTCGGCCTGGGCGCGGTCGCCGAGGGCCTCGAGGACCTTGCGGGCCTCCGCCTCGAACTCCTTCGCCTTCGCCGCTGCCTTCGCCTGGGCCGTGCCGAACGCCTGCTTCACCTGCTCCGACGTGAACATCGAAAGGCCTCCCTTGACGCACTGCGTGAGGGACACCATGTAACGCGATGCGGCGCTGTGTCAAGCTTGTCGCTCGCCAGAGCCGGAGTGGGCATGTACAGTCCAGGTATGGACGGCGCACCTACATCGTCTCTGGCGGGCATTCCGCCCGCCTCCGGACAGCCCGGCCCGGCGCTGCCAGCGGCGCTCTCGGTGGTGCCGCCGCCCGAGCCGGTCGCGCCGATCCAGTCGCTCTCCGACTCGCGGTGGTTCATCAACCGCGAGCTGTCCTGGCTCGCTTTCAACGAGCGGGTCCTGGAGGAGGCCTGCGATCCACAGGTTCCCGCCCTGGAGCGTCTGAAGTTCCTCGCCATCACCAGCAGCAACCTGGACGAGTTTTTCATGATCCGGGTGGCCGGACTGAAGTCGCAACTCGTAGGGCACGTGGAGGAGTCGGGGCCGGACGCGCTCTCGCCGGGCGAGCAGCTGCAAGCGATCAGCGTGCGCGCCCACGAGATGGCGGCGCGGCAGTATCGGGCCCTGCTCGCCGACGTGCTGCCCAACCTGGAGCGCGCCGGCGTCCGGCTCCTGGGCCCCCAGCAGCTCTCGGCGGGGGCGGCGTCGTTCGTGAACGACTACTTCTGGCGCGAGGTGTTCCCCGTCCTCACGCCCATCGCGCTCGACCCCGGCCATCCCTTCCCGCATCTACGAAACAAGTCGCTCAACCTGGCGGTCCGGTTCGGGCCGGCCGCCCCCGGGACGCGGCTCCGCTACGGGGTGGTCCCGGTCCCCAGCGTGCTTCCTCGCCTGGTCGAGATCCCCGACCACGGCCGCTGCTTCGCGCTGCTCGAGGACGTCATCGCCCGGCACGTGGCCCAGCTCTTCCCGGGCATGGTGATCGACGGGTGCTGGCCCTTCCGCGTGACCCGCAACTGGGACCTGAGCATCGACGAGGAAGAGGCGGAGGACCTGCTCGTCACCATCGAGCGGGAGGTCCGCCGGCGCGACCGGGGCAGCGCGGTGCGGCTCGAGATCGCCGCCGGCGCCGAGCAGCAGATGGTCGACTACCTGGTGCGCGCGCTCAAGCTGGGCGCGCCCGACGTCTACCGTCCCGAGGGGCCGCTGAACATCCCCGATCTCCTTCCGCTCCTCGGCCGCATGGAGCAGAAGGAGCTGCACGACGAGCCCTTCACGCCGGTGGTCCCGCCGCAGCTCGGCGACGCGGAGCGCGACCTGTTCCGGCTGATCCGCGAGCGCGACGTCCTCCTGCACCATCCCTACGAGTCGTTCGATCCGGTGGTGGGGCTCATCGAGGCGGCTGCCGACGACCCTTCGGTGCTGGCCATCAAGATGACGCTGTATCGCACCGGGAAGGACTCCCCGGTGGTCCGCGCGCTGCAGCGGGCGGCGGAGAACGGGAAGCAGGTCACCGCGCTGGTCGAGCTCAAGGCGCGGATGGACGAGGAGGCGAACATCCTCTGGGCCCGCGCGCTGGAGCAGGCGGGCGTCCACGTCGTGTACGGGCTGATCGGGTACAAGACGCACTCCAAGGTGGCCCTGGTGGTCCGCCGCGAGGCAGGCGGGCTGCGCAGGTACGTGCACCTGGGGACGGGCAACTACAACCCGGTGACGGCGCGCATCTACGAGGACCTCTCCCTCTTCACCGCGCGGGACGACTTCGGCGCCGACGCGACGTCGCTGTTTAATCTATTGACCGGCTATTCCAAGCCGTCCTCCTGGAAGAAGTTCCGGGTGGCGCCCCTGGGCCTCAAATCGGCGGTGGTGGAGCTGATCGAGCGCGAGGCGCAGACCGCCAAGGAGACCGGCCGGGGACGCATCATCGCCAAGATGAACTCGCTCCAGGAGCCCGACGTGGTGAAGGCGCTGTACCGCGCCTCGCAGGCGGGTGTGCAGATCGACTTGATGGTGCGCGGCATCTGCGTCCTGCGGCCGGGGATTCCCGGCGTGTCCGAGCGCATCAAGGTGGTCAGCGTCGTCGACCGGTTCCTCGAGCACTCGCGCATCTGGTACTTCGAGGCGGGCGGCAGGCGGGAGGTGTACCTCTCCAGCGCCGACTGGATGCAGCGGAACTTCGTGCGCCGGGTGGAGATCGCGTTCCCGGTGGAGGACGCGAGCGTCAAAGAGCGCATCCTCGAAGAGGTGCTCGCCACCTCGCTGGCGGACAACGTCAAGGCGCGGATCCTGCGCGCCGACGGACAATACGAGAGGGTGCAGCCGGGAACCCACGGCACCTCCGTGACCCCGCTGCGCAGCCAGGAGCGGTTCATGGCGCTGGCGCGCCGGGCAGCGGCGCCCGAGGCGCAGGCGGCGGTGGCCTCGCACGACGTGTTCCCCTCCACGCAACGCCGGCGCGAGCCCCGGCGCAAGAAGCGGATGGGATGACGCTCGCGGCGCTGTCGCTCCTCTGGTCGATCGCAGCGCCGCTCCAGGCACCCTGGCGCGAGATCGCGCCGGGCGTGGAGACCGCCACCGCGGCCGACCTGGGCGGCGACGCGAACTGGGCCGCCAAGGTGCTGCTCGTCGACCCGCGCCTGGCCACCTTCGCGGTCCGCTACGACGCGCAGAAGCCCACCCTGGCGCAGTGGCGGCAGCGCTATCCGGGCGCCATCGCCATCGCGAACGGCTCCTTCTACTCGGCGGACGGTGGCGAGGTCCGCCCCACTTGCGAGATCGTGCAGGACGGGCGAAGGGTGAAGGGCGCCGGCTGCCTGCGCCAGGACGCGCTCTGGTTCGGCGCCCGCCAGCGCGAGGCGAAGCCCGTCGCGCAGAGCACCGTGGTGGCGGCGTCGCGCGCTCCGCGGTTCTTCGCGCCGCCCGATTTTCGCGCCGACCAGTGGAGCGAGGCGCTGAAGAGCTTCCCGGCGCTGGTGCGCGGCGGTGCGCCGATGTGCGCGGGGCCCCACTACTGCGCCGAGTCGAGCCGCACGGCCGCGATCGGCCAGCTTCGCGACGGCCGCATCCTCCTCTTCGCCTCGCAATGGCCCGCGGTGCGCCGCGACGTGGCGCGCTGGCTGGCGGAAACGCTCGGGACGATGGACGCCGTCAACCTCGACGGCGGGCCCGAGGCGATGCTGGCCCTCCACGGCGAGCCGCTCGAGGACGTCATCGGCACCTACGGGCGCGGCCTCCCCCTGGTCCTCGTGGTCCTTCCTCCCTGACCTTTGTGTGAGCGCATCGCACCGCGGCGGGTCCTGGGATGCGATGTTGCAAAACTGGCGCAAATCCGATACTTCGGGCGCGCGCCTGACCGCTGGACGGGCGGTCGCGCGCCCGGGGAGTGCTTGCGCGGTGATTAACTTTGTACGTTCGCCGGCAGCACCCCGCGCCGGGGACTCGTCCGGAGGCTGACGCTGGTCCTTTTCTTCGCCGCCTGCGCCGCCGTCCTGCTCGCCGCCTACGGGATCCGTGTGGCCGCGCTTGGCCGGTTCGAGCACGAGCGTGCCCGGAAGGAGCCTGGGAGCTTCTTCCTGGGCCGTTTCCTGATCGAGTTCGGGTACTGGTGCTTCTCTCCGCTCGAGCGCGGCGCGCTGGCGCTGGGCGTGACCCCGAACCAGCTGACCGCGGCCTCGCTGGGGTGCAGCGTCGCCGGAGCGGCGGCGTTCGCGGTCGGGCGGCCCGCCGTGGGCGGCGGCCTGGTGATCCTCTGCGCCATCCTCGACGCGCTGGACGGGATGGTGGCGCGCACGCGCGGGACGGCGTCCGACGCGGGCGAGCTGATCGACGCCGCGGTCGACCGGTACGCGGAGATCGCCACCTTCGCCGGCATCGCGGCGTATTACCGGACCTATCCGCTCGGCTTCTGGCTGGCGATCGTGTCCATGGGCGGCGCGCTGCTCGTCTCGTACGCGCGCGCCAAGGGCGAGATCAGCGGGATCGACGCGCGCATGGGCGCCATGAACCGGGGCGAGCGCGCGATGTACATCGGCATCGCCGGCATGTTCGCTCCGCTGCTCGCGCGGGTGCTGGAGCCCGGCGCCGTCCAGCCTGTGTATCACCTCCTGCTCGGCACGCTGGTGCTGGTGGCCGTGGCCGCGAACGTCACCGCGCTCCGCCGCTTCGCCTATATCCACGAGGAGCTGCGCAAGCGCGAGGCGGCTCCTCCGCCGCCGGCGCAGGGCGCGGATCCCCTCACCGGCTGGGTCGGGCGCGCCTGGGTCGCCTCGGTGATCGCCACGGTGGTCGACTACGGCACCTTCACGGTCCTGGTCGAGTTGGCCGGGGTCTACACCGGGACCTCGCGCGCCCTGGGCGCGCTGATCGGCGCGATCACGAACTTCACGGTCAACAAGCTGTGGACGTTCCGCACCCAGGGCGATTCGGTCTGGCACGAGGTTCCTCGCTACGCCGCGATCTCGCTCACCTCGCTGCTGCTCAACACGCTGGGGGTGGTGCTGCTGACCGACGGCCTGCACTGGAACCCGCTGGTCGCCGCCGCCCTCATCGGCGTGCTGGTGGGCGTGGGATGGAACCTGCCGCTGCACCGCTACTTCGTCTTCCGGCACGGAGCGCACCGCTCCCGGCCCGGCCTGGCGCTGGTCGGCGCGCTCGCCTCCGGCACCGCCGCGGTGGCGGTCCTCTTCGTCGCCTACGGGATGCCGTTCGCCGAGGAGGGCGTGCACGGCTTCTCCAGCCAGGCGGACGACGGCGCCAAGGTCACCCAGACCAGCTACCTGCCCAAGCTGCTGCCCGAGGCGTTCTACTCGGAGAGCTACTCGTTCCTCTTCCAGATCGAGGACGGCTCCTTCGCGCGCGTGCAATTCCTGGTCAGCAACGCCGGCCTGGAGGGCCACGGCGGAGCGGCGGCCCGGGCGGTGCTGGTGGCACCCAACGGGAAGACCATCGAGGACGCCGAGGCGTTCGAGTCCGGCCAATGGCGCGTGCTGCCCGAGGGCGCCATCGAGATGGGCGCGCACAGCCTCACCATGGGGCCCGACGCCAGCCACCACGTGCATTTCGCGGGGAAGAAACTGGTGATCGACGCGACCGTGCTGCCCGAGACGCAGGCCGTCCGGCCCGGCGGCGGCCGCGTCACCTTCGACGCGGGCGGCCGGGCGGTGTTCGACCAGACGATCTTCGCGCTCCGCAGCAAGTTCGACGGCACGGTGTGGAGCTCGGATCGCGGCGGCCGGCGCGTGCGCGGCTTCTGCTACGCGGACACCTCCTACAGCACGGTGCCGGCGTACAAGTCCGCCTCGCTCTGGTACCGGATGGAGGCGTTCGACGACGCCGAGGGCGCCACCATGGCGCTGGCGGTGCTCATCCCGCCCGAGGGATCGCGGGCCGCGCCGCAGGGCTGGCTCTACACCAGCCGGAATGGCCAGACCGAGGTGCGCTCCAGCGAGGTGAAGCTGTCCTTCCAGCGGCCGCGGCGCGAGACCGGCGGCCGCTTCGAGTACGACGTCCCCCAGCGGGTGGTCGCCTCGGCCAAGGGTGCGCTCGGCGAGAAGGTGACGGTGACCATCGACGCCCGGCGGCTCCTCTACACCTGGTCAGCATCATGGCAGCGCCGATGACTTACACCTACGAGAACCGATACGAGTTGCGCATCGACCGGCCCGGCGCGCCCGCCGATCACCGCAGCGGCACGGCGCTCTCCGAGTTCGCCTACGCGAACCCACCCTCCACGGTCGCGCAGTTCTAGCCACTGTCATGACCGGCGGCGGGGCCCGGGGGTGTGTTCGCAGCGCCAGCGTCGCCCCTGGGGTCCGAGAAGCGCCGACCCCCGAGATTGGGGCTCCTAATGTCGCTGCGAACACACCCCCGGCTCCCCACCGCCGATGCGTCGCACTGTCAGGTAGCCGCGGCTTCCGCATTGGTCAGGGGCACTGCAGACCCGTCCTGTGACCGGATCTGCCGGCAAGGCAGCGCCGACCATAGGCCCGTTCCGGCCAGAAGGAAGATCATGGAGCCATGGTCGACTTCTCCCTCCAAGTGTCCGCGCTCGCGCTGATAGCTGTGGAGATTTCTTCTCTCGTGTCGGCCGTGGCGATGCTGCTGGGGCTAGTGTTGTTACCAGTGTTCGGATGGACCATGACGGCGGCCCGCGACGATTCTGCGACTCATTCCGGCTCGAACAGACCAGACGGCCACGCCAATTGCGCATAGGCGACGGGGGAGCCGGGGGTGCGTTCGCAGCGACTTGAGCTGCCCCGGACTCGGATACGCGTCGAATCCCGGACCCCAGGGGCGGCGATGGCGCTGCGGACGCACCCCCGGGCCCCCGGCGCCGGTCCGCAGTAAAGTGTGTCCTGGAGCCGGCCGGATCTGCGGGACGAATCGGGGGGTCGTGGCACGTTGCTGACATCGACATGGCAGTGTAGAGGTGCCCGCGCATTGCCGATGAGAGTCGAGAATCGAAGCCCCTGTGGGGGCTTCCCAAAGGAGAGGTCGGCGTGAAGCTCACCGCGCCCCACATCGAGACCCCCGTTCCCGGCCCGAAGAGCCGCGCGCTCGTGGCCAAGGAGCAACTGCACCTCGCGCCGGGGCTGCAGGGATTCGCGCTGATGAGCGGCATCGCCGTCGAGCGCGCGCAGGGGTCGGTGGTGGAAGACGTGGACGGCAACCGCTACGTCGACCTGATCGGCGGCATCGGGGTGAACTCGCTGGGCCACTGCCACCCGGCCTACAAGGAAGCGCTGCACGCGCAGATCGAGAAGGCGACCGTGGGCAGCTTCACCAGCGCGCCGCGGGCCGAGCTGATCGAGGAGGTGGCGAAGCTCACGCCCGCGGGCGTCGACCGCGTGCAGCTCTACTCGAGCGGCGCGGAAGCGGTGGAGAGCGCCTTCCGCCTGGCCAAGAACGCGACCGGCAAGCACGAGGTGGTCGGGTTCTGGGGCGGCTTCCACGGGAAGACGATGGGCACCCTGGCCGTGAACGGGTCCGGCAACCAGCGCACGTACGGGCCGACTCCTCCGGGGCACGTGCTGCCGTATGCGAACTGCTACCGGTGCCCGCTCAAGCTGACGTACCCCACGTGCGGGATCGCCTGCGCGGACCTGGCCCGCGAGCAGCTCCGGCACCAGAGCACCGGTCAGGTGGCGGCCGTGATCGTGGAGCCCATGCAGGGCACCGCCGGGAACGTCATCCCGCCCCCCGAATTCCTGCAGCGCGCGCAGGACATCGCCCGCGAGTCCGGCGCGGTATTCATCTCGGACGAGATGATCACCGGGTTCGGGCGCACCGGCCGCTGGTTCGCCTGCGAGCGGAGCGGCGTCACGCCCGACATGATCACGCTGGGCAAGGGGTTCGGCTCCGGGTTCCCGATCAGCGGTCTGGTCGCCAAGCAGGAGCTGGCCCAGGCCCGGCCCTGGGCCAACCCGAGCGGCTCCTCGTCGAGCTACGGGGGCAACCCGCTCGCGGCGGCCGCCGCGCTGGCCTCGGTCAGGACCCTGCAACGCGAGAACGTCCTGGCGAACGTACGGGCGGTGGGAACCGCGATGCTCGCCGAGCTGCGCACCTGGCCCGAGCGCCTGCGCTGGGTGGGCGACGTCCGCGGCGAGGGCCTGTTCCTGGGCGTCGAGCTGGTGGCCGACCGCGCCACCAAGGAGCCGCTGCCGCGAAAGGTCTGCGAGGAGATCTTCCAGGAAGGGCTGCGGCGAGGCCTGCTCGCGATGAGCTACACGCACGCGATCCGCCTTCAGCCCGCGCTGACCATCGAGAGGGAGGTCGGGCTGGCCGGGCTGGCGCTGCTGCGCGAGGCGATCTCGATTGTGGCGGCACGCCACGGGGCGGGGTAACAGGGACCATCTTGGAACGCGTGCAGCCCATTCCATCCCGGCGGCGAGGGGACCGGCTGTGGGAGCGCTTCGCCGCGCTCGCCATCCTGCGCCCCTGGCTGCTCGTGGCGATCGGCGCCCTGGTGTTCGCCGGCACCCTGCCTTTCGCCGTGCGCCTCTACGGCGATCTGCGCACCGACCTGCGCGAGCTCTTGCCGCAGGACGCGCCCTCCGCGGTCGCGCTGCAAGAGCTGGAGCGCCGCATCGGCGGCCTCGCCTCCCTGGCGGTGGTGATCCGCACCGACGATCTCAAGGCCGGCGAGCGGTTCGTGGACGCGCTGGCGGCGCGGTTGTCGAAGCTGCCTCCCGAGCTGGTGGCGCGGATCTTCTGGCGCATCGACGAGGAGAAGGCGTTCTTCGAGGCGCACGGCGCGCTGTACGCCGACCTGAAGGACCTGGAAGAGGTCCGGAGCGTCCTGCGCGTTCGGATCGCCGCGGCGAAGCGGGCGGCGAACCCGCTCTTCGTGGAGCTCGACGAGGAGGAGGCGGCGAAGCCGGACGCCGACCCCGCCCTGGAGGACGCCATCCTGCGCGTGCGGTCGGCCTTCGGCCGCCTCGACCACTTCATCGACGGGTACCTGGCCGGCGAGGGCGGGCAGACGCTGGTGGTGCAGGTCTATCCGCCCAACGCGGCCACCAGCCTCCACAACGACCAGCGCCTGTTCGCGGCGGTGAGCGGCGCCGTCAGCGCTCTCGATCCGCGCAGCTTCCACCCGAGCATCCGGGTGGGGTACGGCGGCGACGTCCGCTCCGTGATCGAGAACCAGGAAAACCTCGTCCGCGACCTGCTCGTCTCCAGCCTCCTGGTGTTGACCGCGGTCGCGGCCGTTCTGGTGCTCTACTACCGGAGCTGGCGCTCCATCCCGCTGCTCGTCCTGCCGCTCTTCACCGGGGTGGCGGCGACCTTCGCGGTCTCGCGGTGGATCATCCACTACCTGAACCCGAACACCGCTTTCCTGGGCAGCATCATCGTCGGGAACGGCATCAACGCCGGCATCATCCTGCTGGCGCGCTACTTCGAGGAACGCCGGCGCGGCAGCGAGGTGAGGCAGGCGCTGCCCTGCGCGCTGAAGGCCACCTGGGTGGCGACGTTCGCGGCGAGCGCGGCAGCCGCGGCCAGCTACGGCTCGCTGGGCGCGGTGAGCTTCCGCGGGTTCAACCAGTTCGGCTTCATCGGCACCGCCGGGATGCTGCTGTGCTGGGTGACCACGTATCTGCTGATGCCGCCGCTGATCGTCATCGCCGAGCGGGTCCGACCGCTGCGGGAGAAGAAGCGCTCCCGGTTGACCGGCTGCGTGGCGGGCCCGTACGCGACGGCGCTCACGCGGCACACCGGCTGGGTGATGGCCGCCTCCACCGTGATCGTCGTCGCGGCCCTGTGGGGCACGTGGCGGTTCGTGCAGCAGCCGATCCAGTACGACTTCCGCCAGCTGGGCAGCCGCAAGTCGCTCACCGACGGAGCCGCGTACTGGGACTCGCACGTCGACGCCGTGCTGCAGTCCTACCAGACCCCGACCGTGGTGCTGACGGACTCGCCCGACAAGGCGCAGGCGGTCGCCGCCGCCCTCGAGGACGCGCGGGAGCGCCAGGGTCCCGACGGCACCATCGATTCCGTCGAGACGCTGCAGAAGCTGGTGCCCGACGAGCAGCCGCGCAAGATCGAGCTGCTGCGCGAGATCTTCCGCCTGGTCGCTCCGCGCCCGGGGACGCCGGGGCTGGTCGACGACCGCATCGCGCGCGCCTTGCCGGAGGACCTGCGGCCGACCCTCTTGCGTCTCCGCGAGCGGACGCAGCTCAAGCCCATCACGCTGGCCGACGTGCCGCAGCGGCTGAAGCTGCCCTTCCACGAGAAGGACGGGAAGTCCGGGCGCCTGGTGCTGGTCTTCCCCACGCTGAGCACCGACTCGCGCCACGGAAAGGCGCAGATGGCGCACGCGAGGCTGGTCCGGAGGACCGCGCTCAAGGCCGACCCGAAGGCGCTGATCGCGGGCCAGATCGTGCTGACCAGCGACATCGTGGATTCCATCACCAAGGAGGGAGGTTTCGCCGCGGCGCTGAGCTTCCTCGCGGTGGCGGCGCTCACCATCCTGGTGATGCGGTCGATCCGCGACTCCGCCTGGGTGGTGTCGTCGCTCTGCCTCGGGGTGCTGTGGATGTTCGGCGCGCTCGGCGGGCTGGGCCTGCGGCTCAACTTCGTCAACTTCGCCGTGTTGCCGATCACCTTCGGGATCGGCGTCGATTACGCCGTGAACTTCTACCAGCGCTACCGCCAGTCCACGGGCGTCCTGGAATCGCTCACCGCCGCGGGGGGGGCCGTCACGCTCTGTTCGGCAACCACCATCATCGGCTACGCCACCCTGGTCACGGCGGACAGCATGGCCATCCAGTCCTTCGGCCTGACCGCGGTGATCGGCGAGCTGACCTGCCTGTCGGCGGCCCTCTTCGCGCTGCCCGCGGTGCTCGCCTGGCGCGACCGGCGTCGCGCCGTGCAGGAGGCCCTGCCCGAGGAGGTGCCTCTGGAGCCACTGGTGCAGACCGACCGTCCGCGGCGCGAGGCACAGGGTCTATGAGGCTGCTGTCGATGCGCGAGCGCATCGAGCAGCTGCGCCGCGCGCCCCGCTTCTTCTCGGTGGGCGTGCCCGCCCTCTGCGCGGCGTACCTCGCTCTCGTCACCGCGCTCGGCGGCCCCGGCCCGGAGCACTTCATCGCCATCGGGCTCTTCCTGGGGCTCTCGCTGTGGAGCGACGGCACGCGCCGCCTGGCGCGCGTGGCGATGCCCTTCCTGCTCTACGGGGTCGTGTACGACTCGATGCGCTGGTACGAGGACGCCATCCGCTCGCCGGTCATCCACCTCCACGAGCCGTACAACTTCGACCTCAAGCTGTTCGGCATCCGCACCGCGGCCGGTACGCTCACGCCGAACGAATGGTTCCAGCTGCACACCAGCCGCGTGCTCGACTTCGTCTGCGGCCTGTCCTACACGCCCTTCCTCTTCATCGGCGAATCGGTGGTGCTCGCCATCTACCTGCTCTTCCACGGCCACGAGCGGCGGGCGGTGCGCTTCACCTGGGTGTTCTTCGTCTCCAACGTGGTCGGGTTCAGCCTCTACTACATCTACCCGGCTGCCCCGCCCTGGTACGTCGCGGCCCACGGGTTCACCGCCGATCTCAGCGTGCGCGCCTCGGCAGCCGGAGCGGTGCGGTTCGACCAGCTGGTCGGCCTCCCCGTGATGGCGAGCTTCTATGGCAAGAGCGCGGACGTCTTCGGCGCGATCCCCAGCCTGCACGTCGTGTATCCGATGCTGGCGCTCCTCTACGGCTGGCGTCTGCCGCGCTTCCGCATCGTCGCGGCCGCCTACCTCTTCCTCGTCTGCCTCAGCGCGGTCTACCTGGACCACCACTACGTCCTCGACATCCTCATCGGCTTCCTGCTCGGCCTCGCCGCGATGGCCGCGTTCCGCCTGGCGTCCGGTCCGCTCGAGCAAAGGACGCAGGACCTCCAGGTCGAGCCCGACCGCGTCCCCGTCTAGCTCGCGGGGAGCTGGGTCCCGGAGGGCGCCCGTGCAGGCAGGCTGTCCCCCTCCGCGTACCGCTTTGCATCGATCCCGACAGCCCGGGCGAGGGTGAGGCCGTCGCGCTCCAGCAGGCGCGCCAGCCCGTCCTGGAGGTGGCCTGCAGTCGACGGCCCCCGGTAGATGAGCGCCGTGTACACCTGTAAGAGGCTGGCGCCCGCGCGGATGCGGCGGTAGGCGTCCTCCGCGGTGGCGATGCCGCCGACTCCGACGATCGGCGCACGGCTGCCCACGCGCAGGAACAGGCGGGCGCAGGCGCGTTCGGCGGCCTCCCGCAGGGGCGGACCCGAGAGGCCGCCCGCCTCGGCCGCGCGCGGATGTCCCACCACGCCCTCCCGGGAGAGGGTGGTGTTGGTCGCGATCAGGCCGTCGGCGCCGCCCGCGAGCGCCGCATCCGCGAGGGCGTCGAGGCGCTCGGGCGGCTCGTCCGGCGACACCTTCACGAGGAGCGGCACGCGGCGCCCGGTCGATCGGTGGAGCTCGTCTCGCGCGCGGGCCACCGCCTCCACCAGGGCCCGCAGCTCGCCCGCGCCCTGCAGCTCGCGCAACCCGGGCGTGTTCGGGCTGGAGACGTTGATCGCGGCGTAGTCCGCGTGCGGAGCGAGCGCGCGGAACGCGGCCACGTAATCGTCGGCCGCGCGCTCGTTGGGCGTGTCCTTGTTGCGGCCGACGTTCACGCCGACGGGGCCCGGCTGGCGCGGGAGGCTCGAGAGCCGCCGCGCCACGCGCCGCGCGCCGGGATTGTTGAAGCCCATGCGGTTGACGATCGCGCGGTGCTCCGGCAGCCGGAACAGCCGCGGCCGCGGATTGCCCGGCTGCGGCCGGGGCGTGACGGTCCCCACTTCGACGAAACCGAAGCCGAGCCGGAACCAGGCGGGCACCAGCACCTGGCCCTTGTCCATCCCCGCCGCGAGCCCGACGGGGTTGGGGAAGCGAAGACCCCACAGGGTTTGCGCGAGCGCCTCCCGCGCGCGCGGCCGCCGGCCGGCGCGCGACCAGAGCCACAGCAGGCCGCCCGCGAGCGCGTGCGCTGCCTCGGCGGGGAGCAAGAAGAGGATCGGGCGCAGCAGGCGGTACACGGCGGGGCACCATATCGCGCAACCCAGTTGCTCGCCGCGCCTCCCCCGCGCACAATGGACCCTTTGGACGGACGGTCGAAAGACGCGCGCGAAGCGCCGGCACGAGCCGCCCCGCCGCAGGGCACGCAGGACCTCCTCTTCGAGGCCGCGCGCCGCCTGCGGCGCTGCGAGGCGGCGCTCGCCCGCGTCTTCGAGGAGCACGGATTCGCGGAGGTCATTCCGCCCTCCATCGAATCGGCCGAGGTGTTCGGCGACAGCGCGGGAGGCGGCGCGGACGCGCTGCGCGCCGTCGACCGGCACGGCCACCTGCTCGCCCTGCGCGCCGACTTCACCGCGCAGGTGGCGCGGATCGCCGCCACGCGATTGTCCCGGATGTCGCCGCTGCGCCTGTACTACCGCGGCAGCGTGGTCCGCGAGTCCGGGGCGGAATCGGGCGTCCCGCGCGAGCGCCTGCAGGCCGGCTGCGAGCTGGTCGGTGAAGCCGGACCGGAGGCCGATGCCGAGATGCTGGCACTGGCGGCGGCCTCGCTGCTCGCGCTGGGCATCCCGCCGGGCGCCGCGCGCATCGCGGTCGGCGCCGTCGGGTACTTCTCCGCGTTGATCGCCGCCTCCGGCGCCTCGCCCCGGCTCGCGCGCGCACTGACCGATGCCATCGATCGCAAGGACCTGCCCGGCCTGACGCTGCTGTGCACGCGGGAGGTCCCCCCGGGAAAAGCGCGCGACGCGCTGCTCATGCTCGCCCAGCCTCCCCGGCCGCAGGCGGAAGCCACCGCCCTGCTCACGCGTGCGCAGCAGCTCGCGCCGGGCGAGGCCGCATCCTCGGCGCTGCAGCGGCTGCTGGCCGCGCTCGACCGCTTGCAGGCGCGGAACCTGGGCGCGGAGCTGGAGGTGGACCTGGGCGAGGTCCGCGGCCTCGGCTACTACACCGGGCTCGTCTTCAACCTCTACGCCGCGGGCGCGCCCCGCGCGGTCGGCGGCGGTGGCCGCTACGACACGTTGCTGGGCCGCTTCGGGGATCCGCGTCCGGCGGTGGGCTTCTCCCTCGACCTCGATGCGCTGGTCCCGCTGGCGAGGCCCGCATGATCACCGTGGCCCTCCCCAAGGGGCGCACGCTGCAGGCGGCCCTGGAGCGGTTCGCCCGCGCGGGGCTCTCGCCGGAGGAGGACTTCGCGGCGACGCGCAAGCTGATCGTGCCGGCGCGCGGCGCGCAGGCGCGGTTCCTGCTGCTGAAGGATCCGGACGTGCCGCTCTACGTCGAGCGCGGCGCCGCCGACCTGGGCGTGTGCGGGCTGGACCACGTGCTCGAGTCGGGCGCCGACCTCCTGGTGCCGCTCGACCTGGGATTCGGGACCTGCCGGCTGTGCCTCGCCGCGCCGAGGGACTCGGCGGTCGCGCGCGGCTGGCGCTCCGGGGAGAGCGGCGCCGAGATGGGCCGGTCGCTCCGCGTCGCGACCAAGTACCCGCGTCTCACCGCCCGGGCGTTCGCGCGCCGGGGCGTGCCCGTCGACCTGGTGCGGCTGTCCGGGTCCGTCGAGCTGGCTGCGGTCGCCGATCTCGCCGACGCCATCGTCGACCTGGTGGAGACCGGCCGGACGCTGGAGGAGAACGGGCTCCTGGTCGTCGAGGAGCTCTTACACGTAAGCGCGCGGCTGGTCGTGAACCGCGCCTCGTACCGCCTCAAGCTGGAGGAGCTCTTGCCGGTGCTGGAGCGGGTGGGAGGCCCTTCGTGATCCGCCTGCTGGACCTGGCCGATCCCGCCCAGCGCGCGCAGGCCGCCGGGCTGCGCGCCGCCGCGGCGACGCCGCCCGAGGTCGCTCCCGCGGTCTCTCGCATCATCGCGGAGGTACGGGCGCGCGGCGACGCCGCCCTGCGCGACCTGACGCGGCGGTTCGACGGCCCCGACCTGGCCGACCCTTTCTTGCCCGGCTCCGAATGGGACGCGCTGGCCGCACGCTGCCCGGGGCCGGTCCGCGCCGCCCTGGAGAAGGCCGCCCAGCGGGTCCGCGCGTTCCACGCCCCGCAGGTGCCGGAGAGCTACGAGCAGCGCCTCCCGGACGGCGGGCTGCTGCGGTGCCTGGTGGTGCCTCTCGCACGCGCGGGCTGCTACGTCCCGGGGGGGCGCGCCGCCTATCCCTCCACGGTGATCATGACCGCGGCGGTGGCCCGGCTCGCCGGGGTGCCGGACGTCGTGCTCGCCACCCCTCCGCGGCCCGACGGCAGCATCGTGCCGGAGGTGGCGGCTGCCGCGCGCATCGCGGGCGCCACGCGCATCCTGCGGGCCGGCGGGGCCCAGGCGATCGCCGCGCTCGCCCTGGGGACGGGCGCGATCCCGCGCTGCGACGTGATCGTCGGGCCCGGGAACGCCTACGTCACCGAGGCCAAGCGGCAACTCGTAGGCGAGGTGCGGATCGATTCGCTCGCCGGGCCCACCGAGGTGGCGATCGTCGCCGACGCCTCGGCGGACCCGCGCCTGGTCGCGGCCGACCTGATCGCGCAGGCGGAGCACGATCCTCTCGCCCTGGCCCTGCTGGTCACGGCGGACCGGACCCTGGCGCAGGCCGTGCTGGCGGCGCTCGAGGCGGAGCTGCGCGACCGGCCGAATCGCATCGCGATCGAGTCGCTCCGCGCGCGGGGGGCGGCGGTCGTGGCGCGCTCCCTGGACGAGGCGCTCGCCTTCGCCGACGAGCTGGCGCCGGAGCACCTCGAGCTCCTGGTGCGCGAGCCCGCCGCGGCACTGCCGCGGGTCAGGCGGGCGGCCGCGGTGTTCGTGGGACCGCACGCGCCGGTGCCCGTGGGGGACTACCTGGCGGGCCCCAACCACACGCTCCCGACCTCCGGAACGGCGAGGTTCGCCTCGCCGCTGTGCGCTTCCGATTTCGTCCGGCGGCAGAACGTGATCGAGTACGGCGCGCGCCAGCTCGCCGCCGACGCCGCCGACGTCCGCGCGCTCGCCGAAGCGGAGGGGCTGCACGCGCACGGGCGCGCGATCGAGGTGCGCAAGTGAAGCCGCCGGAGAGCTTCGTGCGGCGCACCGTGCGTCCGCTGGCCGCCTACGGCCCGCCCCGCGATCCCGCCGCGGTTCCGTTGCACTTGAACGAGAGCCCCACCGACCTGCCCCAGGACCTCAAGGCGGAGCTGGCCGAGCGCATCGTCCGATCCGACTGGAGCAAGTACCCGATCGCGGACGGCGCGCACCTGGCCGAGGACCTGGCGCGCGCCTACGGGATGGATCCGGCCGGCGTGCTGGTGGGGAACGGATCCAACGAGCTCTTGCAGCTCACGCTCGTCGCCTGCATCGAGCCCGGCGACGCGGTGGTGGTCGCCGCGCCCTCGTTCTCGCTCTACGCGCTGCAGGCGGCGGCGCTGGGCGCCCGCGTGATCGAGGTGCCGCTGCGCGCCTCCGATGGCGCCTTCCGGTTCCCGGTCGACGAGCTGATCCGCGCCGCGCGCGAGGCCTCCGCGAAGCTGGTGCTGCTCGGCTCCCCCAACAACCCGACCGGGACGACGCTCGCCGCCGTCGATGCCGCGCGGCTCGCCCAGGAGGCGCCGGGCCTCACCGGCATCGACGAGGCGTACCGCGACTTCTGCGGGCAGGACTTCGCGCCGCTCCTCGCCCGCGCGCCTCGCCTCTTGCTCTTCCGCACCTTCTCCAAGGCGCTGGCGGCCGCTTCGCTGCGGTGCGGGGCGCTCCTGGGGGCGCCTTCGCTCTGCGCCGAGCTTCGCAAGATCCAGCTCCCCTACAACCTGAGCGCCGTCACCTGCCTGGTGGCGCGGGCGCTGATCGCCCGGCCCGAGCTGGTGCGGGCGCGCGCGCAGCTGGTGGCGGACGAGCGGGAGCGGGTCGCCGCCGGCCTGCGCTCCGCCGGATGCGGCGTGCACTCCTCGGGCGGGAACTTCCTGCTCTTCGAGCAAGACCGCCGGCCGGCCAACGATCTGCACAAGGCGCTGTTCGCGCGCGGAGTGTTGATCCGCAACGTCTCCTCCGCGCGCGACCTGTCGCGCGCGCTGCGCGTCAGCATCGGCGCGCCGGGGGCGAACGACGCCTTCCTCGCCGCGCTGAGGGCCGAGCTGTGAGCTGGGCGCGCGTGCAGGCGGTGATCTTCGACGTGGACGGCGTGCTGCTCGACGCGCGCGCCAGCTACCACGCGGTCGCCGAGGACGCCGCGCGGCGGGCGGTCGCGGAGGTGCTCTGCGAGCCGTGCACCGCGCCTTTCGACCGCGAGCGCGAGGTCGCGCAGTTCAAGGCGGCTGGCCGCTTCAACGACGACTGGGAGATGGCGCGCGGCATCGCGCTGCTCCTGCACCTGCGGCAGCGCGGCGCCGCGCCCCAGCTGCAGCGCTTCCTCCAGGCGGCGCAGGGCGGCGGCGTGGCCGGGCTCGCGAACGCCCTGCCGATCATCGCCGCCATGTATCCTCAGGAAAGGATCTCGCGGCTGTGCGGCGCGCTCTACGGCGGACGCTCGCATTGCCGCGAGCTCTTCGGCTTCGACGCCCAGGACGCGCTGCCCGGGGCCCCGGAGCGCGGCTTCTGGGAACGGGAGCGGCTGCTCGCCGACCCCGCCCTGCTGAAGCGCGTCGCCGATCGCTTCGCCATCGCGCTCTACACCGGGCGCAACCCCGGAGAGGCCGCCCTCGCGCTGGTGCGCTGCGAGCTGCACGTCCCGCAGCGGCTCTGCTGGGTGTCGGACGGCCGGCCGCAAAAGCCCGACCCGGAGGGGCTGATCTGGCTCTGCGGCGAGCTCCTGCGTGCCGGCGGCGAGGCCCTCTTCGTCGGCGATACGGCGGACGACCGCGCCGCGGCCGAGGCGGCGCGAGCGCGCGGCGCGCCCCTGGTCTACGCTCACGTGGCGGGACCGGGCGACACCACGCGCGCGCTCGACCGGCTGTTCGCGGAGACAGGAGCGTAAGCGATGCCTCGGACCGGCGCCGTGCAGCGCAAGACGAAGGAAACCGACCTGCGCGTCACCGTCGACCTGGACGGCAACGGCGACGCCAAGGTGGACACCGGCATCCCGTTCTTCGACCACATGCTGGAGACGGTCGCCAAGCACGCCGCGCTGACGCTGGAGGTGAGCTGCAAGGGCGATCTGCACATCGACCAGCACCACACCGTCGAGGACACCGGCATCGCTTTGGGCAAGGCGCTGGACCAGGCGCTGGGCGACCGCAAGGGCATCGCCCGCGCGGGGTGCTTCTACTTCCCGCTCGATGAAGCCCTGGCGCGCAGCGTGGTCGACCTGTCCGGCCGCGCCTTCCTGCACTGGAACGTGCAGCTCGATCAGGGCCCCCGCAGCGCCATGGACCTGTCGGTGCTGGAGGGGTTCTTCAAGGCGGTCGCGGACGGCGTGCGCGCCAACGTCCACGTCGACCTCCTGACCGGGCGCGACTTCCACCACGGCGCCGAGGCGGTGTTCAAGTCGTTCGCGCGGGCGCTGCGGCAGGCGTGCGCGCTCGACGAGCGCGCGGGCGGCGTGCCCAGCACCAAAGGAGTGCTGTGAGCCCGCCGGTCACCGTCGTCGATCTTGGCCTCGGCAACCTGGGCAGCGTCCTGCAAGCGCTGGCGCGGGCGGGCGGCGAGCCCCGTCTCTCCGCCGACCCGGCGGAGATCGGCCGGGGCGCGCGGGTCGTGTTGCCCGGCGTCGCTGCGTTCGGGCTCGGGATGGAGCGCGCGCGGCGGCTGGGGCTGCGCGGCGCGCTGGACGAGGCGCTGCGGCGCGGCGCTCCCGTCCTGGGCATCTGCCTGGGCATGCAGATCCTCTTCGAGGAAGGCGAGGAGGACGGGGTGCGCAAGGGCCTCGGGCTCCTCCCGGGCCGCGTGACCCGCCTTCCGCCGGGCGTCCAGGTGCCGCACATCGGCTGGCAGCGGCTGCAGACGACCGCCGCGTCGCCGCTCCTCGCCGATGCGGTCGCGCCCTGGGCATACTTCGCGAATTCCTATCGTTGCGAGGCGGCGGAGGGGGTCACGCAGGCGGTGGCGGACCACTCGGGGGTGCAGATCGCGGCAGTGGTCGGGCGCGCCAACGTGCACGGAGTGCAGTTCCACCCCGAGAAGAGCGCGCGCGACGGCGAGGCGATGCTCGCGCGGTTCTTGCGGCTGCCGGAAGGGGCGCCGTGACACCCGTCCTCTACCCTGCCGTCGACCTGCTCGGCGGGAAGGCGGTGCGCCTGCACAAGGGAGACCCGCGCAGCGCCAAGGTCTACTCGGACGACCCGCCGGCGCGGGCGCGCGCGTTCGTGGCGAACGGCGCCCTTGCGCTGCACGTCGTGGACCTCGACGCCGCGTTCGGCGAGATGCGGCAGACTGCCGCCGTCGAGGCCATCGTCGCGGCGGTCGCGCCGGTGCCGGTGCAGATCGGCGGCGGCATCCGGCGTCTCGAGGACGTCGAGGCCACCCTGCGGGCCGGCGCCGCCCGCGCCATCCTGGGCACCGCGGCAGTCGAGCGTCCGCGATTCGCGGGCGAGGCGGCGCGCCGCTTCGGCGCGTCCCAGATCGCCTGCGGAATCGACGTCAAGAACGGCAAGACCGCCACGCGCGGATGGACGGAGGCCCGCGGACCTTCCGGGAGCGATCTGGCGGCTCGCCTGGCGGAGGAGGGGATCGAGTGGCTGGTCGTCACCGCGGTCGCCCGCGACGGCACGCTGGAGGGATTCGACCTGCCGCTCCTGCGCGAGGTGGCCGCCGCCGCCCCGCGCGCGAGCCTGATCGCGAGCGGCGGCGCGGGCTCGCTCGCCCACCTCGAAGCGCTCGCGGGGGCCGGACTGCCTCGGCTGGCCGGGGCCATCGCCGGGACTGCCCTGTACGAGCAAAGGTTCTCCGTTCGCGAGGGCCAGGCCGCGCTCCAGCGGGGTTGAGTGAATGCTGACGCGGCGGATCATTCCCTGCCTGGACGTGAAGGACGGCCGCGTGGTGAAGGGCGTCCGCTTCGAGGAGCTGCGCGATGCCGGCGATCCGGTCGAGCAGGCGCGCGCCTACGGGCGGGCCGGCGCCGACGAGCTGTGCTTCCTGGACATCAGCGCCTCGCTCGAAGCGCGAGGGACTCTCGTCGCCCTGGTGGAGCGGGTCGCGCGCGAGCTGTCGATCCCCTTCGCGGTGGGGGGCGGGGTGCGGACGGTGGAGGACGCGGAGGCGCTGCTGCGCGCCGGCGCGGACAAGGTGTCGATGAACACGGCGGCCCTCGCCGACCCGGGCCTCTTGACCGCCGTCGCCCGGCTCACCGGCAGCCAGAGCGCGCTGCTCGCGATCGACGCGAAGCGCCTGCCGGGCCCGCGTCCTGCCTGGGAGGTCCATTCGCACGGCGGCACGCGGCCCACCGGCCGGGACGCGGTCGCCTGGGCGCGCGAGGCGGTCGATCGTGGCGCGGGCGAGATCCTGCTCACCTCGATCGACCGCGACGGCACCGGCGCCGGGTTCGAGCTGGAGCTGACGCGAACGATCTCAGCCGCGGTCCCGGTCCCGGTGATCGCCAGCGGCGGAGCGGGCGGGCCGGCGCACTTCGCCGAAGCGTTCGCCGCGGGTGCCTCGGCCGCGCTCGCCGCGACCGTGTTCCATTTCGGCACGCTTTCCGTGGCTCAGGTGAAGGAGGAGTGCGCGCGCCGCGGCTTCCCGATGCGCTGGCCGCTGGAGGAGTTTGACTCTGGCGATCGCTTGAAATGACCGTGATCTGTTGGGGGGTCGAGGGGGGAGCGAGCTCCCCCCTTGTAGAGGCGCCGAAGGCGCCGGATCGAGGAAGGTCAGATGGCTTCAACCAGCCGTGGGGTAAGAGCATGGTCCGCCCAGAAGAGTTGAAGTACGACGAGCGCGGCCTGGTCCCCTGCATCGTGCAGGACGCCGCGACGGCCGAGGTCCTGACGCTCGCCTGGCAGTCTCGCGAGGCGCTGGAGCGCACGCTGCGGTCGGGCCAGGCGACCTTCTGGAGCCGCAGCCGCGGCGAGATCTGGGTCAAGGGAGCCACCAGCGGCAACACGCAGACCGTCCGGGCGCTGCGCACGGACTGCGATCACGACGCGGTGCTCCTCCGGGTCGCGCCCGCGGGGCCCGCCTGCCACACGGGCGCGCGGTCCTGCTTCTTCGAGGCCGTCGAGGGCGCTCCGGACGCGCCCGGAGCCCCGGGAGAGACGCTGGCGCGCCTGGAGCAGGTGCTCCGCGACCGGCGGTCGGACGCGCCCGCCGGCTCGTACACGGCGAAGCTGTACGCGGACGAGAACCTGCGGCACAAGAAGATCGGCGAGGAGGCGACCGAGCTGGTGATGGCCTCGGTGCGCGGCGACAGGCAGGCGGTCGCCGAGGAGGCCGCGGACGTCCTGTATCACGTGCTGGTACTGCTCCGGACGCACGACCTGGGCCTCGAGCAGGTGGCGGAGAAGCTGCGCGCCCGCGAAGGGCGCAACCCGCGCTGATGCGCGGCATCCTCCCG
>WNEY01000045.1_pt1 | contig 50620 bp, 40 predicted proteins | sample 5400531 | NCBI WGS metagenome assembly WNEY01 (sample SAMN13153338, study PRJNA577476) | soil metagenome | isolation source: 200 cm saprolite under Douglas fir tree site 1 | place: USA:California | collected 2015-04-18 | reverse complement strand
GGTTGGCGCTCGACAGCGGCGCACGGCTGAGCGAGCTGAGCGGGCTGAAGTGGACTGACTTCGATCTCGACGCCGGCCGGATGACCATCGCGCGGCAGCTCGTGTCGGCGAAGCTGACCGAGGATGAGGCCGCCGACTTCGGACCGCCGAAGACCGGCCGATCGCGCACCGTCGACCTCGGAGCCGAGACGATCGCGCTGCTGCGGGCGCACAGGCGCAACCAGGCGGAACTGAAGATGAAGAACCGAGCGCACTATCGCGACTTCGGACTCGTGTTCACGAATGAGCACGCCGACCTGTTCGGCGCGCACGCCACCCTCGGCACGCCCCTTCAGACGAAGAACATCGGCCGCGGGGAGTTCGCGCGCATCCTCAAGGCGGCGAACGTCCGGCGGATCACCTTCCACGGCCTGCGGCACACGAGCGCGACGCTGCTCCTGCTCGCGGGCGAATCCGCGAAGGTCGTCAGCGAACGGCTTGGCCACGGCAAGATCGCGATCACGCTCGACGTCTACTCGCACGTGCTGCCGTCGATGGGGCGCGGGGCAGCGGATCGTCTCGGCGCGCTGCTGCACGGCTAACATTCTGCTAACAGACGGCACGTTATGAGCCGATACGAGACAAGACGAAAGCAGGACGAAAGGAGCGAGAAGCCTAACGAAACCGCGCGAGAGCGTACGAGACGCGACCAGCCAGCACGATCACTGTAAAATCTCTTCTTATCCTCATTCCAGGCTTTGAAGGCCTGCGATAGGTCAGGAGCGGTATATGTTCACCCGCCCGATCCGCGCAATTGCGCTCTCGCTGCTCGTTCTGACGCCGGTGCTCGCCCTTCGACAGGCTCAGAGCGTGGGCGCCCAGGTGCCCAGCGCGTCGGACGCTCCGAAGTACGCGCTGCCGCCGCAGAACATCGTCGACCTCTTCGACGCCGAGTTCCTCCCGCAGACCTTGCTCAGTCCCAACAGGCAGGTCCTGGCGCTGACGAAGGCGCGGTCGTATCCGACCATCGCCGAGCTCTCGCAGCCGATGCTGCGTCTGGCCGGGTCGCGGGTGAATCCGAAAACCAACGGCCCGCACCGCGCGTCCGGCCTGCCCGGCACCGGCATCTATGCGATCACGCTGAAGAAGATCGCCGACGGCGCCGAAGTGAACGTGGCCGTGCCTCCGCAGGCGCGGATCTCTCACGTGAATTTCTCGCCCGACGGATCGCGTCTCGCCTTCCTGAACACGACGGATGCCGCCATCGAGCTCTGGATAGCCGACCCCCTCACCGGCAAGGCCAGGGCCTTCGTCACCGGCGCGGATCGCATCAATGCGACCACCGGCGATCCCTGCGATTGGCTGCGCGACAACGTGACGATTGTGTGCGAGCTCGTCCCTGCCCGCGGCCCGATACCGAGGGCCCCGGCCGTGCCGTCGGGACCCAACGTTCACGAGAGCAACGGGAAGCCGTCGCCCGCCCCGACCTATGAGGATCTCCTAACGAGCGCGCACGACGACGCCCTCTTCGAACACTACTTCACGAGCCAGCTCGCCGCGCTGAACACCGTCAGTGGCGAGTGGACCCTGATCGGCCGTCCGACGATTTTCAACAACGTGACCCCGTCGCCCAGCGGCCAGTTCCTGCTCGTGTCGAAGATCAAGAAGCCGTTCTCGCACATCATGCCGATGAACGGATTTCCCCAGGACGTCGAAATCTGGACGCGCGCTGGCGGAATGTCGAAGAAGATCGCGGATCTCCCGTCGCGCGAAGGGACGACGCTGACGGGCGTCGAGCCGGGCCCGCGCGGCTATCGCTGGCGAGCCGATCAGCCCGCGACGATCCTCTGGGTCGAAGCACTGGACGGCGGCGATCTCAAGAACAAAGTCCCGTTCCGCGACAAAGTGGTGTCGCTCGCCGTGCCGTTCTCTGGTGAGCCGGTCGAAGTGGCGAAAACGGAGTGGCGGTACGAGAGCATCGCGTACACCGACACCGGCATCGCTCTTCTGAGCGAGAACGATCGCGCCTCGCGCCGGACGCGCACCTGGATCCTGGAGCCGGGCGCCGCTCCGCGGAAGGTGTGGGATCGCAAGGAGGACGCGGCGTACGACAATCCGGGAACGCCCATCGTCCGCCGGACGACGGCGGGCGGGCGCGGCGGCGGGCGCGGCGGCGTCGGCGGCGGCCCCATCATGCAGAACGGCGATTACATCTACGTCGCCGGCGAGGGCGCCTCGGCGGAAGGCGATCGCCCGTTCCTGGACCGGCTGAACATCCGGACGCTGAAGTCGGAGCGCATCTTCCGATCTTCGGCCGAGTCGCTGGAGTCGTTCGTGGCGCCTCTGAACGACGAGATGACGAAGTTCCTGACGCGGTACGAGACACAGAAGGAAACGCCGAACTACTTCACGCGCGAAGTGGGCTCGGACGCGAAGCGCGCGGTGACGCAGTTCAAGGATCCGCAGCCGCACGTACGCGACATCCTCCGGCAGTACGTCACCTACAAGCGCAAGGACGGTGTGACGCTGTCGGGAACGCTGTACCTGCCGCCCGGCTACAAGCAGGGGACGAAGCTGCCGCTGATCATGTGGGCCTATCCGCGCGAGTTCGGCGATGCCGACTCGGCCAGCCAGGTCTCGGGATCGCCGAACCAGTTCACGACGATCCGCGGCGGCTCGCACCTGTTCCTCCTGCTGTCGGGCTACGCGATCTTCGACAACCCGACGATGCCGATCATCGGAGGAGAAACCGCCAACGATACGTATGTGGAGCAGCTGGTCGCCAGCGCGCAGGCGGCCATCGACAAAGTCGTGGAGATGGGTGTCGCCGATCGCGATCATATCGGCGTCGGCGGCCACAGCTACGGCGGATTCATGACGGCGAACCTGCTGGCGCACTCGCGGCTGTTCCGCGCGGGCTTCGCCGAGAGCGGCGCCTACAACCGGTCGCTCACGCCGTGGGGCTTCCAGAACGAACGGCGTTCGTTCTGGGAAGCGCCGGAAATCTACACGAAGATGTCGCCGTTCTGGTTCGCCAACCAGATCAAGGATCCGATCCTGCTGATGCACGGCGAGGTGGACGACAACACGGGCACCTTCCCGATTCAGTCGGAGCGCCTTTTCGCGGCGCTCAAGGGTCACGGCGCGACCGTGCGCTACGTCACGCTGCCGAACGAGGCGCACGGCTATGCCGCGCGCGAAACGCTTTTGCATGTGCTCGCCGAACGGCTGAACTGGTTCGACAAGTACGTGAAGAACGCCAGTCCGAGGAGCACGACCGACGCTTCGAGATAGACAGAGGCCGTTCGTTTTTCCGTGCCGAAGAGCGTGCTGCCGACGCCCGCGGATCTCGCCGCGCGCCGCGATCCGGTCCTGGCCCGCGCCGTCGCCTTGGCCGTCAGCGCGCTCTCGCCCGAGGACGCCGGCCGGCTGTTCAAGTAAGCTTTCGGCCGGTGCCCACCGCCATCGACGTGTCGTCGGTCGTCGGACTGACTGCGGTCGGACTCTTCACGGGGCAGATTCTGCTCGGCCTGCTGCTCTCGGTCGGCTACAACCCGGTGCGTGCGTGGCCGCGTCAGCGCTGGGCGAAGCTCTTCACCTTTCACAACTGGCTCGCCTACATCGGCCTGACCACCGCCGCCATCCATCCGCTGATCCTGCTCGCCTCGCCGACCGCGGCCTTCCGGCTGTTCGATATCGTCGTGCCCATCTGGTCGCCGACGCAGCCGATCCCGAACACGCTCGGCGCCACCGCGTTCTATCTCGTCGCGTTCGTCGTGCTCACGTCGTACTTGCGCAGGGTCTTCGGCCGGCACCGGTGGAAGCAGCTGCATTACACGGCGTACGCAGCCGCCGCCGTGTTCTACGTGCACGGTGTGTGGGCGGATCCGCTGCTCAAGAACCGTCCACCCGATTTCATCGACGCGGAGAAAGCGTACGTCGAAGGATGCGCGCTGCTGGTGGCGGCTGCGACGATCTGGCGGTTCAACTACGGAAAGAAAACCGCCCGCTTCGGCCGCGGACGGCTGGCATCACGGCAGGCCTGAAGTGCCTGCTACGAGCGGAACCTTCTTTCAGTGGCGACGTTGCTACCGCGTGACGCCCTTAACCACGAAGACACGAAAATCGCGAAGGTTCACGAAGAAAACCAATACTGTTTTCTTCTTCGTGAGTCTTCGCGTTTTCGTGTTTTCGTGGTTGCATTTGTTTTTCTTCAGAAGCTGAACCTCACCTGGAACTGAAACATCCGGGGCGGATCGATGTTCGCGAGCGCCGGGATCGCGTTGGTCGCCGTGCCGGCGCTGACCAGTTGACCGAACGTCGAATTCACCGTCGCGAGATCGCCGTAGGTCGTCTGCGCGCGCCCGAGGATGTTCCCATGATTGAAGAGGTTGAAGCCCTCCAACCGGAGCAGGATCGTGCGGCCCGCGCCCTTGATGCGTCCTTCGAGGAACAACGAGATGTCCTGCGTGCCGGTGCCGCGGAACGCCGACTTGCCGATGACGACGCCGTCGACGACGGGCCGGTCGTTGTTGGCGCCGTCCCCATTGTTGTCGACGCCCGTGACGGCATTGAACGGACGCGCGGACGCAAGCTGCGTCACGGTGCCGGCGGTGATGTTGTACGGCAGCTGGTAGGTGAACGTGATCACCGCGCGGTGACGCTGATCCAGCAGGCTCGGTCCGCGCTCTTCCTCGCCAAGCCGCGCAAAAGAGCTCTGGTTCGGCCCGATGCCGTTGCCGTCCGGCTCGCTGGTGTTGGTCGCCTTGGACAACGTATAGCTGACGGCCGCGTAGATCTTCGCATGGCCGCGATAGCTGACCTCGGTCTGCAGGCCGTCATAGTCTGAGACGCCGAGGTTCGTCAGGACGCTGACCTGGCGAACCCCGCCGTTCACCGGCAGGATCGGCCGAGTGGCGTTGGCCGCGGCCACGCTCCGCATCTGGCCGACGGCCGTGCGATCGAACGCCGACGGCGCGTTGAGATCGACGGTGCGAGCGAGGTCGGTCCAGTGCTGATGCACGTAGTCCGTACCGGCGAACAGGCCCTTCATGACCTCGCGCTCCGCGCCGATCGAGATCACCTGGCTCCGCGGGTTCACGAGCTTGTCGGGGTAGTTCGGCAGGAGGTCGAAGTTCAGGCCGTACTTCGCGAACTGGCCTCTGTAGAAGTCCGCCCGCCCCGCCTGGATCGTGATGTCGCGGGCAGGCAATTGCGAGGCCGCCAGCGTTCTCGGATCGAACGACAGCGGCAGGCAGGCGCCCGTCAGGCAGATGGGGAAGCCAAGCTGTCCGGGCGTCGCGGTGTAGGTCGTGAGTCCATCCAGCCCGTTCACCAGGTAGCCGGCGATCACATTGGAAATGAGCTGCGTGTAATACATGCCGTAGCCGCCGCGAAACGACAGGCGCGAGTCGCCATTCGGATGCCAGCCGAACCCGACACGGGGCGCGAAGTCGTTCGTCGCGTCGCTCAAGGATTGACGGTCGTAGCGGAGCCCGGCGTCGAGTGTGAGGTCGTTGTTCACGCGGATGCTGTCCTGGACGAACACTGCAGAGAGCCACTGGTTCAGCTCGTAGCTGCTGATGCCGAAGCTGATCGGCTGCGTGTAGTTCTGCACGCTGGCCAACGTCAACTGATCGAACGGCGCCGTCGTCGTGCTGAGGAACGTGAACGTGCCGAGCACCGCTGTGCCAGGCTCGCTGCCTGTACCGCCTGAGTTATGACGGGCGACGCTGCCGCCGAGACGGAGGGTCTGCTTGCCGCGCGACCACGACAGCGTGTCCGAGAACTGCGCCTGGCGGCTATGCACGTCGGTCACGCGCGACTGGCCGATCGTGAACGGCACCGATCCAGCGCGGGTGTACGCCGTGGAGAGTGACTGCGCCTCCCAAAGCGTGACCGGGTCGCCGTTGAGGTATCCGATTCGCGCCTCGTTGAGGACGTTCGGGCTCAGGACCCACGTGTCGCTGGCCTGGCCCGTCACCGAGCGTCGCGAGTACTTGCGCGCCACGCTTGGCGCGCTCGTGCCGGCCACGGCGTCATTGGGATTGGTGTCGTAAAACCGATCGACGTTCGCTCGTACCATCAAGGTCTGGCTCGGCGTGATCTTGTGGTCCAGCCGGCCGTTGAAAAGCCCCTGGCGGTAGTACCCCTCGTACGCGAGGTTGCCGTCCGCCGGCAGCAGAAACGACGGCAACGTGTTCGAGAGGAACGTCGTCCGGTCCTGCCGCGTGTAGTCGCCCGTGGCGAAGAAGAAAGTCTTGTCATTGACGAGCGGCGCGCCGATGGTGCCCGAGAACTGGTTCAGCTCGTCCGGAACGTCCGCGGGATTGACGGCCGTGAGCGTGGTCGGCGTGATGCAACCCGCGACGGACGGTGCGCAGAAGCCTTCGGTCCCGAACGTCTTCGCCTGCCACGCGCCGGGCCGGGTCATATACAGGCCTTCGCCATGCGCCACATTCGTGCCCGATTTGGTGACGATGTTCAGCGCGGGGCCAGCGGTCCAGCCGAACTCGGCGGAAAACGCGTTCGAGAGCACCGAGATTTCCTGGATGGCGCCCACCGGGACCGTGGCGACCATGGTCTGGCGGCCCCATCCTTCGTCGTTGTTGGCGCCATCGAGCATGAAGGTGGTGGTTCGCCGGCTGCCGCCGCCCGTGACGAAGTACGTCGCGTTGACGAAGAGGTCGCCCGTGCCTTTCCCCTGGCGGAACGCGGAGTTGAACAGCGGCAGCGTCGAAACCTTGCGGCCCAGAATCGGCGTCTCGTCGATAGTCGCGCTGTCGAGACGCCGGCCGATCTGGGAGTCCGCGCGCACGCCTTCCACTGTCCCGTAGACCGTGACTTCGGCCTTCTCCGATCCGACGAGCAGCTTCACCTTCAGCGTCGCCGTTTCGCCGGCGCGCAGCGTGACGTCTCTGCGCTCTTCGCTGCCGAAGCCCTGCTTCGACACGCCGACCGTGTAGGTTCCCGTCAACGACAACGCCGGCACCGTGGCGCTGCCGTCGCTTCCCGAAACCGCGCCGCGCACCGCGCCGGTCTGGTTGTTCGTCACAGAAACGCTCGCGTCCTGGACGACCGCACCCGACTGGTCGGTGACGAGGACGACAATCGTCGAGGTGTTCGGGCTCTGCGCGTGGGCGACGCCAGCCACGCATGTCAGGGACACAAAGGCGACAAAGGACACAAAGGATTTCATTTCGGGCTCACCACGTAGTCCTTGAAATAGCTGGTCGTGTCGGTCTTCGCCCACAGGCCCACTTTTCCCTGCACGGGCGGCCTGAGGACGGGGTTGTTCGCTGGAATCAGATCCGGATTGGGGGGCGCGTTGTTGCGGCCGGGGCCAGGCGCGCTCCCGAGGGTGTACTCGAGCGCCAGGTCGCCGTCGAGCCATGTCTTGAGATCCGCGCCGTCGATCGTCAGCTTCAGCTCGTGCCACGCCGCGCGATCGAGCATGAACTTCTTCGCGCGATCGCTGAAGCGCATGTTGCGGCGCATGCCGTTGTGGAACTCCCAGAGCGCGACGTTGTTTTCGGTGTCGTTGTACCGGACCGCGAGCCAATCGCCGTTCGGTTTCACGTTGAACAGGATGCCTGACGCGCGATCGGCCTCTCCGGCGATCGTCTTGAACTTCACGGTGATGGTGCCGTTGGTGAAGTTGTCGACGCCTCTCAGCACCGCGACCGGGAAGTACGCGAACTGCTTCGCATTGTCCATCAGCTCTTCGTTCGACGTGCCGTACAGCTTGCGGGCGCTTTCGATCAGCAGCTTCGTCGGGTTGTCCTTGCTCGCCACCCACGGCCGGCCGTCGATCATGATGACTTTGTCGGCGCCGTCCTGCGCGACGAGCCAGGTGCCGACCATCGGCTCGAACGTCGCCGGCGGGCGCCCGACCTGCTCCTTGCTGAGATCGACTCTGATGTCCGCCGCGCGCAGTGGCGCCAGCAACCCGATCGCCGCCACGGCAACCGCGCCGCGGAGAAACGCCGCTTTCATATCTGCCTCCTGAGGAGAAACGCGCCCGCCACGACGAGCGCGGGCCAGATTCCATAAAACACGAGGGCCGCGCCCGTCGGCGGCACCGCCAGCGGATGACCACGAAACTCTGCCCCGTCTGTCTCCGCGGGCGGCGTGACGCCGGCAAGCGCATAGATCGTTTCCAGCACGCCCTCCACCGTCGTCACGCGGTTCATCTCCCGGCGTCCTCCCAGCTCGTACCAGATCTCCCCATAGTGCTGGGTGTTCTGCTCGAAGAGCCCGATCGATGTCGCGGACACGTATTGCACCTGGAGCGCCGGCATCACGCGGCGGAGCTTCGCGATCGTCTTGCGCTCCAGGTCGGCGCGGCGCGAATCCTCCGGCGCCAGATGCGCTTCGATGCGCAGCGGGGCCCGGATCTGCGCGAGCGCTGCTTCGTCGGCCCTCGAAAACGAATTGGTGCGGTTCTCCGACGTGTCCCAGCTGGATGTCGCATAGCTGCAGGCGATCACGGCCGCCGCAGTGATGGCGGTCAGCGCGATGGTCTCGCGGACGCGTTGCCGGATCGCGACACCCGTTCGGATCCACACCGATGCGAGCGCGAGGCCGCTCACTACGAGCACCAGCGCAATGAGCACGACGTCGAGGCGGATGAGGCCATGCTGAAAGGCGGCCACCATCGCCGGCGGCGTGTAGCCGGCCGCGCGCTCCCAGAGGCCGCCCTGCACCGCGGCGATGAAGTTCACGATCCAGGTCCCGACCGTGACGCTCAACGTCAGGATCGCGGCCGTCGACGGATGCTCGGTGAGCGACGCGGTGGCGGCCGCGAGCGCGATCGTGAGCCCGGCGTTCAGCAGGTGGCCCAGCGCCACGGTCGCGACCTCCGGTGGATAAAGGCTGCCGCCATACGTCTTCCAGAGCAGGATCGCTGCCGCTGGCGCCAGCAAGGCGACCAGCCAGCCGAAGAGCAGCACCTGCGTTTTGGCCGCGATCCGCGCGAACGCCGGCATCGGATGCTGTGTCTCGATCTTCAGCGCGCCGCTCTGTCGATCGCCGGCCACCAGCCGAATCGCCACGAACGGCAGGAGGAAGACCGCCGCCACCTCGCACGCGCTGAAGGTCGGCGCCCAGATGCCGATGAGCGGCGAGAACGCCTCCCCCACGCCGGCGGTCGTGCCATTCAGCCCGCTCGCTTCGGCATAGGTCCGCACGGCGCTGATGAAGGTGACGCCGACGAGCGGGCCCATCGCCAGAAGCAGAACCCACCACGCGCGCGACGCCAGCAGCTCGCGGCATTCCTTGCGCAGGAGCCAGCGAAAAGACTCAACGGCGGAGGGCGCGGCGGTCGCAGAGAGAAAGGCTTTCTCTGCGCTCTCCGCGTTCTCCGCGTTCTCCGCGGTTCCTGTCTCAGGTGAGCGCAAGGAAGACCTCTTCGAGATCGTCGCCGGCCACGCTCCCGCGTGCGGCCGCCAGCGCCGCGAGCTCCCCGCTCGTGCCCTCGCCGCGCGCGCGGCCGCCGCTCAACAGCACGAACCGATCGCAGACGCGGGCCGCGTCCCTGATCTGGTGGATCGACAGGAACATCGTCCGTCCGAACGACGCATACGACCGCAGCGTCTGCGCGACGTCGCGACTCTGGCGCAGATCGAGGCCCTCGAACGGCTCGTCCGCCAGCAGCACCGGCTGCGGCATCAGCAGCCCCAGCCCGAGCAGCGCGCGCTTGCGCTGCCCCTTCGACAGGCTGCCCATCGTGACGTCGAGCAGCGGCTCGAGGCCCAGCCGTGTCACGACTTCGCTGTGCAGGTACGTCCGGCCGCGGAAAAATCCGAGCATGAACTCGATCGCCCAGCGGACCGTTTGCGCGGGCCACGGCACAATCGCATCCGGCAGGTAGAAGAGCGTCGCCGCGCGCTCCCGATCGCTCATCGGCCGGCCGTCGAGCATGAGCGAACCGGCGTCGAGCGGCAGCACGCCGCCCACGCACTCGAACAGCGTCGTCTTGCCCGAGCCGTTCGGGCCGATCAGCCCGAGCACCTCGCCCCGGCGCACGGAGAACGAGACGTCGCTCAGAGCGGTCAGCCGGCCGTAGCGCTTGGTGAGGTTTCTGGCCTGAAACAAGCCTTTATTTCAGCGGAGCGGCCGCGTTACTACCAACCCTCGTAGCATTGCGGATTGCGGATTGCGGATTGCGGATTGCGGATTGCGGTTGCTGGATGCGGATTGGTGACGATGCTCGGAACCGGTCGCCGACGTGACTCATTGCCGCACTGCTGATTGGTTGGAGTCCGCAATCCGAGATCCGAGACCCGCAATACGTACCGTCCTTGCGCCTAAACCGCCGCCGCGTCGTTCGGGCGCTCCGTGAAGCTGATCGCCATGCCGACGGCGACGACGACGACGGCGCCAATCAGGTTGTGCCAGAGGAACTCGATCCAGGGCAGCTCGATGGCGACCGTCAGCACGGCGATCATGCCGGCGATGAGGCCGTAGAACGCGCCGCGCGCAGTCGCGCGTCGCGTCAGGATCGCCAGGATGAACACGCCCAGCAGCGATCCGTAGACGAACGACCCGTACCGATTGACGACTTCGATCAGCGACCCCTGATTCGCGGCGCGCATGGCCACGACGCACGCGAACAGCCCCCAGAAGACCGTCGCGAGCTTGGAGACGAGCAGGTAGTGCGCCTCGGAGGCCACCTTCACGAAGTGACGCCGGTAGAAGTCGATGATCGTCGCGGTCGCGAGCGCGTTCAGCTCGCCGCCGCTCGCCGACATCGCCGCGGCGAAGATCGCGGCGATCATCAACCCGACCAGGCCGATCGACATCCGCGTCGTGATGAACGTCGGGAACACGTAGTTGACGTCGTTGTAGGTCTCGTCGCCGGTCGCGTCTTTGACCGCCGCGACGGCCTTCGCGCGGATGTCCCGGACGCGCGCGTCGCTGGCCGCGAAGGCGGCGCGATCGTCGCGCGTCGCCGCCTCGCGGCGTGCGTCGATCTCGGCGTCGAACGCCTGCTGAAGGGCGGCGTATTCCGCGCCCCGCGGGCTCGAGGCGACCCGCGCATCGTACGCGCGGTTGAAGAGCATCGGCGGCGGCTGAAACAGATAGAAGACGAACACCAGCACGCCGCTGCCCAGAATCAGCAGCTGCAGCGGAATCTTGACGTACGCGCTCATCAGCAGCGACTGGCGCGCTTCGTCGATCGACTTCGCCGTGAGATAGCGCTGCACCTGGCTCTGATCGCAGCCGAAATACGACAGCATCAGAAAGAGCCCGCCGATCATGCCGGACCAGAAGGTGTAGCGTTCGTTCAGGTTGATCGAGAAGTCGACGGCGTTCAGCCGGCCCGTTGCGCCGGCCAGACCAAGCGCCTGCGTGAGGCCGACGTGCTGAAGGATCCCGTGGAGCAGAATCACCACCGCGGCCAGCATCCCGAAGACGACGATGAACATCTGCTTGACGTCGGTCCAGGCGACGGCCTGCACACCGCCGAGCGTCGTGTAGACGATCATCGGCACGCAGATCACGAGCACCGTGACCGGCAGCGTCCAGCCGAGAATCGCCGACATGACGACGGCCGGCGCGGCGAGCGTCACGCCGAGCGACGCGGCGCGGCCGACGAGAAACAGGCAGCTCGCGAGCGAGCGCACGCGCACGTCGAACCGGCGCTCGAGATATTCGTACGCGGTGTAGACACGGGCGCGCGTGAAAAACGGGACGACCGTCAGCGACAGGATCACCATCGCCAGCGGCAGACCGAAATAGAACTGCACGAAGCGCAGGCCGCTCAGATATCCGAGCCCGGTCGTGCCGACGATCGTCACGGCGCTCATCTGCGTCGCCATCACCGACAGCCCGACGGCCCACCACGGCAGCGACCGGTTCGCGAGGAAATAACCGTCGACCTTGTCGGTCCCCTTCGATCGGCGCAGGCCGTCGATGACGATCCACCCGATGTAAGCGATGACGACGAGCCAGTCGACGAGTTGCATGTTCCGGGATTAGGGATTCGGGAGTCGGGATTCGGGGTTCGGATTCGACGTCACGAGAACAAACGGCCGAACAGCCAGAGGGCGACGATGATCACCGCTTCGAGCACCAGCACCTGGATGTAGGTTGACGTCATGCTCGTATCGCGTTCAGGGTTCAGTTTTCCGAGTTCAGCGTGCCGGTTCGGGGCTCCAGGTCCGGTGTGCTGGATCGGTTTTCGCGGTGCCGGCCCTGAACCCTGAACCCTGAACCCCGAACCGTTGTTCTGGGTCATAGCGCCGCGCTGCGGTCGGCGAGCAGGCGTTCGGCCTTCTCGAGTGCCTCGGTCGCGTTCGACCACCACGACTCGTCGGCTTCGAGCAGCTGGCGCGACGCCCTCGCCGCGCGCGCCGTCTCCTCCGGCGCCGGGCCCCCCAGCGTGCGCCGGATCTCGACGAAATGCCGCGGGCTCAGAATCCGCGCGAGGTCGGCCTCCGAGTATGTCAGCGGCCTGCCGAGCAGCTCACGCGAGGCGTCGGCCAGCAGGTCGACCATCGACCGCTGCGGATCGCGCTGGCGTCCGCCGATCAGGCGTCCGGCAATGGCGTGCGCGGTCTTGAATGGGATCCCCTCGTCGCGCACCAGCGTATCGGCGAGCTCGGTCAGCGTCGTCCAGCCGTCGCCGGCCCGCGCTTCGAGCCGCCCGGCGTCGAACTCCGCCGTCGACATGGCCCCCGCCACGAGCTTGACGGCGCGGGTGGCGTCGCGGAACATCGCGAACACGAGCGGCTGCAGGTCGTCTTCGGTGTCGACGATGTCGCCGAACGGAGTGTTGTGGACGCTGAGGACGATGGCCTGCGCCTGACCGAGCGCCTTGCTGCCGAGCGCGCGCGCGTGCTCGAGCGCGACCGGATTGCGCTTCTGCGGCATGATGCTGCTGCACTGCACGTACCCGTCGCCGAGGCGCATGTAGCTGACCTCGGCCGTGCACCAGAGCAGCATGTCCTGCACGAAGCGCCCTGCGCCGGTCAGCAGCACCGACGCCGCCGACGCGCTCTCGAGCAGATAGTCCACGGTCGCGATGCTGCCGTAGGTGTTGCCCGTCGGCCCGCAGAATCCGAGCAGCTCGGAGGTCAGCTGACGGTCGATGGGAAATCCGGTCCCGGTAATCGCGCACGCGCCGAGCGGACTCCGGTTCGTCCGATCGTACGCCGCTTTCAGGCGCGCGCCATCGCGTTCCAGCTGTTCGACGAAGGCGAGCAGGTAATGGGCGACGGTGGTAGGCTGCGCGCGCTGCGTATGGGTGTGCACGGCGAGAATCGTGTTGCGATGGCGATCGACGAGCTCCAGGAGCGAGCGGCGCAGCTCGAAGGTCGCCGCCAGCAGGCCGAGCACGAGCTCGCGCTGGCGCATCCGGTACATCGTCATGTCGATGTCGTTGCGCGACCGCGCCGTGTGCAGCCGTCCCGCCACCTCCTCGCCGCACGCGTGGACGACGAGCTGCTCGACGTAGAAGAAGAGATCCTCGTAGGTGCCGTCGTACTTCACGGCGCGGATGTCGTCCTGCGACACCGAATCGAGCGCTTCGCGCAGCGTGTGCGCGTCTTTGGCTGACACGATTCCCTGCGCGGCGAGCATCACGAGATGCGCGTAGTTGATCGCCATCATCGGCGAGAGCAGCAGCGCCTTCGCGTCCTCGAAGTTCTCGTTGAGGACGTAGGTCACGTATTCGGGCGCGAATTTCATCGACAAAGAAAGTATATCGGGTTCGGGGTTCTGCGTTGATCATCAGCGTCCACCTTGCAGTCGCTGCCTCGAGCGGCGCTGAAAAGGGTCGCGCTACACACTCTGACAGACTCTCCAACGGCTCCCAGACCCGTTCGCTCATGGCCGCATCGTTGAAGATCGCTCGGCGGCCTCGCCGGGTGAGCCGATCCAGCCTCCATTTTCACATTAGAGAACAGGAGGGGATCAACCGTGGCAGAACCACTCTCGCGCGGAATCAAGGCTCTCGTGCTGGTGGCGGCACTGAGCCCAGGCGCTGCAGAGACAGCGTTTGCTCAGAGTCAGTCGAGGGTCGAGATGTCGGTGTCGTATCAAGGGGTGCCTGACGCGAGCCTGACGCAATTGGGAATGCGGCCCGCCGGTCAGGGCTGGAATCTCGACGCGGCGATCCGACTCACTCCGATGATCAGTCTTGTTGGGGGAATCGATGGATCGTACAGCGAGGACAACCAGCCTACGACCGCTTTCGGCGGGGGCCGCCTTTACCGTTCATGGAGGGACATCGGCTACCTTGGCGGCGTGCGATGGTACGCTCCATTGCCGTCACGAATTGCCCTGTTCGCACAGGCGGCAGGTGGGGTTCTTGACTCACGCCGGACGGTCGAGTATCAGACTGCGCGTCCTTTCAGGCTGTCCGACTATACCGGCGCGTCACCGGTACCGATCGTGAGTCTGGGCGGCGGCGTGAACGTCATGATCACGCGCCGCTTTGGCGCCCGCGTCGGTGGTGATGTGCGAGTCGATGTTGTTGGAAAGGCATTTGAAGCGGACGACGCGACCATGGCGCGCGTTTATGCGGGCGTCGTCTTCAGGATTCCGTGAGCCCCCAGCTTTCTCGAGACTATCGAGTGATGACGCGCGACTGGAATTCGGGCTCCCAAAGACCAGCACCATGACAGGCATGGCGCAAATGGTAATCTGGCTTCGTCAACGCGCGTAACAGGTATCAGGCCTCCCCAATCAACCGCGGCAGCCGACGAGCGGCGCCGGGCGACGCCAGGCCGATTTGAACCCTCGCTGACTGCCGCTCGCGCCTGAGCGGCAGGGCGTGAGACCGACCCATGCAGGGAAAAGCCATGCGACGAGGAGGAATGATGCTGAAGGTCGTGCCGATCTTTGGCATCATCGGCGTATCCGTTGCTAGCCTGTCGGCAATTCAGCAAGCTGCAACTCGGGAAAAGAACAGGAAAGGTGCCACCTTCGCCAGTGGAGTTGTCGACTCCGAGTTCGTCTTCGAGTCCGCCCCGTTCACGAGTGCCCACGCATCGACCATCGTCGAGACGCGAGAAGGGCTTGTGACGGCGTGGTTTGCCGGCACGCGTGAAGGGGCAGCCGACGTCGGCATCTGGCTGTCGCGACACCTGACGGGCAAGTGGACGCATCCGATCGAGGTCGCTACGGGCAGGCAGCCGGATGGCGGGCGGTACCCGTGCTGGAATCCGGTCTTGTTCGAGGCGCCCGACAAGGTCCTGATGCTGTTCTACAAGGTCGGCCCAAGTCCCGAAAGATGGTGGGGGATGGTCCGGACTTCTCGCGACAGCGGGCGGACCTGGACCGACGCACGACGTTTGCCGGATGGCATCCTTGGCCCCATCAAGAACAAGCTCGTGCAGCTCTCAGATGGAACACTCGTTGCCCCCAGCAGTACCGAGTCGTCTGAGCGTCCGAGCACGTGGCGCGTACACTTCGAGCGCACGACTGATGCCGGCCTGACATGGACAGCTGCGTTCCCATCGGCTTCCGCCGATGGAAGCCCGATCGACGCGATCCAGCCCAGCATCCTTGTTCATCCAGGCGGCAAGCTCCAGGCCCTCGGACGCACGCGGTCCCAGCGCGTTTTCGAGACGTGGTCGGGTGATGGCGGACGAACGTGGACTCCGATTTCGCTCACCCCGCTGCCGAATCCCAACTCCGGCATCGACGCCGTCACGCTCCGCAATGGCCGCCACCTCATCGTGTACAACCACACCACACAGGGCCGATCGCCGTTGAACATCTCGGTCTCCGGAGACGGCAAAACGTGGGACGCTGCGCTGGTCCTCGAAAATGAATCAGGTGAATACTCGTACCCGGCCGTTATCCAGAGCTCGGACGGCCACGTGCACATTACGTATACATGGAAACGTCAGCGCATCAGACATGTCGTGATCGATCCGACGCGCTTGAACTCGGTCCCGATGCCTGATGGGAATTGGCCCCGAGAACTTCGGTGACCGTGCCGTCTGACGAGCCGCTGCAGCTGAACCCTGCACTTTGAACGCCGAACCCGATCCGGTTCTTGCTGCGACTCCCGACCCCTTCAGGCCATGCGCTTCGAGTACTGCCGCACCGCGAGGCCAAGCATGACGGCGGCATACACGGTCAGGATGATCAGCGGACGCGCGATGTCCGCCAGGCCCGCGCCTTTGATCAGGACCGCGCGCGAGATGGTCACGAAGTGGCGAACCGGGTTCAGCTGCGAGGCCACCTGTACCCATGGCGCCATGCTGTCGACCGGCGTGAAGAGGCCGCTCATCAGCAGATACACGTTCATGATGAAGAAGGTGACGAACATGGCCTGCTGCTGCGTCTCGACCAGCGTGGAGATCCACAGGCCGATCGCGAGCGCGACGACGAGATAGATCATCGCCGATCCGAAGAGCAGCAGCAGGCTGCCGCGCATCGGCACGCCGAAGACGAGCCGCGCCACCACGAGTCCGATCGCGAGGTTCACCAGGCCCAGCACCCAGAACGGCAGCAGCTTCGCCGCGATGAACTGGCCGCGCGTGATCGGCGTGACATTGAGCTGTTCGAGCGTGCCGAGCTCTTTCTCGCGGGCGATGTTCTGGGCCGCCAGCAGCGTGCCAATCAGCGTCACCAGCGCGACGAGGATGCCCGGCACCATGTAGTGCTTGTAGTTGAGCGTCGGGTTGTACCAGCTGCGGACGCGCACCTCGATGGGCGCTGCGCCGCGAACCGGGATCGCCTCGCCGCCGGCGCTCTTCGTCGCGCCCGGGCCGGGATGCATCGTCGCGCCGAGCTCCGACGCGTACGCGGCGACGATGTTCGCGGCGTACGACTGCACGATCCCTGCGGCCGATCCTTTCTCCGCGTTCACCGACAGCTGGATCGGCGCACGGCCCGTCCGTACCAGCGAGGCCTCGAACTCATGCGGGATCGTCAGCACCATCGTCACGTCGCCACGCAGCAGCGCCTCGTTCGCCAGCTCCGCCGACGCCGACTGGTCCGCCACGCGGAAGTGGCCCGATGCGGCGAAGCGCGTCACCAGCCCGCGCGATGCGCTGGTGCGGTCCAGGTCGACCACGTAGGTCGGCGTATTGCGGATCTGGAACGTGGCCGCGTTCGACAGAATCAGCAGCTGGACGATCGGCACCACGAGAACCTGCGCGAGCGTCGCCCGATCGCGGACGACGTGCAGCATCTCGGCGTGGGCCAGAAACAGAATGCGGCGCACTAGGAGCCCGTCCTGAGTAATGCCTCACGGGCTCCTAGTAGCCGCGCTTCGCGCGGAGCGACGTGCGAATTCCGGGCGTTCTTCGCCGGCGGAGCCGGCCTAATAGGAGCGTGTTCACGTTTCTCGGACACGCTCCTACTCCAGCCGCTCGTGGAAGGAGCGTGTGCTCACGACGAGCAGGAAGAGCGCCATCCCCAGCAGGATGAGCGTCGCGAGCCACAGATACGCGAGCCCGACGCCTTTCAGCATGATGCCGCGCGCGACGAGGACGAACCATCTCGCGGGCACCGCGAACGAGATCGCCTGCAGCGGCCAGGGCATGCTCTCGATCGGAAAGATGAACCCCGACAGCAGCATCGTCGGCAGCATCGTGCCGATGAGCGCGCCCATCATCGCGACGCGCTGCGACGAGGTTCGCGCCGAGATGAGAATCCCGAGTGACAGCGACACGAGGATGAAGAGCAGGCCCTCGAAGAGCAGGAGCGCGACGCTGCCGCGCAGCGGGACCTGGAACACCAGGCGCGCCTCGAGGATGACGCCGATGACGCTGACGAACCCGACCGCGAGATACGGCAGGACCTTGCCGACGATGATCTGCCAGGGGCGGAGCGGTGAGACGAGCAGTGCCTCCATCGTGCCGGTTTCCTTCTCCCGCGTCAGCGAGATCGCCGTCATCAGCGACGAGACGATCGTGAGGACGAACGCCATCAGCCCCGGCACGAAGAGGTTCGAGCTCTCACGCGTCGGGTTGAACCGCATGCGAACGTTCGGCACGATCAGGGCGCCCCCCCGGGGCGCACCGCCGCGCTCGCGCTCGTACGCCTCGATGACGGCCGCCGCATAGGCCCTGACGATGCTGCCGGTGTTGGGCTCGCTGCCGTCGACGACGATCAACAGACGCGCCGGCAGACCGCGCGCGAGCTTCTCGGCGAGGCCGCCGTCGAACACGACGGCGCCCTGCGCGATACCGCGGGCAAAGAGCGATTCCAGCGCGTCCGGCCGCGGCACGACCGCCACGATGCTGAACACGCCGGCGGCTGTAAACCGACCGCGGAGCGCGAGCGTGATGGAGTCCGGCTCCGGATCGACGATCGCAAGCCGGACGTGATCGACGTCGGTGCGGATCGCATACCCGAACAGGATCACCTGCAGCACCGGCAACGCGATGATGACGACGAGCGTTCGCCGGTCGCGGAGGATGTGGTACACCTCCTTGCGCAGGAGACCGGCCAGCGCCTTCACCCTTGGCGCTCCGACGGGCTCGCAGGGGGATGGACGTCGGGCCGCGCCAGCCGAACGAAGACCTCGTCGATCGAGTCGGCCGAAAACTTCTGCTTCAGCTCCCGCGGCGTGCCCAATGCCCCGATGCGCCCGGCGACCATGATCGAAATGCGATCGCAGTATTCGGCTTCGTCGAGATAGTGCGTCGTCACGAGGACGGTCGTGCCGCGCGCCGCGGCGTCGTAGATCAGCTCCCAGAACTGACGGCGCGTGATCGGATCGACGCCGCTGGTCGGCTCGTCGAGGAACACGACGCGGGGCTGATGGAGCAGCGCTACCGAGAAGGCCAGCTTCTGCCGCCACCCGAGCGGGATCGCCCGGACGAACTGATCGGCGGCGTGCTCGAGGCCGAGCCGTCCGAGCATGAGCGCGGTCCGGTCTCGAATCTCCTGGCCGCTGAGATCATAGATGCCGCCGTACAACCGGATGTTCTCGCGGACGGTCAGGTCGTCGTAGAGCGAGAACCGCTGGCTCATGTAACCGATGTCCCGCTTGATGCGTTCGGCTTCGCGGTAGACGTCGTGTCCGGCGACCTTCGCCTGGCCGCTCGTCGGCGCGAGCAGCCCGGTGAGCATCCGAATCGCGGTGGTCTTGCCGGCGCCGTTCGCGCCGAGAAACCCGAACACCTCGCCGACGCGCACGTTGAACGTGATGCGATCGACCGCCGTGAAATTGCCGAACCGGCGCGTCAAATCTCGGGCCTCGATCGCGAAGGGCTCGGTCATGCGGCCCGTTCGCCCGAGGGCGATCCCATGCGCGCGACGAATGTGTCCTCGACCGTCGGCACCGCGGGGGCAACGCTCGCATCGCTGAAGCCGCGCGACAACAGGAAGGCGAGCAGCTCGGCGGCGATCTGATCGGGCGGTGCCTCGGCGCGGGCGTCGACGAAGTGAATCGTTTCGCCGAACGGATACACGGCGCTGGTGTGAGGCCATTCGCGCATCGCCAGCAGGGCGCCGTACCGGTTGGCTGTGCGGACGGCCAGCAACGGTCGGCCGAAAGAGGCCACGATCGCGTGCGGCGTGTCGATCGCCAGGAAGCGCCCGCTCTGGATCAGCGCGATCCGATCGCAGCGGTTGGCTTCGTCCATATACGGCGTCGACACGAGAACCGTCATGCCGGACGCCTTGAGCTGCCCGAGCAGATCCCAGAACTCGCGCCGCGAGACGGCGTCCACGCCGGTCGTCGGCTCGTCGAGCAGCAGCAGCTCCGGGCGATGAACGAGGGCGCAGCACAGCGCGAGCTTCTGCTTCATGCCCCCGGAGAGCTCCGCCGCGCGTCGATCCCTGAAGGGCTCGAGCTGTCTGTAGATCGGCGCAATCTGCCGATACTCGCGCGCGATCGTGGTGCCGAACACCGAGGCGAAAAAGCGGAGGTTCTCGTCGACGCTCAAGTCCGGGTACAGCGAGAAGCGGCCCGGCATATAGCCAATCCGGGGGCGCAAGGTCCACAGATCCGCGACCACGTTTCGGCCAAGCACGCGCGCCTGCCCGCGATCGGGAACCATGAGCGTGGCGAGAATGCGCAGCAGCGTCGTCTTGCCGGCGCCGTCGGGCCCGATCAACCCGAACAGCTCGGCGGGAGCGACCGCGAGCGACACGCCGTCGAGCGCGACGCGGTCGCCGAACCGCTTCGTCACGCCGTCGACCTCGATCACGCCGCGGCTCCCGGGCGTCATCGCGGGGCCCCGGCGAACTGGACATCGACCGGCATGCCGACCTTCAGAACGCCGCCCTCGTTCGGGACGCGGATCTTGATCGCATAGACCAGATCGGCGCGCTCCTCGCGCGTCTGAATCGGCGTCGGCGTGAACTCCGCTTGCGATGCGATCCACGTGACGGTGCCCGCAAGGCTCTGGCGCTGTCCGCGGCCGACATCGAGCGACACACGCGCGTCCTGACCGAGGTGGACGCTCGCCAGTTGCGGCTCGGTGATGTAGGCGCGGACCTCGACGGCGTCGAGATTCGCCAGCCTGAACAGCGGCTGCCCCGTCTGCACGAACTCCCCGGCCCGTGCGTACGTCGCCAGGACGGTTCCCGCCAGCGGGGTCGTGATCCGGGTTTTGCTGATGCGCTCGCCCACCTGGCTGACCTGCGCATCGGCCGACGCGACCTGCTCGCTCACGCTCCGCTGCTGCGCGCGGGCCGCCTGGATCAGATCGCCCTGCGCCGCGATCTGGCGCTCCTGCGCTCTGATCTGATTGGTCTGTGCGTTGATTTGCTCGCCGAGGACGCGGTACTCGCGCTCCGCCTGATCGAGCTGCTGCGCGGTCGCGGCCTGTTCGGCAAACAGGCGTGTGGCGCGATCGTACCCACGCTTCGCGATCTCCTGCTGCGCCACCAGCGCCGCGCGCTGTGCCTGCGCGGCGTCGCGCTGAGCCACGGCGGCGCCGCGCTGAGCCTCGAGGCCTGCGATCTGCTGTCGCACCTCGTTCACGCGCGCCGCGGTGGCTGCCCGCTGCGCGCCGACGTGCTCGCGCTCCAGGTTCAATTGCGTCGCATCGATGGTGCCGACGCCGGCGCCGGCGGACAGTTTCTCGCCGCCGCTGACCGTGAAGGTGAGGAGCCGCCCGGTCGCCTCGGCGCCGACGACGACTTCGGTGGCTTCGACGTTGCCGTACGCATCAGGCGCCACACCGTGCGCACAACCGCTGGCCGCGATCGCGGCAAGGACCAGACCGGCGGCGGTCAGTTCGAGTCGTCGCATCACGGCACCTCCAATCCGAGCGTCGTCAGCAGCCGCGCCCGGGCGAACGCGAGCTCGACGCGATGTCGGGCGCGCGCAAACTGCGCGCCGAGCCATTCCGTGTTTCGATCCAGGTACTCGGACGCGGTCACGACACCCTCGCGAAAGCGCGCCTGCGCGCCGCGGTCGATGCCTTGACGCAGCGCGATGATGCGCTCGTCGATCGCCAGCGTGCTCTCGAGTCGATCGATGGATGCGAGGTCGGTCTCGATCGCGCGGCGGAGCCCGTCGGTGAAAGCGGTCTCTTCCGCCGCCACGATCTGCTGCTGAAGCCCGAGCGCGTCGCGCTCCCGACGCGACGTTCCCCACGTCCATGCGTTCCATTGCAGCTGCAGCCCCGCAAGCCCGTAGGTTTCGAAGCGGTCGGCGATGAAGTTCAAGCCCGGTTTGCCGTACCCGACGCGTCCGAAGGCCGATGCGCGCGGGCGATCCGCCGCGGCGGCGAGATCCTGCTGGCGCACCGCTTTGTCGCGGGCGCGCGCGAACTGCTCGTACTCCGGCCGCGCGCGCACCGCTTCGAGGGCGGTGCGCGCCCGAGCGACGGCGTCGCCGAAGTCCGGGAGCGCCAGGACCGCGTCGGCGTTGATGGCATGGCCCGTCAATGCGGAAAGCCGGGCGAGCGCGGCGCGGCGGTTGGCGCGCAGCTCTTCCTCCTGCTGGCGATGCTGCAGGAGCGTGGCCTCGACGGCAGCCGCTTCGCCCGCCAGCGCGGTGCCTTCGCGAACGCGGGCACTCGTCTCACGCAGCCGCGTCTCCAGGTCGGCGATCGTGGCGGCGAGCGCGCCTGCCTCTTCCTGGAGCAGCGCGGCCGTGAAGAACGCGTCGTTCACCTCATGGCGCAGGCCGAAGAGCGTGGCGCGAATCCTTGCCTCGGACTCGGCGAGATCGGCGCGCGCCACCGCGATGCGGGGCTTGAGCGACGGATCGAAGAGCCGTTGATCCACCCGAAGCGATGCGTCGTACGTGGCATTCGGAGCCGAAAACAGCGGCTGACCGGTCGGCCCCGTGAACGGCGAGGTCGGCACGTCGGATTGATACTGCGCCTGGCCCAGCGCGCTCAGCGCCGGCAGGCGCTCGACTTCGATGTTGCGGATGCGCAGCGCGGTCTGCGCGTGCTGCAGGTCCAGCTCGCGCGCGCGCGGATCGGCGGTCTGGGCCTCCCGCTGCAGCGCCGCCAGCTGGAGCGGCGCCTGCGCCGACGCCGGCACCGCGACGAGCCACGCCAGAAGCAGAATGTGACAGGCCGGTTTCATCGCCGTAGCGCTCCCAGAAAGAACGTGGTGAGGTCCTGCCGGCGCCGTGCGATGAACTGCTCGAAGCCCGGCTGATCCATCCCGAGCATCGCCGCGATCATCGGGCGCGCGGCGAACGGGAAAATGCACAACGACATGAGATTCACGATGAACTGCTCGGGCGCGATCGGCCGCATCGTGCCGCTCTGCACCCGCGCGTCGATCTGCTTCTGCAGCATCGCGACGATGCGCGGCCCGACGACTTCCGGCGCCAGCCCGGTCACCGCGGTTACGAACTGACGCGCGCGCGCCGGGTGATGCGTGATCTCGCTGATGATGTAGCCGGGCACGTACGGTGCGCGGGCGAGGTGATCGAGCTCCAGTTCGACGATCCGCGTCACCTTCTGCTCGAGGTCGGCGTCCGACGCCAGCACCTGAATGACGACCGGCATGAGCTCCGACGCCGCCCGCTCGAAGGCGGCCTTCGACAGCCGGTCCTTGCTCCGGAAGTAGTAATGGAGCAGCGCCTGGTTGACGCGCGCCTCCGCGGCGATTTCCTGCATGCGCGCCCCGGCCGTGCCGCGGCGGACGAAGACGGTGTGGGCGGCGTCCAGAATGCGCGCTTCGGTGTCGCGGTCGCGCTGGGCCGCCGCGCCGCGCGCGCTTCTCCTCTTGACCTGCTTCTTTAACTGTCTCATTTAATCGTCTAATTAAACGGGAGTATAGCACGGCTATAATCGGGGGCATGAAGCAGCTGGCGCTCCTCGCGATGCTCGCGGCCGCCGCCCTCGGCGCGCAGTCCGGACCGCACGACAGGCTCGCGCGCGAGATCTACTCGGAGCTCGTCGAGATCAACACCACCGACACGCCGGCCGGTAACGTCACGAGAGCCGCCGACGCCGTCGCCGCCCGGCTGAAGGCGGCCGGCTTCCCCGCGGCCGATGTTCAGGTGCTCGGACCCGACCCGCGCAAAGGCAACCTCGTCGCGCGGTACCACGGTACCGGCGCCCGGAGGCCCCTCCTCCTCCTAGCCCACCTCGACGTCGTCGACGCGAAGCGCGAGGACTGGTCATTCGACCCTTTCACCTTCCTCGAAAAGGACGGGTTCTTCTACGGGCGCGGCACGAGCGACGACAAGGCGATGGCCGCTCAATTCGTCGCGAACCTCATTCGGCTGAAACAGGAAGGGTTCACGCCGGACCGCGATCTGATTCTGGCGCTGACGGCCGACGAGGAAGGCGGCAGCTTCAACGGCGTGGAGTGGCTCGTCAGGAACCACAGGAACCTGATTGACGCCGAGTTCGCGATCAACGAAGGCGGCGGCGGCAACATGCGCCGCGGCAAGTACCTGACGAACGAGGTGCAGGCGAGCGAAAAGGTCTATCAGGATTTCCGGCTCGAGGTGACCAACCCGGGCGGTCACAGCTCGCTGCCAGTGAAGGACAACGCAATCTCGCACCTGTCGGCCGGCCTTGCGCGCCTGGCCACCTTCGACTTCCCGGTGCAGTTGAACGAAGTGACGCGCGCGTATTTCGAACGGTCGGCGGCGGTCGAGAGCGATCCCAAAGTCGCGGCGGACATGCGCGCCGTCGCCAGGTCCACACCGGATCTCGCCGCGGCGGCGAGGCTGTCAGGGTCGCTGCCCTATTGGAATTCGATGATGCGCACGACGTGCGTGGCGACACGGCTGCAGGGCGGCCACGCGAACAACGCGCTGCCGCAGATGGCGGGTGCGAATGTGAACTGCCGCATTCTCCCCGGCGTGTCGCCGGCGTCCGTGAAGGACAAGCTGGTCGAGGTCCTCGCGGATCTGAAAATCAGTGTCTCGTACGTCGGCGAGGCGACCCCGAGCAAGCCGTCGCCGCTGCGGCCCGATGTGATGGCCGTCGTCGAGTCGCTGACGAAGGAGATGTTTCCCGGCACGATCGTTGTCCCCGTGATGAGCACCGGCGCGACCGACGGTCTTCACCTGCGAAACGGGGAGATTCCGACCTACGGCGTCGACGGCACGTTCGGCGATATCGACGACGTGCGCGCCCACGGCAGGGACGAGCGCGTGGGCGTGAAGCAGTTTTTCGAAGGGCTGGAGTTTCAATACCGGCTGATCAAGGCGCTCGCGAAGTAGCTGCGACTTCCAGCCTTCGAGCGCGCGCAATGCATCGCGAGTAGCATTGGCCGGGTGAGCGTGCCGATTCGGCGGTTCGTGGTGCTGGCGGCGCTTGCGCCGTTCATGTGGGCCGCGGTGCTCTACGCGACCGGCGGCGTCAGATTCACGATCCTCGATTTCCGCATCACGTCGCGCGATCCGGTGCGTCCCTTCGCGCTGGCGGTTGTGTTGCTCGCCGTGGGCTCCGTCGTGTTCGGCCGTCGCCGCGTTGACGATGAGTGCGAGCACGTGGCCGCGCGATGCGGGGTTGCGGTCACGCCGATCGCCATCGCGGCCTCGTTCGCTGTCACGATTGCCGGCCTGCACTGGGGCACGTTCGCCGCAAGCGGCGTCGACGCGTACGGCTACGTCAGCCAGGCGGCGTTGTGGGAGCGCGGCGCGGTCCGCGTCGAACAACCATTCGTCGCGAAGGTGCCATGGCCCGATGCCGACTGGGCGTTCGCGCCGATGGGATACCGTCCCGCGGTGAGCGGCCACGCGATGGTGCCCTCATACCCGCCCGGACTCCCGCTCCTGATGGCGTTCGTCGAACGCATCGCCGGAGACTGCGGTCCCTACTATGTCGTACCGGTGCTGGGCGGCCTCTGCGTGTGGTTCTGCTATCTCCTCGGACGGCGGGCGGCATCGCCGATCGTCGGAGCGTGTGCCGCCGCGCTGCTGGCGTGCAGTCCCCCGTTTCTATTTCAGCTGATGGCCCCGATGAGCGACGTTCCGGCGGCCGCGTTCTGGACGGCCGCGCTCTATTTCGCGCTGCGCGAGGAGGACGCCGCCGCGGCCGCGGCCGGCGTCTGCGCGGCATCGGCCGTGATCATTCGCCCCAATCTTGCGCCGCTGGCTGCGGTCATCCTGGCGTCTCTCGCGTGGTCACATCGAGACGAGGCGACCGGCCGGGCGTGGAAGCGCGCCGCGTGGTTCGCTGCACCTGTCCTACCGGCCCTCATCGCGATCGCGACGATCAATTGGCGGCTTTACGGCTCGCCGACGAGCTCGGGCTACGGCGACCTCAGTACGGCTTACGAAGTCGGTCACATTGCCGCCAACGCGCGGCTGTACACGATCTGGCTGATCGAGACTCACACCTGGCTCATTGGCCTGTCCGCGATCGGTCTTCTCGCGCCGGTGATGACTCGGTCGAAGATTCTCGAGTCGCGCGCGTCGCTGCTGTTCCTCGGCTTCGCTCTGGTCACCGCGGCCTCGTACCTCACGTACGCGGTGTTCGAGGAGTGGCTGTACCTGCGGTTCTTCCTGCCGGTTCTTCCCGTGCTGCTCGTGGCGATGGCCGCATCGATGCTCCGGGCCCTGGGGTATCTGACGCCGACCGTTCGCGCGCTGGCCTTTGTGGCACTCGCCACGTTTCTGGTGACCCACGAGTTGCTCTTCGCGATCGACGCCGGCCTGACGAAGCTGGGCCCAGCCGAACGGCGCTACGTCGCTGTCGCGCGCTTCATCGAGGCGGTGACACCTCCGAACGCCGTCTTCCTGAGCCTTCAGCACGGCGGCAGCGTCCGCCACTACGCGGGTCGTCTGACCGTGCGCTTCGATCGCGTCTCAACTGATCTGGATCGTGCGCTCGATTCGCTCGAGGGCGCCGGATGGCGACCGTTCATCCTGCTGGAAGATTGGGAAGAGCCGCAGTTCAAGGGCCAGTTCGGTGGCTCGAGCGCGGCGGGCCGGCTGGCGTGGCGACCGTACGCGCGCCTGGACGCGCCGGGTGGCGTCAACATCTACGATCCGAAACAGCTGAACGACGCCGCTTCGCACGAGCTCGCGGTGATTCCACCGCCTGATCGCTGCGACTGCCGGCATTACTAGCGCCTACTTCGTCACCGGGTTCTTGTCGTTCACCCACTCGTTCCATCCGCCGCGCAGGGCGCGCACGTTCTTGACGCCGCGTTCCTTCAGCATGAGCGCCGCACGGGCGCTCGTGAATTCGTCCTGTCACGCACAGTAGGTGACGACGGCTTTCTTCGTCGCCAGCAGCATGGGGACCGTCGTCTTCTCGAACTCCATCGGCCAGGTCAGTGCGCCTTCGAGCGGCAGCAGCACGGCGCCGGGAATGTGGCCCAGCGGAAACGCGTCGGCGTTCCGCGTGTCGACGATGACGACGTTTTTCGCGGCGATGAGCTTCTTGAAGTCCTGCTGCGAGATGCGCGGCGCATCGATCGCATCGGCGCTTTGCGCCACTGGGCCGGCGGGCCGCAGCGCTGGCGCCACGAGCAGGAAGAGACAGGCGATCGCGGTCCGTATTCGCATCGGTCTAATCTACAAGAAGTCCCTCGGCGAGTGTCGCCTCTTTCGCCTTGCGCGGCGCTTCTTGCCTGACCTATCGCGTGTCTCGATGAAGCGGCCCAACCGGACGGTCAAACACCTGCAGGCGCTGTCGACGTGAGTAACTGAGCGACATGTTTTTGTGCGGGCAGAACGAGCGGCGCGGTAGTGGACCAATCGCGTCGACCTGATCGCGCCGACGCCAGCCTTTGTTTGTCACTTCGCCTATGGTCGCTCTCCGAGCAGCCCGACGGTGACGCGCATTCGGACGGCGCTAGCCGAGCGCCGGACGAGCCGGCGACTCCAATCGACAATCCGCCTCTCTGAACAACTGGCTAACCCATCGGGCACTACCAGTCCACCAGGCGCTTTGGATCTTTCTACGGATAGGTTCCGCGCACAGCTCGGGCGTCGCGGTACTATGCGACGGAGGCCCATCATGAGCGCGAAGACGAGTATCGAGTGGACGGATGCGACGTGGAATCCCGTAACCGGCTGCACAAAAATCAGTCCAGGTTGCGCCCATTGCTACATCGAGCGCACGCCCGCCTTCCGAATCACAGGCCGACGTTTTGTCAGAGGCGCGATCCCAGTTGTCATGCATGAGGACCGACTTGAGCAGCCGCTTCACTGGCGAAAGCCGAGGCGCGTGTTTGTAAACAGCCTGAGCGACCTATTCCACGACGCCATCCCGGAAGCCTTCATCGCCCGCGTCTTCGCGACGATGCAGCGGGCGCACTGGCACCGCTTTCAAATACTCACGAAGCGGGCTGTGCGACTGCGGGACGTCTCGGACCGACTGCCGTGGCCCAAAAACATCTGGCAGGGCGTTTCGGTTGAGAACGGCGCTCACGTGAGCCGTGTCGCGGACCTGCAACGCGTCCCTGCGGCTGTGCGATTCCTGTCGATCGAGCCGTTGCTCGGCCCAATCCCTGACCTGCCGCTCGGCGGCATTGACTGGGTCATCGTCGGCGGCGAGAGCGGGCCTGTTCGCCGCGCCGTCGATCCGGCGTGGGTTCGCGAAATCCGGAACCAGTGCGTTCGCGCGGGGATACCGTTCTTCTTCAAGCAGTGGGGCGGACGAGTTTCGAAGGCCGGCGGCCGCGATCTCGATGGGCGGACTTGGGACGAGATGCCGGACCCTACATACATAGTCGCGCAAGGTCCAGCCGTCGCCTCCGAGCACGATGTATGCGCGTACAGCACGGCCAGCGCGGACTGCGTCCGCGAGACACATCACCTCAAACGGAACTTTCTGTTCGGCCGTGCCGCCTGTCTGCTGCCACTTCAGCGACACGAGGATCTCGTCGGTACCCTTCCGAGCGAGTACATCGGCTTGATGCTTTCCCCCGCCACAGCGCTTGCCCACGATCACCTGGGTCTCGTGCGTGTAGGTCCCCCGTTCCAATGCGGGCAGGATCATGGCTTCAAGCACACCACCTGTATTCGTGTTGCGCGGCGTCACAAATTGCGGGTGCCCATAATCTCTCGGGCGGGGCTGCGATCACCGGTGCAACTGATACGGCGCGGCCCGTCCAGGAATCGGACCTGATAGCCGAGCTGCCGGTACAGCTTCTGGATGCGGGTCGTCGCCTGATTCACGAGCACGACCGGACCACGGTGCCGAGCGAAAGATTCTGCCGTCCGCTGCTGATCGTCCCACGTGAATCCGTCTTTCGCATATTGCGTAAACTCGACATCGTAAGGCGGGTCGGCGTACACGAAGTCGCTGCGGTCCAGCCGCACCGCTTCGACGTCAGCGGTGGTGAACGTCCAATCAGCGAACATCTCGCGGTACGGCGTGAAGTCGCGCGTGTAGCCGATCCGGACATACCGGCCGAACGGGACATTGAATTCACCGGTTCGGTTGAAGCGGCACAAGCCGTTGAACCCTGTTCGATTGAGATAGTAGAAGAGCGCAGCCGCCTCCCCGCTGTTGCCTTGACCTGCCGCCAGCAGCGCGTTGAAGCGGTCCCGATGTCGGTAGAAAATCGTCTCGTCATTCTCCATCGGGAGGTCGATGTGCAGTCCCTTCTGCAGCCAGCGGTAGAAGTTGATCAGGTGTGGGTTCGCGTCGTTCAGGAGCGCGCGGCCCGGTACCAACCCGAGGGTCACAGCAAGACCGCCGCAGAACGGTTCAATCAACTGTCGATTCTTGTGAGGTTCCCACAGCGGCCGAAGATGTGGAACCTGCCACCGTTTACCGCCGGCCCACTTGAGCGGAGGACGTAGAGTCGGCGGAGTGAACTCAGCGACTGTCATGTGAGCGCCAGTGTACCCCGGCTGCGTGACAGGTGGGGTCATTCCGGCTTCCGGGGGCGGACGACCGCCGTATCGAGGTCCACCCGTCAATAGGCCTGCTATCTCGTCGTCTACTTCGGCGTGACGAGCCGGGCCGCCGTTTCGAATCGCCGAAAGTTCGCGTACGTCGCCTCGCATTCGATCACGTCGTACAGACGCTGCGTGTAGTCGTTGCTTTCCGTCATTCGCGACGGCACCCAGATGCCCAGCCGCGCGTCGGGACGGTACCACGTGCGGATCCGAATGTCGCTGTCGGCGTTTCCGATGACGAGCTCGGTCTCGAGCACGCGTCCGGTCTGCGCCTCAATCCAGAAGCGGCCGTGCACCGACGCATCGGCCTCCCCGTTGATCAGGATGATCGTCGGGTGCGTGGTTTCCTGGTATCGCACGACGCGCGCTGGAACGTCGCCAACGAGCTCGGGCTCCGTCTCTTGGAAATGAAACCGCGATGACACGTCCGCCTCGAGAAACTGCAGCGCCACCATGGGGACGTTGAAATTGCGGCGGATGGTTCCGAGGTTGTATCGCGCCGACTCCTGCAGCGCGCGCTTGAGAAGCTTGCCGGTGGGCTTCTCGAAGAACAGCGTCGCCAGCCGCCGATCGCGATCCTTGACCGGCTTGCCGTCCACGTCGATCACGTCGCGGAAGCCGAACCAGCCCGGCACATCTGGAAACCACGCGAGCGAGAGCTCGGATCGCAGCGACCTGGAGGTCTTCAAGGGCCTCGCCGACGCATTGGCGTCGATGACGCGCTCCTGTGTGAATTGCTGCAGGTAAAGTTCCTCGCCAATCACAGTGGCAAACTGTGTTTCGTACGCCGCGACGTACGCCGCGGCGCGCTCAAGGACGGTGTCGAGCGCCACGGCCGGCGAAGACACGTCCGGACCGTTTCCGGGCTTCCGCACCGTCGGTCCGTGAGGGCCTTCGAGCCAGCGCTGAATCCCGGCGGCGGCGTCCGCGGCGGCGGATGAGAACAGTTGATGCGCAAGGCCTCGGTATCCGCGCACTTCGGCTGTTTCCTCTCCCATCGTGATCTGCACCCGGATCAGATCCACCAGGATCGGAGCGCTGCCGGTTGTGAGCTGTCTCCGCACGTAGCGCCGGCTCAGCACCTCAACGACGGCATCGGCATCCCGAGCGGATCGCGCGAAACAGAAGCCACGCTCGTGGAGCGCTCGAGAGAGCTCGGTGACGGAAGCCGAGACGTTGGATGCGGAATCGGCCGTCGCACTTCTGACGAGGAGCGCGACGCACGGATTGCCTTCCGGCCTTTGCTGCCTGAAGGATGCCTGTGGAGCGGCGCTCGACAACATCAGCGCGAAAATGACGAGCTCTCGCCGCATGGCGGAAGTGTAGCATCCGAACATGTCCAGTCATTCGATCCGCGCGCGTGCGCCGCTGCCTGGCGCGCCGGGATCTGTGCGGATCGGACGCGACGCCGATGTGCTGGCGGCGTACCTCGAGGACGCCGCGCACTTTCCAGGCGGGTTCGCGGCGGGCATTGCCGCGCCGGCATCGGAGGCCGACGTCGCGGCGCTGCTGCGCAGCGCCGCCTCGGTGCTGCCGATCGGCGCGCAGTCCTCGCTGACCGGCGGCGCGACGCCGAGGGGCGAAGTGGTGCTGAGCACGGCCCGCCTCAATCGGATCGTCGACGTCGGCGACGACGCCGTGCGCGTCCAGGCCGGCGTTACGCTGGTGGATCTCGACGCCGCGCTGGCCACGTTCGGCAAGTGGTATCCGCCGGTCCCCACCTTCACCGGCGCGTTCGTGGGCGGGATCGTCGCCACCAACGCCGCCGGCGCGGCGACCTTCAAATACGGCACGACCCGCGACTGGGTGCGCTCGCTCACGGTCGTGCTGCCTGGCGGCGAGGTGCTGGACATCGAGCGCGGCGCGACGATCGCGCGCGACGGATCGTTCGATCTGGTCCTGTCCGGCGGGACCGTGCGAGTCCCGGTGCCGACGTATCACATGCCGCGCGTCAGGAAAGTGTCCGCCGGATATTTCGCCGCGCCCGACATGGACCTGATCGATCTCTTCATCGGGTCCGAAGGCACGCTCGGCGTGATGACCGAGGTCACGCTGCGCGTACTGCGGCGCCGCCCGGCGATGTGCCTGGCACTCGTGCCGTTCGACGATCGGCGGTCTGCGCTCGCCTTCGCGACGAGGCTGCGCGAGACGGCGCGGGCAACCTGGCGCACGCGCGACCCGCGCGGGCTGGACGTCTCGGCGATCGAGCACATGGACGCGCGCTGCCTCGCCGTGCTGCGCGAGGACGGCGCCGATCGCGCACACGGCGTGGCGATTCCCGAAACGGCCTCGATGGCCCTGCTCGTCACGCTCGAGCTGCCGGCGGACCTCACCCCCGCGGCGGCGTTCGACGAGATCGGCGGCGCGCGGGAGTCCGATGCGCCGGACACGCCGCTGGTCCGCTTCTGCCGCGCGCTGGACGAGGCGGGGGTGCTCGACCGCGTGGAGATCTCCGTACCTGGCGATCGCGCGCGCGAGCAGCAGCTGCTCGCGCTGCGGGAGGCGGTGCCCGCCGGCGTCAACGCGCGCGTGGGCCGCGCCAGGCAGCAGGTCGATGCGCGGATCGCGAAGACCGCTGCCGACATGATCGTCCCCTTCGCGCGACTCGGCGATCTGCTGGGCGTCTACGACGAGGAGTTTCGCCGCCGCGGCCTGGACGCCGCGGTGTGGGGCCACATTTCGGACGGCAATCTGCACGCCAACGTGATCCCGCGATCGATGGCCGACGTCGAATCCGGACGCGAGGCGATTCTTGTGTTCGGCCGCGAGGTGATTCGTCTGGGGGGATCGCCGCTGGCCGAGCACGGCGTCGGCCGCAATCCCGTGAAGCAGCAGCTCCTCGTCGATCTGTATGGCCACGACGGCATCGAGCAGATGCGCGCCGTCAAGCGCGCGATCGATCCGGGCTGGAAGCTGGCGCCTGGCGTGTTGTTCCCGCAGAGAGGACTGAGGGCTGAGGGCTGAGGGCTGAGGGCTGAGGACTCAGAGTAATCAAGCCACGGAGTCTTTTCTCGGTGCCACTCCGTTAACCGATCAACACCGCAACGCCGGCGAGCGCCAGCCCGCCGACGATCAGCCAGAGCGCAAGGGCGCCGGCAACGCCCGAGGAGATCGCGCCGCCTCCGCCGCCTTCATCGGAGCCCGATCTGAATCCGGACCCGGGTGCCAGGAGCGACGCGGCCACGCGCGACTGCGCGGAGAAGGACGCCGCGATCGCGCAGAGCAGGAGCAGCCACCCTCCGCCGAGCGCCGTGCGCGCGCCGGCGCCGGCGCCCAGCAACCGCCCGGAAAAAAAGAGCGTGCCGAGCCAGGTCGCGACCGCGATGGCGGCAAGCAGACGCAGGCGGCCGATCTCGCGGTCGCCGGCCTGACGCTCCAGCTCGAGCCGCAGCGCGCGTTCGGCGCGCTCTCGCTCCGCCGCCAGCTGCTCGCGCTCGAGCTCGAGGCGGCGGGTGTCGCGATCGAACGCCTCTTTCAGCGCCGCGACGACCACGCCGGCGAGCCTGTGCTCCAGACCGCCGAGCGCGCGGCCGCCCGCCTCGAGCTGCACCGGCTCCTCGACCGCGGCGGGCGCCCGCCGCCCGCGCGCGAAGGTCGCGACGCCAAGCGCGGCCTCGATGATCTGCAGCCAGGGCACGGCCATTTATTTCGCTCCGAGCCAGCGTGCGCGGAAGTCTTTCTGCGCCGCCGTCAGCGCGCCCGGTTCGACCGCCACGACGTCAGCGTGCGGATCCTCGGCGAGCGTCACGCTCGCGCTCCTGGCGGCGCGCCTGCGATCGACGAAGACGACGGGGACCGTGTCGCCCGGCTTGTGGCGCTGCAACGCCGACATCACGTCGCTCTCGCTCGTGATGCGCTGGCCGTCGATCTGCTGCACCTCGTCGCCTTCATCGAGTCCGGCGGCATAAACCGGCCAGGTCGGCGCGACGAGCGACGCGACCCGGATCCCGCCGCGCGACTCCAGCCGCAGATCGCCCAGCCACGCGCGCCCGGCGTGCTGCTTGCGGACGGCAAATCCGGCGCGCGACAGCAGGCGGGCGTAGTCGGCGACGTCGTGCCCCTGGATGTAGCGCGCGAAGAAATCTCGGGCGAACGCGCGGTCGCCGCTGACCTCGGCGAGCGTGGCTTCCGCGTCGGCGATGGTATACGGATGATCGACATACCCTTCGCGGGCGCCGCCCGGCTTGCCGTACGTGCGCCACATGGCCCGCATGAAGTCGTCGAGCGACACGCGGCTGTCCGTGCGGTCGCGCAGCGTGAGATCGAGCGCCAGCGCGATCGCGCCGCCGAAGGGATAGTACGAAATCACGGTGATCGGCCAGTTCGTGCGATCGACCGTGCGGCCGCCGTCGATGAACGGCGCCATGCGGCTCATCTCTTCCGCGCTGCGCACCAGGCGGCCGGGGTTCTGCGACACGGTCTCGATGAGGTTCGACAGCGTGAGCGCCGTCGACGTGACGTCGACCAGCTGCCCCCGCTGCAGCACGAGCGGACCGTAGTATTGAGTGAAGCCTTCCGCGAGCCAGAGCTCTCCGGACACGTTCGCGCGATCGAAATCGAACGGCTCCAGCCCTTTCGGCCGAATCCGCTCGACGTTCCAGCAGTGAAAGAACTCGTGCGCCACCGTGTCGAGCAGACGCGTGCGGTCGCCCGCGATCGTCCCGGCGGCGGTGACCACCGTGCTGTTGCGATGCTCCATCCCGTCGCCGTTCGCGTACGGCAGGTAATCGGCTAAAAAGGTGTAGGCCCCCGACTCGTACTCCGGATACTCGCCGTAGATCGCGCCTTCCTGCCGGATGATCGTCTCGACGTCCTTCAGGTAGCCGTCGATCTCGGCGTCGGTGCCGGTGTGATGCAGCGCGAAGCGGAACGTCCGCGGACCCACGCGGAATTCCCGCAGCGCACCCGGTCCAAATTCCGCGGGGCTGTCCATCAGGTACTGCAGGTTCGGCGCGGTGAACGTAAAACTGTCGGGGACAGGCCTCGTCGGGTCGTACGGAGACCTGTCCCCGTGCAGCTGCGTCGCGACGTGCCACCGCATGCCCGCCGGCTGTTCGAAGGTCACCGTGGCCGGCCGATCGTCGAGACCGTGCGCCCACATGATCGCCGCCGGCATGTTGACGTGCGCGTGCGTCGTGTCGACCGCAAGATAGGTGCCGTCCACGCGATCGCCGAATACCTTGTACTTCACGGTGACGCTGCCGCCGTGGCCCGCGACGTTCCATCCATACGGATCGGGTCTGGTGGCCGGCAGCTCGCGACCGTCGGCGGCGAAGGTGTGGACGTCGTAGACGTTTTTCGCGAAATCGTGCAGCGAGTATCGGCCCGGAGAGGACCGGCTCATTCGCAGCTCGAGCGTCTGAGATCCGAGCTCGTCGAAGGTCGCCTCGACCTGCATCCAGCGATGCTGCGGCTCAGGAAACGTCAAGCGGTAGCGAATCGGCGCCGAGGCGTGAAACGGGACCGTTCCGCAGACGATCGCAAGGCCGACCAATGACCGTTTGATCACGTTCGCGATCTCCGACTCCTTTGGATGGCTGATGGTTAGACGGGCTGCGGCAGCAGCGGCTGCAGATACGGCCATATGTTCTCGGCGATCACGCGTGCGCCGGCGGCGTTCGGATGCGCGCGATCCGGCTGCATCAGCTCGGGTTTCCCGATCACGTTCATGAGAATGAACGGCACGAGCGTGACGCCGTAGCGCTGCGCGAGATCCCGATAGGCGTTGTGAAACGCCACGGTGTAGTCCCACCCGCGGATCGGCAGCGTTTCCATCCCGCACAGCAGGACCGTGATGCCGCGCGCCTGCGCTGCCTCGATGATGCGGCTCAGATTCGATTTGAGCTGCTCGATCGGCACGCCACGCAACCCGTCGTTGGCGCCGAGCGCGATGATCAGGATCCGCACGTCGCCCTCGAGCGCGCGCTCCAGCCGCCGCACTGCCCCCGTCGTCGTGTCGCCCGACACGCCCGCGTTGACCACCGTGTACTCGAGGCCTGCATCGTCGACACGCTGTTGCAGGATCGCCGGAAACGCGCTCGCCGACCCGATGCCGCGGCCGGCCGTGAGGCTGTCGCCGAGCGCCACAATCCGCGGGCGTTCCGCGACGTCGCGCGGCGCAGACGCCACGGCTATCGCCGACACGAGTGCGAGGGTCAGACCTGAGAACAACATTGATAGACCGTGTAGACAGTTTACGCCAACGCGACATGTGCCGGCGAGCTCAGCGGCGCCAAGGCACGAATGCACGAACGCACGAAACCCACGAAACAGAACGAAGCCCACGAAACACACGAAAGAGAGTGAAGGCGGCGCGACGTCGGCAGGGCACGGCTTCAGGCCGTGCCCTGTTATTCCATGCGAAGCGCGACGATCGGATCGACCTTCGTCGCCCGGCGCGCCGGAATCAGCGTCGCGACGAACCCGGCTGCGGCGAGCATCGCCGGCACGGCGACGAACACCATCGGATCGAGCGGCCCGACGGCATACAGCAGGCCCGCAATCACGCGCGTCGCCGCCACGGAGGCCACGAGGCCGCAGACCGTGCCGGCCGCGATGAGCCACATGCTTCTCCCGACCACCAGCCGCAGCGTCGCGCCCGCGTCCGCGCCGAGCGCCATGCGCACGCCGAGCTCGCGCGTCCGTTGCGTCACCGTGTACGAGACGACGCCGTAGATCCCGACGACGGCCAGCAGCAGCGCCGACGCCGCGAACGCGCCGAGGAGCAGCATGCTGATGCGCGGCAGAAACACGGACCGCGACACGACGTCCACCATCGTGCTGGCGTCGTAGATCGGCTCTTCGGCGTCGACCGCGAGCACCTCGCGGCGAATCTGGTCGACGAACGGCTTCGGGTCCGATGCCGTCCGCACGACGAGCGCCATGCCGTTCAGCGGCTGCTGCCACGCCGGCATGAACAGCTCCGCGCGCGGCGCGCCGTCGAGCCCGTAATGCTTCACGTCGCCCACCACGCCGACGACCTCGGCGCGCCCGTGCGGGTTGCGGACCACCTTCCCGATCGGATCCTCGCCGTCGAAGTAGCGCCGCGCCATCGTCTCGTTGATCACCATCGCGCCCGGCGCGCCCATCCGATCTCGCGCGTCGATGGCGCGGCCCTTTCGCAGCGGCATCTTCATCGTCTCGAAGTAGCGCGGCGTGGCGATGCGGATGTCGGCGCGCGGCTCCTCGCCGTTCGCGGGCGGCGCCTTGCCTTCGATGGTGAACGGCAGCGCAAAGTCGATCCCCACCGGGTACATCGGCAGCGCGCTGACGCCTGCGGCGGACTGGACGCCGGGCAGCGAGCCGATCCGGCGAATGGTATCCATGTAGAACCGCGTGCGGTCGAGGCCGGTGCGGTACTTCGCCTGCGGCAGATAGATCTGGACCGCGAGCAGATTCCGCGGCTCGAATCCCGGCGAGACGCGCATGAGCTCGGCGAAGCTGCGCATCATCAGCCCGGCGCAGACCAGGAGAATCAGCGCGAGCGCGACCTCGACGACGACGAGCGAGCCGAGCAGCCGCGACGCGGATCCGCTGGTGGTCGCCACAAACGCGTTCGTCGTGTCGCGAAGGCCCGTGCGCGAGGCCTGAATGGCCGGCACCAGCCCGGAGATCAGCGCCACCAGCACCGAGGCGGCGAACGCGAAGAGCACCACCCCGGCGTCGAGCCGCACGTCCTGCATGCGCGGCAGGCTGCCCTCCGGCAGCGAGTGCACGAACCGCACACCGGCCCAGGCGACGAACAGGCCAAGCGCTCCGCCGGTCGCCGACAGCACGAAGGTTTCGACGAGGACCTGCCGGACCAGTTGAGCGCGGCCGGCGCCAAGCGCGGCGCGGACGGCGATCTCGGTGCGGCGGCTCGACAGTCGCGCGAGGATCAGGTTGGCGACGTTGGCGCATACGATGAGCAGCAGGAAGCCGACGGCGGCCGTGATCAGCAGGAGCGCCGGCTTCACCGTCGTGACGAGCTGCTGCTGCGCGCCGATCACGCGCGCGCCCCAGCCCGCGTTGCTGTCCGGATAGGTCGTCGCGAGGCGCGCGGCAATCACCGTCATCTCGCGCTGCGCCTGCTCCTGGGAAACGGTGTCGGCCAGCCGGCCGACGACGCTCAGGGATCGAGCTTTTCGGGATCGGCCGTGCGCATCATTGGGATCGAAGCTGAGGGGCGTCCAGATGTCGATGCGGCCGCTCGGCGGAAAATCGAACTCCGCGGGCATGACGCCGACCACCGTATAGGGCTGCGCGTCGAGCTGGATCGTCCGGCCAAGCACGCTCGGCGATCCGCCGAAATGCCGCTGCCAGAACGCGCGGCTGAGGATCGCGACGCGGTCCGCGCCGGGGCGTCCCTCTTCCTGCGTGAACGTGCGCCCGAGCACGGCGCCGCTGCCCAGCACCTCGAACAGGTTCGGCGTCGCCCGGACGCTCGGCACATTGATCGGCTGGTCGGCGCCCGCAAACGCGTAGCGCAGCTGCCGGAAGGCGGCGATCGACGGGATGGCGCGCGACTGCTCCTTCCAGTCGACGTAGGTGAGCGGCGCGACCAGATCCGGGTTGCCGTCGGGATTCTGCTCCGACACTACGACGAGACGCTCCGGACTGCGATACGGAAGCTGGTTCAGCAGCACCGCTTTGATGACGCTGAAGATCGCCGTATTGGCGCCGATTCCGAGCACCAGCGTCAGCAGAGCCACGAAGGTGAAATTCGGCTGGCGCCTCAGAGACCGGATCGCATACCGCACGTCCCCCAACAGGTTGCCCATGGCCTTGCAGCTTACTCCTTACTCCGCGTTCCTTGCCATGGCACAGAGGAACTCGAACAGCAGGTTCGATGCCAGCACCGATGTGATCTGCCCGGGACCATCGAAGAGCGGCGAGACTTCGACGATGTCCCCGCCGATGAGCGGGAGGCCGGCGAGACCGCGCACCAGCCGCTGCGCCTCGTGACTCGTCAGCCCGCCCACCTCCGGCGTGCCGGTGCCGGGGGCGAACGCGGGATCGACCGAGTCGATGTCGAACGTCATGTACGCCGGTCCAGTGACGACGCGGCGAATCTGCTCGATGGTCCAGGCGATGCCGCGCGCCTTCACCTGATCGATGTCGATCATCGTGATGCCGTGCTCGCGGTGAAAGTCGAAATCCTCCTCGCCGTACATCGGCCCGCGGATGCCGATCTGGATGAACCGCCGGCCGTCGATGATCTTCTCCTCGATCGCACGGCGGAACGGCGTGCCGTGAAAATACTTCCCGCCGAAGTACTCGTCCCAGGTGTCGATGTGCGCGTCGAACTGCACGAGCGCGAGCGGGCCGCGTCGCGTCGCCAGCGCCCGCAGGATCGGCAGCGAGATGGAATGATCGCCGCCGACGACGATCGGGCGCGCGCCGGCGTCCGCGATCGCGCCGATCCGCGCCTCCACCGCCTCGTAGCACTTCTCGATGCTGACCGGCGGCGCGTCGACGTCGCCGACGTCAGCCACGTTCAAGACGTCGAAAGGCGCGATCTTCTGGAAGTAGCTGTACGAGCGGATGAGCGACGACTGGTTCCTGATCTCGCGCGGCCCGAGCCTCGCGCCCGGCCGGTACGACGTGCCGCCGTCATACGGGACGCCGACGATCGCGACGTCGAGGCCGTGCGGATCGTCGACGTGCGGCAGGCGCATGAACGTCGCCGGCTGCGCGAAGCGCGGCGATTGGAACGAAGGGCGTGGCTGATGAGGCATCTGGCAGACGATTGTAATGGCCATCAGCCATCAGCCATCAGCCATCAGCCATCAGCCATGACAGATGACATATAGTGCACCGCCGTATGCCTTCGACGCGGCGCTCCACCGCGCCAGCCCTGCACGGCAGCCTCAGCACTGTCGAGTATTTCACCTTCGGGTTCGGCACGATGATCGGCGTCGGCTGGCTCGTCCTGATGGACGACTGGCTCGGGCGCGGCGGGCCGGGCGGCGGGATGCTCGGGTTTCTGATCGGCGGCCTCCTGCTCTTCCCGATCGCCCATACCTACGGCCGCCTCGTTCAGCGCATCCAGGACGCCGGCGCGGAGATCGCTTACACGGAGGGCGTGTTCCCTCCCGCCGTCAGCTTCGCGTCCGGGTGGACGATGGTGCTCTCGTACGCGATCGTCTGCCCGTGGGAAGCGGTCGCGACGGGCAACCTGCTCGCGCGCGTGTTTCCGTCGCTGAACACCTACCAGATGTACGTGGTCGACGGCAGCCCGATCTACGCGCCGCGGCTCGCCGTGGGGCTGGCGCTGACCGCGCTCATCGCGATCATCAATTACCGCGGCATCAAGCCGAGCGGCGTGTTCCAGGACGTGATGACGTTCGGGCTGCTGGCGACTTTCGCGATCTTCACGCTGCTCGGGTTCGCGAAGGGTTCGGTGTCGAACATGCAGCCGCTCTTCGCGCCGGCGCGCACCCCGTGGCTGGCGATCTTCCTCGTGCTGCAGATCGTCCCGTATTTCATGACGGGGTTCGAGTCGGTCGCGAAGGGATCGGAGGAAGCGAAGGCCGGCTTCGATCCACGGAATTTCACGAAGGCCATTTACGCGGCGCTCGTCGCGGGATTCCTGTTCTACGTCGTGATCATCGCCGTCGTCACCTACGTTTATCCGTGGCAGGAGATCGTCACCGGACACGTCCGCACCGAGGTCGCGTTCGAGCGGACGTTTGGATCGCACGCCATCGCGCAGCTGATTCTGTTCGGCGCGTTCCTCTCGCTGCTGAAGATCTTCAACGGGAACTTCGTCGCGGCGACGCGCATGCTCTACGCCATCGGCCGGCGGAACGTGGTGCATCCGGCGCTCGGCCGCGTGCACGCGGTGTCCGGCACGCCGGTCGTCGCCATCACGCTGATGGCGGGGCTCACCGCCGCCGCCGCGATGTTCGGCGACGCGATCCTCGTGCCGATCAGCGAAGTGGGCTCGCTGGCGGTCGGCGTCGGCTGGATGTCCGCGTGCGTCGCCTATCTGGCCCACCGCCGGCGTGACGCGCGCCCGCTCGAATCCTCGACGATGGCGTGGGCGGGCGCCGTCGTCAGCGGTGCGATCATCCTGATGAAAGTGGTGCCGGGCATCCCCGGCAGCTTCACGCGCGCCGAGTGGATTTCGTTCGTCGCGTGGTCGGCCCTCGGGCTGATCTTCTGGCTCGCCCGGCCGCGCGCGCAGACTGCTTGAAGACAGTCCAACTCTCAACTTTCAACTCTCGACTTTCAACTCTCAGGTCGAGTGAGCGTTGAGAGTTGAGACTTGAGGATTGCGAACTGTATCCGTCAACTCTCAGGCGGAGCGAGCGTTGGCACTCCAGGGTTGAGCGCGGCGAGCGCCTGCTGCACGAACGCATCCTGCGGCAAACCGCCGAGGATCTCGATCTCCTCGTTGACGACCGTCTTCGGCACGCCGGTCACCCGGTAGCGTCTCGAGAGATCGGGGAATTCGGTCGCTTCCACCGCGATCGCGGTGATGTTCTTGCTGGCAAACGCCATCTCGTGCGCGAGGCTGACCGCCCGCGGGCAATGTGGTCATGTCGGCGTCGTGAACACCTGCATCGTCACCGGCCGGTCGACGGCGGCGATCCGCTCGCGGTTCTCGTCCGTGAGGTTCGACGCGCGGCCGCCGACGAGCAGGACGGCGTGCACGAGCGAGATGAACTCGTAGCCGGACGGCGTGCCGACGAAGCGAATTCTCGAATCGGCGTCGTCTCGTCCCAGCAAGACAATCGCGGGCACGCGGTCGATGCCGTACGTCGCGGCCCGGTCCTTCTCGAGCACGAAGTTCACTTCGTCGATCGTGATCTTGTCGGAGAGCGCCGGCAGCTCGTCGAGGATCTGGCGCGTCTGGAGGCATCCTTCGCAGTCGAGCGCCTGCGTGAAGAACAGCAGCCGCACCGGCGCCGTCATCTCGGCGAACGATTCGCGCAGTTTTTCCTGATCGGAGGGAGACAGCAGGGCCATGGCTTGATTATGACAGTCCCTACTTGAATAAATCATCAAACGCCCGACGGGCGCTGCTCGTGCCGGATGAGCCGTCGCTGGTGCTGGCGGGTGTGCCGGTCTGGCGCTCGACGGTCGTGCGCGCCGCGAACAGCGTGCACGTGTTGCGCGCATCCTTCGGGGCGACGCGCGCGGTCAGCGCCGCGCTCTGCGTGCACTCCCATCGCGCGCTCGTGTCGAAGGACTCGCACTGGATGCAGCTGTGCAGGTCGACGCCGCAACGCGCGCAACGGCTGTCGTCCGCGAGCGGCAGCGAGAGCAGGTTGCCGCAGCGGGCGCAGCGGCAGACCTCGCGCGCCGCCATCAGGTTCGGCGTCTTCGGCCCGCGCTCGTCCTGCAGCACGCGTCCGGGCGCGCGCTCCTGCGCCGGCCGCGGCGGTTTCGGCCCCTTCGGACCGCGCGGCTTGCCCTCGTCCTGATATCCACGCTGGCGGTACTTGCGGTCACTCATGGTGTTGGTTCCGGAGGGTCAGTACAAGTGAAATTCAATTGCGGATTGCGGATTGCGGATTGGGAATTACGGGTTGCGGATTGCGGACTGAAGAGCAGCGCGTGGCGATTCACTGCGACACCAGCGGCGTGAGCTCGTTGAGGAAATCTGCGAGATATCGGCCCCAGACGGTGGGCAGCGAGTGCGTGCCGTGGCCACGCGTCTGCTCGCTCGTGGGAATCAGCACGTAGCGCCCGCGCTTCACCCGCGGCATCAGTCTCTCCACGATCCCCAGCTCCGGCGGGTTCACCACATCGTCGGCGGAGTTGATGGCGAGCAGCGCCGCGGTGATTTTCTCGAGATGCGGCGAGGGGTCGTACTCGCGGGACGCGTTGAACTGATAGAGCATGTCGTTCGCATCGGTCGAGGCGACGCGCGAGGCGATCTGGTCCTCGTACCACTTGTCCGCGGCGTCGCGCGTCGGCCCGGACTTGTGCCACTGCAGCGGGCTGCTGGTCATCATCATCAGAAGATTGATCGCGCCGACGAGGCCCGCGCGCGGCTGCTCCGTGTAGTCGCCGTTCTTCCAGGCCGGATCCTTCGTGATGCTGTCCACGATCATCTTGCGCATGACGCGATTGCGGCCGGCGATTTGCACCGGCGCGCTCGCGAGGGGCACGAGCCCGTCGGCGAAGTCCGGATACATCTCGCCCCACACCCAGCACTGCATCGCGCCCATCGAGGTGCCGAGCGCCAGCCGCAAGTGGTTCACCTGCAGGCCGTCGACGAGCAGCGCGTGCTGCGCCCGGACCATGTCGTCGTAGGTGTACTTCGGAAAGCGGGTGCGCAGTCCGTCGCTCGGCTTGGTCGATTTTCCGTGGCCGATGCCGTCCGGCAGGATGATGAAGTAGCGCGTCGCGTCGAGCAGCTGGCCCGGTCCGAAGAGCTCGCCGCCGAACGTGCGGGACAGGAAGGCTTCGCCGGTCCCGCCCGTGCCGTGGAGGATCAGCACGGCGTTGCGCACGACGCCGGCCGCGTCACGCCGCGGCGTGCCGAGCGTGCGGTAGTGCAGGTTCAGCGCCGGTAGTGTCTCGCCGGTCGCGAATCGGAAGTCGCGGGCGACGAAGTCACCCGCGACCGCCGGAGGAACGCTCTGCGCAACGGCGGCCGCACAGCCGACGAGGACGGACAGAACGCAGGCCGCAGCCGCTCGGCTCGGATGCATATGAATCAGAAGCGATAGACGACGGTCGCCTGCAGCGCCCGAGCCGGTTGTTGGTTTCTCATCTGCAGGTAGTTCGCCGTGTTGAACTGTTCGTTCGCACCGTTGTAGTTGTACTGCGTGTAATCGCCGGCGTTGAGGATGTTGAAGATGTTCGCCGCGAGCTCAACGCTGTGAGTCTGCGTAAGGTTCAGCCGCTTGCCGATCTTGAGGCCCAGCGTCTTGACGGCCGGCGCCATGACCTGCTCTTCGCCGCGCGTGGCATAGGCGAACCGCATGCGGGTCGCCAGCGGATTCGACGCACGGAAGCCCGTCGACGAGACGACGGTCGGCGGCCCGAACGCCGCAAGCTGCGGGTCACCCTCCGGGAGCTGCGTGACGACGGGACCGGTCCACGGGCCGGCCTCGATCGTGTAACTGGCGGCGAGCACCACTCCCATCGGCGCGAACCATGAGCCGCCGAAATTCAACCGGTACTCCTGCCACGTCGGGCCGTAGGTGTGAACGGTCGTGCCGGTCGCTATCGGCAGGCTGTTGTCCTCGTTGTTCCCGCGCGGCATGTACAGCAGTTTGTCGTTCGGGAACGCGTCGGGCTGGATGAAGCGCGCCGGGTCGGTGGGGTTCCAATCGCCGCTCATGTGCTGCCACTGCCGGTTGATGCCGGCCATGAACTGGAAACCGCGCGAAAGGTTCTTCGTCGCCGTGACCTCGAGTGCGGTGTAGTTCAGCCGGCTCCAGGAATTGTTCGTCTGCTGCGGGACGATGCCGCGCGTCGGATCGATTCTCCCGAACCCACCGAAGGGCTGGTTCGGGCCGCTCGGGTAGAACCCGTTGATGTCGACGCGGGCGTACGTATCCTTGTAGACCCGGTGAATGCCCGCCACGTCGATGCCGATCGCGTACGGCAACTGCATGCGGTAGCCGACAATGCCTTCGTCGAGATACGGCTGGTGCAGGCCGGGATCGAACTCGGACGCCGCGAGCGAGCCGGTGCGCGCCGGATCGACAAAGCTGGTCTCGAACACGCCGTCGGCGTTGAGATCGTACGTGTCGGTGAATCCCGCGCGCCCGCTGGCGCCAAACAGCGTGACTGCATCGCGCCCCATCATCTGCTCGCCCATGCGGGAGTAGCTGCCGCGCAGCACGTTCTTCGCGTTCGCCGTGACGAGATACGAGAAGCCCGCGCGCGGCTGCACGATCCGCGCGTTCTCGCGCACGACGTTGAAGATGTTGTCGTAACGCCGTACCCAGTCGAGGCGTACGCCCAGGTTCGCCGTCAGGCGCGAGGTGGGTTTCCAGCTGTCCTGAAAGTACACCGCGAGGTTCCTGTCGCGTGCCTGTCGCGTCGTCAGCTCGAGCGGCGTCGCGTACCGGCGATGGAACGGCATGACACCCTTCGACGGGTCGTTCGGATCGGCCTGGCGCTGCTCTTCGAGGATAAACCCGTTGTTCAGGAACAACGTCGTGGTGTCGTAGGTGCTCCGCGGCGCGCCGAAGAAGCCGGTCTGGAACTCGTGCGACCCGGCCATACCGTCCTTGAAATACGTGAGGTCGGCGCGCAGGGTCATTTGCGAGGAGGGCAAGTACGAATAGGAGGCCTGTCCCGCCCCGCCGGTGCCGTCGTCGAAGTTGCCGCCTGACACGAGCCGCCCGCTTCCAATTAATCGTCCACCCGTCAGCGTGGCCTCTCTGTGGATCGTGATCGTCGGGCCCGTGCCCGACCATCCGTCGAACGTGCTCGCGTCGGAACCGCCCTTGTCGTTGTAGGACGCGAGGAATGTCGTCGTGATGCGCTGCCCCCACACCGACGTCACCTTGCCGCCGTACAGGCCGCCGCCGGTCGAGTACACGTTCGATCTGCTGAAGTGATACTCGCGGTCGCCTGTGGCCCGCAACCGATCCTTCTGGACGAATGCGGCGATCTGATGCCTGCCCGCCTGCATCGTCACCTTTCCGTACGGCTGCCAGCTTTCCGTGGTGTTGTTGAACAGGGCCGAATTGGGGAAGAACGTCCGGAGCCGGGCGACCTCGTCGGACGTCCGGCTGATGCCGGCCTCGAGGTCGGCCCGCCGCAGCGAGCCGAAGAACCAGATCTTGTCGCGCTCGATCGGACCCCCGAGGCCGCCGTCGAACTGCTTCACGACGGCCGTCGTCGGTGTGCCCACGGCGGTCGTCGTCGACGTGCAGGACGCGCTCGGCGAACAGTTGTTGGCGTTGTCGCCGTTCCAGCTCTCCGGTTGGTACTCGAATGCGCCCGACCCCTTGAACGTGTTGCCGCCGCTCTTCGTGATGACGTTGATGTTCAGGCCGACGCCCATCGGCGCGGAGGCGTCGACACCGCCCGTCTTCACCTGCGTGTCGGCGATCATGTCCGCGCCCATGGCGACATACGTGATCTGGGCGTCCTGGTAGTTCGACGCAATCGCGCCTTCGAGCTGCACGACGTGGGCGAAGTGCTCGGTGCCGTGGCCGAAATACACCATGCGCCCGCTGCCGTCGTCGAACGGCCGCGAATGAACGCCGGGCGTGATCTCCAGGAAGTCGCTCCAGTTGCGGCGCGCCTGAATCGGCATCTCGCGCTGGAACTCGCCGCTGATGTTCAGCACGTTGCTCGGGTTGTTCACTTCGAGCATCGGCGACTCGCCGGACACCGTGACGGTCTCCTGCAGCGCTCCGATCTTCATCGTGATGTCGACCTGGAAGTTCGCGCCGGCCCGCACGAGGATGTCCTCGTGCTTATGCGTGGCGAATCCGGTCAACTCTGCGGTGATCGCGTAGGTGCCGGGCGGCAGGTTGATCAGGCGGAAGTATCCTTCTCCGTCGGTGACCGTCGTGCTCGGCTGCATGATCACGGTACTGACGGCCGTCACCGTGACGCCGGGCAGCGCGCCGCCCTGGTCATCCTTGACATAGCCGCGAAGGCTGCCCTGGCCGGTCTGAGCCATGGCAGTGGTCGCGGTGAGTAGGAGGAGAACGATGAGCAGAATCGAGCGGCTACGGACCATTCGTGACCTCCGGGGAAACCGACCGTCTACGTCCCAGGCGACCCTGAAGGGTCGCCTACACCTGATGCCGGACGACGACTGCCGCGGGCGGGAATGAAATATCGCCGCTTTTATATCAGCCCGGTCGGTCTGTGGCAAGATGCGCACAAGAGTGTCGGAATGAGAGCGCACAAGAATGTCGGATTGAGAGCGATGACGAGGATGCGCCCGTTGCCTCGGCACCGTGGGACCGGCGGTCATCACGCACGGCACCGGCACTCTGGAAGATCCGGTACCGGTGTCTGGCCCTGATATCCGGCACTGATGTCACTGATGAGGAGGATATGATGTCGCCTTCCCGCACGCTTCGCCTGCTCCTCGCGCTGATCGTCGTCGGACACGTCGCGCTCGCTCCGGTCGGCGCGCAGTCGCCGCGCCCGATGGGTATCGTCGATCTGCTGAACGTGCCGCGCCTCGCCGACCCGCGGCTCTCACCGGACGGCCGCGACGTGTTGTATGCGCGCACCGAGGCAGACTGGAAAAGCGGCAAACGCGTGACGCATATCTGGCGCGCGCGCGTCGATGCCGGCCAGCCGGTGCAGCTCACGAGCGGCGCCGACGGCGAGAACTCGCCGCGATGGTCGCCCGACGGCAAGACGATCGCCTTCACGGCGAAGCGCGACGACAACGAGTTCGCGCAGATCTACCTGATGCCGATCGACGGCGGCGAGGCCCGTCCGCTGACCACGCACGCGAGCGCGGTGTCCGACATCGCGTGGACGCCTGACGGCGCCGCGCTGTATTTCAAGGCGCCCGAGGCCAAAAACGCCGAGGACAAGGCGCGCGACCGGGTGAAAGACGACGTCTACGCGTACGACGAAAACTACAAGCAGACGCACCTCTGGAAAGTAACGGTCGCGTCGAAAGCCGAGGCGCGCATCACCGACGGCGATTTTTCCGTCACCGACTACAACCTGTCCGAGGACGGCCGCAAGATCGCGTATCTCCGCGCGCCGACGCCGCTCCTCGGATCGGGCGACGAGAGCGAAGTCTGGATCGCGAACGCCGACGGCACGAGCGCCGTCCAGCTGACGAAGAACGGCGTCCAGGAATCCAACGCCGCCCTCTCGCCGGACGACACGCAGGTCCTGTTCATTTCCGGATCCAACGCCCGCTTCGAGACGTACTACAACGGCCGGCTGTTCCTCGTGCCCGCATCCGGCGGCACCGCGCGCGTGCTCGTCGGCGAGAACGAGTCGTACGACGTCGACCGTGCGACGTGGTCGAACGACGGCAAGTCGATCTACTTCGTCGCCAACCTCGGCGTCCACGAGGAGCTCTTCGTTGTCCCGGCCGCCGGCGGCAAGCCGCGGCAGCTGACCAACGACAAACACAACATCGGCGGCGTCTCGCGGTCGGGCGATCGCTTCGCGCTCACGATCAGCGATTCGACGAGCGCCGGCGACGTGTGGACGATGGGCGCGGGTGATGCGGCGCCAAAGCAGATCACGCACGTCTTCGAGTACCTCGCGCGCGACTTCAAGCTCGGGCGTCAGGAAGCCATTCAATGGAAAGGCGCAGACGGCACGACGGTCGAAGGGATTGTCACCTACCCGGTCGACTACCAAGCGGGCCGGAAGTATCCGCTCGCGGTGATGACGCACGGCGGCCCGCAGGCGGCGGACAAGTACAGCATCGGATCGATGTCGTACGAGTTCCAGGTGCTGGCGGGCAAAGGTTACGTGACGCTCCAGCCGAACTATCGCGGCAGCACCGGCTACGGCGACGCATTTCTGCGCGACATGGTCGGGCATTACTTTCAGAACGCGCATCTGGACGTGATGACCGGCGTCGACGAGCTCATCCGTCGCGGCGTCGCCGATCCCGATCGCATGGTGAAGATGGGATGGAGCGGCGGCGGTCACATGACGAACAAGATCATCACGTTCACCGATCGGTTCAAGGCGGCCGCGTCCGGCGCCGGCGCCGCGCAGTGGATCTCGATGTACGCGCAAAGCGACATCCGCGCGTTTCGGACGCCCTGGTTCGGCGGTACGCCGTGGCAGAAGAACGCGCCGATCGAGGCGTACTGGAACAACTCGCCGTTGAAGGACGTCGCGAACGTGAAGACGCCGACCATATTCTTCGTCGGCGAGCGCGATCCGCGCGTGCCGATGCCGCAATCGATCGAGATGTATCGCGCGCTGAAGTCCAATGGAGTCCCCACGCATCTCTACGTCGCGCCGCGCGAGCCGCATGGGTGGGGGGAGCTCCGGCATCAGCTTTACAAGCTGAACGTCGAGATCGAATGGTTCGAGAAGTACGCGACGAAGCGGCCGTTCAACTGGGAGAAAGCGCCAGGCGAGGACAAGAAGGACACGACGAAGACGACGGACCAGCAGTAGGTCGGGTGAGTCAAGTGGGTCGGGTGGGTCAGGTGAGTCAGGTGGGTCGGGTGGGTCAGGTGGGTCGGGTGAGTCAGGTGGGTCGGGTGGGTCAAGTGGGTCGGGTGGGTCAGGTGCGTCGGGTAGGTGGGGTGCTTCGGGCCTGCCCTGCCCGCCCGTAAGCTGCTATCCTGTTCTCGCCCCCCGGCCGAACCATCGGACCACACAGGATGAGGCTCTTTTACCGCTGCCGGTGTCAGGCCGCGACTCTCTTGCTGAGCGTGGTGGCGCTTGCTTCGTCTCTCGCTCACGCACAGAGCCGCCGCCCCATGACACTCGTCGACCTCGCGGAGCTGCCACGCGTGTTCACGCCGCAGCTTTCGCCCGATGGCAAAACGCTCGCGTACATGCTGAGCGGGGCGGACTGGAAAACCAATCGGCTGGTGTTCCACCTCTGGCGGCAGGAGGTCGCCGGCGGCGCGCCGCTCCAGCTGACCTTCACCGAAACCGGCGAGATCCCCGCAGGACTCCGCTGGTCGCCCGACGGCAAGACACTGCTCTTCCTCCGCGACGGGCAAATCCTGCTGCTGCCCGTCGAGGGCGGCGAGTCACGCGCGCTGACCCACCACGCCACCGGCGTCAGCTCGCCGTCGTGGGCGCCCGATGGCCGCGCGGTGTATTTTCTCGCGTCCGATCCGGCGACGAGCGAGGAGCGCGAGCGCACGCGGCTCCGAGACGATGTCTTCGCGGTTGATGAGACCTACAAGCAACGTCACCTGTGGAAGGTGACCGTCTCGACGGGCGCGGAGACGCAGATCACGTCGGGTGAAGCCTCGACGACCGAGTACCGGCTGTCGTCGGACGGCACGCGCATCGCGCTCGTCCGCGCGCCTTCCCCGATGCCCGGCGACGCGTCGCGCGGCGAAGTGTGGGTGATGGACGCGGGCGGCGAAAACGCGCGCGCCCTCACCGGCAACACGATCGAAGAAACCGGCGTCGAACTGTCGCCTGACAACAGCCAGATCCTCTTCCTCGCCGACACGAACGAGCGGTTCGAGCAGTACTACCCGACCAGTCTGTTCGTCGTGCCGGTGAAGGGCGGCCCGCCGCGCGCGATGGTGCCCGATTTCAAGTACTCGGTCGACCAGGCCACGTGGGCGCCCGACGGCCGCTCGATCATCACAGCGCTCAACATGGGCGTCCACAGCGAGTTCTTCCAGATCGACGCCGGGTCGCGGCGCGCGCGGCAGCTCACCGACGGCGCGCATTTCATCGCGCCGGGATGGAGCATGGCGCCCGGGAAGGTCGTGTTTCAGCTCGACGAGCCGACGCGCTTCGGCGATGTGTGGACGCTCGCCGTCAACGGCGGTCAGGCGGCGCCGGCGCGCATCACGGGCGTGTTCGACCGCCTCGAGCGCGAGGCGGCGCTCGCGCGGCAGGAAAAAGTCGAGTGGAAAAGCGCTGACGGCACGGCGGTGGAAGGCGTGCTGTTCTATCCGATCGGTTATCAACAAGGCCAGCGCTACCCGCTCGTCGTCCAGCTGCACGGCGGGCCGATGGAGTCCGACAAGTTCGGCGCCGGGCCTGGCCTGCTGATGAACTACGTCCCGGTGCTGGCCGCCAAAGGCTACGTGGTCCTCCGGCCGAACTATCGGGGCAGTACCGGCTATGGTCACGCCTTCTCCCGCGACGTCGTCAACGGGTACTTCCACAACATGGCGTCCGACATCACGACGGGCGTCGATCACCTGATTCAGCGCGGCATCGTCGATCCCGAGCGGCTGGTCGTGATGGGCTGGAGCGCCGGCGGCACCCTCGTCAACAAGCTCGTGACGATGACCGATCGGTTCAAGGTCGCTTCGGCGGGCGCCGGCGTCGCGAACTGGACCTCGCTGTACGCGCAGACCGACAACACATCGTTCCGGCAGACGTGGTTTGGCGGCACGCCGTGGCAGAAGAATGCCTCCTTCGATCTGTTCTGGAGCAACTCGCCGCTCAAGGAGGTGGCGAACGTGAAAACGCCCACGCTGTTTTTCGCCGGCGAGAACGATCCGCGCGTGCCGATGGCGCAGTCCATCGAGATGTATCGCGCGCTCAAGAGCAACGGGGTGCCGACCCATCTGTTCGTGGCGCCGCGCGAGGGACATCTCTGGAGTGACCTGCGCCACCAGCTGTTCAAGGCCAACACCGAGCTCGAATGGTTCGAGAAGTACGCGGCGGGCCGCTCGTACGTGTGGGAAAAACCGCCCGACGGCGCGGCGAAGCTAGTCCCCAGTCCCTAATTCGACTTTGTCAGATTCGTAGTTGGAGTTCGCGTTTCGCTTGTTCCATCCAATGCATGTAGCGTGGTTTGGCCGCAAAGAGCAACGCCGTAAAGATTTCCTGCACGATGGCGTGCGCGGCGGGAAATGTCAGTCCAGC
>WNEY01000044.1_pt1 | contig 50774 bp, 37 predicted proteins | sample 5400531 | NCBI WGS metagenome assembly WNEY01 (sample SAMN13153338, study PRJNA577476) | soil metagenome | isolation source: 200 cm saprolite under Douglas fir tree site 1 | place: USA:California | collected 2015-04-18 | reverse complement strand
GGCACACGATCCCGACGCCGAGCAGCGCGACCGCCAGCGTGAGCAGCCCGTAGTACCCCTTGCCCGGATTGCCGAGCGTACGCGCGATCGCGCGCGTGACGAAATCGTAGGTGACGCGGGACGTGGGGGTCTCGGCCATGGCCTCAGCCCTCCACCACGGCGCCGTGCACGACTTTGGCGAGGTACGTGATGGCCGGCCGGGTGTTCAATCCCGCGAGCACGTGATACCCACGGGGGTCCTGGGCGAGCGCCGCGACGCGCGAGGCCTTGTCGTGCAGGTCGCCGAACACGATCGCCTCCGACGGGCAGGCCTGCGCGCACGAGGGCGTGATCTCGCCGTCTTGCACGTTGCGATCCTCGAGGCGCGCCCGGTTCTGCGCGCCGCGGATCCGCTGCACGCAGAAGGTGCACTTCTCCATCACGCCCTTCTCCCGCACCGTCACATCGGGATTGAGCAGCATGTTGAGCGGGTCCGGCCAGCTCTCCCACTCGCCGCCCGGCTCCGCGTAGTTGTACCAGTTGAAGTAGCGGACCTTGTAGGGACAGTTGTTGGCGCAGTAGCGCGTCCCGACGCAGCGATTGTAGACCTGGCCGTTCAAACCGTCGGGCGTGTGGTAGGCCGCGTACACCGGGCACACCGGCTCACACGGCGCGTTGCCGCACTGCTGGCACAACATCGGCGTCACCACGGCGCCCACCCGGTGGTCCTCGTCGCCGCCCGTGTAGTAGCGCTCGATCCGCAGCCAGCTCATCTGGCGGCGGCGGCTTACCAGCTCCTCGCCCACGGTCGCGAGGTTGTTTTCGGCGTAGCATGCGGTGACGCAGGCCGAGCAGCCGGTACACTTGGCTAAGTCGATCGCCATCGCCCAGCGTGGGTGCTCGCCGGCGTAGTTCCCGAGCGACGCCTTCTCGTGCTGTGCCTCGGCCCAGGCGTCCAGCGCCTTGCGGGCGTAGGGCGGCACTTCCTCTTCCTCGAACGGACGCGCTCCGCGCTTCAGCTGGCGGGCCTTGGTGAGGGAGAGCACCTCGACGACGCCCCGCCCTTGCTCGCGCGCGTCGCCTTCGACCGTCGCGAGGCGGCGATGGTCACCGGTCTTCTTGACCGTGACGCCGACGGCGAACGCGCGCCCGCCGAAGTCCGTGGGCTTGTCGCTCAGGAGCTCGAACGCGTTGAACGAGCGATCCTTGGCATAGCGGCCGTACGCCTTGTGGCCCTGCCCGCTGGGAATCGCGAGTACGTCGGGTCGGACGCCGGGGGTGATCCACACGGGCGCGCGCACGGTACCGTGGGCAGACTCGAGCTGCAGGATGTCGCCATTGGCGAGCTGCGATTTCGCCGCGGTCTCGGGATGCACTTCCACCCACCCGTGCCACGCGATTTTCGACACCGGGTCTGGAAGCTCCTGCAGCCACGGCTTGTTGGCGCCGCGGCCGTCGTGCAGCGCCATCGACGGGAAGACGATCAGCAGGCGCTGCTCCGCCACTCCTCCAGCGCCGCCCAGGCCCCCCAACCGCTGCGCGATTCCCGGTACGAGCCGTACGCTCTGTGCCGGCGCGTCGGCGTACACGCCGCCGTGCTGGAGGGCATCGCTCCAGAATTCGTCGAATCCGCGGCTGCGGCCGTAGCGCTGATGTAGCGCGCGCCACTGGGTCTGCAGGTAATCCTTGAAACTGCCCGACTTGCCGGACGCCTGCAGCAGCACGTCACCGGTGTGGCGGGTGTTCGGAAATACCGGCTGCATGACGGGCTGTTGCAGGGCGTACACGCCGGCGCGCGGCCGCGCATCGTTCCACTGCTCCAGCGGATGCAGGTCCGGCAGGATCAGGTCCGACGCCGCGGCCGTCTCGTCCAGGTAGGACGAGAAGCTCACCCGGTAGGCGACCTTGCCGAGCGCTTGGGAGAACGCAGCCGGCAGCGAATGCGCCGGATTCGCGCCGTGCACGAGGAGCAGCCCGACCTTCCCCGCGCTCATGTCCCCCACCAGGTCGGTCAACTGTTCGAACGATCCGGCCGACTGCAAGGCGTGGTTAGGTCCGAACTTGACGGTCTTTCCTACCTGCCCCGCGACATAGTTCAGGAGGTTTACCGACGCCACGAGCAGGTGGGCACCGTTCCCATAGTGCGTCGACACGCCGCCGGCTACGGCCAGCCCGCCCTTCGACGCGGCGAACTCACGGGACAGCCGCCGGATATCGCGTGCCTCCATGCCGACGAACGTCGCCGCCTGCTGGGGTGCCGGGAGCAGCCGCTCCAGCCCACGCGCGTCGGCCGGCGAGGGCGCGAGCCGCTCGGCCAGGATGACCTGCGCCATCGCCAGGGCCAGCATGAACTCGGTCCCCGGTTTGGCGGCGATCCACTCGTCCGCACTCATCCCGGTGAGCGACAGGCGCGGCGCCACCGAAACGAACTTGGCCATCGAGCCGTCGCGTCCGCTTTCGAAGGCGTGAGCGCGGGTGAACCCGTTCTGGTAGCCGACCGGCGACAGCCAGGTCTCCATGAAATCGGCGCCGAAGGACACGATGTAGCGCGCGTTGGCGAAGTCGTACCACGGGATGGCCGGCGTGCCGAACGTCAGGCGGTTGCCCTCGCGCAGCGCCTCGAACGCGAACGGCTCATACGTGAGGTGGCGGCCGCCGACCTGTTTCATCCAGGAGTCCACCAACTCGCCGAACGACCCGCTCTCCAGCCCCGTGACGAAGACGATTCCCTTGCCCCGTGCCTCCTTCACCTTCGACTGCAGCCGGGCGATCGCATCTTCCCAGGAGAGCTTCTGCCACTCCCCGCTCGGCCCACGAGCCATGGGATCGGTGATGCGGTCGGGATTGTAGAGTCCCTGCAGGCCGGCCTGACCCCGCGAGCAGAGCCGCCCCTGGTTGATCGGCGACTCCGGGTTGCCCTCGAGCTTCACCACCCGGCCTTCGCGCACCTTGGCGTGCAAGCCGCAGCCCGCCGCACATTCGCGACAGGTGGTCGCGTAGTACGTGGCGATCCCGGGGACCTGATTCTCGGGCGGGACCGTGTAGGGAACGAGGTGCTCGGTGGGCTCGGCGTGAATGTCGCACGCCGACGCCGCGGCGGCGGCGCCACCGGTCGCGCCCAGGACTGTCAGGAACCTTCTGCGGTCCATCGGTCAGGCCTCAGTAGTGACACAGCGTGCAGTCGCGTGAGACGTTGCGCTGCACGTGGCAGTTGACGCACCAGCCCATCTTGAGCGTGGACACCTGGTACACCTGGGGCATGGTGCGCACATCGCCGTGGCAGGTGCTGCAGCTCTCGGTGCCCAGAACCTTGATGTGCCGCTGGTGCGGGAAGCGAACGAAGCCCGGGAGCGCGTGCACGCGCGTCCACACGGGCGGCTGCTTGGTGGCCCACGCCTGGCGCACCTTCGTGATTTCCGCCTTGTGAGACTCGGTCGAGCCGCTGATCATCTGATGACAGCCGAAGCAGGTCTGTACCGCTGGGATCCCGGGCTCGCTCGAGATGGTCACCGTGCTGTGGCAGTACAGGCAGGGGATCTGATCCTGGCCGGCGTGAATGTCGTGACGAAAGAAGATGGGCTGGCGGGGACCCTTCAACCGCCCCGTGTCACTGATGACGGGAGCTTTGTAGCCAGACGCAGACTGACCGGTTTGTGCCGCGACCGGGAAGGCGATCGACAGTGCGATCGCGACCCCGGCCCCGACCCTCCCACTCCTCTTCGTCATCCAGAGCGCTCGATGGCGAATGGTATCGGTCTGTGTTGTGAAACGGCTTGCGGGCGCCGGAATGTAGCGCCAGCGCGGAAGCGTACACAAGGCCCGCTCAGGTAGGAGCGCCGCATGCTGCGCTCCTACTGAACCGGTCATTCCGGTCGTGCCAGCAGCTGATGCTTCAGCTGAATGATCTGGACGAAGGCGTCGACGGCGTCCAGGTCGGGGAACTCCATCCAGCACCAGCGCACGCCGCTCGCCATCCGGCCGTCGCGGATGGCGTGGCGCGACGGACGCGGGAGACCGTCGGTCACCGCGAACTCGCGCTCCTCGCTTTCGGTGACAATGAATGTCCCCGAGAGCCCAGTCTCCATGGGATGGAGGTAGCCGAGCTTGCGCCCTCCGACCTCGTACATCCAAACCCACTTCCAGGCGGTGCCCATGAACACCACCTGCTCGGTGACGTGCCGGAGCGCGCGGATCCCCTCGCGCGCCCGCTTGAAGCGCTGCGCGGCGCGCGGCGGCAGATCCTTGATCGGCGCGTCCGACTTGGGACGCTTGCGGGGGCTGGCGTAGAGATTGGTCGCCCAGTAGCCGGGCGGCTGGTGATCGATGGGAATCATGATTCCCTATTGTAAACGGCGGGTCACCGAACGGAAACGCCCGGCATCGAGCAGCCGGGCGATGGACACGCCCGGAACCGCCATCCGGCCGTCCCGGCTCATGCTCAGCTTGATGACGTCGGCCCCGCGCCCGAACCAGCGCGCGCTGGGCTCCACGTCCGACGGGTAGGCGCACGCCTCGAGCGCCGCGACCGCGATGTCCGCCTGCGTGCCGATCCCGGACTCGGGCATGGTGCCTGCCCAAAGGCGCGCGCCGCATTCGGCCGCGAGCCGAAAGATGCGGCACGCTTCAGTGAGCCCGCCGACCCGATGCACCTTGAGGTTCCAGACCATCGGGCCGTCGAGCGCCAGGATCTGCCGCGCGGTTCCCGCATCGCGTAGTGTTTCATCGAGGCACAGCGGCGTGTGAAGCGCGTGCGCGAGGCGCGCGTGCCCCACCAGCTCGTCGGGCGCGAGCGGCTGCTCGATGTACAACAGACCGGCTGCGTCCAGCGCGCGCAGCGCGGATTCATGCTCGGGCCACGCGTACGCGCCGTTCGCGTCCACGGTCAGTGGCACGTCGGTCCCCGCCATCCCGGCGCGGGCCGCTTGTACCGCGACGTCATCCCACCCCGGCGCGACTTTGATCTTCACCCGTCGGTAGCCGTGCTGCAGCGCTTCGTACACCCGGCGAGTGAGCGTCTCGGCGCGGCGATCTTCCGGAATGCCGAGCGCCACGCCGCAGGGGAAGCTCGCCGCCGGCGCGACGCCGAGTCGTTCGGCAACGAGCTGCGGCAGTCCCGTGCCGCGGCGATGCGCCTCGAGGTCCCACGCCGCGGTCTCGATCCCCGCCCGCGCAAACGGATTGCCGCGCACGTTCTCCCGCAGCGCGGCGTCCACCGCCTCGGGGGAGTCGAACTCCTGCCCGGCGACCCGCGGCGCGAGGACGTGAGTGATGAGATCGCGGGCGCTGCCGAGCGTCTCCTCGGAGTAGAACGGCAGCTCATCCGGGGCCGCTTCGCCGTAGCCCACGTGGCCCGCGTCGTCGTGCAGCACGACGACCACCGATCGGCGCGCGTCGATCCGGCCGCCGGAGATGATGAACGGCTCCGCGAACGGCAGCTCCAGCGCGTACAGCTCAATCCGTGCGATGCGCATGCGCCGGCAGATCGAGGAAACGCAGCTCGCCGCGCTGCCGCTCGAGCTGCCCGCGCGACTCGAGCTCCAGCATCCCCGCGATCAGACCGTCGCGCGGATGAAACACGAGCGCGTGGAGCGCCCGCTGGGGACGGGAGCCGTGCGTCGCGGGGTACTCCGAGAGGGGGAGCTGGAAGAAGGTGTGCAACTGTACGCTCTCACAGCCGCGACGGGCATAGTCGAGGATCATACGGCCGGAACCAACATTTCCGGTGCCAGTCAGTTCCGGGATCCCCGGGCTTGCGCCCGGGGTCAGTTGAGTCTCCAGCACTCTCAGGTTTCGATCGCTCAAGTCCCAGCCTCCGTACGCGACGCCTCGCGCCGCATCGAACAACCGGTTGAAGCAGACCAGCGCGTCCGCCTCGGCGGAGGCGTTCATCATTGCCATCTGGAAGGCGTCGTCGAAGCGCGCGTTCATGAGCTTCACCGCGACCCGCACCGGGATCGGCGATGCGGCACGGATGCGCGCGGGCACCTCGCGCAGCCACCGGAGGATCTGTGCACGATCATCCGCGAGCGCGTCGCCCGCCAAGGTGGGTGAGAAGTCTTTCTCGAGGAGCAGTGGCGGCTCGCGCCAGGCGTCCGCCAGCTGCGCGGTGGTATGGCGGTACTCGTTTTCACGGAACGGCTCCGCGAGTCGCGGGAGGTGGTATTTCACCGATGGTACCACCAGCAGCCGGCCGGCGCGGGTGAGGTCCCGTCCGGTCCGGACGAGCGAGAGATAGTCGGTAAAGGTGCGGTCCCACCCTCGACCTTTCCACGTGACGGTCCAGCCCGCACGGCCGGCGTCCGTCGGGCGCTGCTCGACCTTCATCTTGGTCTCGTGGATCGCCCACGCCGCCATGGTCCGCGCGCCGGTCTGGTCCTCGGCGATCACTGTCTTGAGCACCGCGAACGCCAATCCGGCCGCAGCGTCGTCCTCGAGCTGCCCCGCGTTGAGCGACAACTGGCCCGAACCCTTGCCGATGGGATGCGGAACGAGCTCGCTCAAGTAGCGGGCCGTGAGATCGATGCGATACGTGTCGCGCACATGTGCCGGGAAGTCGCGCGGCAACTCCCGCTTGAACCGATCGAAATCCCGCTCGAGCTGCGCAGGCACGGGCGGGTCGACTAGTCCCGGGGGCGTGCCCCGGGGTCAAAGCGGGACAACCGGAACTCGGCGGGCGCCGCCTCCCCGGTGAGCACCAGTCTGGCCACCAGCTCGCCCACGGCCGGCCCGTGCTTGAAGCCGTGCCCCGAACCGCCCCCCACGAGCCAGGCGTTCGCCGCCCCCGGATGCCGATCGATGATGAAGTGCTCGTCGGGCGAGTTTTCGTACTGACACACGCGGGCCTCGACCAGCGGAGCGCCCTTCAATCCCGGAAACCGAAACGCGAGATACTCCCGCGCCGCCTTAAGGCCCTCCGGTGTGGGCACGCGCTCGCCGGTCGTGGGATCGAATGCGGGCCCCCGGGTGTCGTCCGCGACCTTGAACCCGCGCCACTCATTGCCCGGAATGCCGTAGATGAAACCCCTCCCGTGGTCCGCCCACACCGGCAGCGCCTGCTCGGTAAACCGCTGGTCACCCGGGGGCGTGCCGAAGAAAAAGACCTCCTGGCGCGTGGCCCGCACCCGGTCGCCGATGACGTCCGGAAACAGGCGCCCGAGCCACGGGCCGCAGGCGAACACGAATGCATCGGCCACGAGGGTGGTGCCGTCAGACAGTTTGATCCCCCGCAGCTCCCCTCCGGTGGGTTGCGGACCGGCCTCGGCCGCGAGCTGGCGGTACTCACCGCCCTCGGCGAGAAAGCCTTCGAGCACCGCGGCGCAGGCCCGGCGCGCCGTGAGGTAGCCCGCATCTTGCTCGAAGATGGCCCAGCGCACTTGCTCGCAGTTGATCTGCGGGTAGCGGCGCGCCGTCTGCGCGCCCGACAGCTCCTCGAACGCCAGGCCCGCTTCCTTGAGCACCGGTAACGCCGCCTTTTCGTACGTCTCGTCATTCTCCACCAGCCACAACACGCCGATGGGATGGTACAGCTTGCGTTGCCAGCGGCCCTCGTTCTCCTTCCACAGCTGGAGCGCGCGCGCCGTGAGACGCGTGTAGATCGCGCGGGGACCATACGTCGCGCGAATGACTCGGGTCTCGCCGCCGGAGCTGGCGCGCGAGTTGCCCGGCCCCCAGGCGTCCACCAGCGTGACCCGGGCGCCACCGCGCAACAGGTGGAGCGCCGTCCAGCCGCCGAACGCCCCCGCCCCGACCACCACCACGTGCCGTTGCTTGCTCATCGGAATCCAGCCCTTCAGGAAGGGTGACACGCCGAACGCCGTGCTCGCGGCAGTGCAGGACTCGAGGAACGACCGCCGCGTGAGGCGCCTCACGAGGGGGTAAGGCGTCGGGCGCGCGCCTCGCGGACCGCGGCGCGTACCGCGTCCCGCTCGGACGGCGGCAGGCTCGGCCCCCACGGATCGTCGCACGCGTCGTCCGGGATCACGCCATCGGCAGCGAGCGCCCACAGCATGCGGCGGACGTAACCCTCCATGGGGGGAACGAACGTCGCACTCGCGAAGCGATCGCACACGCCGGAGAGGCGCACGAATTTCCCGAACTCGCCCGAGCGGAACGACTCCATCAGCGCAACGTGGAGGTCTGTGAGCGCCGCCCCCATGCCGATCAACGCCGCCCGCGCGCCCATCGTGAGCGAGTAGCCCAGGAAACGGTCCTCACCCGTGATCAGCAGCTTATCCGGGTGATCGCGCATCAGGCCGGCGATCCGCTGAAACGTGACCACCGAGTCGAGCGTGGCCACCTTGATCCCGATCACGTTGGGCAGCGCGAGGATGGCGTGCAGGGTCGGGTTGTCGTACGCCACGCCACCGGCAGCCTCGTAGAGATAGAACGCGATCACCGGGAGCTCGCGGCTCAGGGCCGCGTGGTACCCGACCGGATCGTCCGCCCGGGGAAGGGCGAGCAGCGCGTTCGCGCCGCCGGCCTTGGCCTCCGCGGCCATCTCGACGCTCGTCGCGCCGGCGACGATCTGGCTCATGGGCAGAGCGGTCCGCCAGGCCGCAAGCACTCGGCGCCGCTGTTCGGGCGACAGGTGCGGCCCGCGCCCTGTGTGCGCCCAGACCGCCACGCCGGCGACCTGGTGCTCCGCCATCCACGCCGCGTACGCGCGCTGCGCGTCCTCCGCGAGCTCTCGGCCCCGGAACGGGACCGGCACGGCGGGGATCAGGCCCCCTTCCAAGGTGCCGCTCAGTGGAGCAGTCCTCCCCGTGCGTTTTCCGAGTCGATGGCCGCGCGCCGTGCTGGCGCCAACTCGAGCAGGTCGACCTTCGCGACGCTGGCCTCGGGAATCCGCAGCGGCTGTCCTGTGCCGAACACGAACCGGTCGAGCCCGACCGTGCCGAGCAGTGTCTCGAAGTGATCTTCCGGGGGACCCCAGATCCAGCTCACGTCCCACCAGAGCCGTGCCGCCTCGTCGGGGGTCGATCCGAAATGGACCTCTTCGATGAAGCCCCGATCGGCGTGCGTGATCAGCAGCCGCACATCCTCGTCGCTGCGAATCAGGGTCCGTACGGCCGCAGCCGGAAGATCGCCCGCGTGGTCGTTGGGGTGACGCTGGCGCGCGTCTTCGAGGCGCACCGCCATCATCAGCGGCAGCTTTGCGGCACCGCACGCTGCCGCCAGCACTCGCATCTCGGGCCCAGTCGGGTCGAGCCCGTAGCACAGGGGATCGCACCGCCCCGCTGGGGCGCCGCGGTCGGCCGCCTCGCCCAGCGCCGTCTCCCAGCCCGCGAGGCCCGGATGCAGCGCGGGCACCGGCTTGAGCCGCGGCTCGCGCGCGACGGTTTCGTACAGCCAGGAGTTCCCCTCCATCGGCTGGCGCCAGAACAGACTCGGCAAATGGCTCACCCATGCTTCGTCGATCCCGGCGCGCGCCATCGCGCGCAACAGCCCGTCGGGCGACGTACCGGGCACCCGCCGATACGGGTAGGCGCCGAGGAACGCGTTGACGTCGATTCGCATCAGTCGGCGGGGAAGGCGCCGCGCGGGAAGATGCGCGCCGCGTTCCTCCACTGCACCAGCTCCAAGTCACCCGGCGCCAGCAGGCGCTCCAGATAGCGCAGCTTGGCCCAGCCGGTGTCCATGGTGAGATCGGTCCCCCACAGCAGGCGTTCCACCCCGGCGGCCTCGAGGCACGCTTCGAGCATGCCGCCGTCCACACCGCTCCCCGACAAATCCACGTACACGTTGGGAGTGGCGCGCAGCGCGGCGAGGGAGTGTTCCCAGTCGCCGCCGCCGCCGATGTGCGCCAGGATGAATCGCACCTGAGGGTGTCGCGCGGCCAAGGTGGCGAGCTCCGCTCCGTCCGACGCTTCCTGCCCCGGCCAGTCGCGTCTGCGGTGCTGCCAGACGTGGTGCAGCACCGGCACTCCGCGCTCCCTCGCCACCTCGCAAATCGGATCGAGCAGAGGGTCGGTCGCGCGGCGGCTGGCCGCGAGCTTGACCCCCACCATCCCGGCGCCCAGGCAGCGGGCGATCTCCGCCCGCGCGTGGGAGGTGTAGTTGGGGTTCACGGTGACATACCCGCGGATCAGATCGGGATGGTCCCGCTGCAGCGCTAGGAGCGCGGTGTTACCGGCTTCCACGTCCTGAGGCGACGGGAAGTAGATCGGCGATGTCCGGCCCCAGCTCCCGAGGATCGAGGCGACGTGGATCGTCACCCCGATCTTGCGCCCCGCCCCAAGCCGGCTGGCGTTGCGCTCGCGCCAATCGGCCCGGGGGGTTGCGGCATGGTAGAAATGGGCGTGGACGTCGATGAGCATGGCCAGAATCTGGGTTATACGACGCTACGACGCCACGTTTTACCCCTAAGTCTTGGCGTCCTGCAACGCTGTTGTATCTTGTCCCATCACCCGAGCCGCAAGGGACCGACATGCGCACGCCGCAGCCGCCGAATCCCCCGCGTCCTCCTGGAGGGACGCCTCCCCGCGGTCCCACGCCTCCACGCGGTCCCACACCTCCGCCCCGCGGCCCCACGCCCCCGCGTGGACCGACGGTGCCCAAAGCCGGCCCGCCCCCACGGCCAACCGCCAAGCCTGCGGCGGCCAAACCGCGGGCCGCGCGCAAGCTCCCGGCCTGGCTCGCCCGCGCAAAGCGTCTGCTGCTGCAGCCGACGCAGGAATGGGCGGCGATCGCCGCTGAGTTCGCGAGCGCCGGACCGATCTACATGCGCTACGTCGTCCCCATGGCGGCCATCGGCCCTCTGGCGGCAACGATCGGCGGGATCGTGTTTGGCGAGCGTGGCAGCCTGCTGACGTTCGGTACCGTTCCGATCAACCCCGGGACCGCGGTGCAGGCCGGGGTCCTCGAGTACGTGCTCAACCTGGTCGGTGTGTACGGCCTGGCGATAGCGATCGAGCTGATCGCTGGGTCGATCGGGGGACAGAAAAACCGTGTGCAGGCTCTGAAGGTCGCGGCCTACGCGAGCACCCCATTCTGGCTCGCCGGGGTGTTCGCGCTCTTCCCCAGGATCGAGCCGCTCGGGATGCTGCTCGGGCTCTACAGCATCCGGCTGTTCGCCCAGGGGTTGCCGGCGGTCATGAAAGCGCCGCGCGACAAGACGGCCGCGTTTACTCTCCTCACGAGCATCGCGGCCGCCCTGATCGTCCTGGTGATCACTGCGGTCATCACGCGACTGGTCGTGGCTTAGCGGCGCTCCCGGAACGCCGTGCGCGTCACCCCGCCCTCGCGGCCGAGGAGCCACGCGGCGAGGGCCAGCCCCACGATCGCGAACAGGGCGAGCGCGGCGCAGTCGAGCGGCACGGGTAGCTCGCCGCCGTAGCCCACTCCCGCCCACGCGCTGAGCAGCGCGTGCTTCAGCAAGTCCACGCCGTACGCGAGCGGGTTCGCGTATGCCACGGCGCGCAGCGCCGGTCCGAGATGCCGCACCGGGTACAGGGCACCCGACAGAAACAGCATCGGGAAGATCACGAAGTTCATGACGCCAGCGAAATTCTCGATTGACCGGATGCTCGCGGCGAGCACCACACCGAGCGCGCCCAGCGCCAACCCCGAGAGGACGACGGCGACGAGCCCGAGCAGCGTCCCCGCGAGCGTGGGACGCAGCTGGACGAACGGGAGCAGCAGGCCCGCGACCACGAGCGCCTGCACGGTACCGAGCAGCGTCGCGCCCAGCGCTTTGCCCAAGGCGACGGTGCTGCGCCGGATGGGAGCGACGAGCATCATGCGGAGCACCCCGGCCTCGCGGTCGGTCACGGTGGACAGGGCCGCGAGCAACGAGCCGAACATCACCACCATCCCGAGCAGACCGGGCGCCATGTAGACGCGGTAATCGATCTCGTTGCGCCCCGCGAACACGGCTGCAAACCCCGCGCCCGCGAATACCAGCCACACGAACGGCCGTCCGATGCTCGCGAGCACTCGGCCGCGCTGCCGCAAGAACCGCAGGAACTCGCGTGCGACGATCCCGTACACGGCCCGCATGCTCAGCCGCCCTCTGCCTCGGCCAGCGGATGGCCGGTGTGCGCGAGAAACACCTCCTCGAGCGAGCCCACGCCCGCCGCCCGCTTGAGATCGGCCGGGGTGCCGAGGGCGACGAGCCGACCATGATCCAACACGGCGACGCGATCGCACGGCTCGGCCTCCTCGACGTAGTGCGTCGTCAGTAGCACCGTGAGGCCGGACGCGGCGCGCAGGCCCCGGATCCGGTCCCACAGCGAGCGCCGCGCCCGCGGGTCGAGCCCGGCCGTAGGCTCGTCGAGGAACAGGATGCGCGGCTCGTGCAGGATTCCCCGGGCGATGTCAGCGGCGCGCCGCATGCCGCCCGAGAGCGTGCGCACCGGGTCGTCGCGTCGCTCGAGCAACTCGAACTGGCGCAGCAGTGCGTCGATACGCGGCCGGGCGACGCGGTCGGGGAGGCTCCACAGGCGCGCGGCGAAGCGCAGATTTTCCGCCACGGTCAGGTCGCGATCGAGCGTGGTGTCCTGGAACACGAGCCCGATGCTGCGCCGCACGGCGAGGCCTTCCTGCGCGACGTCGTGCCCCGCGACACGCGCACTACCGCGCGAAGGCGCGAGCAGCGTCGCCAGCAGATGAACGGTGGTGGTCTTCCCGGCGCCGTTCGGCCCGAGCAAGCCGAAGAACTCTCCGTCGTCGACTTCGAGGTCGAGCCGGTCGAGCGCGCGGAGCGCGCCGAAGTCCTTGCCGAGGCCGCGGGCGAGGATCGCGGCGGCGGTCATCCTTTCGCGGCGAGCCGCCGCGAGGCCGGCGCGGCGCGATAGATCCACTCGGGAGCCTCCGCCGCGCGCTCCACTTGCGCGACCGCGGCGTCGATCAAGGGGCGGTGGGGCGAGAGCGAGCACACCGGATCGGTGAAGCCCGCGTCGCCCGCCACCAGGAACGCCTGGCAACGGCAGCCCCCGAAGTCCTGCGCCTTGCGCGGACAGGACCGGCAGGGCTCGGGCATCCAGGCGTCGCCTCGGAAACGGGTGAACGCGTCCGAGTGCTCCCAGATCCATTGGAGCGGGTGATCGCGCACACTCTCGAACGTGAGCGTTGTGATCCGGCCCGCCGCATGGCACGGCCAGACTTCCCCGGCGGGCGTGACCGTCATGTATGCCCTTGCCCAGCCGCCCATGCAGGGCTTGGGATATTGCTCGTGGTAGTCGGGAAGCACCCACACGATCTCGAGCCGCGTCCCGAGGCGCGCGCGCTCGCGCTGCACCACGCGCCATGCGTCGTCGAGCTGAGCCTTGGTGGGCATGAGGGCATCACGATTGTGCAGCGCCCAACCGTAGAACTGCGTGTTGGCAAGCTCGATCCGCTCGGCGCCGAGCGACTCCGCGAGCCGAATGAGCGCCTCCACCTGATGGAGGTTCCGTCGGTGCAGCACCACGTTGACCGTGAGCGGGAAGCCTAGCTCTCGGGTGTAGTGGTAGGCGGCGATCTTGTCCCGATACGAGGCGGTTCCGGCAACTGCATCCGAGAGCTCCGCGTCCGCCCCCTGAATGCTGATCTGCACGTGGTCGAGGCCCGCGGCCTTCAGGCCCGCCAGGCGCTCCTTGGTCAGCCGGTATGCGGATGTGATGAGGGACGTATAGAGACCGAGCCCGTGCGCCTGGCGGACCAAGTCCTCCAGATCCGTGCGCAGGGTCGGCTCGCCACCCGACAGACCCAGCTGCAGCACACCCAGCGCCTTCGCTTCGCGGAACACCCGGCACCACTCGTCCGTCGAGAGCTCACGCTTGAAGCGCGAGCCCGCGAAGTCGAGCGGATTTGAGCAGTAGGGACACTGCAGCGGACACTTATAGGTGAGCTCCGCGAGGAGCCACAGCGGTTTAGGATCCATACGTCACCAACCCCTTCGCGGCGAGCCCATCGAGAAACGCCGTGACGTCACGCTCAACCGCCGCGGAGCCGTACCGCTGCTCCAACGCCGCCACGACGTCGGCGACCGAGCGGACGCCGTCGCACAGCGCGAGGATCTCCGCCCCCGTGGGATTCAGCGCCACGAGCCCCTCGGGATAGAGCAGGACGTCCCGTCCGCGCACGTCGTCGTGCTGCAGGCGCGCCTTGGGGTGGAGGCGGGGCACCGTCGGGCCCACGGCCATCACGCCACCGTCCCCGGGAGGTGGCCGCGTTCCACCGAATCGAGCAGGCACCACAGCACGTCGCACTTGAACTCGAGCGCCGCGACGGCCCGCTCCTGCTCCTCCGGGGTGCGGAACCGCTGCGTGACGAGACCGAGGGCGTACTCCGCATCGCGCGGCGCCTGTGTGAGCCGGTTCTTGAAATACTGCAGCCCCGCAGGATCCACCCATTTGTAGTGGCTCAGCATCGCGGACAGCCGCTCTTTCACTATGAGGGGAGCGAACATCTCGGTGAGCGAGGCGGCCACCGCTTCGAGCCAGGGTCGGAAGCGGCAGAAATTCACGTACGCGTCCACGGCGAAGCGCACGCCGGGCAAGAGGAACCGCTGGCCCACCAGATCCTCGCGTTTCACGGCCATCGCTTCGCCCAACCGCAGCCACGCCTCGATGCCGCCCTCCTCCCCCGGCCGGCCGTCGTGGTCGATAATCCGCTGGATCCACTGCTGGCGCACCTCGCGCTCGGGGCAGCTCGACAGGATCAAGGCGTCCTTGATGGGAATGCTGATCTGATAATAGAAGCGGTTCGCCACCCACAGTCGCAGCTCGTCGCGCGACAGCTCGCCCCGGTGCATCCGCTGGTTGAAGGGGTGCAGGTGGTGGTAGCGGCGCTCGAGCACGCCGCGCAGCCTGCCGACCAGCTCGGCGGTCGCTGACGGGCTCACCCGCGTGCTCACAGCTCGAACTCCATCGCGTCCTCTCCCACCACAATGCCGGCCGCCTCGACCTGCGCCCGCTCCGCGGAGCTGCGACACAAGATCGGATTCGTGTTGTTGATGTGGACCAAGGCCACCCGCTTCGCCTCGAGCCGCGGCAGCAGCGCCAAGCTGCCACCCGCTCCACCGACTGGAAGGTGCCCCATCTCGCGCGCCGTCGGCGCGTCTACGCCCGCGGCCGTGAGCTCGTCGTCCGACCAGAACGTACCGTCGAACAGCAAGAGATCGGCACCCCCAGCCACTCGGCGCACGGCGTCGTCCACCGCCCCGGCCGTCGGAACGTAGGCGAGCGTGCCGCCGGTGCGCTCGTCCGTGAGCCGCAGCCCGACGTCGAACGCCTGACTCGGCGCCATGCGGGCGTAGCGCGGTGGGCGCCGGGCCACGGCGGTCGCGGAGCAGCTGATGCCGAGCGCGGCGCCGGCGCCATCAGTGAGAGCAACAGGCCGCCCTTCTTCGAGCGTCCGCGGCTCGACGCCGGCGTAAGAGGAGAGGACGCGATAGAGCGGCCATTCGTTGCCGAGCAGCGCGGTCACGCCTCCGGGGGCGTATACCGGAAGCCGCGCGGTGCTCTCACGCAGCAGCAGGAGCCCGAGCGTGTGGTCGATCTCAGCGTCGGTCAGCACAACAGAGGCGATGGGCGAACCGCGCAGGCTGCGGGGCCAAAGCTCGCGGTGGGCGGCGAGCTGCATGCGGAGATCGGGCGAGGCGTTGAGAAGAACCCATCTCTCCCCGTCGGCGCTCACCGCCACAGACGATTGCGTGCGGCCGCGGGCGTCGTGGCGAGCGTCGATACAGTTCGGGCAGCGGCAATTCCACTGAGGGACTCCACCACCAGCCGCCGAGCCAAGGATGATGATGCGCATTGAACAAAGGGGCCGGGTTCATCACCCGGCCCCTCGTTAGCCATATCAGCCTGGTTCAGGCGTTGCCGGCGTACGCGCCGACTTCCATTCCCAGCTCGACGACCTCGAACTCGGGCTTCGTCCAAGTCATTGGATCTTCCTCCAGGGGGAATCGTGGTCGACCAATACAAGCGCTCGTGCTCTGAGCGTGCAGGTCGCGTGCCACGCGGATGCCGCATGCGTCGACACGCCAAGTCCTACGTGGATGCGCGATTTCACCCGATTTGGGGTGAAATAACCCAACCCAGTCCCGCTCAGGGCTGGAGGCCGAACTTCTTCAGCCGATAGCGCAGCGTGTCCCGTGAGATTCCGAGCCGTTGAGCCGCCTTGGTCTGGTTTCCGGCCGCATCGCGCATCGCCCGTTCGATCATGGCTTTTTCCCATTGAGCGAGGTCGATGCCCCGCGGCGGCAAGGCCGGCGCGCCGGCGCTCGCCTCCGCCGGCACGGTGCCGTCGTCGGGGCTCGTGAGCGAGAGGTGCTCCACCTCGAGCGTCGGTCCGCGGCTCCACAGCACGGCTCGTTCGATCACGTGGCTGAGCTCCCGGACGTTGCCGGGCCACGGATACGCCAGGAGCAGCTCGCGCGCCGGCGCGCTGGTCTCACGCACTGTCTTCCCGTACTTGGCATTGAGCAGCCGCAGAAAGTGGTCGGTGAGCAGGAGTACGTCCTCGCCCCGCTCGCGCAACGGCGGCATGACGAGGACGATCACGGCGAGGCGGAAGTAGAGATCGCGGCGGAATCGCTCACGCCCCGCCTCGCGCTCGAGATCGCGGTTGGTCGCGGCCACGATGCGGACGTCCACCTTGCGCTCGCGCACGCTGCCGACGCGCCGGACCGTGCGCTCCTCGATGGCTCGCAGCAGCTTGCCCTGCACCGACAGATCGACGTCGCCGATCTCGTCGAGAAACAGAAACCCGCCCTCGGCCGCTTCGACCAGGCCGGGCTTCGATTCCTTGGCATCGGTGAACGCGCCGCGCTCGTAGCCGAACAGCTCGGCCTCCATGAGGTTTGCCGGGAGGGTCGTGCAGTTGACCTCGATGAACGGCTTCGACGCGCGCGGGCCCGCGGCGTGGATCGCGTGGGCGAGGATACCCTTGCCCGTGCCCGTCTCGCCCGTCAGCAGCACGGGCGGCGTGTCCTCCAATGCGGCGATCTGGCGCGCCCGCTCGAGCACCGCTTGGACGGCGGGTGACTCGCCCACCATGGTGGCAAACCCGACGTCGCGCGTGGCGCGGCGGCGATAGTACGACAGCTCCTGCTTGAGGAGGCGGTTCTCGCGAGCGCGGTCGGCGAGCAGCTTCAGCTCCTCCAGGTCCACCGGCTTCTTGACGTAGTCGAAGGCGCCGAGCTTCACGGCCTCGACGGCACCCTCGATGGAGCCATAGGCCGTCAGCATGACCACCGGAAGCACGGGATCGAACTCGCGGATGCGCTTCAGGAGGTCGATGCCGCTCATCCCGGGGAGCCGCACGTCCGCGAAGACCACGTCCGGCTGGAGGCTTTGCAGCAGCTCGAGCGCCTTTTCGCCCGAGGCCGCCACCTCCGTTTCGTAGCCGTGGTCCGCGAGAAAGGCCTTGGCGGACCGGGCCAGGGTCTGCTCGTCGTCGACGATCAGCACGGTCGAGCCGTTCATGAGAGGCTCCGCGCCGGCGTCTGAGCGGCCTCGCCGCGGGCGACGGGCAGCCAGATGCGCACCGTCGTGCCATGGCCGATCCGGCTCGCGATGTCCAGGCGGCCGCCGGTCTCCTCGACGTAGCGCTTCGCGATGGCGAGACCCAGGCCTGTGCCCTCGGGTCGAGTCGTAAAGAACGGCTCACACAGGTTGGGCAGAATCTCCGCCGCTATTCCCGGCCCCGAATCGGTGATCTCGAGCAAAACCCCGTCGGCACCTCCTTCGCCGCCCTGCGACTGCGCCGCGATCTCGAGCCGGCCACCGCCCGACATGGCGTCGAGCGCGTTGGAGATGATCTCGGTCAGGGCCTGCTCCAACCGCATGGGGTCGACGCGGATCTCGCGCAGTGTCGGAGGAACGGCGACCGCCAGGTCGACCCGACGCTGCCGCAGCAGCTCGGCGAAGCCGGAGACCGCGCCGTCCACTAACGTCCGCACGCTTTCGCGCAGCGGGCGGAAGGGAGCGGGGCGCGAGAAGGTCAGCAGGTGGGCGATCCGGTGATCGAGGCGATCGACCTGCTCGATGATCGCGTTCAGCGGTTCGCGAGCAGCGGCGCCCTCGACACGGTGCTGGGCGAGCTGCGCGGCGGCACGCAGGCTCGCGAGCGGATTCCGCAGGCCGTGCGCAACCCCCGCGGCCATCTGGCCGATGGAGGCCAGCTTCTCGGACTGCACCAGCTGCGCGCGGGATTGACGGAGCCGCTCGGTCATCTGCGCAAAGGCGCGCGCCAGGTCGCCGATCTCGTCCGAGGAGCGTGGCTCGATCGCGTGGTCCAGGTCGCCCGCACCGACGACGGCCATCGCGTGCCGCAGCTCGTTGAGGGGGCGAGCCAGGCTGCGTGATATGAGCCATGACGCCAACAGGCCGGCGGCGAGCGCGAGCGCGATGATCCCCCACAGGACGCGCCGTTCCGCGTCCACGATCCCCGCCACCTGCGTGAAGGCCGCCTGGACGCTGAACTCCCGCGCTCGTCGATAGATCTCGCGGTTGACTTCCGCCAGGGCCGGCTGCAGGCGCTCGACCAGCTCCTGTCGCGCCAGGACAGCGGCCGCATCGTGTTGGCCGGCATCGTGCAGCTGGAACACCCGAGCCGCGACCGCGCGGATATCCTTCTCGATCCCGCGGACGCCGTCCGCGAGCTTGAGCTCGTCGGGTGGCAGTCCCGCGGTCCAGCGATCGAGCCAGAAGGTGACGACTTGCTCGGTGAGGGGAAACTCTTTCTTGGCCGCGGGATCGCCGCTCAGGTAGCGCCAGATCACCTGGGTCTGGTTGAACATGGCGTCTTCCACTTCGGCGTACGTCCGAGAACGCGCCAACCGCTCACCCAGCGACTGAAGGGTGCCGCGCACCAGCGCATTGGTGCGAATCGCCTGAACGCCGACCAGCAGCGCCGGGATCACCATGAGGGAGAAGCCAAGCAGCAGCTTGCGCTGGAGGGTCATGGTGGGAAGCTAGACCCCCTCGCCAACCTGCGCGAGCACTTCGCCTAGAAGATCCAGCGTGCGATCCACCGTCTCTTCATCGTGCGCCATCGACACGAAGTTGTACGCGGTGCGCTTGAAGAGGAGCCCCCGTGCCGCACAGCCCCGCGCCACATCGCGCGAAATGGTCTCGCTCGCGAAATGGAGAAAGCACATCTCCGCGATCCCGCCCACGCCCGTCACGAGGTCCGCGTGCTTGCGGTGCAAGCGATGCAGCCCGTGCAGCAACCGGGTGCCCATGCGGTGCAGGTGCCCACACACATCTTCGTGCGCGAATATCTCCAGCGTCGCTTGCGCGGCGGCGAGCGCCACACTCTCGGTCGCGAGGGTGGACGAGATCCATGTGCGCGCTACGCCGGCCATGAGGTCCGCGCGTCCACCCACCACCGCGAGCGGAAAGCCGTTCGCGATGGCCTTGCCCAGCACCGCCAGGTCCGGCCGCACGCCATATCGCTCGGCCGCACCGCCGATCGCGACCCGGAAAGCCGTCTTGATCTCGTCGAACACGAGCACCGCGCCTACCCGCGTCGTCTCCGCGCGTAGCACCTCGAGCCAGTCACGGGTGGGCTCGATCACGACCACCGGCTCGATGACGACCACCGCCAACCGGTCGCCTGCCTCGCGGATCAGGCGACGCGTGCCTTCGACATCGTTGAAGGGGATCTCGGCATACAGCGCCTTGGTGCTCGCGGGCACGCCTTCCCCGCCCTGGGCCCAGTCGAGCCAGCCGTGGTACCCGCAGCCGAGCACCCGCTCGCGTCCCGTCGCCACGCGGGCGAGCCGCACCGCCGCCGCCACCGCTTCCGCGCCCGTCTTCAGAAACCGCACGCGCTCGAGCCAGGGGATCCGCATGGCGAGCGCATCGGCCAACTCCTCCTCGAGCACCGGAGGAAGCGGACCCGCGACCCCGGCGCCGATCGCCCGCTCGGCGGCGCGGTTCACGTCCGGATGCCCGTAGCCGAGCGCCACGGCGCCGAGGGCCATCACGTAATCGACGTACTCGCGGCCCTCGGCGTCCCACACCCGGCACCCCGACGCGCGGGTCATCCGAGTCGGCAGTCCCGCGTCCGCGTCGACGCCGAACAGGGCGTCGGGCCGCTTGCTACCGGTCGACGTGAAGCCGGGAACGCGCCAGTCGCTCACCGTATTTCACCACCTCGATGGCCATTGCTCGTAACAACTTCGCCTCGCGCTGGTCGAGCGGCGTGCGATGAATCACCTCGCGCAGCGTCCGCATCACGCCCTCGGCCTGACGCGTCTTGAAGAAATCGATCGCGCGGAGCGCCGCCTCCGCGTCCGTGAACAGCCGCTCCAGCTCGTCCACCGTCGCCGGCGGGCCCTCGCGGCGAGGCGCCTTGAACGGGCGACCCTCGTCGCCGCGCGCCAGCGCCAGCTCGTACAACATGAGCACGACGGCGTGCGCCAGGTTGAGGGAAGCATACGCCGGGCTCGTGGGAATAGTCACCACGCGGTGGCAGCGGTCGAGCGCCTCGTTGGGCAGCCCCTTGTCCTCCCGCCCGAAAAGCAGCGCGGCCGGGCCCGCTTCCGCCCGCGCCAGAATCTCGGCGGCCGCTTCGCGCGGGCGCTGCAGATTGCGCTTCGCCGTGCGGCCGCGCGCCGTGAACCCCACGACGTGCACGCAGTCGAGCAGCGCGTCCTCCAGGCGATCGAACCGGACCACGCGCGCGAGCACGTCCTGCGTCTGGTGCGCGATGCCTTCCACTCGATAGCGGTCGTACTCGCGCGGGCTCACCAGCCGAAGGTCTCGGAAACCGAAATTCTTGAGCGCGCGGACCACGTGGGCGATGTTGACGAGGTCCTGGGGCTCGTGAAGCACGACGACGATCATCCGACGAGCTCCAATACCCCGAACCGGGCGGGATCCTGCCCGTCGCCCTGTAAGAACACCCACCCGTTGCCGCCGCTCCACACCAGCTGCCCGGCGCGGCGCGTGCGGCCGGGCAGCATCTCGTTCACGAGCAGGTCGAACCGCAGCCGGCCGCCGACGTGCGCGCGCTGCCCTCCCGATTCGAGCCACGGGATGGCGAACGTCACCGTGTATCCGCGCGCTGTACGCCGCCAGGCCCCGCGCACGCTGCTGGGGTCGCCCGACGTGTCACTGGTGGCCCGCACCCGCAGCGCTCGCGTGTCACGGTCGGGCACAACGAGGTAGCCGATCCGCCCGTCTCCCTGCCCTTCATCCTCGGCGACGTACACCTGCAGGCCGTCCGAATGAACGTCGTCCGGCTCGTTGTCGAGTCGCAGCGGTGGTGCGCCACCTGGTCGGATGCACAGCTCGGGCTTCACGACGTCGACGGCCAGGTAGAGCGCGTCGTCGTCCCAGGCCGCGTGGGCAACGGCGGCGAACTCGTCGGGGCCCGGGTACGACTCCTCGCTGCGGCGATATTGATCCTCCAGCTCGAGCCGGAGCGGCTCGCTCGTGTCGAATCCGTCGAGCGACCCGTCGAGCGGCGGGGGCTTGGCCACGCGGAGTGCGGCGCCCACAGCGGGGGTCGGCTTGTCGAGCTCGAGCAGCGGCGCGAGCGGCGGCTCCGGCGCGCGCCCGCCGGCGAGTCGAACGCGGCCCGCGCTGGTCGTGATCTCCCAGCCGAGGGCCGTCGCGGCGTGGCGGTGCACCCCCTGCTCCGCCGTGTCGACCTCGATCACGCTCCCCTGCACGCGCACCGAACGCACCGAGGCGGCGTCACCAACCGGTTCCAGCACCGTCACGACGCGGGCACTCCGGCCCGTGGCGCGCACGACATAGAATGTCTCCCGCTTCCGGTCTCTCGGCCGGCCCGGGCCTTCCGCCCGGACCAGCTCGCCATCGAACGACAGGAACGCTCTCAGCCTGCGCGGGCCGACGGCCGACTCGAGCACCAGTGGCGCGGTGCCCTCCGGAACGACCTTCTCCACACGCGACACGAACTCGTCCGCGAGCTCCCCAGTGGTCCACCTTCCCGGTCCCACCTCCCCCGCCCCCAAGACGTGCCATGGCAGCTCGAGCAGGTGCTCGGTGCGACTCGCCAGCTCCACCACATCGAGCAGGTATCCAGGGCCGGCCACGACGGTGCGCGTGATCTCGCCGTGGCGCCCGCGAACCCAGGCCCACTCGCCCGACGTGTCGAACGTCTCGCACACCGCGTCGCCCGGCGGCTGGGACATGCCGTCCAGTCGTGGCGCGTTGTGCGCCAACGTAGACCGGTACCAGAAAAGGTCGCGCGAGACATAGGATCCCGTTCCCGGATCGGCCAACCAGTGAACGCCATCCGCGTGGAGCGTAAGATGCAGCCGGTCGGGGTGCCCGTGCCCGCCACCGTATGGGCCGCACTCGAGACTCGCATAGCGGCCGCCCCCGGCCGTGCGCAGCACGGCGAGACCCTGGGACTCGAGCAACAGACTGCCGGGCGACCATGCGGGGACGTCGGTAGGTAGCTCGGGCGACATGGACAGAAGGGCCCACCAAGACAACTGCGTCCGGGATGGGGAGCGGGGAGCGGGGAGCGGTTCCATCGGTGCGTCATGCAAGTACGATTCGAATAGCTCCGGCTCCACGACTGTTGCTCTGTACAGTGCCTCCAGCCAGCTCGCGATCTCAGGGGTACCGCTCCCTGCTCCCCGCTCGCCGAGGTGCGCGAGCCCGACCTCCCACAGCTCGACATACGCCGGCTGCGCCAACGAGACGCCGAACCTCGCATCTTTCCGCGCAGGGAACGTGAAGTCGGGCAGCGCCGTGCGCGCGGGGGCGAGCAGCGCCGCCCGAACCCGCACTGCGAGCTTGGGCTCGGCAAAGATGTCTACGCCGGCCAGGCGCGCCCACGCCGCTCCGATCAGGAGGCCCCGCAGCGCGAAGAGGTGGTAGTTCTCTCCCTCGTACCACATCCCGTCCCGTCCGAACCCGCGCAACAAGTGCTCGAGCAGCCCGGTGGGACCTTCGATCGCTCGCTTGGCGAGGTCTTCGTCCTCGAACCAGCCGGCGATCGCGGCTAAGGCGGCGTTGTTCCAGGTCTGGCGGTTCGAGAACCCTTCGTCGAACTCACCGATCAGGTTCGCCGCCTCATCGGCAACCCTGCTCACGTCGGCGGCGGTGGCGTCGTCGAGCCTTCCGCCGGCCCGCAGCAGCGCGGCGGCCGCGAGGTAGTTGCCGATCCAGATGGATTCGAGGTAGGTGGAGAAGAACAGCCGACTAGGGCCCAGGACGTTGTCCCGGTTGGGATACTGCCAATAGCTCCGGGCGTAGGCTCGGAGAATCTCGGTCGCCCGCGCGGCAGCCGCGCCGTTGCCGTCCAGCGCCGCCAGCGTCGCCAGGTGCGCAGCGCGCTCCGCGAGCCACAGGTGCTGGTAGCGAGCCCAATGGCGATCGTGGCGCTCGCCGCTGAAGGTCTTGCCGCACCGCGGGCAGCCGTGCGCAGTCGGGCTCCACGGATCGAACCCGAGACCGGCGCCGTCTTCCGGACACACGCCGCCGTCGGTCGAGAGCAGCGCTTTCGAATCCGGGATGGGCGGCAGGCGGGCCAGGAGCGGCGCCGCGCGCTCCCGGATGTGGGCGAGTAGCGCCGCGAGGTCCGGCGCGGTGGCGATCTGTTCCCGGCGGGCCGCCAGCTCCTCCGCCGTCACCACGCGCGGACCCCTTCGGGTGCCCACCGCACCGGCAGGACCGTCGCACCGGCGGCGCGCGCCGCGGCGATGGCGGCTGTGGGATCGTCCCCGGTGACGAAGAACATCGACCCGCCCGCCCCCGCCCCCGCCGCCTTCCCGCCGAGCGCACCTGCGGCGGTCAACGCGCTCTCGAGCCGCGCCATTTCGGGCGTCCGCATCCCCGGATCGAGCGCTTGCTGTTGCGTCCAGTTGTCCGACAGCAGGGTCGCCACACGGGCCACGTCGCCCGCGCGCAGCGCCTCCGCCAGGGCGGCGGCCACGTCTTTCATCGCGCGCAACGCACCCGTGACGCGCGAGTCCCCGCGCTCGTACGCGGCCATCACGCGTGCGATCGTGGCCCCCGACACGCGTGACTGACCGGTGTAGCACAGGACCGTGCGCCGCTCGAGTGCCGCCGCGAACGCGGGATCGAGCGTGATCGGCTCGATTCCGACGTCGGGATCGCGGAAGGTGAGCCGCTGGAAGCCGCCCAGCGCCGCGGCAAACTGATCCTGTTTGCCGCCGGGAATCTTCGCCTCTACGGTCTCGAGATACCACGCCTGCTCGGCGAGCTCGCGTCCGGTGAAGCGCTCGCCACGCGCCAGCGCGAGGGCCGCGACGAGCGCCACGTCCAGGGCCCCCGAGCTGCCGAGGCCCGATCCGGGCGGCGCATCGCAACGCGTGGTGATCGTGCACGCCGCCTGGACGGGGAGCATGCGGAGCGCGGCCTTCAGGAGATCGAGCCGGCCGTCGAGCACCAAGCCGCCCGAGTCGGCGCACTCAAGCTCTTGGCCCAGGTCTTCAGACACGAGCCGGATCAGGCGGCCCCCGAGTCGCACCGCGACCCGGGCCGTGAGCGCGATCGCGGCATTCACGACAATCCCGCCCTCGCGTGCCGAGAACGGCGGGACATCGGTCCAGCCGCCGGCAAAGTCGAGGCGCACCGGGGCAGTTGCGTGGAACTCCGTGGGCAGGTCGCGCCGCTTCACGGCGCCGTCCGCCACCCTGCGACGGTCGGCAACTCTCCCCGCAGATCCATTCGCACGCCACTTACCCGGCGGTTCATCCCTTGCACGCCCCGCGCATGGTACAGGAACGCCACGGGAAGCGAATCGCGGAAGAAGCGCTGCGCCCGCGCGGGATCGGGCGCGGGACGCACACCCGCCAGCTCGGCGAGGGTCGTCAAGTAGCCGAGGCCCGGATCGCCGGGCGTGCCGACCACGGCCGCGCTGAAGTCCCGTTGCCGGCTGTTCACACGCGCGAGGAACGCCGTGAGCTCGAGCTGCCGGATCGAGACGTCGAAGCCCACGGCGGCCAGCCGGGCCTGAATCATCTGCTCGAGCGCCCCTTCACCGCTCCCGACGGCGAGCAGCTCGAAGGCGATGCGCCGACCGCCCAGCAGCCGGCGGGCCGAGTCCGGGTTCGTGGGAACCGGGCGCACCGGCGCGTACCCGGGAACGCCCGGCGGCACGGGACCGTCGGCCACCGAGCCGAAACCGAAGAGGTAGCCGTCGACGATCTCGCGGCGATCGAGCGCGAGTGCGACGGCGAGCCGCACCTTGGGATCGTCGAACGGCGGCGTGCGCGTGTTGAACACGATCCCGTACGGCATGATCAACGGATAGTCGAGCACCGCGAGCGCGGGGTTGTTGCGGACGAACGCGGCATGGGCCGGCTGGATGCCCGCGAAGTCGATTTCGCCCGACGTGAGCGCGGCGAGCTTGGTGGTCGGCTCGTCCACCACGACGACGAGGAAGCGCTCAAGCGCCGGCGGTCCGCCCAAGGCGGCCGGGAAATCCGGGTTGGCGGCGAACACCCAGCGTCGGCCCGGCTCGTGCGCCACGAAGCGAAAGGGCCCGTTGCCGACGGGATGCTCGTTCCACGCCGCCCGGCGCAGCTCCGCACGGGGAATCGAGTCGAGCAGGCGGGCGGGCAGGATGGCCAAATCGGTGAGGACGTCCGGTACGGCATCCTGGGCATGGGCAAAACGAATCACTACCGTCGAATCGTTGGGGTCATTCACGAACGCCACGTCCGCGAAATCGTTCAGCCGCGGGTACCCGGTCGCCGCGTCTCTCGCCGCCGAGAGCGTCCACGCGACATCGCGGGCCGTGGTGGGCACACCGTCGCTCCAGCGCACGCCGGGCTGCAGTCGGAAGGTGAGGCTCTTGCGGTCTTCCGACCACGTCCAGGCGCGCGCGAGGTACGGTCGCGGCACGAGCGCCGAGTCGTAGCGCACCAAGGTGGTGAGGAGGACGTAGCGCTCCACCTGCTTGGCGAGGGGGTGCACCGTGAGCAGGGGATTCACGCTCTGCAGGTCCGCTCCCGAAGCGTATACCACGGTGCGACCGCGGTGCGCGGCTCCCTGCCCGCACGCCGTGATCATCACACTCCCAGCCACCAGCCACAGCGCTCGTTGCCGCACGCCCGGATTCTAGCGGGGCTCGGCCGGTCGCGCGAGATTCGGCGCATGCTCGCCCACCTCGGGACCCGCACCCTGGCCGGGGCCGTCGTCGTCGCCGGGGTCGTCACGCTCACGTTCCTGCTGGTGCGGCTCGCGCCCGGGGACCCTGTGGAGCGTTTGCTCGGGCCGACCGCTACACCGGCGCAGCTCGAGGCCCAGCGCCGCGCCCTCGGCCTCGATCGGCCCCTCGCCGCGCAGTACGCGATCTGGCTGGGCCGATTCGCCCGCGGGGACTGGGGCACGAGCATCGCCACCGGCCGGCCCGTACGCGCCCTCTTGGGCGATGCGGTGCCGGCGACACTCGCGCTCGTGGGCACGTCCCTGGTCTTGAGCTACCTGCTCGGCCTCGCCGTCGGGGCGTGGCAGTCGGGCGCGGGGCCGCGCGTCGACACCGCGCTCTCCATTGCCACGGTCACGCTGTTCGCGGTGCCGGGATACTGGCTCGGGCTCATGCTCGTGATGGCGTTCACGTATTGGGCGCACTGGCTGCCCGCCTTCGGCGCGGCCGGGCTCGACGCCGACGGGCTCACGGGCTGGAGTCGCCTCGCCGACCGGCTGCGCCACTTCGCGCTACCGCTCGCCACGCTCACGCTGATCGGCATCGGCGGGGCCGCGCGGTTCGTGCGCGGCGCGATGCGCGACGTGATGAGCCAGCCGTTCGTGAGAACGGCGGAGGCCAAGGGACTGTCGCCGTTCCACGTTACACGACGACACGTTGCACGTAATGCCCTGATCCCTGTCGTCACCCTGCTCGGCCTGTCCCTCCCCGCGCTCTTCTCCGGTGCGGTGCTCGTGGAGGCCGTGTTCGCGTGGCCCGGCGTGGGCCGGCGCCTGGTCGAGGCGGTTCAGGCCCGCGATTACCCCGTGGTCGTGGCGGCTACCGCGGTGACGGCCGTGTTGGTCGTCGCGGGGAACTTGCTGACGGACCTCGGCGTCGCGTGGATCGACCCGCGGATACGGCGCGAGAGAAGAGAGACGTGAGAGCGTTGTGGCGGGACCGTCGGGCCGCGTTCGGGTTGGCGGTGCTCGTGCTGGTGGCGAGCGCGGCGGTTGCGGCGCCGCTCGTCTCGACCGGCAATCCTACGGCGCAGCACGACGTCGTGGCCACGCGATTCCTGCGGCCGCTCGCGACCGACCACGCCGGCGCCTTCCATGCGCTGGGAACGGACCGTTTCGGGCGCGATGTGTGGACCCGGCTGGTCTACGGAGCGCGGGTCTCCCTTGCCGTCGGAGCGCTCGCGGTGCTGCTGTCCGTAGTGATCGGGGTGCTGATCGGCGGCGTCGCGGGCTTCTGGCCGGGTCCCGTGCGCACGGCGCTGCTCGCACTCACGGATTTCGTCCTGGCCGTGCCACGGGTCGTCCTGCTGCTGCTGCTCGCGGCCATGGCCCGACCCAGCGCCGGGCTCGTCGTCGTTGTCCTCGGTCTCACTGGCTGGATGTCGGTCGCGCGGCTGGTGCATGGTGAAGTGCGATCGCTCGCGGCCCGCCCGTTCGTCGAGGGAGCGGTCGCGCTCGGGCTGCCGCGGGGTCGCGTGCTGGTGCGCCACATCCTCCCCAACGCCCTCACACCGGTGATCGTCTCGGCGGCGCTCGGCCTGGGGAATGCGATCACACTGGAAACGAGCCTCTCGTTCCTGGGGCTCGGCGTTCAGCCGCCCACGCCGTCTTGGGGTAACATGATCGCATCGGGACGGGATACGCTGGTCAATGCGCCGTGGGTGGCGGCGGCGCCGGGGATCGCGCTGGTGCTTGTAGTCGTGGCTTGTACGCTGCTGGGGGATGCACTCCAGGACGCCCTCAATCCAACAATGAGGTATCAGACGGCGAGGTAAACGCCGAGGCGTCGAACGACAGCCTCGTTCAGCTCATGCCCACCGTCAAACGGGATTTCATCGTAAGGAATCCCATGTTGACGTAAACGCTCCACGATCCCGGATACAACTTTCGGGGTGATGTACTCGTCCGAGCGCCCGTACACGAGCGCCAGCTGCACGCCACGCAACCGACTGACAACTGTGTCGACGTTCAAGTCGAGGTCGGGCGGAAACTCTCCACCCCACAACGTGAGACGATCGATCTGGGCTTTGCCCATCGCCGCCCACCGGCTCACGGTGGACGTGCCCTGGGAAAACCCCAGTGCGTGCACGGTCACATGGGCACGATCGATGGACGCAAACACGTCCGCGTAGACGGCGTCGAGGTACCGCACGTAGTCATCGATCTCGGCGAGACGATCTTCCCGCGTCATCCAGGTCGCGCCGACGCGTCGTTCGGTGGCACTCTCGCTCAGATAGAACCGGGATAGCCCCTCCGGCGCTACGAGATAGCGCCGCCCGTCGTCGAGCACGCGCAGCTTCTCCAGGAATCGCGCTGCGAGCTGGCCGTACCCATGGCACGCGAACCACACCTGCTCCGCGTGGGCGGGATCTCCCAGCGTGACGTAGCGCGCCGTGCGCTTCACGGACAGATGGTGCTCTTGCAAGGTCAGGTCACCAAGATGGTCACGATCTCGTGCGGTTCGGCGATGAACCGCACGGTCTTGCCCCGCCCCTCGAGCACCAGGGCGACTGATTCGCGCTCGTCGGCACGTACCCGATGGGCGCTCTTCACGCTGTCCCCGAATCGCCACGCCCCCGCCGCCTTCCGGCCGGTCGCGTTGTAGCAGCGCAGCACGAGCGGCGAGCCCTGCTGCGCGGGCTTCACGGCGGACAACACGAGCCCCGATCCTTCCAGCGCGATGTCTACCGCGGTCGGCGCAAGCTCCACGGCGTCGCGCAGCCAGAACCCGCGCAGCGGCAGGAACGCGTCTTCCCACAGCGATGGCAGCGTGTCGCCCCGCTCCAGCTCGGCTTGCGAGATCGGTGCGATGGCGAGCTCGACACGACTCGACCCCGGGCACTGTGCGAGTGGCGTGGAGGTGCGCCAGCCCGCATGACCCGGCCGACTGGGCAGGTCGCCCCGTGACAGCTCACCCACCGCGCGCAGCAGGGTTACCAGCAGGTCTCCCCGACCGGTCCACTCGTACTCGAAGAAGCCGGGCGCGAATAGCGCGAGCCCGCGCGCCCCGGACGCCGCCGCTACGAACCCCTGCGCCGGGGCGGTGCGGACCGGCGTCTCGAGCGGATAATCCGCGGGATCGAAGGTCATCGGCGGCCGCGCCACGGTGCCGAACGCCGTCCCCGCGACGGCGTGTGCACCCGGGAGGTCAACGGGCAGGCGGGCGCGCACGCGGTGCCAGGTCGCCTGATTGTCGATATCGAGCATGCACCGGACCATGGGACTGTCGGCGTACAGGATGGCGACGAGCCGGATCCCTGCGCGTCGCCCGATCTCGAACCGAGCCTCGAGGGCCGCGACCAGGGGCCCCGCGGCCAGCCGCCGGACCTTGATCGGACCCGTCGCGCGCGCGAGCCGGTCTCCCGTCGGCGGGCAGTAGGTGTACGTATCCCCGGCGTCGCCGCTGTCTTCGATGCGGAGCAGGTCAGTAAAGCGTTGGCCCGAGCGGCGGTCGTGCAGGGTGAGGGCCCCGGTGGTCTCGAGCGCGACCTCGATCCAATGGTTGATGAGCGAGCGCCCCTTCACGAGCGCCCCCTCGGTCGGAGGTCGCCCACCGCCCGGCGCCGTCCCACCAGCCGTCAGGCCGGCGGTGGCCAGACCCAGCCCCGCGACGACCGGAGCCCGAAACGCGATCCGCACCTCGTCCACCTCGTCCTGGTCCGGGTAGTGGTGCGCCGCGTCGAGCCGCTCCGTCCCGATCCGGCGGTCGAGGACTTGCACGGGAACGCTGCGGCCATCCGCTGCGACGAGCGAGAACGGACGGTAGCCCGGCCCCTCCCCCGGGACCCGCTCCCCGCGCGGGCCGACCAGTACGTCGCGGCGGAACAGCGTGACGTCGGCGATCATGACCCCGCGGCGGGAACGCGCCGCGGGGTTCCAGACCACGAGGGTGGGCGACGGTGTCGCCGCGCGGGCGCGCGCAGCGTCGGGATCGTGATGCACCAGGTCGTGCACGCTGCCCCGCACCACCTCGCGTGCCACTGCCTCAACGCTCGTGAGCCGCGCCTCGACCGCGCGCGCGACGTCGTCCGCCGCGCAGCCGGCGATGGCATCGTGAAACTGGCAGCGAACCAGCGCGCGCCACGCGAGCTCGAGCAGCGGCCGCCGGTCGCGTCCTCCCGCACGCCGCGCCAGTGCGGCCAGCGGTTCGGCCAACCGCACGAGTGCGAGCTCGGCGGCGCAATAGCGCCGCTTGAGCGGCGCGCGGGTTCCGTGCACGCCCTGGAGCGTCCACGCGTAGCGATAGGACCAGCGCAGCTCTCCCGCCAGCGGCGCGGGCTTCACGCCGTCCGCTGCGGCCTGAAAGAATTCATCGAGCCGTGACACACGGAAGGCGCTCTGGGGGTCGAGCTCGGCGAGCAGGTCGCGGAGCCGCGGCACGTCCGGGTGCGCGGCGTGGTGATCGGCCCCGATGAACACGGGGATGTGCTTGCCGGTCGCGCGCTGCACCAGCGCGCCGCGCACCGGCGCCCACGCGGCGAACAATCGCTCGGCGTCGGCGGGCAGGGCCGCTCCGATCTCGTACCCCGCGGGAGGCAGGTGCCACAGCAGGACGTCCTTCTCGTCGAGCCCGCGCCAGCGGTACAGGTCCCGCTCCTGACCCGTCTCGCCCCCCAAACCACGCCACACCACGCCGTAGCGGATCCCGAACTCCCGCGCCAACGTCGGCCAGGCGGGAGGATGCCCGAAGGCATCGGGCGAGTACAGCACGTCGAGCCGCCCGCCCAACCGCTCCGCGTCTGCGGCGCCGAGCAACAGGTTCCGCACCAGGCCTTCGCCCGACGGGATCTGCTCGTCGGCGAGCACGTACCACGGTCCCACCTGCAGCCGGCCCGTCTTCACGAGCGCCCGGACGTCGCCTTCACGGTCCGGGCGGGCCCGCAGGTAATCCTCGACCAGCACGGTTTGCCCGTCGAGCAGAAAACTGCGGTACCCCGGGTTCGCCTGCAGGCGCTCGATGAGATCGTCCGTGACCGCCACCAGGCGGGCCTGGAGCGCGGCGCGCGGCAGGTACCACTCGCGGTCCCAGTGGGTATGCGGGATCAGATGAAAGATCAGGCCGACCATCGCGCCTAAGGCTAAGGGGATGCCGGGAGTCCCGCGAGCGGCCATATTGCGACTCATGCTCAAACGCTCCCTGCTCGCGCTGCCCGCCATCGCCGGCGCGGCGCTCCTCGCCACTCGCCTCGTCCCGGGAGCGTTGCGGGACGGGTCCACGCTGCTCCCCACCGGCTGGCGCATCCGCCCGGCCGGCCGCGTCGTGCCGGTCGGCACGCTGCCCTTGAACCTGGTGACGCTCTCCGATGGGTCCGTCATGGTCACGAACGACGGCTACGGCGAGAACAGTCTGATGCGCATCGACCCCGAGCGCGCCCAGGTCGTGTGGCGTGTGCGGTTGCCCGCGGCGTGGCTCGGCCTGGCGCGCACGGGTCGGGACTGGCGCGACACGGTGTGGGCGAGCGGCGGCCCCACGAACCGAGTGTATCGCTTCGTGTGGCAGGGCGGCGCGTCGTGGATCAAGGACAGCGTCGCGCTCGCCGATTCCGGCGCGAAGCTCTACCCAGCCGGCCTCGCGCTCCTGCCGCGACAGGGGCTGGTAGCGGTGGTCGGCAACTTGAGCGATTCGGTTTACTTCCTCGACACCGCCACGCTCGAGCGCCGGGGGGCAGTGGCGGTGGGCCACCGGCCGTACACCGCGGTCGCAAGCGGGAGCAACCTTTACATCAGCGATTGGGGCGACTCGACCGTCTCCGTCGTCGACCTGTCCACGAGTCCGCCCGTGCGCCGAAACGCCCTGTTCGTCGGCCCCCACCCCTCGGCCCTGGTGGTGCGCGGCTCGGAGCTGCTCGTGGCCCTGGCGGGAGCGAACGGGGTAGCGCGCGTCGATCTCGAAACGGGCCAGGTACGCGAGCAGCTCACGGTCGCGCTCGCGCCGCACGCACCTCCGGGCAGCGATCCTAACGCGCTCGCCCTCTCGCCCGACGGGCGCACGCTGTACGTCGCCATGGCGGGGAGCAACGCGGTGGCGGTCGTGCGCCTCGGCGCAAAGGGCATGCGCGTCGCGGGACTCATCCCCGCCGGATGGTATCCCAGCGCGGTCGCCGCCTCCGCGGACGGGCGCACCCTCTATGTCGCGAACGGAAAAGGCAACGGCTCCGGCGCGAATCCGGACGGCACGTACATCGGCAACGTGATCAGCGGCTCGGTATCCATCATCCCGGTTCCCGACTCCGCCGGGTTGCGGCGATACACCTCTCAGGTGTACGCCCTGAGTCCGTTTTCCAATGCACGCCTCGGTCCGGCCGTCCGACCCTCCGACCGTCCGCCCGAGCTCAAGCACGTGGTCTATATCATCCGGGAAAACCGAACCTACGATCAGGTGTTCGGCGACGTGGCCCGTGGCAACGGCGATGCGCGTCTCGCGATCTTCGACAACGCGGTCACACCCAACGCCCACGCCATCGCCGCTCGCTGGGTGCTGTTCGACAACTTCTACGTGAACGGCGAGGTGTCCGCGGATGGCCACGAATGGACCAATCGGGCGTTTGCGAGCGACTACAACGAAAAGACGTGGCCCCAGATCTATTCGGATCGGCGCGAGTGGGATCTGACGAGCGGCGAGGACCTCGCCAATCCGGGCGGGACCTACCTGTGGGACGCCGCGCAGCGGAAAGGGCTTGCGGTGGTGAACTTCGGTGAGATGACCGAGTCAGACGACTCCGACTCGACCCTCACTCGCCCGGTGCGCACCAACATCCCGGGCTTGAAGAACGTCACAGCGACGAACTACCCCGGGTTCGTGCTCGCCATCGCTGACACGACGCGCGCGCGGCTGTTCGCCGACTCGGTGGCGAGCTGGGACCGGCAGAACCGTTTCCCGGACCTGGTGATTCTGTGGCTCCCGCGCGACCACACGTCCGGCCGCCGCGCGTCACATCCCACGCCCCGAGCCATGGTGGCCGACAACGACCTCGCCCTCGGGTTGATCGTGGAGCGCCTCTCGCAATCCCCGGCCTGGTCATCGCTGGCGGTCTTCGTGCTCGAGGACGACGCGCAGAACGGCCCCGACCATGTGGACGCGCACCGGTCGGTGCTATTGGTCGCGTCTCCCTACGCCCGTCGCGACGCGGTGGACAGCACCTTCTATACAACCGCATCCGTGCTGCGCACCATCGAAGAGATCCTCGGCCTCGCGCCACTGAGCCAGTACGATGCCGGCGCTACCCCTTTGTGGAACGCTTTCACTCGACGCCCCGACTCCACGGCTTTTTCCCATCTGCCGAACACGTGGCCCCTCCACGAGCTCAACCCGAGCGCCTTTCGCTCTCGGATCTCGGCCAGCGACCTGGCAGAGGCGGATCAAGCGGACGAGATGGAGCTGAATCGCGAGATCTGGGAGAGCGTGCATCCGCGGTCCGTGCCGCCACCGGTCCGGCGGTCGTGGGTGCTGGGCGGTCCCGTCAGGTAGGTAGGGAAGGTCAGGACCAAGACGTCAGCGCCCAAACAAGTAAAGAGCACCTATCCATCGCTGAGGTAACGCGCTGGCGCGCGCGGGTTTTCGGGGTGCGGCGTCAGCGCGTCAGCGACAATCCTACAGGTGGCGCGCGATCGAACGAGCGGCCGCGCCACGCTCTCGACCGCTACGATCGAGTAGCACGTCCTTCGCTCAATCGTGACATACCCTTCCGTCGGTCCGCCCGTGCAGTTCGCGCAGTCCCCCCAGGTCCCCGTTTCATACGGCATACCGCTTGCGGACGAACGGCCGGCTTCGAGTCGTCGCTTAGCACACCACACGCCCTGGGAATCGTGACATGCGGCGCATCGTCCCGAGCCTTTCCAACAGCTCGACCAACGAGAGTCCGGAGCGAAGGCTCGTTGCACAGCACGCAGCCGCCGATCACGCGGTCACCGCCGTGGGGCCGGCGCTCGTGCCTGCTCCCCACCCGACCCCGCGACCCTGCGTACGCGGCAAGTTCCTCTTTGTCGGCGAGGAGAAGCTCTATGTACGCGGCGTGACCTACGGCGCGTTCACCCCCGACGCGGCGGGGAACGAGTACCACGATCTCGCGACGGCGGAGCGGGACTTCGCCCAGATGGCGGCGAACGGGATCAACGCCGTCCGCATCCCCCACACGACGCCGCCCCGCGCGCTGCTCGACATCGCGTCGCGCCACGGTCTGCGGGTCATGATCGGGCTCAGCGCCGAGCAATACGTCGGGTATCTCATCGATCGTCCTCCCGGCGCGCCGGACGTCGAGGCGTTGATCCGCGAGCGGGTGCGCGCCTGCGCGGGTCACCCGGCGCTCCTGTGCTACGCGCTCGGCAACGAGATCCCGGCACTGGTAGCGCGGTGGCTCGGCCGCCGCAAGGTCGAACGCTACCTCGAGCGGCTGTATCGGATCGTCAAGCAGGAAGATCCCGGGGGGTTGGTGACGTACGTCAACTACCCCACCACCGAATACCTCCGGCTGCCGTTCCTCGACTTCGTCTGCTTTAACGTGTATCTCGAGTCGCAGGAGCGCTTCGAGGCGTACCTGGCACGCTTGCAGAACATCGCCGGAGACCGACCGCTTTTCATGAGTGAGCTGGGCCTCGACGCCCTGCGCAATGGCGAGGGTGGTCAGGCGCGCTCGCTCGACTGGCAGGTGCGAACCGCGTTCGCCTCGGGGTGCGGCGGCGTGTTCGTGTTCGCATGGACGGACGAATGGTACCGCCACGGCCATGACGTCGAGGACTGGGCGTTCGGTCTGACCCGCGCCGATCGCTCGCCCAAGCCCGCGCTCGAGACCGTGCGGGAAGCGTTCGCCGAAACGCCGTTCGCGCCGAGTCTCCCGTGGCCCCGCATCTCAGTGGTGGTCTGCTCCCACAACGGAGCGCGGACGATCCGCGATGCCTGTGAGGGGCTGCGCCGACTCGACTATCCCAACTACGAAGTCATCGTCGTGGACGACGGGTCGACCGATGACACGGCCGCGATCGCGAGCGAGTACGACATTCGGCTGATCCGGACCCCGAATCGCGGCCTGTCCAGCGCGCGCAATGCCGGTCTTGCCGCGGCGACCGGTGAGATCGTCGCCTACCTGGACGACGACGCCTATCCCGATCCGCACTGGCTCACGTATCTCGCGGCCACTTTTCTGAGCACGTCGCACGCCGGCGTGGGCGGACCGAACATCGCGCCGGAAGGGGACGGGCCCATCGCCGAATGCGTCGCGCGCGCCCCGGGCGGACCCGTCCACGTCCTCGTCACCGACCGCGAGGCCGAGCACATCCCCGGCTGCAACATGGCGTTCCGGGCCGCTTGCCTCGAGGCGGTCGGGGGATTCGATCCGCGGTTTCGCACTGCCGGCGACGATGTCGACCTTTGCTGGAGACTGCAGGATCGCGGCTGGACGCTCGGCTTCCACCCGGCGGCCATGGTATGGCACCACCGTCGCAATTCGGCGCGCACCTACTGGCGACAACAGATCGGCTACGGCAGGGCCGAGGCGATGCTGGAGCGCAAATGGCCGGAGAAATACAACGGCGCCGGCCACGTGCGCTGGACGGGACGTATGTACGGCAGCGGACTGCCGTACGTCCTGGGGTGGCGGCGGGCCCGCGTGTATCACGGCGTCTGGGGCGCGGCGCCGTTCCAGTCCCTGTACGAGCCGGCGCCGACGCTGCTGGCCTCTTTGCCCCAGATGCCGGAATGGCATCTGATGACCGCGACGCTCGTGGCGATCGCGACGTTGAGCGTCGCCTGGAGCCCGTTGCGCTTGGCCGTCCCGCTTGGTCTCGTCGCGTTCCTGCCGTCGGTCGCCCAGGCGTGCCTGGGGGGCGCCCGGGCGCGCTTCCCCGATACCCTCGGGGGGATGGCGCGCCTGGCGCGGCGCGTCCTGACCGCGGCGCTGCACTTGATTCAGCCGGTAGCGCGGCTGCGCGGGCGCATTCAGGAAGGCCTCACCCCGTGGCGCCGGCGGTGCCCGCGGCGACCGGGGCCGCTCTGGCCGGTCACGGCCGCCGTGTGGAGTGAGCACTGGCAAGACCAGGACAAACGGCTGCAAGCCATGGAAACGCACCTGCGGGCGGACGGCGTGTGCGTGCTGCGCGGCGAGCGGGATGCGCGTTGGGACCTCGAGGTGCGCGGCGGCTCGTTCGGCGCTGCCCGCCTCCTGATGGGCGTGGAGGAGCATTCGGGCGGGAAGCAGCTCATCCGGGTGCGCTGGTGGCCGGTGATGCCAGTCGCAGGCCCGTTGCTCACGCTGGTCTTCGCGCTGCTGTCGCGCGGCGCCGTCCGCGATCAAGCCTGGGTCGCCGCCGCGGTACTCGGGGTCGGCGGGCTCCTATCGGCGGCGCGCGCGGTAGAGCAGTGCAGCGCCGCGACGGCCACGATCCGGGAAGTGGTCGGCCGGCTGCGCCGCAGCGAGGCCTTGTGAGCGACATCGCGCTGTACCGGCGACTGCTGCGACAGGCGCGGCCATATTGGCCCCACCTCGCGGGTCTGTTCGCGATCGGACTGCTCGCCAGCCCCATCGCGCTCCTGAATCCCGTGCCGCTCAAGATCGCCGTCGACTCGGTGGTCGGGACGCACCCGCTTCCGGCCTATCTGGGCGCGCTGCTCCCCGCGACCGCTAGATCCTCCCCCCCCGCCATTTTGGCCGTCGCGGTCGCCCTGCTGCTCCTTGTCGCGGCGCTCGGCCAGCTGCAGGGGCTCATGAACAAGTTCGTGCAGACGTACGTCGGCGAGCGGCTCGTCCTCGGTTTCCGGTCTCAACTCGTCCAACAAGCCCAGCGTCTCTCCCTCTCTTATCACGACTCGAAGGGAACCGCCGACGCCCTGTACCGCGTCCAGCAGGATGCCGCCGTCATCGACAAGATCATGGTCGAAGGCGTCATTCCTTTCATTACCGCCGCGATCACGCTCGGCACCATGATCGTGGTCATGGCTCGGCTCGACTGGCAGATCGCGCTGGTCGCGCTGACGGTTTGTCCGCCGCTGTTTCTGCTCTCGCGTCTCTACCGGCCGCGCATGCGCCGGCAGTCCCGTCAGGTGAAAAAGCTCGAGAGTTCGGCCCTCGCGGTCGTCCAGGAGACGCTCGGCGCACTCCGTGTCGTGAAGGCATTCGGCCAGGAGGCGCGCGAGACCGAGCGCTTCGTCCGCCGCTCGACCGAAGGGGTCGTGGCACGCATGCGTCTCACGTTGATGGAAGGCGGCTACGGGGTGCTCGTGGGGCTGATCAGCGCGCTCGGCACCGCCGGCGTGCTGCTCATCGGCGTTGGCCACGTCCGCCAGGGCGCCCTCTCGCTGGGCCAGCTGCTCATGGTCCTCGGCTACCTCGCGCAACTCTATGACCCCCTGAAGACGATCAGCCGGAAAGCGGCGGGCCTGCAGAACTACCTTGCGAGCGCCGAGCGGGCGTTCGCGCTGCTGGACGAGGCGCCCGAGGTGCCCGAGCGGCCACACGCCCAGTCGGTCGCGCGCGCTAGCGGCGCGGTGGAGTTCCGCGGCGTGTGCTTCGCGTACGGCCCGGACCGCCCGGTGCTGCAGGACGTTTCCTTCGCGATCGCGCCGGGGACGCGGCTCGGAGTGATCGGGGCGACCGGGGCCGGCAAGACCACGTTGATCAGCCTCCTTACGCGCTTTTACGATCCGACGGCGGGGCAAATCCTCTTGGACGGCGTGGACCTGCGCGACTACAAGCTCGACGACCTGCGCCGCCAGTTCGCGGTCGTACTGCAGGAAACCGTGCTCTTCTCGGCGAGTATCGCGGAGAACATCGCGTATGCCACCCCCGGCGCGACCCGGGAGCAGATCGTGGCCGCCGCACACGCCGCCAACGCGCACGAGTTCATCGCACGCCTGCCCCGAGGTTATGACACACAGGTCGGCGAGCGCGGCGCGCAGCTCTCGGGAGGCCAGCGACAGCGCATCGCGCTGGCGCGGGCCTTCCTCAAGGACAGCCCGGTGCTGATCCTCGACGAGCCCACCAGCGCGGTCGATGCGGAAACGGAGGCGACGATCCTCGGTGCGATGCGCCACCTGATGCGCGGCCGTACCGTTCTCGTGATCTCCCATCGCCCCAGCACGTTGGAGCGTTGCGCGGGCCTCCTTGTGCTCGAGAGCGGCCGTGTGGTGAGCGATACGATCGGCGCCGTCACACGCGAGCAGCCGCCCGTCGTGGCGACGGCGGTGGGCGGACGGCGGTCGAATCTAAAAAGCCATCCCGCCGTGCGTGCCTGGTGCGGGCTCTATCCGCATGCCGAGCCGCGGTCGATCACGCCGCTGCGGGTCCGGAAGCGCAAGAGCAGCGTATACCGACTCGAGGGCGTCGGCCAAGCCGGGTCGCCCGTGATCGCGAAGCGGTGCCGGACCGCCGTCGCTCAGGTCGAGCGCATGGTCTACGAGGACGTTCTCGCCGACCTCACGGTCCCGTCGCTCCGCTACTACGGCTTCGTCGAGGAGCCCGATGCCGCCTCGAGCTGGCTCTTCATAGAAGAAGCCAACGGTCCCGACTACTCGAATCTGCTTCCCGAGCACCGTGCCCGGGCCGGCCGCTGGCTGGGGTTGCTGCACGCGGCGGCAGCCGACGCGGCCGCCGGGGAACGCCTCCCGGACGGCGGGCCCGGCCGATACCTCGAGCGGCTGCGCAAGCTGCGCGAGACGTTTCGGCAGCATCTCGACAATCCCGTCCTCTTGCCGGAGGACGTGGCGTTTCTCGAGGGACTGCTCGCCCGGCTCGACGATCTGGCCGGGCGCTGGCACCTGGTGGAGGGCGTGTGTCGGGGCGTGCCAGCGACGCTAGTGCACGGGGACTTCAACGGTCGGAACATGCGTCTGCGCACCGTAGGCAATGAAGGCACCATCACGGTCTTCGACTGGGAAGACGCCGGCTGGGGCGTCCCCGCGGTCGATCTGGCTCAACAGCTGACGGTGCCCTCGGGGCAGCTGTCAGCGAACCCCGACGTTCCGAGCTACTGGTCCGCCGTGCACCAACGTTGGCCGCACCTGAGCAGCGAGGCGTGCTGGCAGCTGGCCTATTGCGGGACGGTGTTCCGGACGCTTTCCGCCATGTCGTGGATCGCGGACGACCTGGCGAACGACTGGGCGCATGCGTCGCTCCGCGACATGCGGCTGTACGCGGCCGAGCTGGACGGCGCCCTGGAGCGGCTCGACTGGGTGCGGCGCGAGGTAGCGGCAACATGAAGCGACTCCGCATCGGCTTCCTCGTGTCGTCCCGGTATGCGCAAAGCACGGGCCACGTGCCGGCGGTGATGCGAGCCCTATCGGATGCCGGCGTGGTCGTCGACGTCATCCATCCGACCCAGGGGGCCGTCGACCTCTCGCGCGTGCGGGTAGAACACGATCTCTACTTCCTGAAGAAAGCGAGCCGTCTCTCCCTGAGCATCGCCGGAGCGCTGCAGGCCCAGGGAGCCGCCATCGTGAATCCCTATCCAGTGACCGCCGCGCTGCGCGACAAGATCGTCACCTGCAGGATCCTGCAATTGGCCGGGGTGCCCACTCCCGCCACGTACGTCGCGTCGCACCCTGAGCGGCTGGCGCCACTCCTCGCTCAGGGTCCACTCGTCCTCAAGCCGAATCACGGCTCGGATGGGATCGGCGTGCGGGTGGTCAAGAGCGTCGCGGAACTGGCCGCGGTGCCGGCCGGCAGAGACCCGGTCTTCGCGCAGCGCTACCACCCGCCCCAGGGGCGGGACCGGAAGATCTACGTGGTCGGCGAGCGGTTGTTCGGCGTCAAGAAGGTGTTTCCGGCGCGAACGGAGCAAGATCGCCGCGGGGAGCCGTTCACACCCCGCCCGGAGCTCTGCGACATCGCGCGGCGCTGCGGCCGGGCCTTCGGCATCGACCTCTACAGCGTCGACATCATCGAGAGCGAGGGAAAGCCCTACGTCGTGGACATGTGCAGCATCCCGGGGTGCGGCGGCGTCCCGGACGCGCCGCAGCATCTCGCCTCGTACCTGCTCGCGGCAGCCGAGCGCGCCGCCGGGGGACGGCGGCGGCAGATGGCTGGAGCCCGAGCGTGATAGCGAATCCCGTGAGTGAGTCCAGCGCGCTGCGCGATCGACTCGCTCGCTCCCTCGACGAGCGGCGGGAGCCCGGGGCGGCCGAGCTGTGCGTCGCTCTGGAGCACATGCTGGGCGCCGCTGCGGCCTCGGAAGACACAATCCATCTCGAGCGCCTGCAAAAGGGTGTTTACAGGCTCCGAGTCGGCGGTGGATCCGGCCGCACGCTCGTGGTCAAACGCCACACGCCGGCCGTCGCGCACACCGACCGCCTCGTCGTGGAGCGCTGGCTGCCGGCGCTCGGTCTCAGCGACCGCTGCCCGCGGCTTCTCGCCGCGGCGGCGCAGCACGAAGGGCGCTGGGTGTGGCACGTTTACGAGGACCTGCGTGCCGAAACGCTCGCCGATCGGCGGGAGCGTCCCCGCCTGGAGGCGGCGGTCGATCTCATCGCGCAACTCCACACCCAAGGCGTGGGCCATCCCCTGCTCCCGGAAGTGCGCTGGCACGGCCGCGACCATGGCGCACGATCGTGGATCGCGAACCTGCGGGACGGCATCGCCGCGCTCGAAGCGCTGGCGACCGTTCGCACACCGGTGCGGTTCGCCGCGGCTCGACGCCGTCTGCTCCAGCGACTGTACAGGCTGCTCGAAGCGGCGCCCGGTCAGGTCCGCCTCATGGACGGGGCCGGAGGGCCCGAGACGTTGCTGCACGGCGATCTCGGGCCGAAGAACATCTTCGTCGCCATAGCCGGCGACCGCCCCTGCGCCCGGCTCATCGACTGGGATCACGTCGGCGTGGGCCTCGCGAGCTACGACGTGTCGACGCTCCTCTACCAGTCGGCACGCGACGATCGGCCGTGGATGCTGCGCCGCTATCGCGAGGCGCTCGAGCGCGCGGGCCACCGGCTGCCGGGGGATCGGGAGCTGAATGCGCTGTTCCACGCCGCCGAGACCGCACGCGGCGTCAGCAGCATCATCTGGCCCGCGATGGCGCTGCTCAACGATGGCGCCGAGTGGGGTCGGAGCGGACTGGTGGAGATCGACGACTGGTTCGAGGCGCTCCGCCCGCCGCTGCCGGATTCGGTCGGGGGTGCCGCGTGAGCCTGACCGTTTGCCTCGCGCCGGCCAACACCATCGGCTATCCCCAGGGAGGCGGGCACCTCTGGGTGTACCTGAACTGGGCGCTCGCCCTGCGCGCCGTCGGATGCCGGGTGATCTGGCTCGAAGGCGTGGACGACGCCGTGGGTGACGCGTCCGTTGCACGCCGCCGTCGCTGGCGGGGTCGCAACGTGCGCGAGTGCGTCGCCGCCCTGAAGGCGCATCTCGGACGCTACGGGTTGGCCAACGCGCTGGCGCTCTACTCGATCGACGGCGCGCCGCTCCCCGATGACCTCGCGGCCGCCGGTCTCAGCCTGGATACGGCGACCGACGCCGACCTGCTGCTGAACCTGTCGCACGCCCTGCCGGAATGGGTCGTGCGGCGCTTCCGCCGCTCCGCCTTCGTCGACACCGACCCGGGGTTGTTCCAGGTGTGGATGACGACAGGCGACATCTGCGTCGCGCCCCACGACGTCTACTTCACCATCGGCGAGACCGTGGGCACCCCGGCTGCGCGTTTTCCCGACTGCGGGCTCCGCTGGCACTACACTCCGCCACCCGTGTTCCTCGCCGAGTGGCCCGTAGTGCGTGCCGATCCCGCGTCACCCTATACGACCATCACGCACTGGTGGGGCGGGACGTTTGAGTTCGCAGGTACCACGTTCTCCAACGAGAAGCGGATCGCCTACCTGGAGTACGCCGACCTGCCGTCCCGGACGCCCGCCCGGATCGAGCTGGCCGTGTGCCTGGGCCAGCACTACGCCGAGTGGCACGAGCGTCTCGGGACCCTCGGCTGGGGCGTGCGTGAGGCATGGGAGGTGAGCGCGACGCCGGAGCAGTACCGCTCCTACATCCAGTCGTCGCGCGGCGAATTCAGCTGCGTGAAGCCGTACTGCGTCCAGTTCGTGAACAGCTGGACCAGCGACCGGACCATCTGCTACCTGGCCAGTGGGAAGCCCGCGGTGGTGCAGCACACGGGGCCCAGCCGGCTGCCCGACGCCGCGGGGCTGTTCCGCTTCCGCTCGATGGATGAAGCAGTGCGTGCGCTGGCGGCGATCGAGTCCGACTACGAGAAGCACTGTCGCCTCGCGCGCAACCTCGCCGAGGAGCACTTCGACGGTTGCCGGGTGATGACGCGGGTGCTGGAGCGCGCGATCACATGACGACGCGCGGCGTCACAGGTGTGCGGGAGCGCCTGGAGCGCTCGCTCGAGCGCTGGCAGGAGCCGGGCGCAGCGGAGCTGTGCGAAACCCTGGGGGACCTGTTGGGCGAGGCCGCACGACCGGGAGAGTCGTTGCAGCTCGAGCGCCTGAAGCCAGCCGTGTACCGCCTGAAGGTCGGAGGCGCCCCCGGCGGTGATCTGGTCCTCAAGCGGCACCCGCCGGCGGTCGCCCAAACGGACCGGCTGGTGGTCGAGCGCTGGCTGCCCGCCCTCGATCTCGGCGACGGCTGTCCTCAACTGCTTGCAACCGTGGCGGAGCGCGAGGGGTGCTGGGTGTGGCACGTGTACGAGGACTTGGGCGACGGCAATCTCGCCGCCGAGCGCCTGCCGTGGCGCCTCGACGCGGCGGTGGACTTCATGGCGCAGCTGCATGTGCGAGCCGCGCGTCATCCGCTCGTGCCGGAGGTCCGCTGGCGAGCACGGGACCACGGCGTGCATTTCTTCACGGCGAACGTGCGCGACGCGATCGTAGCGCTCGAAGCGCTCGCAACGCCTCCCCGCGACGTGCCTGCGGAGTTCGCCGGGGCGCGCGAGCGCCTGCTGCAGTGTCTGTACGGGCTCCGCGACGATATGCCGCAGCGCATGCGCCTCATGGAGGCGGCGGGTGGGCCGGACACGCTGCTGCACGGCGACCTCTGGCCCAAGAACGTCTTCGTGTCCATGACACCCGCCGGCCCGCAGGCCCGGCTCATCGACTGGGATCACGTCGGTGTGGGCCCGGCGAGCTACGACGTTTCCACGTTCCTCTATCAGTCCGCGCCCGAGGAGCGGCCGGCGATTCTGCGACGCTACCGCGAGGCCGTCGAGCGACAGGGCTGGCGGTTGCCCGACCACGGTGCGCTGAACCTCCTCTTTCATACCGCGGAGTGTGCGCGCTACGCCCATTGTGTCGTCTGGGCGGCGATGGCGCTGCTGCACGACGGCGCCGAGTGGGGCATCGGCGAGCTGATGGATTTCGAGCCCTGGTTCCGGGCGCTGCGACCGCCCCTGGCCGAATGATCGCCCCCGCGAAGCTGCTCATCGTCACCGCCGACGACTTTGGCATCAGCGATGGAGTCAACCGTGGGATCGTCGAGGCGCATCGGCATGGGATCCTGACGAGCACGAGCCTGATGGTGTACCGGCCGGCGGCGGTGGAAGCGGCCGCTCTGGGCCGCGAGTGCCGCGCGCTGAGCGTCGGGCTGCATCTCGAGCTCGATGCCGATACGCGGGAGGACGTGCCCACGGCGCTGCTGCGTCAGCTCGACCGGTTCGGGCACCTCGTGGGCGCACCGCCCACGCACCTGGACTCGCACCACGACGTGCACCGCGACCCGCGCCTTCAGCCCCACGTGCGGACGTTGGCGCGGAGCCTGGGCGTGCCGCTGCGTGGATACTCCCACGTCCGCCACCTCTCGAAGTTCTATGGGCAGTGGGGCGGCGAGAGTCATCTGGAACAAGTCAGCGTCGAAGGACTGCTCCAGCTGTTGGATGCGGAGCTCGGCCCGGGCGTGACCGAGCTGACCTGTCATGCCGGCTACGTCGACGAGGGACTCGCGTCGAGCTACACAGTCGAGCGTGAAGCTGAGCTGCGCACGCTGTGCGACTCGGGCGTGCGCGAGGCGCTCGCCGAGCGCGGCATTCGCCTGACGGGGTTTCGGGACCTGGCGGAGAGAGCCGCGTGATCGCCGTGATCTCGGTTTACAAGGTCGCGAACTTCCCGGACGGGGGCGGTCACTTCTGGGTGTACATGCAATACGCGCAGGGGCTCCGCCGGCTGGGATGCGACGTGTACTGGCTGGAGCAGTTCCGCCCGCCGGCCTCGGGTGACTCGGCCCAAGAAGCGGCGCTGCTGTCCCCCTTCCTCGAGCGGATGAAGCGTTTCGGACTCGAAGGGAAGACGCTCCTCTACGCGAAGGCCGGCAACCACTTCCGGTTCGTGGGCTGCGAATGGCCTGACGTGGAGCGCGTGCTGAAGCGGGCCGACCTGTTGCTGAACTTCCACTACGCCATCGACCCCCGCCTGCTCGGCTGCGCCCGCCGCACGGCGCTCGTCGACATCGACCCGGGGCTGCTCCAATTCTGGATCAGCACGGGTCAGCTCAACGTGCCGGCCCACGACTGCTATCTCACCACCGGCGAAACCGTGGGGACGCCGTCCGCCCGCTTCTCCGACTGCGGCCTGCAATGGCACCGCATCCGGCCTCCGGTGTGCCTCGACCTCTGGCCCTTTACGTACGATCCCCACGCCGAGGCGTTCACAACGGTGTCGAGCTGGTCGACCACCGATTGGCTGAAGGTGACGGAAAACGGCAAGACCGTGCTGCGCGAGAACACAAAGCGGGTCGCCTTCCTGCAGTTCGAGAGCCTGCCACGTCACACGAGCCAGCCCCTGGAGCTGGCGCTCTACACGGACGCGCGCGACGCGCAAGACGTCGCGTGCCTGAGGCGGAGCGGCTGGCGGGTGCGGCACTCCAGGGATGTCGCCGGGAGCCCCGAGGCCTACCGCTCCTACGTCCAGCGCTCGCGCGGCGAGTTCAGCTGCGCCAAGGCGTCCTGCATGGACTTTCAGAACGCGTGGGTGAGCGACCGCACGGTGTGCTACCTGGCCAGCGGCAAGCCGGTCGTGGTACAGGACACCGGTCCGAGCTCCTGCCTCGTCAACGGGGAGGGCATGTTCCGCTTCTCCTCGGTCGACGAGGCCGCTCGTGCCCTGGACGCGATCAATAGCGACTACGGGCGTCACTGCCGCGCGGCCCGCGATCTCGCAGAGACGCAGTTCGATGCGAAGCGCATTCTGGAAGGCGTGCTCAGCACCACGCTGCTGGCAAGGGAGATGGTACCGTGATCCCGATCATTCCATTGTTGCTCCTGCAGTCAGGGTCCGTCGACCCGGCCCGCGTCCCGGACGTCCCGGCGGTCGTCACCGCCGCGCGCGTGGCCCCGGCCTCCAGACCCGTGGTCGACGGACGGCTCGACGACCCCGCCTGGACCCTTGCCACCCCGATCGGCGGACTGATGCAGCGGGACCCGCAGGAGGGCGCGCCCGCCACGGAGCGGGTGGAAGTGCGGATGCTGTACGATGCCGAAGCCCTGTTCATCGGCGCCCGCCTGTTCGACTCTTCGCCGCAGGGGATCATCCGCCGGTTGGGACGCCGTGACGCGAACACGCACAGCGACGATTTTCGGGTGCTGCTGGACAGCTACCACGACCGTCGCACGGCGTTCGAGTTCATCGTCAACGCCGCCGGCGTGAAGCGGGACGTCCTCCTGGGAAACGACGGGGGCTATTCGGACGACTCCTGGGATGCCGTGTGGGAAGCCGTGACCGCGGTGGACTCGCTCGGCTGGACCGTGGAGATGCGGATTCCGCTCTCGCAGCTGCGGTTCTCGGGCGCGGCGGTGCAAGTGTGGGGTGTGCGCTTCGAGCGCTGGATCCAGCGCAAGAACGAGCTCGACATGCTCCCGCTCGTACGCAAAACCGAGAGCGGTGTCGCATCGCGCTTCGCCGATCTCCAGGGGCTCGAGAACCTCCCCGCGCCCAAGCGTGTGGAAATCCTCCCATATGTGGTCGGGCGCGGGCACTACGACACGCCGGACTCACCGCGGGATCCCTTCGACCACGGCAGCGCGTATCTGGGAAACGTGGGTGCCGACCTCAAGTACGGGGTAAGCTCGAACGTCACGCTCGACGCCACCGTCAACCCCGATTTCGGCCAGGTGGCCCTGGACCCCGCCTTCGTCAACCTTACGCAGTACGAAGTGCAGCTCGAGGAGAAGCGTCCGTTCTTCGTCGAAGGGGGCAACATCTTCGGGTTCGCCGGGAACGGCAACGGCCTCGCCAAGCTGAGCGACCGGCCACAGTACTTCTATTCGCGGCGCATCGGTCAACCGCCGCAACGGGAGGTCTCCCTGGAGGATTCGCAGTTCGTGGACACGCCGCTCAACAGCACGATCCTCGGAGCGGCGAAGCTGAGCGGCAGGCGGGCGAACGGCTGGTCGGTCGGCGTGCTCGACGCCGTCACGGCACGGGAGTGGGCCACCGTGTTCGACGCGACGACCGGCTTGCGCCAGAGCCACGAGGTCGAGCCGCTGACCAACTACTTCGTGGGCCGCCTGAAGCGCGACCTGCGCCACGGTAACACCACCATCGGATTCGTCGCCACTGCGGTGAATCGCAACCTCGACACGACGGCGCTCAACATCCTCGGCAGCGCCGCCTACGCGGGCGGGGTGGACTTCTTCCACCGCTGGGGTCACAACACCTACACGCTGGCCGCGAGCCTCGGCGGCTCCTATATCCGCGGCGACACCGCCGCCATCAATGCGGCGCAAAAATCCTCCAGCCGCTACTATCGGCGGCCCGACGCCAAGAGCTTCCGCTACGACTCCCTCCGCACCTCGCTCGCGGGGACCACCGGAGACGTGTTTCTTAATCGGGTCGGCGGCGGGTGGAACTGGAGCGTCGCCGGCGAGTTCGTCTCGCCCGGCTTCGAGGTGAACGACCTCGGGTTCCAGGAGCGCGTCGACCGTATGTCCGCGGAGATCAAGGGACGGCGGCGCTGGAGCCGGCCGGGCAAGGTGTTCCTGCACGCCGTGGCCGAGCTGTCGCTCGGCCGCAGCTGGAACTACGATGGCGACGCGATTCAGCGGAAGGTCGGCATGTATGCGTTCGGCCAATTCCGGAATTTCTGGATCGGGGAGGTGACCGCGAGTTATTCAGGGGGCGCCATCGATGACCGGCTCACGCGCGGCGGTCCCCTGGCGCGCACGCCGCCCTCCTGGTACCTGAGCGCCGACGGCTACACCGACGACCGAAAGAAGGCGAGTCTCTACGCGTTTGCGGCCGTCACGCACGATACGGCCGGCGGCTGGTCGCTCGAGCTGCTACCGAAATTGACGTTGCGGCCCAGCTCGGCCGTGTCTCTGAGCATTGCTCCCGAATACTTCACCGGTCGGTTCGCGGCCCAATACGTCACGCACGTAATCGACCCCCTCGCAACGGCGACGGACCGCGCGCGCTACGTTTTCGCCGACTTGATCGAGCACCAGATGAGCGCGACGCTGCAGCTGAACGCCACGTTTTCGCCCACGCTCAGCTTCCAGCTGTACGCACAGCCGTTCACGTTCACCGGGGCCTATCGCGGCTTCAAGGAGCTGCAGGCGCGCAAGACGTTCGCGTTCAACACGTACGGACGCGACAACAACTCCACCATCACGCCCGGGGCGCCGGGCGACACGGTGTGCAACACCGGCCCGACGGAATGCTTCCGCGTCGACCCCGACGGCCCGGGGTCGGCGCCGGCGTTCGGGCTGTACAACCCGGACTTCCGCACGCGCTCGCTCAGCGTCAAGGCGGTGTGGCGCTGGGAGTATCGCCCGGGGTCCACCGTCTTTCTCGCCTGGACGCACAGTCGCTCGAACTACTTCCCTTACGACGCGAGCTTCGACGTCGGACGTGACTTGGGCCGCGAGCTGTTCCTCGACCGGCCCACCAACGTGCTGCTGGTGAAGTTCAACTACTGGCTCAGCTTGTAGCCAGCGCGCTCACGTCCTCCGGTCGCGCGAGATGCAGGTGAGCCACGCGGCGCCCCCGCGCCAGCAGCGCCCGAATGTCCCCCCGTGCCTGCGCGCGCTTCAGCCACCCAAACGTCGTGCCCATTTCCGGGATCTCGGCGTCCTCAGCGTCGTCCGTGGTCACGACCAGGAATAATCCCGTGTTCGGTCCGCCCTTATGCAGCTGGCCCGTGGAATGGAGGTAGCGCGGCCCGAACCCGAGTGTGGTCGCACAGCCCAGCTCGCGGGCCCAGGCCCCGCGCACGGTGTGCAGGCGGGCCACAATGTCGGCGGCGGGCGGGAGGTAGGCGAGAATGGCGAGATAGTCTCCCGGCCGGAACGCGCGACGCAACGCTTCGAGGCTCATGGTCGGTAGGGACGCGCCACGCTGCGCTCCTACACGATCGCCGGGCCCTTGCGCCAGCTCGGCGCGTGCAAGGGCCTTCGCCTCCTCCACGTCGGGCTGGTCGAATGCGTTGACTCCCAACCGGGTGCACAGCGCCTCCGTGGTGTACTCCCACGCCAGGAATTCCGCGCCCAGCGAGAGCGGATCGGCCGCGAACTCGCTCACGATCTGACTGTCGGGGCGCAGCGTCGTCATCGGGTCGTCGACCACCGGGACGACACCGCGTCCGCCTTTGCCGGTGCTCTCCGCCACGAGCTGCTCAATCCAGTCGGCCAGCCGCGCCACCGGCGGCGGTGGCCGCAGCACCAGTTTGTCCCGCCCCGCCAGCACGGCTCCGGCGAGCCTGGTCCCGCGCGTCCGCGCGGCGTCCGGGTCGACGGCCAGCGCCCGCTCGAGGAGAACCCGACCGTTCACGCCAAGCAGAGCGGCGGGAAGCATGCCGACCACCGTGAGGGCGGCATACCGGCCGCCCACATCCGGCGGATGGGGGAACACGGCCCGGAACCCGCGCTGGCGCGCCAGGGTCTCGAGCGGGCTGCCCGGGTCGGTGATGGCGACGAAGCGCGCCGCAGCGGCGCGCGCGGCGAAGTAGCGATAGAACGCGAGCGTCTCGACGGTGCTGCCGGATTTGCTGCAGATGACGAACAGCGTACGGTCGAGCTCGACCGCACGCGCCACCGCGAGCACGGCGGCCGGGTCGGTGCTGTCGAGCACGGACAGGGACGGGTTCGCGAAGCTGGACGCGAGCACCTCCGGCGCGAGGCTCGACCCGCCCATCCCGCACACGATAGTGCGGGTCAGGCCGTCACGCCGCGCCGCGTCCGCGAAGCGCACGAGTTCGTCCCACTGCGCGAGCGAGACGTGCGGCGCGGTCGTCCAGGCCAGGCGGTTCATATGGCCGCGAAACTTAACGCCCTCGCGGTGGGTCGCGTGCACCGTTAGGTTAGCGGCATCGGTCGTGCCTTCCCTCAACCGGCAGACTCGCGCGCTGGTGGCGATCGCAGCCGGGTCCTTCCTCGCGATCGTGCTGGCCTACTTGCTCACTCCCGCGCCCCGCCGGACGCTGGTGGCCGCTGTATCGTGGACGTGGGCGACGGTATACGCGATCGCTTGTTGCGTCGTCGCCGCACGCCGCCACCCCTCGTCTGATCAGCGGCGTGCCTGGGTCTGGATCGGCGCCGGCTGCGTCCTGTTTCTGGCGGGCCAGCTGGTCTGGACGTACTACGAGGTGGTCCTCGGCGCGACGCCGCCCTACCCCTCGCTCGCGGACGTGGGCTTCCTGGGCGTGTACGTCTGCTTTCTGGCGGCCGTCACGAAGCTGGTCGGCGCCGAGCCGCGCCGCCGATTCGATCACGAGCTGCTGATCGACACCGTGCTCGTCACACTCACGGCGGGCGCGCTCGCCTACGAGTTCCTCCTCAAGCCGCTATTCGCCGTGGTGGGCAGCGTCCCGTCGCTGCTCACGAGCATCGCCTGGTCCATCGGCGGCATCGCCGTGCTGTGGTTGATCCTGGTGGAGCTGCTGCGCCACACCCGGGTTCCCCTGGCAGCGGCGGGTGTCGTGTCCGCGCTGGCGGTCCTGTGCGTGACCAACGTCGTGTACGCCACCACCGCCCTGCGAGGCGCGTTCCGTTCGGGCGGCCTGCTCGACCTCGGCTGGGACGCGGGGCTATTGCTGCTCGCCGCCGCCGCGGCCGTAGCGCCCACCGCGCCGCCGCCCGGGGCGGCCGGCGCGCGCACCATCTCGGGCAACGCGGCGCGCATCGCGGCGATCGTGATCGGGCTCGCCGGCATCGGCGCGGTCGCGATCAAAAACGCGTTGTCCCCCGAGCCCGACGTGGGGAGTGCCGTGCTCGTCGCGCTGGCGGTCGTGATCATCGGGCTACGACTGGTCCATTCCACCCGCGCCGACCGGCGCTACGCGGCGCTGCTCGAGAGCGAGGTCGCGAGCCAGACCCGGTCGCTGATGGACTCGCTCGCGGCCACAGCGGCCGCGGAGCGCAATCTGCGGCTCGTCATAAACGCCTTGCCTGATTCGATCGTGGTGGTCGATCGCGAGGGCCGCATCCTCGAATCCAACGGGCCTACGCGCGTCATGGGGGCGCTGTCCGGGCCGCCGGAAAACCGCAGCATCTTCGAGTTCCTGGCCTCCGACGCGGCGGCCGTGGTCCGGGAGAAGTTGGCGGCGACATTCAACGGTGAGATCCAGCGCTTCGAGATTCCCTTCTCGCGCGACGACGGCACCAACGGGCTCGCCGCCGCGCTGTACGCCCCCATCCGCGAAGGCAGCCGGATCGCCAGGGTCCTGATCCTGGCGCGCGACATCACCGAGCAGAAGCGCAACGAGTCCCAGTTCCAGCAGGCCGAGAAGCTCGCCGCCATGGGACAGCTCGTGAGCGGCGTGGCCCACGAAATCAACAACCCGGCGGCGATCATCTCCG